>R23__coassemble_24_pt1 | contig 117570 bp, 62 predicted proteins | sample R23__metabat2_high_PE_035 | metagenome-assembled genome bin R23
GACCATCTCCTATCGGCTCATTGGCGTTTCTAACTGCAAACATAGTAACTAAATTTACAGTTGACCTCCTCTTGCTTTCACACGCTCGTACCAAGCCTCGCGCTCCTTCGTCAGGTCATAGCCGCGCTTGGAGAGATAGTTGTTGATGCGGCCTTTGTACTTGCCGAACACCTCGTGTTTCTTGTTCGAACTCTCTGCATCGATAGCCAGTTCGCGGGCTTCCTTGAGCCAGAGCAGAATCTGCTGCTTCTCCTCGTCTTTCAGCGTGGGAATCATGTCGCACTGTGCCTCGTAGGTCACTTTCACCACGTTGAAAGTCATCACATCCTTTACGCGCTCTATTCGCGAAGGGTCGAGATACTTGGCCAGATTGGCATCGAAGGCGAAATGCGAACGGTATAGTTTCGAGTCGCACACGGCCTCGGCCAGTTTTTTGTCGGTCTTCTTCAGCGAATCACGCTCGGCATAGATATCGTTGAGTTCAAAATAACGGTTGGCCACGATGTTACGCAGGTTCTGTCCCATGGGGGTATAGGTCTGCGAGAACTCGTCGGTCACTTTCCTGGCACGTCCAAGGATGGTCTCTACATACTGCGGGTCGCGGCCTTCCGAGTTCAGTTTTACCTCGGCCTCGGGCAGCGAGTTGAAGATGCTCTTCAAGTAGTTCACGTTGTTAGAGTAGTTGGCCACCACGTTGCGCACCATCGTCGTGTCGCGGCTGCGCTCCACGAAGAGCCATCCCGACCACTTCATCTGGTCAAGCAGGGCCTTGATGGCGGGCACATCCACCTGTTTGTCGTCACGCAGACAGACACCGTCGGTATTCGAGGCATGCATGGCACAGATGTTCTGCGCGCCCAATGCCTTCAGGTCTTTCAGCAAGTCCCACTTGTTTTCCAGAATGGTCTGCCACTTATAGAATATCTTCACACCGTCGGAACCTATTTCCTTCAGCAGTTTCTTATTGCCCTTGGCATCCAGCGGGGTGTCAATGCCGATGATCTTGCCACGCTTCTTGGCCATCTCGCCCATTTCGTGCAGGCGCTTCACTATCTCTTTCCGGAGCGCTTTATCATTGGTCCAGTCATTGCCGCTTCCGCCAAGGGGCAGGAAAACCACAGGGCCACTACCCATACGGTCCATCGTGTCGAAACAATCCATGGCCATTTCCCGGTAACTGTCCTTCTTGGCCAGACTCTGTCCGTAGAAGCCGCTCATGGCCATAGCGCCTATCTTCACGCCCAACGAATCGGCAACATGACGGAAAAGCGCGGCCTGCTGGGGGTCACGTAACTGGTTATCGAAGGCGGCACGATCGCCAAGTCCGCCCATATCGAGTTCCACACCGTCCGCACCAATCTCACGGGCACGGGAAAATTCACCTAACTTCTGACGTTTCAGTATCATCCAGTCGCACACACCCACCTGATATTGCTGGGCCATTGCGACATCAGCGGCTGCCAAAACCAGCAGCAATAAAAAAACACGTACTTTCCTCATAGTAATTATATGACGCCCAAATCGCGTTTTTGTACCTATCTTTTAAAATAATGAAAAAAAACAATACCCTAGGTTACAAAGCAACAGAAATATAGTCATTTAGGTGTAAAACAAAAGATAAGAAAATAACATACAAACCCAAAGTATTCGAATGAAAAAGAAATCACTGATTATCGCAGCTGTGGCGGCCGTCTTCGGACTGCAGACGGCTCATGCGCAGTATCCTCAGCTGACTGACGAGGCTGCTGACAAAATCAAAGACATGAAGGCCCAATGGGCAGCCCATGCCGACTCGGCTTGGCAGGCTGCCTTCCCCATCGTGGTGAAAGAGGCTAAGGAAGGCCGGCCCTACGTGCCCTGGGCCAGCCGTCCATACGATTTGAAACAAGCTAAGATTCCCGCTTTCCCGGGAGCTGAAGGCGGTGGTATGTACACCTTCGGCGGACGCGGCGGCAAGGTGCTCGTGGTAACCAACCTCAACGACGATGGTCCTGGTTCTTTCCGCTGGGCCTGCGAACAGGGTGGTGCCCGCATCGTGGTGTTCAACGTCAGCGGTATCATCCGGCTCAAATCGCCTATCTACGTGCGTGCTCCCTATATCACGATTGCCGGACAGACGGCTCCCGGCGACGGTGTCTGCATAGCAGGCGAGTCGTTCCAGGTGGATACCCACGACGTGATTGTACGTCACATGCGCTTCCGCCGCGGTGAGACCAGTGTGCTCAACCGCGAGGATTCCTTTGGCGGAAACCCAGTGGGCAACATCATGATCGACCACTGTTCGTGCGAATGGGGATGCGACGAGAACATCTCGTTCTATCGCCACATGTTCGACATGCACGACGGCAAGCCCAACCGCAAGTCGCCAACGGTGAACGTGACCATTCAGAACACCATCTCGGCCAAGGCACTCGACACATGGAACCATGCTTTCGGCTCGACCATCGGCGGCGAGAATTCCACTTTTATGCGTAACCTCTGGGCCGACAATACCGGACGTAACCCATCTATCGGCTGGGGTGGCGTGTTCAACTTCGTGAACAATGTGCTCTACAACTGGGTGCATCGCACGGCCGACGGCGGTGAGTTCTCCACCATGTCGAACTTCATCAACAACTACTACAAGCCCGGACCGCTCACGCCGAAAGACGAAAACGTGGGACACCGTATCATCAAGAGCGAAAGTCGCTCCGAGGGATTGTTCCCCTTCAAGCAATTCGGACGTGTCTATGCCACGGGCAACATCATGGAGGGCTATCCCGAAATCACCAAGGACAACTGGAACGGCGGCATACAGACAGCCGACAAAGACGGTGAAATGGACGAGACCGAAAAGGCGCTGATGCGTTCCGACGAGCCCTTCGAGATGCCATATATCAAGATTATGGGTACCGAACAGGCCTACAACTGGGTGCTCGACAACGTGGGTGCCACCTTCCCCTGCCGCGACATCGTGGACCAGCGCATCATCGAAGAGGTACGCACGGGCAAAGCCTACTACGTGGACAAGTATGAGAAGAAGGTGAAAGACAATCCCTATGGCGACATGTGGGGACTTCACGAGAAGTCGAAGAACGAACAGGGAACCTTCAAATACCGTCGTCTGCCGAATGATTCCTACAAACTGGGCATCATCACCGACCCGCGCCAGATGGGCGGATATCCCGAATACAAGGGTGAGCCCCGCATAGATACCGACGGCGACGGCATGCCCGACGAATGGGAGAAGGCCAACGGACTGAACCCCAACGATCCCAGCGATGCCAACGGTGATTGCAACGGCGACGGCTACACCAACATCGAGAAGTACATCAACGGTATTCCCACCCAGACCAAGGTGGACTGGCGCAACCTGAACAACAACTATGACACATTAGCCGGTAAGACAAAACTATAATACCATCCCTACGAAAACAATAAAGGCGGACCCCATCGGTCCGCCTTTGCTATTATTTTTAACACAAAGACACGAAGACACAAAAAAGGCCCTCCCCCCTTCCCCTCCCTATAGGGCGGGGAGTGTAATCTAATTTCATCGATGTGTTTCCTTTTTGTTCCATTTATATTTGTGGTATCAGTTTTAATTTGTATATTTGCCAAAAAAATCAAAAAGGTTGTTCTGAACAATAATATCAACATCGTTATTCGTAATCTTTAGTCTCTACCGAATATGTTTGATTTGAAAAGAGTAACTCTATTTCTGGCTGCATTTCTCTTTGCAAGTAATGCCTTTACACAAAAAAAAGGCACAGGTTTCTCTGACCAGCATGCGCTGAATCTAAAAAAGGACGACTTTCAGTCCTCCTTCAAGAATCCGCCCCTCTCCTATGCACCGTTCGTGCGCTGGTGGTGGCCAGGCAATGATGTGGAAACGAATGAACTTCAAAGGGAGATGAATCTTTTCGCCAGCCATCACATCGGTGGTGTGGAAATCCAGTCGTTTGCGCTGGTCGTGCCTCCTCCCATGGAACGGATAGCGCAAATCATGAGTTTTGACACCGATGCCTACTATTCCAATTTGAAGACTGTGATGGAAGCGGCACAGCGAAATGGCATGACGGTGGACCTGACCAATGGCAGCGGCTGGCCGGCCTCTGGCTCTCATATCTCGGAGGCAGAAGAAAACCGTTCGCTCCAGTACGGAATGACCGTCATCCCGGCAGAGGGTGGCACACTGGAAATTCCAAGGTCAGAACGGCAGGACAGCAAGTTTGCCGAACTTGTGGGGTTACTGGAGGCAGAGGTGTCTGAACCAACTGCCGACGGTTCTCGGAAGATTCAAAAGGTGAAGAAGGTCAATAGCGCTTCTTTCTCCCCAGGAAAAGCCGCTACCGGATTCCAGCGTGTGCTCATTGCGCTTTGGAACGTACCTTCGCAGGAAACGAACATGATTGTGGCCAAAGCAGATGCCGGTAACGTAATGGACCATTTCGACACAAATGTCCTCCGGAAGAATTACGATCATTATTTCGGGGCGGCAACCGGACTGGACGCGTATTACGGAAAACCGTTCCGTGCCTTCTTCAACGACAGCTACGAATTCAAGGTGGACCGGCACATCACGGCCGATTTCGGTGAAGTCTTCCAGCGCCGTCGGGGATATGACCCGACGCCATGGATGCCTGCCAACATCTGGTACGGCTACAACAATATGTACGATAACGGTTATGCGGCTCCGGAGTTTCGCTTTGGCGACGAAGACTGGCGCCTCCGCTACGACTACGACCTGACGGTGAGCGACCTGGCGCGGAAACATCTTCTCAAAGGTTCTTCTTCGTGGGCACATGAACACGGGCTGCTGCACCGCACGCAAGCCTATGGCCTGCCCATGGACTATATGGGGGCTGCCGGTGATGCCGATATACCCGAGACCGAGAACATGATTTTCGGCGGAGGAAGCGAAGGAGGTCTGAAAATGGTCTCCTCAGGGGCTATGCTCTACAACAGGCCACTCGTCAGCGCAGAATCAGGAGTCCATATCAACCGGGCCTTGATGGTTACGCCCCAGAAACTGCGTTCCATTGCCGACAAACTCCTCTCCAGCGGTATCAACCAGATTATCTGGCATGGTTCCCCCTACAAATATGAAGTCGCAGGCAATCCCTGGCAACCGTTCTACAATTCCACGATTGGAGTTAACTTTTCCTCTGACCTAAGTGAAGACAACGTCTTCTGGGATGAACTCTCCGATGTGAATCAATATGTCCAGCGGGCCCAGTATCTGATGCGCAGCGGGAAGGCCGAAGCCGACATCCTTGTATATTATCCCTTCCTGGAATACAGCAGCAGCGTTAAGAATCCGGAGGAAATCCTCTACTACGGAATGCTTCCAGAGACGGAACCCGGGACTGACAACGAGCAGAAAGCTCCTGATGATGCTGTCAGTAAGTGGCTGAGCGACATCTGGCCGCTCTTGAACGAACTGGAAAGGCGCGGACTCACCTGGTCGTGGGTCAATGACGAATCCCTGCAGGAGATGACAGCAACTCCTGACGGACACTTGCATATCCGCGGCAACAGCTACGGAGGACTTGTCCTGTTCAACCTTCCCTGGATACAAATGCAAACTGCCCAGAACCTCCAGCAGCAATCTACTGCTAATCTGCTGATTATAGGCGACCTGCCAGCGAAGCAGCCTTCCTTTAAGGATTACGCGAAGAACGACAAGAAAACCGCCACACTGATGAAGAAAGTGGCAGCCGGAAAACATGTCTGCAACAGCGCTCACGACTGGGCGGTCTCTGCCCCTCTGACAACAGTGGCTGGAGGAGAACGGGTCAGGACGACCCGGCGGCGTATTTCCGATAATGAACTGGTTCAACTCTATTGGAACATAGACAACCGTTGGAAGGAAATCTGCATCCAGGCTGGCAGTGCTCCATACGCCTACTGGCTCGATGCTGAAGACGGGAGTGTGACAACCGCTGGCAGGACTTCTTCCGGTGAAATCAAAGGCATGCTTCCTCCGCTTTCAACTCGCTTCCTTTTCATCACGGACACCCCGATTCCGGAGGCACAAACAGCTATTCCTGCCACCACTCCAAAATCCTCAATAGAACTGGGAAAATGGACACTGCAACTCGGAGAGCAAGTCATCAACGACGCTCAGCTGGAGGATTGGCGGAATATTCCGCAGCTAGCCGACTCATGCGGCATAGCAGTTTACACCACCCGATTCTCATTGGAAAAGAATGCCACAAAATACGTTCTCGATCTTGGTGAAGTCTACTACACCGCTGAAGTTAGCATCAATGGCAAGGCTGTTGGAAAACGTATCTGGAAACCATTCAGATTCGACATTACAGACTATGTGCAGAGTGGAGAGAACGTTCTGGAAATCCGCGTAAAAGCATCTGATTATAACGCGAAGGTTCGGCGTGGTCGTGAGGGCGATGCCACATTCTCCTCCATTGCGAACTCCGGGCGCTTGGCAAACGGACTGAAAGGTCCGGTGCAGATTTTCAGTGAGTGATGAATTAACAACGGGATATGGCGAGCATTCGCCATATCCCGCTATTTTTTGTGAACATATATTTGTACTTTGGAGAAAAAGTCTTATCTTTGCATAAGAGATTTATTAGATTTTCAAAGCATGAAAAAGATCGTTTATTTGGCAATAGTGGTCGCTGCAGCATTAATGTCGGCTTGCGGCGGTAAAACCCCGGAGGGAAATCCGGAGGCTGATTCCCTGAGAAATGTGTTAAACGGCCAGTTGGCAGAAATGAGCGAGATGGATTTGTTCTTGGACGCCGTGAATGCAAGCATGGACAGTATGGTGAATATGGACGGCACAATCTTGAGAGTGGTAGGCGAGAATACGATGTCGCGCAAACAGCAAATCAAGCAGAACATCGAGGCATATAAACAAATATTGCAACGGCAACGCGAGCGCCTGGCACTACTGGAGGAGAAGCTGAAAAACAGCAGCGGGCAAAATGCCAAACTACTAAAAACCATCCAGTCCCTCAAGCAACAACTTGCAGAGAAAGACCAAGCCATCGTGGAACTGACAGGGGAACTGGAAAAGCGCAACTTCGATATCAAGACACTGAAAACGCATGTAGAGAAGTTGAACACCCAGGTGGCAGAACTGGAAGAGGAAACTCGCAGCCAGGAAGAGGCACTGGTGGCACAAAGCGACTTGATGAATGAGGCATATGTGTTCATCGGTTCGAAAAAAGACCTCAAGGCTGCGGGACTGCTCTCAGGAGGTTCATTGTTCAAGAAAAGCAAACTCGACATGTCGAAGGTGGATGCCAATGCCTTCAAGAAGGTGGACATTAGGAAGAACACATCGTTCACCATACCAGCAAAGAAAGCAACTGTGCTCACACAGATGCCTGTCGGATCATACACCATTTCCGACAATGCCGATGGCACCAGTACGCTGACCATAACCGATGTAGGCCGATTCTGGAGCGTGTCGAACTTCCTCGTGGTGAGATACTAAGCTGCTGCTCTCCATCTTATCTTTTACCTAATCTTACCACCTCCTAATCACTCACAATATGAAACAAACAAGATTATTTGTGCTTTTGCTGATATATTGTTTCGCGCTTGCCATTCAGGCACAACAATGCGAACATGTGGTTCAGCGTGGTGAAGACTTCGCCACCATCGCCAAAAAATATGGCATCACTGAACAGGAACTGATGGATGCCAATCCTACTAGCAAGCAGTGCTATGCGGGAAGGAAACTGATTATCCCGAAACATGGTGTGCCCGTGGTGCGCAAGAGTGTAACCCCCAAGCCTCTCGATGTCAAACTCCTCTCGTCGGATGACGACATCCTCACCAAAAGCAGTGCCACAACCTATCAGGTGGGGCAAGCCCTCTGGCGAAAAGGGAAATATGACGAGGCCGTGACATATCTGAAGAAAGCAGTGGAAAACGGTGAACCACGTGCCTACTATCCCTTGGGTGAGTGCTATGCTCAGAAAGATGCCAAGTGTCATAATGAGACAAAAGCCGTGGAATGCTTTCAAAAGGCTGTTGAGAAAGTTAAAAACAAATATGACGAAAGTTATTGGCAATCGTGCGGAAACATGGCCATACGGTATCAACAAGGAAATGGGGTGAACAGAAATCTGGCAAAGGCGAAGGAATATACAGAAGAATTCCAACGCTATACTGATCCCGACGGGAGGGAGAATGCCTCGAAACTGATGAGGTCAATACTTGCCGAGGAACATGCCATCGCCGAAAAAGAACTGGCGGAAAAGAGAGCAATCGCTGCACAGAGATTGGCCGAGAAACGGGAGAAAGCACGCCAAAACGCCGAGATGGCCAGAAACCAACAGACCAGCCAGAAAAGCCTTGCCACGACCAGCAATCGTAAAGCATCTAGTAATAGTTCTTCGAACAATAGTGTTCCTTTCCCTGGCTATACACGTGTAGCCGGTGGCTTGCCGCAAGTGGGAGAAACGAAGTATTGGAACAAATGGAACTCGTTAGGTTATTGCTCTATTCGATGTACACAGGACAATGACGGAACAACAACGTATTATATATATCCTGATCTAATAGATTTCAAGTATCCTACTTCTTTCTTTAAATACAAAGGGCAGCGAGACGGTTGGATTGTGCTCCAAAGAGTGCATAAGACGTTCAAAATGAATATAAATATGAATATGAACATGATGACTCCTTTTGCCAATACATACCAACCCATACAGTGGTTCTGGATAGAGGTGCCAGGAGAAGTACTCGTTTCCATTGACGGGAATCGTGTTCAGGCACGCAATGGAACTTGTTATGATACTCCAGTGGATAAGGCGACGGTTGACTTGCTAAATAAGAAATATAATGAATTCGTGGCTGCGGGTGTTGCTGCAGGTATAATCAAATTGGATACCGGTGAAAGCGAGGTGGAGCGCCAACTGAAACAAGATATCGAGGAACTTGACCGCAAGCAGGCAGAGCGGCAACGGAAAGAAATCGATCTATACGAAAAACGTGTAGAACTGGGACGTGGCCATCGAACAACAAGATACAAATATACAAACGTTGAATCCACCCCCACTGTATGGTGCAATATCTGTAACCGTTTTGATAAGCCGCATACCCATCCAGTAAACGATGGAAGGCATTAAATTGCCATTGTTAATATCACAGGGTATCCTGTGATTCTCATTCCCAAACCACCAGTTCCCGGGGGAGCGTTATCAGTTTCAGCCGTTCATACCAGATGCGGGATGAACCGTTCACGTGGCGGCGCGTATGGCTGCTGATGTGATAATAGCAGGCGCTGTATTCATCCATCAATTCCTCGAATGTTTTCCTGATACGCGAACATTTCTCATGAATGGCATTGTCCAACGGGTTGGTCAGTCTGTCAACGCTTTCTTTTATCTTCTCCACGTCCATCAGTCGGGCCGTGGCCCGGTAGTAGCGCAACAGTTCGTCGCGATAATCACTCAAGCGCTTAAACTCGATGCCTTCGGGATGAGCCAGGAAAAGCAAATAGACCGCCTTGTGGACAGGCTGCATCACCACCTCCTTCCGTTCGTAGTCGAGCAGGAAGAAGCGGAAATCATGGGTGATAAGCAACCGGCTCAGTTGCCCGCGGGCTGCCTCGATACGCAACTCCTCCAGCATAGGTACACCGATAGCCTTCAGCACAAGGTCGTTGCGCCCCATGGCATGCAACCGCTCGGTCAGTTCCCTGACCTCAGCAGCCATTTCCTCTGCCGTCATTCTACCCTCGGCCTTTCTTTCGTCCTTCATCCTCTGCAAGCCGTCTTACTCCTGGGTATATTCATCAAACTTCTTCTTCATCCACGTTTTCCATTTGTCCACCATCGTGGGCGGCTCTTTCTCCACCTCTTCCGTAAGCAGGTCCTCGTCGTCTTCCTCATCAATTCGTACGGATTGCTCGGGAACATTCTGTTCTTCCTCACTTTGGGAGGGTAAGGGGTGGGCCGGGGTGGCTTGGCATTCTGTTCCCCCTCCCTCTGGGAGGGTAAGGGGTTGGCTTTTCTTTATCGGCCTGTATAGTTGAGGTATCAGGTCCTCGTAGTACGCCTCGTCGTCGATATGCTTCGAGCGTTCGTTGGCCAGTCCGTCTTCCAGACCCGTTGCCAAGATTGTCACCTTCGCGTCTTCGCCTAAAGAGTCGTCGGTCGAGATACCCCATATCACCTCGATATTCGAGTCCAACTGATCGAAGAAATCGTCAATCTCCTGCATTTCACGAACGAAGATCGGTTTTTCCTCACTCGCGTAAATATTAAAAAGAATGCGCTTGGCCTTGCCGATGTCGTTACCGTAGAGCAGCGGAGAGTCCAGCGCGCTCAGAATGGCATTCTCTACACGGTGCTCACCACTCGCCCTGCCCATAGCCATAATAGCACCGCCTCCATCTTTCATCGTCGTCTCCACGTCACGGAAGTCCAAATCGATGCCCCCGTCGGAATGTACCGTTATCAGTTCCGAAATACCTTTCACCGCGTCTCCCAGGATATTGTCGGCCCTTTTGAAAGCCTCTTTCACCGAGATGTCCGAGTCACCGTACACGTCGCAGAGCCGTTCGTTGTTCACGATAAGCAGCGCGTCAACGTTGCGCCTCAATTCATCGACACCCTTCAACGCCTTGATAATCTTCCTTTTCTTCTCGAAATAAAACGGGATGGTCACCACGCCCACCGTTAGCAACCCCATCTTTTTGGCAATGCCCGCTACTACAGGAGCGGCACCCGTGCCTGTACCGCCGCCCATGCCGGCAGTAACGAACACCATTTTCGTCCCGTCGCTGAGCAGCCGTTCCAGTTCCTCGGTGTTCGATTCTGCCTCGGCGCGCCCCACTTCGGGTTTGTTGCCGGCACCCAGTCCGGCACCCAGTTGCAGTTTCACCGGCACCGAGATATTCGAAAGTTGCTTGCTATCGGTATTGCAAGCCGCAAATGTCACGCCCTCGATACCCTCATTATACATATTGTTCACTGCATTACAACCGCCGCCGCCCACACCAATCACCTTGATGATATGCTGCATCTTGTCTTCAGTAACGTCAAAAAACGGTATCAGCCCATCACCTTCTATCATTTGAGATTCTTCATTCTTCATTTTTTCAATACTTACGAGTTTGGTTGCGAAATTACAAAACATTCTGCACATTACAAAATCTCCGCAAGCCTTGCGGAGATTTTTCTTAGAGTTTTCTGTTCACGTTCCAGTCTGCCACTGCACCTCCCCAAGAGAACTTTCTTAAACCGCCTTCACGCCTTCATTATTTCATAAACAACTGACAGACAATGGAATACGGATGAAACCGCGGTTTCATACCGCCTTCACACTCTGTTACATGGAAAAAGATAATCAACGGAAGCGGAAAAGATTATGTTTTGATGACGGTTTAATCATGTATTCGCTCTCAATCTATGATTAACCGATGAGCAATCTATGATATATTCGCGAGTAATTGATAATCTATTTGTCGAATGACAGGATTTATTCGGACCACGATAGAACATGAAGGCGGATGAAAGCGCGCTTTCATATCGTAAACCGTTCTGTATCAATATATTAAAAGAAAAATGAAAGCGTGAAGGCTAACTCCGTTCATTCGCCTTAAGGGGAGGAGGGAGGAATGAGTTAAAAACAGCATACTCAGGCTACAGACAAAAAAATAGGCTGCCCGCTGGCAGCCCACTACATAACCACTTACTTACAACTTATTATTAACCTAAAAAATATTACCGTAATGCTTGATTATACTCCTGAATGGCTATCTGGATTCGTATCTTCAACTCATCCTTCTCTGCCTTCGAGAGTGGCTGTACCTTACACACATAGCGCTCTACAGCCCTTTTTGCCTTTTTGATGATAGTCTTATTTGCCATTCGTCGTCTTTATGATAAAGACGCAGACCTAGCCGTCATGTAACCATCATTTATATATATTTTATACAGCCATATCAACGGTTTCTGCCAATGAGCGTAAACGCATGATACTACGGTGCATCAGATTACGTACGCTCTGATAGTTGATACCCATAATCTGGCAGATGTCATCATATTTCCTTTGTTCTATATAATAGAGGTTGATAATCTGCTGCTGGCGTGGGGATAGTTTATCAAAGAACTGTTCCACCGTAGCAGTCAACACCTGCTGCCGTTCTTGTTTTTCCATGGCAAAGGCATCTGCCTCGGCCACCTTCTTCATGTCTGTATCATTGATTTCCTTGTCGCACAGGCGAATATTTCGGCGATATTCATCATTGATTCGGTTGCGGAGTGACACATAGAGATAACTGTCAATGTTCTCCACATTATCGAGATTGTCTTTCTTGGTATAGAGTTTAACAAACACATCCTGTATGCAATCCTTTATCATCTCACGATCCGAAGAAAACCTTGAACCAAAGGCGAAAAGGTTGTCGATATGCTTGTCATAAAGATAGGTAAAGTCTATCATAGAACTTTTTGATTTGTAATAGTAGATTATTGTTTGTTTCTGGTTGCAAAGATAATGGTAAATGTATCAAAAAAAAGGGAAAAATCGATTTTTAAATGAAAAAATCTGATTTTTCCCTTGATTTTAATCAATTCTTCAAAGAATCTGCTATTTACGCTGAAGCCATTCTATGGGATGACTGGGTTCGTACACAGAAGAAATTTTTGCCGATTTCATCGAGATTTTCACCTCTCCTGACTTTTCATCAACCGCATATACCGCATATGTTCCGGGCGACAACTGTACCGAAGGATTGCTCCCTAAACGGTAAATCAGATAGCCGAGGCTTCCATTGCCCAACATTTTGCAGTCTTTTCCATTCATCGGCTTCATCATAGACAGGTCTTTCCGCAATTGTTCATTGTCAATCTTGACATTTGCTAGCGATCCGCCACCCATCAGGATAGCCCATCCGTATTGAGGATACTGCTGGGAATAGAAGGTAACTGCCTTCTCAGGGTAACGGTCACGATACTCCCGTACTGCCTTATAGGCTTCTGCCGCACCGGTCTTCCCCACAGGAAACTTACGCATCCACTGACGGGGAGCCATGTTCTTTCCGGCTTCAGGAGCCCATAATCCCTTTTCGTTATAATGCCAGTAACGGATATCGATGATATCTACCACCTTATTTAATATAGGGTCAGCCAGAATAGCATCCTGGGCATCCTTCGTACAACTGAGCGCTACGAGCGGATGTCGGCCTGTTTCCTGTTCCCATTCTGCAATGGTCTGTAGCCAGAAACGAGTGAAATGCAGTGGACCCGTGTATTCATCACTTATTAGATGGACTACATTGGGTTGGTCTTTCACCTGATCCAGACACATCCGGATATAATGGCGATGAAGCGGACGCAAGACTGGATCATTCTCATTATAGAACTGTTCAGCCATAAAAATACGCTTATCTCCTGCAAAGGGTACAGGCTCCGGGAAACTCGTCTGATTCACATTGTTGACCGGACGCCACGGACAATCCACCCAATGGGCTCCGGCTTCCAGTATGTTATGTTGGAAATAGTGCTGATGGAACAAGAAAATTCCCATTTCATCGGTCTTATCCGCAAATTCGCGAAGACGTTGCCAATACCACTGGTTAGGTTTCGTCAGGTCGTATTTGGAGAGTCCATCCCATGCCGTGCCCTGTCCACTACGGGCAAAAGGCTGTTCATAGAAAGGTGCCCAGACGTCACCATCGGCACGACGGATACGCTCGTGATCCGTCCTTCGCAAGTCATACCAAAGTCCATAGTGATGGTCAAGCATGGCATAATGGTTCTTTTGCAGATAGCCGGCCACAGAGTCAATGCGGTCGGTCCATCCCGTACCTTCTCTTCCAGGCACAAAACGTGTGATAGCGGGTAATGCCCCTTGTCGTGTGAAGTTATCCTTTACCCTTCCGTTCCACCAAGGGATGGCATAACGGTTACCCAAGACAGCCTTTCCATCCATTTCAAGCACTCCATATTCGCTCACCTCCACTGTAGACTTCTTGTGAGGTTCGGCCACTCCGCGGCTTTCCCCAGTCATCTTCTTCAATCCCTTCGCACTGAGTGAGGCAGTATAGGGAATGCTGTCCATCCACATTTCCAACGTAATCCGCGGATTTTTCAGCGATTCCTGAGCCAAAGCCATAGCTTCTTCTACAGTAGGAGAGGTAGAAGCCTCACCGGCAATGGGCAGGATATAACCGTTAACACCGGGATTTCCGGACAATCTTTCTTCCATTTGATGATAAAACAGGCTACGGGGCGTAACATGATTATTGGGAGAGGTCCAGTTACCGTCGCCCGTCATGGTTCCCCAACAACCGTTTGCACTGCTGCGATTCAACGAATCAGGTGAATAGCACCACAGGGTACTGGCCGTACATTGCCAGAACATGGAGTTAGCCGTATTCCAGCCTGTTCCCGTCTGATACTGTTCCAGGTTTTTGAAAACCAGATCATGACCATCAATGTTGACAATATCAAAGAGCAGACCGCAAGCCCAACTGCCGATGGAACCGCTGAATCCTAACGATTCTTCACTATCACACTGCACAAAAGCATTCGGGCCAGCAGCGCAATAGCCCGCTGCAAAATCATGAATACCCTGACGAGACACACAACGCTGGAACAAGCATTGCTGACCACGCGTCAGAAAAACCTGCCGACGCCATCCGCCTATTTCGGAAACAGGTTCGGAGGCGATACAGTCTTCCACCGTAATCCGTGAGGTATGTTTTTGCAGATTGACTGCTGAACCGGCAAAGTACTTAAAGTCCACGCGCCGTACCCAACAGTCGCGTACGTTTTCCATAAAGATGGCATCCCAGCAATGGTCTTCATCCTTGGGATTCCAATCATTTTTTGCCGATTCCATCGACAAGTTCTCAATGCCAATCTCCGTGATTTCACCTTCATTATAATCGTTGATGACGTAGCCTCCACCCTGATCAGCTGTCATCGTACAGGTAATCGGTGCATCTACGGTCAACAGATGTCCATTAATAGCGGTGATGGTACGTTCCCATAGCAAGTCCATATCGGTGGGTTTCCATCCCGTATAATCAAGACCGCCACCGAAGTCTTCCATTTTCAGGCTGCAGATCCAATCCCAGGTAGATGGGCGCAGAATACGGATTCTGCTACCGACCTTCAAATCTTTGACCGATTTCACCGTGAAAGAAGTGGCACCTGCTTTCACTATCTGATCTGTAATCGCTATCAGCCCATTGTCAACCTGATGGATATTGCGCTGTTTATCAACAGCAAAATAAGGTTTTTCCGCTTTGCCCTTACCCTCCACATAGATAGCAGCACCACGGTCAAAGCCACGCTTTACCAACAACGTCTTTCCTTTTCCCATTCCCCTGAGCACAATGCCCGATTCGCGGATGCGCAACGGCTCATCCAGATAATAGGTACCTTCAGCAATCAGGATGGCTCCTCTTTTCTCCGGTTTCATCGCCGAAACATAGTCGATAGCACGCTGCAGGTCTTCGGCCTTATCCACATACACCACGTTCTTCACATCAGGTATCGGCTGTTCCGATGCCCGATAGCCACAGGTGGAATAGTCCATCGGTACATACAATACAGGTTTCGGCTTGGGAGCTGCCCAAACTGCTATGGTCATGAAGACCGTCAGAATGGAAAGAAATAAACGCTGTTTCATATCATAAAGACGTTTGCACGTAAAGGATGTAACTACCTAATTAAAACGGAAAAACGGGCACATCATTGTGTGATGTGCCCGTCCTTTTAGATTATAATCATTTCTTTATTCTGCCAATGGGTCGAAGGTACCCAGTGAACTACCACTATTATAGTCTTCCCAACCTATGGTCTGTAACAGTCCCTGGTTGTGAGCTGAAACACCCTGAGTGAAACCAAGGAAATAGTACTTCGGCAGGAACTTAATGTAGCGCAAAGTATAATCGCTATTGCGATTATCGCCAGGTCGCTGGGTATAAACCAAATACGTCTTATACCACGTCTTCAGGTCCTCAAGTTGCTGAGTCAGGTCTAAACGTAAGTCAACTCCAGCAGGACGCTCATAGTTATTTGCATTCAGGTACTCCAGCAAGGGATCCTTGTCATAGTCCTGACGATCAGAAGAAGCACTATACCCTCCAATATTATCACTATTCACCTGATACATGAAACTCTCACGACGCTGACCGTTGAACTGTTTGAAGCCAAGCCAGGTACAAGTGTTACCACCCCAACCTGTCGGTTTCCATGAATCAGGAGCACCCTGAGGCAATTCTGCACCACCATCGAAGAGCATCCAGCGACGCATGTCATCAAAACGTTTTCCTTCATAAGCGAACTCAATCTGACGCTCGTAAAGGATAGCACTCATGCACGTAGCCTCATCAGAAGAAACAACCAAACCACAATCCCCGGTATAACCTGCACGCTGACGGATACGCTTCAGAATGGCGTAAGATTCATCAATATGACCAGCAAAACAAGCCACCTCAGCCAAGTTAAGCAACACTTCTGCATAACGTAATTCCATCAATGGAGCCGCAGAGCAGAATGGAACAGCATAACCACCATTCTTTGCACCCTGTCCATCAGGACGGTAGTCATAAACAGCATCATTCACATCGGCATCGTCAGACTTCTTACGAACCATCACACCTGCAGCTTTGCTAATGTTGTCTGCACCACGATAGCTACCATTATTCTCATCCAAGATGTCACCACCATAAAACCAGTTATAGTTCCACAGCACATAGTCTGTTCCCTTATTATAAGAAGGGTTATGCGGATCCATGGCGGTTGCATCTCCATAACCTCCAGTTTTATAAGCCCAACGTACACCAGGGAAGGCAAACGTACGATAGAAACGAGGATCACGATTCATAAAGGGATATTCGTGCTCATACGTTATAGAAGAAGTTGGCAGTTTGCTGTAAGATGTATAGGTGGCAGGAATCTTACCATCAGACATTGGGAAGAGGTCAACCATCATCTGAGAGGCGCTATAGCCACCTCCACCGGTATTGCCCGGGCGAATATCACGCTCCCAGCGGTTGTGCTTTACAGCATCACCATAACCGGAGAAATCAGTTACCGTATTATATAATGTAACAAATACTGCTTCAGGATTCTTGTTAACATCAGCAAACATTTTAGCAAACGAAGAGGCATTGACACCAGGATTACCCTCTCCATAGAGCCCATAGCCACAAGCATTAATAGTAGCCATATCAGCCTTCATCGTCTCATAAGCAGCCTTGAAACGCTCAGAATCCTTAGCACGGTTGAACAAAGGACTACACCACAAAGTCAGTACACGCCCTTTTAAAGCCAGAGCCGTTCCAGAAGTTATACGACCATAATTTTCTGAACCTCCCCAACCACCATTGCCGGTAAACGGCTTAAGCAACTCGGCAGATTTATTCAAATCCTCAACGATGAAGTCAAAACATGCTTTGGCACTAGAACGAGGTGTAAATGAAGCCGAGGAAGGTTCAAGCACCTTATCCACAATGGGTACACCACCATACCACTTAACCATTTTATAATATGTCCATGCACGGAAGAAGTAAGCTTGCCCTAAGAGTTCATTCTTCTGTTCCTGTGACAGCGTACCTGCTTCTATTCCCTCTATGGCATTATTGATGTTACGAATAGCACCATAGACAGCTTGCTGAACGTTGTCCAAGTTATCACCACCAAAATAATCCTCCACTTGATTAGTAGTCGTAGCTGATTGCATAGGTGCATTATCTCCATCTACGAAGACAGAGAATCCTGTATATTCCTCTGTTGATCCACCTGCTGCATCGTTTCTTCCCACAGAAGGATACTGCCAATTCAAATTGTTGACGTTTGGCAGACACCAACCATAAAGGTCATTGATACGACCCTTTGCACCAACATAGTAATTATATACATCCTGACCCGTTGCGTCATAATTTTGTTTCTCTTCCAAGAACGCGTCGCTACAAGAAGCAAGAGCAGAAGCTCCAAACAACAGGAATACGAAATATTTTATTCTATTTTTCATAATTGTTTTCCTTTAAAATTGAAATAATAGATTAGAAACCAAGGTTCACACCAATCGTCCACTTACGCAAGTTAGGATAACCTCCATAATTTCCAGCCATCGGGTTGAAGTACTTATCAGGATTATCGTTATAGAAGTTGATTAGGTTCTGACCTGTCACGTTAATACGGGCACTCTGAATGCCAATACTCTTAAACCAAGCCTTGGGCAGGCTATAAGCCAGTGTCAGTCGGTTCAAAGTAATACGTGCTGCGCTGATGCGCCAGAACGAAGAGGCAGCACTGTTGATACTGAAGCCCGGATTAGGAAGACTTGCATAACGATTAGCCCTCTGAATCACATTTCCCTGACCATCGTAGATATCATCGTAAACGAAGACATCGTCAGGATTCCAGAAAGACGGCATGTTGGTAAAGTCATCAGAATAGCTCAAAGCCTTGCTGCTAACCGTTGTATATGAGCCCCAGTTAGCACCAAACTGCATGGTCAGCTGGATACCCTTCCACTCTGCTCCAGCATTAATGGTAAAGCCATAAATATTAGAGCCACGTTTACTCAATTGAACCTCATCCTCAGCCGTAATCTCATGGTCAGGTCCCGCATATTCGCCAGTTTCCTGATTATAGGCACCACGGATATCCTTGTAGATTAGCATACCAGGATGAACGTCTTTCTTCTCCATTCCAAGATACTTACCATAAGTACCATCCTCTTTCTTCATGTAGGTGTCGAAATAAGCATCGATGTCATGATAAGTGCGGAACATTCCTAAGCATTGGTAACCCCAAAGGCCTGCATCTGTGCGGTCGCCCGGACGGATTGCCTTATAGTAGTCGCTAGTAGCCCACGCCTGCTCATTGACTTTGTTATCATTAAACCCAGTATTCAAATTAACATGATACTTAAAGTCCTTTCCAATCTTGTCGCGCCATCCAATGCTGAGTTCCCATCCCCAGTTATCCATACTACCATAGTTGTAAGGAGCACTCTGGTTACCCACGATTGAAGGAATCAGATTGGTATAGTTCAACAAAATATCACGGTTACGCTCGTAATAATAGTCAAAGCCTACACTAAGTCGCTGATTGAGGAAGCGTAAGTCAAGACCCACGTTAGTCTTATAAGACTTGCTCCAATGTACGTCTTCATTATAGGTTGCAGAGTTCTTGTTCATCGTGATACGACCACCTGCATCATTGCTTATTCCTGTTCCAAATACAGAACCCTTGTTGGCATCCAGATTGTAGGTAGCCTGCCACTGCCATGGAGCAATATTATCACGGCCGGTAATACCATATGAAGCACGAACTTTCAAGAAGTCAATCCACTTAAGCCAGGTGGCATTCTGGAAGAAAGACTCCTCGCTAACTACCCAACCCAAGCTGAACGTCGGGAATGTTCCCCAATAGTTCTTCGGGGCGAACTTTGTAGAAGCATCTGAACGGAGCAGGAATTCTACCAAATACTTATCACTATATGCATAGTTCAAACGCCAGATATATGACAGCATACCTGCTTCAGAACGACTGAAGTTTACATCTTTTTGCGTCGCGTCTTTATTCACACCTGAATACTGATAGTTGGTGAACTCATAAGGCGCTGTTGCCTTAGAGAAATTAAACTCACTCTCTGTCTCCGACTTTTCAATTGAGAACAAACCACTGACATCGTGTTGACCAAACTTCCGGTTATACTGGAACGTAAGGTTAACCTGATAGTTATCCGTACGAATCATCTGACGACTCAGGAAGTCACCATTGTTCTGAGTTCGCTGGTTGAAATTACTCTCAGCCAGATAATCGTAATCAGTATCACCACTTGTGGGAGTATAAAGGTGCATACCGCTACCATAACGGTGACTCATTTCATAAATATCATATGTCGAACCATACTGATTGGTCTTGCTAGTACTGATACTCTTGGCATAAGAAAAACTGACTTTCAAGCCCTTCAAGATATTACTCCATCCGAAGTCATAAGCGACACGACCATTGATAGTGGCATTAGAATCCATATTTTTGGTAAAGTCACCATGATTCTGAAGGATGTCATAATGATAGGTTCTGAGGTTGTTACCATCAGATGTATTACTAATACCATAGGGGTACAAAGCATGGCCATTGACATACTCAGGAAGATAATAAGGACGAGTCAAAAGTCTCTGATAGTCTTCTGTTCCAGAACCACCTACAGACACATAAGGAGAGTTCTTCTTGCCATAGTCTCCACTGACATTCAAATTAGCAGACAGCCACTTGCTAATCTTTACGTCAACACCTGCACGATAATTCCAACGGTCATAATCCAAATTACCCATATTACCATCCTGCTTAAAGTAACCTACAGATGCAAAGTAGTTCACATTATCAGTAGCACCACTTACATTTACATTGTGCTTCTGGGTGTAACCGGTCTTCCAATACTTGTCCAACAGATCGTAGTTCAGGTTCTTCATAGCCTCCAGTTCATCCGCCTGAAAGAGCTGAGTAGTATTATCCAAAGAGGCGTTCTTCGGGTTGCGAGCATTGACAATATTCACCAGACGCCCGAAATCATAAGCACTCAACATAGAAGGACGAGAGATCTCGTCGGCAATACCGAAACTACCATTATAAGAGATACGGGGAGCACCCTGCTTACCTTTTTTCGTGGTCACAAGAATGACACCGTTAGCCGCACGGGCACCATAAACTGCTGCTGCTGCATCCTTCAATACGGAGATGCTCTCCACTTCAGATGGATCCAAATTGCTAAAAGCCTCAGCACCCGGATTCTGACGAATGTTACCCATCTTTACATCATTAGGATAAATGTAACCATCAATAACGTACAAAGGCTCAGGTGAGGTATTGGTATCTACATTACCCTTTAAAGAAGCCAGCGAACGGGCATCACGAACGTACAACTCTGCACGCTCACCAGGACGGGCATCGCCACCAGCAACTGATAGACCATTAACAAGTCCGCTCAGTGTGGAACCGAGACTACCGCCTGCGAGATCCTGAACATCATTCATATCTACAGTACCAACAGAACCAGTCAAATGCGCCTTCTTCTGCGTACCATAACCTACGACCACCACTTCTTCAAGATCGTTGCTTTCAGTTTCCAGCTTCACCTGGCCACCGGTTGTCACCATATCTTTATATCCGATATAAGAGATAACTATCTTTCCCTTCTCGGGAACTTCAATTTTATAGTTACCATCAAAGTCTGTAACAGTTGCCGTCTTGGTACCCTCAACACGAACAGTGGCACCGATAACAGGCTCACCAAGTTCGTCTATGACCGTACCTGTCACCACTTTGTTCTGGGCCATCATAGGCAGTGCACACAACATTGCCACTCCCAGCAGAAAAGTTTTTATAGTCTTATTCATAATAATTTGCGCTTTAGTTTTTGATTAAACTTAAGGAAGCCAACGAGGGTCACCAGTTCTACGAGCCACCTGCGTAGCACCACTAATATGGAAATCTCCATTAGCGGGATCTGCAAACTTCGGGTCTTCCTGAATATCAGTTCCAGAATTGTCGTAATTAGCGGGATTGTCGAAAGTGCCATCTGCCTTCATATATGTATTGTTTAAGAATGTAGCCGTGGCCTGATTCTGCTTACCAGCCAAGAAACGACGTGCAACACCTGAAGTAGAGCAGTTATAGAAAATACAATTGGTCATATTCCAGAAAGAGGTTGTCTTGCCAGCAGTACCATTATAGTTACCCCACTGTCCTTCTGTACATACATTATAGAATGTGCAGTTCTCATAAGAAATGGTATTGTCCTCCCAACCCAGTGAAGGTTGTGTCTGCGACCAACCAAAACCACCATACTGAACGAAGTATTTGCCATCCTTCTCACCAGTATTATAGAACGTCGAATTCCTTATCGTCAAATCCTTGATATAGCCTGCACCTTTGTTAGTCCAGAAATAGCCAGTATTGCTATTAGTACCGAAATCACTGGTCGTTGTTGTAGTGAGGTGAACTAAGCAGTTGTCTACCAATACTGTTGTCGGGAACCAACACTCAACCTTATTGTCCCAGAAGAAGAATGATTCCAAATTGTCAATGTTACAATTAAGGACAGAAATGGGTTCTGTAGAACAATAGAATTTATAGTCTGCACCCCAGGCATTAACAATAAGAGGTTCAATAGCGGGCTTTTTGCTCATGGCAATGAAAGCTGCATTAGAACCAGCACAGTCAAAATCAAGTTCCCGTAACGTCAGGCCCAAAGAGGTCTCAAAACCGGCACGTTTGCCATTGAACTTGATCTTAGCACGGCCCGTCTCACTGACAGGACGGAAAGTGACAATGTTGTTTCCCAATTGCAACGTGTCAGACATAGTATACTCCATACCATCCTCTAGACGATAGGTTATGTCAGATGCAGCATAACTAACTGGAATGGGGTTTTCCTTGAACCATTCGTTCAAATCGCTACCAGCAGGAATGGTACCCATTTCTATCGTATATGTATTCCACATATACTCTGTCGTCTCTGCTGGAGCGGTATTGCCTTCTGGAATATTGTCATTCACCTTAATCGTTGCACGATAGTAGGTCTTGTTAATACGAGGAACCGTGATATAGTTTACCTTCGTGACACGGTCCTGTACTACGACATTGTTGCAACCATCTTTGGTGTCACCTTGGAAAACACTAACGGTATAAGTACCTGCACCACTGACAGCATCCCAAGTAATGGTTTGAGACAATTTGTCGGAACTGGCCTTGACGACAACAGAAGAGGCATCTGGAGCCGTCATCTGAAAACCAGAATACGCACCATTGAATGACTCGTCATCAAAACCATCCTGCGCACATGAAGTTAAAAGCACACCTGCTGAGAACAACAGACATGTCTTCATCATTGCTAATAAATGATTCTTACTCATAAAAAAGGTTTTAAGTTAATATACATGTATATAGAATTCTGATTAAAAGACGCGCGTGTTGTAATATTGTAATCAAAAACCATAAACTTATTTTAAAAATATTGAAAAAGTGAGGCACCCGATTGATTCGGATGCCTCACTTTTTATTCTAGTTCCAAGATTCAAGATTCAGGATTAAAGATTAAAGAAACCTGAAACCTGAATCTTGAAACTAATCCTACTTCACGTACTTCCGTCCGTTCTTGATGATGATGCCCTTGGCGGTATTGGCGTTCACACGCTGACCGGCCAGGTTATAGGCAGGAGCATCTTGGCTGTTAACGTTATCGTTAGCGTTAACGTTGACAATACCCGTAGCCTCCTCCTCAGCGAACCAGCGCGGGTCACCGGTCTGCTGCTTGTTCTGGACGTCGTTGGCGTCGAGCGTGAAGTCGCCGGTGGCAACGAGCTTGAACGTCGGAACCTTCGTGATGGCCGTGCCGCTCACATCGTAGGTACCCACGGGCTCGCCGTTCTTCATCGTACCTTCGGTCTCGGCCGAACCGTTGTAGATGTACGTGTTCTGGTCGAACTCGCATACCTCATAGCTGCTGGCTCCGCGGCTGCCGAGCATTTGCTGGGGAACCTGACCATTGCTACAGTCAACCCAGATGTTCTTGTTCACAGTGAAGGAAGTGTACTTCTGGCCTTTGAAGCCGTCGTAGTTACCCCACTTACCCTGGTTGGCCACCTTGTAGAACGTATTGTTCTCATAGATGAAGCCCTGTGGGATGAAGTTTGGATCCTCCATGTCCCTCGTGTAGCCCATGCGGTCCAGACGTGCGGAGTTGTTGTAGCGTACGAAGTAGTCGTTGTCGCCCTGTCCCTTCTGGTAGAAGGTAGAGGTATTCACCTCGAGCATGCGGATGCCTCCGCCCTGCATGTAGATGACGGTCTCCTTCTTGTCCTTCGGGGTGCGGAGCTGTACGAGACAGTTCTCAATGAGCAGGTTGTCGAGTGCGTACTTCTTGTTGTTGTCGTAGAACAGCTTGCCCTTCACACCGGTGATGGTGAGGTTGCGCAGGATGACGGGATCCATGATGTTGTAGTAGTCGGAACCGTTGTTTGCACCGAGGAGTTCCTCGTCGGGCTCGTCGCTCAGGGCGATGAACGGCTCGTCGTTGGTGGCTGCGTCGATAATCATGTTCTCCATGTCGAGGGCGTCCTTGATGACGAAGCCCTTCATACCGAGCTCGAGCGTTGCGGGATCGTCCTCGTCACCGATGATGTTCAGCTTCTTGTCCACCTTGATGGTAGAGCCGGCCTTGTAGGCAGCGCCTGCGGGCAGTGCCAGCGTCTCCTTGCCTTCCTTGACGGCCTGTGCCACGATGGCGGCGAAGTCACCGCTCTCGGGAGCTACCATCACGGTGGGATCGGCATCGAGCCAGCGCGGGTCACCCGTCTTCTGTGCCCACTGCTCGCTGGTGAAGGCAAGCGTGAAGTCACCGCCTGCAGCATCGGCAAAGCCGGGATCGGTCTGCAGACCTTCGTCACCGTTGTAGTTGGTCTCGTTGAAGAACGCACCGTCCCACATATAGGTGTTCAGGCCGTCGGTGGTCAACTGCTTTGTATTGTTCGTCATGTTCCCGTAGATCTTCTTGTTCGACACATCGACGAAGATGTTGGAGTTGAACTCATAGAGGTACTTCTGGCCCTTCAGCGAATTTGTGTTCATGAACTGGTTGCCCTTGGCCACGTTGTAGAACGTGTTGTGGTCGCAGGTGAACTTGCCTGTCTCTTCCTCGAAGCCGGTAATCTGCCATGGACGCTTACCGCTCATGGCGATAAAGTTTTTCGTACCAGGAGCATCGCTGTAGAACGTGCTGTTCAGGATGTTGAAGTTGATAGCCATTGAAGCGGCAAAGTTGAACACCACGTTACTCTGGGTTGTGTAGTGGAACAGGCTGTTCTGTACGGTCAGGTTCACATAGGCATAACTCTTGCCGTTGTCGGCGAACAGAGCCTTGGTCAGTCCGTTCACAATCACATTGTCAACCATGATGGGATCTTCGATGACATACTGTCCGCTTGCCACGGGCTCAATTCCCGGCTCGGCGCTGAAAGCGATGAACGGCTTGGTCAGACCGCTGGCATCGATGGTTGCACCGTTACCGTTGATAACTACACTGCCCTGAGTAGTCAATGAGTTGCTGATGGTGTATTCGCCGTCTTCCTCGAGCGTGATAGTCAGGCTCTTGATGGGAGCACCGCCTGCGGCAGCAGCCACTTCTTCAGCGATGTCCTTACCGCTCTCGATGGTGATATTCACCTCGCCGGGAATCCTCTTGAAGATAGCCGTTACAGTTACATTGCTTGCGGGCATCGTGAATGAATTCTCGGTCACTTCCACATCGGCATCGTCGGCATCCTTCACGGTCAACTTGTCCAGTTCATAGCCCTCGTCGGGAGTCACGGTCAGCGTCACGGCGTCGCCTTCAAGAGCTTCAGCCATGTCGGCCGTCACCTTGCCGCCCTCGCTCTCGCTGACGGTCACGGTATATAACACGGCGGGGATAATCTCCACCTGAGTGACAGTTACGTTGGGATTGTTGATAAAGATTCCGCCATTCTCCTTGTTCAGGATGTTCACGGCATTATCTGTCTTGATGGTGAACTCTACGACGGGATTGGTGTAATCGTTAGTCACCTTAAAGTCATCATCTGCAAAATTAGACCATTTCCAGTCTGTGGTGTTATAGTTAATGCCAATCCAGTTCGGGCTGTCAATGGTGACGCGGATGATGTCGCCCACCTTCACGCCCGTGAAGTCGGCAGCATTGGCGAAGTGGCAGATGTTGATCTGCACGTTGCCTTTCTTCTCGCCGACAAAGATGCTCTCGTCGCTACCTTCATAGGCACTCTCAACGGCAACTTTCTTCACCTGGAACTTCGTACCGTTCAGGGCCAGGCCGTCCTGCTTCAGATACCTCAGCATGTCACCCGTGATGATGAACGAGTGTACATAGTCGCCAGCCTGCTTCAGCGGCTCGCCGCCTTCCAGGTTCTTCCAGTTATCACCGTCCTGCAGGGCCACCTGATAAGCCCAGTTGCTGGGTGCAGCATCTTCGGGAGCGCCAAGGATTCCGATGTTCAGGCGGTCACCCACCTTGACGTCGGCAAAATTCTCAGCATCAATCATAGCGGCCTTGCCTTGATTCCAATCCACGTCAGCAGCCTCTTCGCTGCTCCAGATTTCAGTGCCGGGAACTACCAGTTCTGTTTCAGCCATGTCTTTACCTTCAATCTTCAGTGTCCAATTGGCCGAAGCATCTGCATTGACTTCCCATGTAGCCGTTACAGTGTAGGTCCGGTAACCGGTAGAAGCATTCTTCAGCACGAAGTTGTTGCCATCACCGTTAGGTCCTTCCACCCAGCCTTCGGGAGCATCCAGCGTCAGTTGGTTAAATCCAATCCAGGTACCCTCATTGACAACCAGTTTGAACTCCACGTCGTTGGTAGATCCCGTCAGGTCAAGCACACCTGTATAGACTTCTTCTTCGCCCTCACCCTTGGTCAGGTCAAAGTCGATACGATTGCTCCATTCCGGATCCGTAGCACCGCAAATCTGCACCCTCGAGATCTCGGCCGTAATCGTAACATCACCCGTCTTGGTGATGGTCACCACCAAATCCTTCGTCACGGTGACTTTGTACTTTCCTGCTTCGGTAATCACAAGGCAACCGTTGTATTTCTCCAGTTTTGTCGGTGTGTCAAGTGTTGCATTCACATCACCCTCGCCAATACCATAGCGGTGGTTAGCATTGAAGTCATCCCAATCTGTAAACGCGACATCGCCGAAAGTGATATAACCTGTACTCGTAAGCGTCAATTCATACTCGAAGGCATCCGTCTCTTCGTTGAGCGTCATCGCTGTCGTATTGTCCCATCCGTTCTCCGTGCCGGTACCCATGATGTATAACACTTTGAGTTCTGGTGTCTCTGTGAAACCGCACCTGCTGCATACGCCATCTACCATATCGTGGCCAAGAGCGGGAATCTCTTCTGTTTGGGTCTCACCACATTCACATACATTCGTAATAGAACCAGATTCTGTGCAAGTGGGATCAGTCCTTCCCGCTTCTATGAAGTTATGCGTGTGAGCAGTAATTGAAATGGGCTGGAACTGAACATTAGTCTTAAACACACTGATAACACCTTCTATGTCGTAAGTGGCACCTTCCTCAGGTGTTGGTATGCTAATGCCGAACTGGTTGTATCCGGCGATGTCGTCACCAATCGTGAAGTTCTTGCCACTCGGAGCCGTGTATGTAACACCCTTCAGTACAACCACTTGGTTCATGTTCTCGGCTTTAACGTCGGCAGCAGTTGCTACGGGATAGGTAACTTCAGCTGTACCGTCCTTCTCGAGTGTGGTGGAAGGAACGACTTCAAAGAGGTTATTGTAAACACTCACCTTTCCTTTCCATCCTGACTTGATGACATCACCCTTTTCAACGCCTAAATCTTCTTTAAACAGAAGGCTTGAGCCGGTGTCGTCCTTAATATAGACGTACTTGCCACTTGCATAGACAACGGTAACTTTCCCATTGAATAAGAACTCTGTCTTATCCTCCAAAGCGTTCATGGCAGCAATATCGGCAACACCGATTGCTGCTTCTTTTACGATAATCTGGTATTCTGCCTGTCCCGCATAATATTCGTCGTTTTCTTCAGCAGTGGCTCTGATCTTTGCCGTTCCGGCAGCCGTGGCTGTAATGGTGACAACGCCAGTACTTTCATCAACCGTAGCAATCGAAGTGTTGGTAGAAGAATACTTCACTTCGGCGTTAGTAGCCTTGTTCAACGTGGGTTGAGTGAAAGAGGTTTCACCCAAGGTGAGTTCTACTTTGTCAACACTGAAACTCAGGTCAGCGGATTTCTTCGTAACTATGGAACTTGCATCACCAAAGGTCACAGTAATTGTTTTGAACTGACATTGACCTTTCATCGTAAGTGTCAGGCTGCTGGCATTTCCGTTCCACTCTTTTCCAGAGATATTTCCTTCCGAGGCGGTTGGTTCGGTCCATGATCCTGCAGTGAAGACTATCTTTGAGAGATTCTTACCTGAAGGAGCAGTAATGGTCATTGTACCATTTGTATACACACGATAATCGCGGCTTCCATTGTTTTTTGTACTCCAAAGGCGGCTGGGTGTATTGCCATCAGTAGTGCTGATAGTAACTCCATTCATACTGAAAGGACCATTAGTGTCAAAACCTACACCAGCATCTGTTGCTTGTGGAATGTTGGCTTCAGCCACACCCAAAGCAGTAAGGCCTTCCGTGGTTGTGAAATCAAATACGGCTTCATCTGCCATCACGTTTCTGGCAAAGAGAGCCATAACTGTAAGCATGAATAGCTTAATAAAGTAGTGATTTTGCCTCATAATTAGATCTGTTTTATAAGTTATTTTCATAAGTTATTAATGATGTTGCAAAGATAATAAAAAAAGTGAACGATACAAAAAAATAGTCGCTTTTTTCCTATTTCACCAAAAACTTTCGGCCATTGCTGACATACAGACCTGGCGCAGAGGGTTTCTGCGCCAGTTGGATGCCCTGAAGGGTGTACCAACCATACGTCGGTTTATTGCCAAAGATGGTAGCAATCTGCTGAATACTTGTTGTATTGATGGGAATCTGCTCGCCCATCAGGGAGTTCAGATAGATTTCAAGTGCCGTATATCCCTCGGCCGAAGCAACTTTGGCACCGTCAGATGCATCGTTGGGATTGAAACCATTGGCCGTTTCCCATTCGTCGGGCATTCCGTCGTGGTCGGTATCAGCAGGGGCTGTACCGCCGTCGTAGGAAATATAGCCTTCGGTCTGGAACTGTGAATCTATGATACCCTTTTTACCTTCACTCCCCTTGTAAGTCGTAGTGCCGTTCTTCAACTCATTAATCAGTCGTTGTTCCACCCGGTCACGTTTGATGGTACCCACCCGGTCGAGCACATGGGCGAAGGCAGCGTCGGCGTCCTCGGTGGGTGTCTGATAGATCTCGTAGTCATAGACAAGTGCCGCCGACTGGTAATAGCCTTTCTGGTTGAGCAGCTCGTCGCTCTTCAGTTGAGAGATGGTGTACTTCGTGTTGTTGTGCACGCCTTGCCAATTATCGGCGGTTGCCGTGGCGTTACCCTCCATTTTGTTGCCCTCGAAATACCAGCGTGACGGCCCTGTTGATGTCTTTTTGTCACGATGTTCCGAGATGGAGATGAACACGCTGCCTGAAGGCGTAGCCGGTCCCGGTTTATAGTAGTTGCCAATGAAGTTGCAGAAATGAATACTGTTGGAGGCCTCGTTTTCTCCGCCATAGCATGAGTTCCAGCGTCCCCAGTTGTAGTTCACGTTGTTATAATACTCCAGAAAAACGCGACGGTCGCCGCCATCGTTGCTTGCACCATTGATACGACATGAGCGCGAATCATTGTGTATCAGCAGATTATGGTGATAAGTGGCTGGTGAGCCGCCCCATTGAGAACCGTAACCACGAGCCCCTTTGGGATGTCCAGCAGCACGCAGTCCTTCATGGACAATCGTCCACTGAACGGTTGAAAAGTGATTGTCATACATCGTCATATTCTCCTCACCGCTCCATCCGAAGCAGCAGTGGTCAATAATGATGTTCTGCCCATTCTCTATACCAATGCTTCCACCATCAATGAATTGGTCGTCATCAGTTTTACCCAATCTTCCACGGATATTTCGTATAATCAGATTATTACTGCCTCCCAAGTTTAGTTTGGCACCGCGATAAAGGATACCGTCACCGGGAGCTGTCTGTCCGGCTATAGTTACGTTAGTCAGTTTGGCACGGATGTCACTTTCCAACTTGATGATGCCTCCCACGCGGAACACAATGGTGGCATCCTCCTTTCCAGCCTCAGTCAATGCCCAGCGCAGCGAACCTTCGCCACTATCATTCAGATTGGTCACCTCCACAACTTTTCCGCCACGACCGCCGGATGCCAATTTGCCAAATCCACGAGCCGTAGGGAAGGCTAGCAATTTACCTTCCAAATCTATATAGTCATTGACTGAAGACGTTGCATGGTCGGCAATGACAGCTTCGGGATTGTAGTCTATCTTGTTATTAGTGCGTGCCTTGAAAGCACTATCCACAGAATGCCAGTTCATAAAGGCAGCGAAGTCGGCCTCATCCACCTGACGCCCCCAACTGACACGGTTGATTGTGTCAATGAGGCTTCCATTGTCATCCACACTCTTATATTCGGCAAAATATGAACTGGTGCCGTCATTACTGCCCATTTTAATCCAACCGGCTTTGTTGATGGCATCTCCGAGATTACAATTCAGGAAGATGCTGCCACAATTCTTTTCACCCCAAGGACGGCCTAGGTAGGAACCGCCAGCAGTAGCTGCATCCGAACGGGTAACAGTACAGTTGTTGAACACAAACCCCAAAAAGATGCTTACGGGCGCCCCCGATAGTTTGGTATTGATGCGAACGTCAACATCTTCGGGAGCCGTGATATAGCCGTTGCCCACGAGGTTCAACTGACAGTTCTCAAACCAGCAAGTGCCTCCAGCATAGATAAAATCCGTACAGCCTTCCACCAGGCAATCCTTATAATAAGAGCGTGTGCCCTTCTTCGTGCGGTGGGTGTCCTGATATCCCTTAAAAGCGCAATGATTGAAAGTCTGGCGGTCGCCTGCTACATAGATAGCCAATGCCTGAGCCCCATTCTTCCCGGAGGAATTCTGGAAGGTGATGTTCTCTGCATAGAAGTCAGAGGCATAGATACTCATGGCAGGTGTCTGGTCGAATGTCAATCCTGAAGCCATCCCTTTCGAAGAAGTGATCACCGTGCCGTCACGACTTTCGCCGATGAGTGAAAGCCGCTTACTAGAGCTGCTGTTCTTCGAGCCGATATTCACATTCTCGGCATAAGTGCCGTTTTTGATGAAAATCGTGGTTTCGGCATTGTCGGGAGCCGCATCCACAGCAGCCTGTACGGTGGTATAGTCGCCATTGCCACTGGCATCGACGGTTATCACGTTTTGGGCGTTGGCACATACCATGAGCCCCAGCATCAATCCGATGCAGAAAAACTTGTTATTCATGTTGCAACAATCGTATTTTTTAAATTAGACGCGTGCAAAGGTTATTTGTACTCTTATTTTCTTGGGAGGTTATTTATATCTTTTAAATCATCGTCTGCACTAAAGTCAATATTTTTCCGTTACTTTGCAGGAAGACAACCGATAAAACCATTGATGATGAAAGAAAAACTGAAGAATATCTTGCGACTATTGCTGCGCAGTCCGCGGGAATTTCCTGTGGAGGCTTTCATGGGACTGGCCTTCTTTGCCATTGCCGCCTGGAATACGGGACATAACAAATGGGACGAAGCGCTGCACCAAATGGTCAGCGGAGTTAATGCAGACATCCTGCCGCTGTTCGTGCCGCTGCTGGTGCTGACCTTCTGGCTGCATAAGGTGAACCGTTGGGTTTACGTGGTCTCGGGATTCCTTTTCCTGCCGCTGATGGCGCTCAACCTGAAACCTTTCCTCATGACCTATGGCTTCGGCTTCACATATGTGTTGGCGGCCATCCTTTTGTTGGTGAGCGTCAGACGCATGGACAACCGCAGTTTTGCCGCCCATGCCCTGCACGTGGTGACGCAGTTGTTCTTCGGACTTGTCATCGCAGGTATCATCACGGCGGCGCTTTATGCCATCTTCGGCTCTTTCTTCTACATCTTTGGCATCAAAGAACCCGATAATTTCTACATTTACCTGTGGGAGTTCGTATGGTTCTTCATTGCCCCGCAAGTGTGCTGCACGTTGATTACTCAGGACGAAGACGAGGTGAACGAGCCTGCCCGGGTGCTGCAGCTCATCCTGAACTTCATTCTTTCGCCGGCCATCATCATCTATACCGTCATCCTCTATGCCTATTTTATCAGAATAGTCCTGGAATGGGACCTGCCCAAGGGCGGCGTGGCCTGGCTGGTGATGGGCTTTGTGACAGTAGCGATGGCGGGCCGCCTGATGCAGTATGTACTCAAGCAGCACTATTACGACTGGTTCTACCGCAACTTCACGTGGATAGCCATTCCGCCGCTCATCCTCTACTGGGTAGGCTCTATTTATCGCATCCGCCTCTACAGCTTTACCGAAAGCCGCTTCTACCTGATGATTGCAGGTGTGCTGATGACGCTTTTCGTGCTGATGTTGCTCTGGAAGCGCTCACGCCGTTTCCAGCTGATGGCCCTCATCTTTGGCGCTGCCATCATCCTGTTTACCTATATCCCAAGCATCTCTGCCAAGAGCATCGGACTAAATTGTCAGAAATCACGCCTGCATCAGATGATCAGCCAACTGAAACTGACCGATCCGAAGACGGGCAAGTTCGTAAAAGAACTGAACTTAGAGGAAATCAGGAAAGACAGCGTGCTCTGCGACCAATACCGCGAGGTGTGCAGTCTTATCGTCTACGTGAGAAAAGACGTCGGGCGTGATGCCTTCGAGCAGCAATACGGCAAGTGGTCGTGGTACGACAGCCAGTTTGTTGACAATCGTGAAGCTGCTGCCAAGGAAGAGACCACCTACCTCAGACGACAGAATCCTGTCAGTCTTGGTGACTATACCCTGATGCTGCCTCTCGAGGATTATGAACTGAGGCAAGAGAATGGTGTTTTACAGATGGATAAGGACGACAAAACCGTTATGACCTATCCCATCAGGGAACGGCTGCGACAGCATCCGAAGTTGAGGGATAGCGACAGCTTGTTCGTATGGCAGAACGATTCGCTGATGCTGGTTCTGGAGAACATCTACATTCATAATAATGAGGAAATGACTGTCAACGGCTACGATTTCCAATTATTCGGAAAACGCAAATAAACTCACGCAAAAGGCCGCCCCCCGAAGATTGGGAAGCGGTCTTTTTCAGTATCTAAATGTTAGCTATAGGTTACTTGATGAATTTCTTTCCATTCTTGATAAGCAAGCCTTTGGCGCTCTTGCTAACTTCCTGGCCAGCAAGGTTGTAAATACGGCCATTGCCAACAGTTTCGGCAGCTACGACATCCTTAATACCCGTGGGATCAGTAACCATTTCCTCCTTGGTCTTGCCAGGAGCAAAGGTGTAGCCCTGGAAACCAATCTGAGAGTTACCCTGGAAGAGCCAGTAGGTCTTGCCAGCCTTAGCATCGATAATCACATTTCCCCAGAAAGGCTGACCACCAGCACCGATAACCCAAGGTTTGTCTGCACTTCCTAAAGCCCGGATTTCATCGTTGGTCAACCATTTCTTCTGGCCTGTGGATTCTCCAAATTCATCAACAGCATTCTGTCCGTTGATATAGCCTTCCACAAGATACTCACTGGGCTGTTTTGAATCACCGTCTACCAAGAAAGTGGTACGGTTACCTTTGTTAGCCCAGATACCTACTTTCAACGCACCGTCTACGGCAGTGGTGAACTTATAGTAAAGACCGCTCTGAGGCTCACCGCCTGTAGCAGGATCAAAGGCCGTAACTACTAAGCGAAAATTACCGGTAGGGGCATCATCTGTAATGATTTCCTCGCAAAGTAGGCTGACTGCAGGAGTACCTGTACCTGCAACATAATAGAAGTTGATATCGCCTTGATTTTTCAACTCCCATTTAATAGGCTTGGTAGAATTAATTGAAGTCAACTCATAGAGGTTATCGCCAATCTTAGCACCTGGGGTAATGTCCTGACCACCAGAAGCGCCATCAGCAGGATCAGCAGAGCCTACAGCTTCCACAGAAACATTTGTCGTACCGAATTTTACGATTGAACTGCCGTTTTCAACATTAGTTGCAACACCGTCGGCATCTATAACAGCTTTATATTCAGAAGCCATTCCCGCACTAGTTGCTGCCACATAGCTTTCTTCCTGTGCATTTACACTTGTGGCTGCGAGTGCCACTGCAATTAGAGTAAAAATTTTTTTCATACGCTTTAATTTTATTGGTTTTTGATTCGTTTATCAATATTTAGTCCTTTATGGACTGTAGTCCGTCGCAAAATTAACGTTTAAAGCATAAATATGTAACTATCAGTTTCTTAAATTATTCTTTTTTAACAATTTTAACAACATTGGGCGTTGAATAACGCGCAATGTCAATCTAAAAATAAACAATAAAGCGTGTATTTATCCGTTTTTTGCCAAAAATAGGGGGTAAGATAGAGGGAAGATAGAGGGTAAAACGGGCTTACCCCCTACCGATAAACGCTTGAATTATAAGATGTTACCTCAAAGATAGAGGGGATAGAGGGTAAAAATCTTTTTTTAGTGTATGGAGATATCATCCGGCCGGGTACAAAGTAATTTAGTTTGTACCTCAAAACACCATCAGATGAAAGGCTTCTAACGATAGATTGAAGAACAAAGTAAATTAGTTTGTACCCCACTCCATGATGAATCGCCACACATCCCTCACAAGCATAAAAACCGACGGATGGTGAATATAAAAAGAAAAACGAGGGTACAAATACGCGCGAGCGCGGTCATAATATAGTAAATCATCAACTCACAATATGAAAAGAATCATACTTAGCGGACTGCTTTTGGCTGCCATGTCCACAACGGTTATGGCCAATGATACGGAGACACACCGCCAATACCTGAGCGGGAGGGGCTGTGACGATATGGTGCAATGGGATTTCCAGTGTACCGACGGGTGCAACAGCGGCAAATGGACGAAGATTGGCGTGCCTTCCTGCTGGGAACTGCAGGGCTTTGGCACCTACCAATACGGTATGCGTTTCTATGGCAAGGCTGTAGCAGAAGGAATTGCCGATGAGAAAGGCCTCTATAAATATGAGTTCACGCTGCCGAAGGAATGGGAAGGCCGGCAGATTCTGCTCACCTTTGAGGCCGTTTTCACCGATGCCCGTGTGACCATCAATGGCCGAAAGGCTGGTTCCGGACTGCATCAGGGTGGCTTCACGCCGTTCCAGTTTGACGTGAGCGACCGCATTTTCTTTGGTAATAAGAAGAACCGTCTGGAGGTGGAAGTTTCCAAGGAGAGCAGTTCGCCGCAGGTGAATTTGGCTGAGCGCCGCGCCGACTATTGGAACTTCGGCGGCATCTGGCGTCCCGTTTATATCGTCAGTAAGCCTATACAAAATATCCAGCGCGTGGCTATCGATGCCCGTGCTGACGGGCAGTTCAAGGCCGATGTCTTCCTAAGCAGAGCTACTCAAGGTTCAGTAAGCGTCGACTTAGTCGACGCCTACGAGAAAAAGGCTGGGCAAAGCCAGGCCACGGCCATTCAGGGCGATTATGCATCCGTGGAATTTACGGCTAAGAATCCAAAGCTTTGGACGGCCGAGACGCCCAACCGCTATACCGCTGTGTTCACGCTAAAGGACCAGAACGGGAAAGTGATCCATGTGGAGCGCCAGAAGTTCGGCTTCCGCACCATCGAATACCGCCATTCGTTCAAGGGCGAGAATCTGCCCTATCCGCACGTTCAGGGATGCGAAGATGACGGTGTCTTCATCAACGGGCAGAAGGTAATCTTCAAGGGAGCCAACCGCCATTCGTTCCGTCCTGAAACGGGCCGCACGCTCTCGAAGGCAAAGAATATCGAGGATGTGCTGCTCATCAAGTCGATGAATATGAACGCCGTCCGCCTGAGCCACTATCCCGCCGACCCCGAATTCCTGGATGCCTGCGACTCGTTGGGACTTTATGTGGAATGCGAACTGCCCGGCTGGCACTGGGCACACGAGACCGTTAACGGTGCACAGCTCGTGGAGGAGATGGTAACACGCGACGTGAACCATCCGTCGATTATTTTCTGGAGTAACGGCAACGAGGGCGGTTTCAACTACGAACTGGAATCCTATTTCGGGAAGTTCGACCCGCAGAAGCGCGTGGTGCTCTATCCCTGGGCCAACCGCAACGGTTTCGAGACCAAGCATTACCGCTCGTGGGGCGAGACGGCCGAATATATGCGACAGAAGGAAATCTTCATGCCAACGGAGTTCCTGCATGGTCTTTACGACGGCGGTCATGGTGCCGGACTGAAGGATTATTGGCGGCTGATGATGTCAAATCCCCGCTGTGCCGGCGGATTCCTCTGGGACCTGATGGACCAAGGCGTGGTGCGTACGGACCAAAACAACATTGTGGACTGCATGGGTAATTTCGGCTCAGACGGTATCGTGGGTCCCCACATGGAGAAGGAAGGCTCGTTCTATACCATCCGCGAGGTGTGGAGTCCCGTGCAGATAAAGTATTGGGACTCAGGAAAGCCCACCATTCAGAACTGCTACGACTTCACCAACCTGAAGGAATGCCTGTTCAGTTATAAGTTTTTGCAGATGCCCGCCTATGGCGAGAAGAATGTGAAGGTGCTGAAGGAAGGTAAACTTCCATCGCCCAACGTGGCCCCCGGACAAACCTTCAGATTTGATCTGCCCAAGACGGATGCCGACGTGATACAGTTGACAGCCATAGACCCGAAGGGACAGGAAATCTTCACGTGGAACTATAAATATATGATGAAGGCCGGTATCCTGAATAAAAACCGACTTAACGAGAACACGCAGAAATACACATGTACTGAGGATGCTGACCTGCTGACGGTAAAAAGCGGTAACCGCCAGTTTGCCTTCAGCAAGAAGACAGGACTGCTGATGAGCGTTACCGTTGGCGGAAAGAAACTATCGTTCGGCAATGGCCCCCGCTTTGTGGCTGCCAAGCGCTCAGACCGTTCACAGGACGGATTCTATAACCACGATGACAAGGAGGCCTTCCAGAAGAAAACCGACTATACCGAGTATGCCGACCAGGGAGTTTTCGACGGTTTCACCGTTAGCGACAGCACTTTGGTGGCCAACTACCGTCATGGTTCTATCCAGACGGTGACCTGGCGTTTCCTCAGTGACGGCGGGGCGTACATGAACGTAGATTACTACTTCAATGGTGTGGTTGACCTGTTGGGCGTCTGTTTCGACTATCCCGAGCAGATGATGAAGAGTAAGCAATGGGTAGGAAAAGGTCCCTATCGCGTCTGGCAGAACCGCACGGAAGGTCCGCAGTTTGGTCTGTGGAGCACCGACTACAACGATCCCATCCCAGGCGAGTCGTGGGAATATCCCGAATTCAAGGGCTATTTCTCTAATGTCTCATGGATGAAATTCACCACGCAAGAAGGTCAGTTCGGGCTGGAACTCATGAATGACAAGGTGGGCGTCTATACCCCGCGCGATGGTCGCGACCATATTCTCTATACCCTGCCTGAAACAGGAATAGGCATCTTTAAGGCCATTCCCGCCGTGCGCAACAAGGTGAACACCACCGACCTGAACGGTCCTTCGGCACAACCCTACTGGAGCAAGGGGAAAGGTCGTATCAACACCATCCTTAGATTCGAGTAATAAAGCCCACCCCAACCCCTCCCTGGGAGGGGCTGCACAACAAAATGATTGCCAAATGATTAGAAAACAAATCCTGCTGTTGATTCTATGCATCTCAATATACCCCCTCCTTGGGAGGGGGCAGGGGGAGGCTCCCTGGACTTTCTGGTACTGGATGTACGGTGCTGTCTCGAAGGACGGCATTAAGGCCGACTTGAAATGCATGAAAGACATCGGACTGGGCGGCTGTTACCTGATGCCTATCCGCGGAACCAACGATAAAGGAGCTCCTCAAAATCCTCCCCAAGGGGGAAAATGGGCCGAAGCACTGTCGCCCCATTTTTGGGAGATGGTGGACTACGCTTTCCAGCAGGCAGACTCTTTGGGCTTGCAGATGGGAATTCATATCTGCGACGGTTTTGCCTTGGCTGGTGGCCCATGGATTTCACCCGAGGAATCGATGCAGAAAGTAGTTTATTCAGATACCATCGTGGAGGGACAACTCGCACAACTGATCAACCGACAAGGCGGACTGATGCTTCCACGTCCAAAAGGCTATGAAGGGTATTACGAGGATATTGCCACCTTTGCTATCCCACTGAAGCGCGATAATCCCCAACTCTTCCTTGATCAGTTTGACTTACAGCGCGACTTGGAGAAAGTGCCGCTCCTCAAATTGTCACCCACGATGACGCGCAATGACAAGGGTATCTATACGGCTTCCGAACCTGCCTGGATTCAGTTTGACTTCGGTACATCCCGTCTGTTTAGCAATATCGAGATTGCTGCCAACGGTACCAATATGCAGGCGCAGCGCATGGCTATTGAAGCCAGCGATGACGGCACCAACTTCCGGTTGGTGAAACAACTGGTTCCTCCCCGTCAGGGATGGCAGAACTACGACTATAACACCACCTTTGCTTTCACGCCCACTAAAGCCCGTTACTGGCGTCTGTCATGGACACCTGAAGGAACGGAACCCGGCAGTGAAGACTTAGATGCTGCCAAGTGGCGCCCCAGTTTAGGACTGAAGAACGCAGTTTTCCATAGTCAGCCACGCATCGACAACTGGGAAGGGAAGGCAGGCTACGTATGGCGCATTGCCCCGGAAGCCGACGCCAATGAGTTGCCGGATAACATTTGTTGGAAACAACAGGATATCGTTCAGTTAGTCCTTGAGGGAGACAGTGTGACAAGCTATGCCCTTCTGTCTACAGAAACCCCGTCCACCACATACCGTATCGTGCGTATCGGCCATACTTCTACAGGCTATACCAACGCCACGGCAGGAGGTGCCAAGGGACTGGAGTGCGACAAATTCTCCCGTGAGGCCGTCAGCAAACAAGTTGACTCATGGTTTGGATTGTTTAAACAGCGTCCCCATGCCGACGTGGTGAAATATCTGCACGTTGACTCATGGGAGTGCGGTTCACAGAACTGGAGCCGCAACTTTGCCCAAGAGTTTGAAGCCCGCCGTGGCTACAATCTGATTCCTTGGCTGCCCGTCATGATTGGCATCCCCATCGAATCTGCTGCCAAAAGCGATGAAGTACTGCGCGACATCCGACGTACCATCAATGAATTAGTACACGAAGTATTCTTCGCAACCGTTGCTCAGAAGGCCCGTGACTATGGAGTGTCACTCAGTAGCGAAAGCATGGCTCCGACGATGGTCAGTGACGGTATGGAACATTACAAATATGTGGACGTGCCCATGGGCGAATACTGGTTGAACTCACCTACACATGACAAGCCCAACGATATGCTTGATGCCATCAGCGGTGCCCATATTTATGGGAAACAGTTGGTACAGGCAGAGGGATTCACAGAAGTTCGCGGTGTCTGGGATGAGACTCCCGCCAGTGTCAAACCCCTGCTCGACCGCAATTTTGCGCTGGGTATGAACCGCCTTTTTTTCCATGTCTTTACCCATAACCCATGGACGGATCGCCGACCGGGCATGACGCTCGATGGAATCGGTCTTTTCTTCCAGCGTGACCAAACCTGGATGCCCGAGGCAAAAGGCATGGTTGACTACATCACCCGTTGCCAGGAATTTCTGCAGAAAGGTATTCCCGTGGCCGATATTGCCGTATTTACGGGTGAAGAGATTCCATCCAGAGCCGTTCTCCCCGAACGGTTAGTACCTATGCTCCCCGGGCTCTTTGGTAAGGAACGGGTGGAATCGGAAGCAAAAAGACTCCAAAACAAGGGGAATCCCATGGAAGAGAGTCCGGTGGGTGTTCATCATTCTGCGGGAATTGTGGATACCCGCGACTGGGTGAACGCCTTGCGGGGTTATCAATATGATTCCATGAACCGTGATGTCCTGTTGAATCTGGCAACGGCCACCGATGACGGACATATCCAATTGCCCAATGGAATGCGCTATCGGGTACTGGTTCTCCCAATGAATCCGCCAAAAAAAGAGTATTCCAAAGAGGTCAGCGAAAAGATAGAGGCTTTCCGAAAAGCTGGTGTCCTGGTGATTGACAAGCCCTACGAAGGGCATGATTTCTCATCCTTCGGACTGCCGCGCGACGTGGAAGTACCTAAGGATATCGCCTATACACACCGCTACGATAACGGGCAGGATATCTATTTTTTGGCTAACCAGTCGGAAAAGAAACGCTCCTTCCGTTTCTCCATGCGCCAGAAGGCCAGCACCCTCTTTCTTTTCGACCCCCTAAATGGTCGCTATGATGCCGTATTCTGTGACCAGAAAGACGGACGCGACGGGACCGATATCACGCTTCCACCCTACGGTTCGCTGATTGTCATCCGTTCGGAAAACTTCAAAGAGAGCATCGAACTGCAGTCCCAAGAACCGGAATACAATGCTCCAAGACATAACATTGAGACTTCCTGGCGCATCCATTTCCATAACAATGACATTAGAATGTCCTCTGATCAGTTGTTCGACTGGACGGCATCACCGCGAAAAGAAATCAAATACTACTCTGGCAGTGCCACCTACGAGGCAGGTTTTGACTTGAAAGTTCATGCTGACCGTCGCGTATGGCTCGAACTGAAAGGTGTACATGATATTGCACACATCTATATCGACGGTAAAGACTGCGGCATCGTCTGGACGGCTCCCTACCGTCTTGAGATTACCGAGGCCCTGAAAAAGAAGAAAGACCACCAGATCAAAATCGTGGTCACCAATACATGGGCCAATGCGCTGCTGGGCAGCGATAAGGGCGAGGCTCCCTTCGATGGGATTTGGACCAACGCCAAATACCGTAGGAAGGGCGAAAAACTATTACCTGCCGGACTGTTAGGTCCATTGACAATCATTGAGGACTATTAATGAGAATAGATCATAAAGAGAACAATCAGATATGAAAAGAATCTTTTGCTTAATCTGTGTAATTTGCGGTTTCATCGCTATCCGTGCAGCCGTCAGACTACCCCATTTCATCGGTGACGGCATGGTGTTGCAACAGCAAACCGAATGCAAACTGTGGGGCTGGACCAATGCTGGAAAGAAAGGTGTCATCGTCGTTACCTCATGGGACGACAAGGAATATCTGTCCGAAGTCGACAAAAATGGGCGTTTTGAACTGAAGGTGAAGACTCCCAAAGCCGGAGGACCTTACTACATCGGTTTCAGCGACGGCGAGGAATTACTGACGATCGACAACATCCTGATCGGTGAGGTATGGCTCTGCAGCGGTCAGTCGAACATGGAAATGCAGATGAAAGGTTTCAAGGGACAACCCGTGGCAGGAACCACCCGTGAACTGCTGCACTGCAATGACCCTGAGTTACGACTCTTCACCGTAAAGCGCAATCCGAAAGCCAATTATCAGGAAGATGTCACAGGAACATGGTTTGAAGCCAATGCAGCCTCCGTACGCGATTTCTCTGCTACGGCCTATTATTTTGGCAAGGCCTTGCGCAACACATTGGGTGTACCGGTCGGTCTGATTGTGACCTCCTATGGCGGTTCTGCCTGCGAGGCCTGGATGGCTAAGGAATGGTTGGAAGAAGACAGCATCAAGACTGAATGGCCGAAACATTACCCCGATGTAAAGTTTCCCATCACCGATGAAATGGTGGGAAAACTGCACCAGCGTTGTCCGTCGGCTCTCTATAACGGCCAGTTGAAGCCATTGATCGGCTATGCCCTGCGCGGTGCCATTTGGTATCAGGGCGAAGACAATGTGCCGCGCTACAGCTATTATGCCAAACTCCTGAAACGGATGGTAGACGGTTGGCGTGCCGACTGGCAACAAGGCGACTTCCCGTTCTATTTCTGTCAGATAGCTCCTTATGACTACAGCCTCATCCAATGGGAAGGAAGCCAGAACCTGCGTGAACAGCAGTTGGAGGCAGAAAAGATTATCCCTAATTGCCGGATGGCCTGTCTGATGGATGCCGGATTGGAATATGGTATCCATCCACGGAAGAAACAGGAGGCAGGAGAGCGTCTCGGTGTGTTGGCGTTAGCAAATATCTATGGTATAAAAGGACTGCCCGATTTTGCCACTTATGCCAATGTGGAATTCCAGAATGATACCGCCGTGGTATCTTTCGACCGCTCGAAGGAATGGGTCTATTTTGAAAACGGCAAGCCTACACAAGACCTTTACGAAATCGCCGGTGAAGATCGGGTGTTCCATAAAGCCGAGGCATGGATTTCGCGCAACCGCCTGTACATGAAGAGCGAAAAGGTGAAGAAACCCGTGGCCGTGCGCTATGCCTGGAAAGACTGGGCACAGGGTGACTTGATGCACGACGGACTGCCTGTCAGTTCTTTTAGAAGCGACTCATGGTAAGAATCAAACATATAACCATTCTTGGATTCCTAGTTATTCTAGAAATCCTAGTTCTTTCGACTGCATCCGCAGCCGATTATAAGCCCAAGGATTTTGTGTGGACCACGCAGAGCCGGAACTCGTCGGAGTCGATGCCCTGCGGCGGTCACGATATCGGCATGAACGTCTGGGTGGAAGACGGCGATGTGCTGTTCTATGTGTCGCAGAGCGGATGGTTCGATGAGAACAACACCCTGCTGAAAGCGGGACGCTGGCGTATCCATTTCGATGACAAGTCGGCCGCAGGAACCTTTGAACAGCGCCTCTGTCTTGATGACGGGGCTGTCCATATCACATTAGGCGGCATGAAAATCCGCCTTTGGGCAGATGTCGCGGAGCCCGTGGTGTTCTGCGACATTTCATCAAAAAAGAAGGTAAAGACCACCCTCTCGTATGAAAGTTGGCGCTATAAGGACCGAAATATCACAAAAGCCGAATGCCAGCAAACCAGTTATAAGTGGACTTTACCCGATGGAACCGTTACTTTTGCCGATTCCATCGAGGTCTTAAACAACAACCTACACTTTTATCATCAGAACCGAAACGAGACGGTTTTCGACTATACTGTGAAACGGGAATTCCTGGAAGAAGTAAAAGACCAGCTATATAACCCCATCGGCGGACTCCGAATGGAGGGTACTATGAAGATTAACGGATTATTATACAAAGGTACGCACGATGGAGAATATGCCGGAACTGATTACCGCGCCTGGGATTTCTGTGGGGAGACAAAGAAGGGTGGTTTTTCCATTTGCCTTGGCAAAGCCACTTGTTCGGCCAGTATTTCCAAGAAACGCTCAGCCCAGTGGTGGCACCAATACTGGCAGCGGTCGTGGATTCAGACCGATAATCAGGAAGCGGCAGAGATGGTGCGCAACTATGAATTATTCCGCTATATGCTCGGCTGCAATGCCCACGGACAATGGCCGACGAAGTTTAATGGCGGATTGTTTACTTTCGACCCGTTGTATGTGGCCTCTCCCCCCGCCCTCCCCAATAGGGAGGGAGCCACAGAGGAAATATATACCCCCGACTACCGCAAATGGGGCGGTGGAACCATGACTGCGCAGAACCAGCGACTAGTGTATTGGCCGATGCTGAAAAGCGGCGATGCCGACTTGTTGAAACCACAACTGGATACCTATCTGCGGATGCTGCCCACGGCCAAACTATGGGCACAGCACTTCTGGGGACACGGCGGCGCCTGTTTCCCGGAACAGATAGAGAACTCAGGACTGCCGAATCCTGCTGAATACGGAAAACCAAAACCGGGACAGGACCGCGGTGTAGGCCGTAATGCATGGCTGGAATACGAGTGGGACACCGCGCTGGAATTCTGCATGATGGCCTTGCAGGCCCGTGAGTATACCCCCGAAACCAGTTGGGATAAATATGAACCACTCATCGCTGAATGCCTGAAATTCTTCGATGAACACTACCAGTATGAAGCCAATAAGCGCGGCGCCAAGACCTTCGATGCCAACGGCAAACTGGTTATCTATCCGGGATCGGGTTGCGAGACTTATAAGATGGCCTATAATCCTTCATGCACCATTGCTGCCCTGAAGGCTGTTCTAGAGAAATGGGGTAAGGATTCGGCGATGCTTTCCCGAATTCCCGAGATTCCCACAAGGGTCATCGATAGAGACACTTGTATTGCTCCGGCCATCGTTTGGGAGCGAATCCAGAATGTGGAGACGCCCCAACTTTATCCCGTCTTCCCTTGGCGCATCTACGGACTGGGGCGCCCAAGACAACAGACGGCCCTTAACACATACGAAAAAGACACACATGCTTTGGAGATGCGCTCATCGAAAGGCTGGAAACAAGACAATATCTGGGCAGCCTGTTTGGGACTCACCGATGAGGCCAGCCGGCTGAATCTGGAGAAATTAGGGAGCGGTCCCTATCGGTTTCCTGCTTTCTGGGACCCAGGCTTTGATTGGGCACCCGACCACAACCGCGGTGGAGCGGGAATGATTGGCATTCAGGAGATGCTCTTGCAGGAAACGCCCGAAGGCGAACTGCTGCTTTTCCCCGCCTGGCCAAAGGAGTGGAATGCCAAGTTCCGCCTACATGCCACGGGTGGCCGCATAGTTGAAGCGGAAATCAATAACGGAAAAATCAGTTTGATGAAATGAGACAACGTATTTTTTTTATGGAACACAAAGGCACAAAGACACAAAGTTTTCTTTTTGCTTTGTGCCTTTACGCCTTTTTGTTCCATTTCAACAGTCTGTCCGCACAGATAGGAAATGCCCGATGGATTGGAGCAATTTCGAAACAGGAGGCTAAGATTCCTACTGGTCGCTGGAGCAATGCTGTGTTCAAAAAAGACTCTTTCATACAGAAATGGCAGGATGTGGATACGCTCTCTGCCCGATCCATCATCGTGAAAAAGGACTTTCAGGCCAAAGGGAAGATTGCCAAGGCTGTGGTGGATATCAGCGGACTAGGCCATTACGAACTGACCATCAATGGGCAAAAAGTGGGCGACAGCGAGTTTGCCCCGCTCTGGAGCGAATACGATAAGACCGTATATTATAATAGGTATGACGTGACCGGTTTGTTGCGGAAAGGACAAAACCGCATGGAAACCTTGCTGGGCAACGGCATGTTCAACGTGCAACGCGGATCACGCTACAGCAAACTACAGCAAAGTTTCGGTCCGCCGCAACTGTTGCTGCGCTTGGTTATCACCTACAAGAATGGTAAGCAGCAGATTATAGAAAGCGACGGTTCGTGGCAATGGTGCTTGTCACCCATCACATTCAACAGTATCTACGGTGGGGAGAGTTATGAAGCCCCCCTCGAATCCCCCCTTGGGGGGAAGGTCTGGCAGCCCGTGGTTTTTACCGAAGGACCGAAAGGAACGCTTCGCTTACAGACGGCTCCGCCTGTAAAGATTATGGAGCGCTACGATGTGAAGTCATGGAATTACATTTTGCCCGATTCCATCGAGGCTGCATCGAAGGCTACGAAACGTACCATTCAACGGGGAGCTTTCGTCTGTGACATGGGCCAAAATCTGGCAGGATTCCCCGAAATCACCGTCAGCGGCAAACCGGGGCAGAAGATTACACTCTTAGTTTCGGAGAAACTCACTCCACAAGGAGCTTGTGATCAGCGCCAAACAGGCCGTCAACACTATTACGAATACACGATAGGTAACCACCATCACCCAACACCCATCACCTATCACCCAAGATTTTCCTACTACGGTTTCCGCTACATCCAGGTGGAAGGGGCAGTCTTTGAAGGTGAGCCAAACCCTCATGGGCTACCTGTGCTCCACAAACTTCAGAGTTGTTTTGTGTACAACTCAGCTCCGGAAGTCTCTACTTTTGAATGCAGTAATGAACTTTTCACTAAGACGCACCGCTTAATAGAACGTGCTGAGCGCTCCAATATGCAGGCCTTGTTCACCGATTGCCCCCACCGGGAGAAACTGGGCTGGCTGGAACAAGACCACCTGAACGGTCCTTCCCTATTATATAACTACGACCTGCGTACCTATGTTCCGAAGATTATCCAGGACATCGTAGACACCCAGAAGCCTGACGGGATGGTGCCTACCACCGCACCGCAGTATGTCTCCTTCGGCAATCTTTTCGATGATTCCCCCGAATGGGGAAGCACACTCATCATCCTGCCGTTTATGTATTACGACCAATACGGTGACAGTACGCTGATTGTGAATAACTATGACCCCATGCGACGCTATGTAGACTATTTGACTACACATGCCGAAGATGGAATCGTGAGTCACGGTCTTGGCGACTGGTACGACCAGCGTGGTTCGGAACCTGGCGGTTTTTCCAAGAACACCCCCATCCCATTGGTGGCTACTGCCCATTATCTGATGGATTTGCGCTATGTGGCCCAGGCCGCCCGCATGAAAGGTCTTAAAAAAGATGCTGAAAAATACGATGAAATGGCCGCTTTTGTGACCCGAAGGTTCAATGAAGCGTTTTATCATGCTGACTCCTGCTACTACGGCTCAGGCAGTCAGTGTAGCGATGCCTTGCCTCTGTTTCTCGGTATCTGCCCTGACAAAGATGCTGTTTTGCGCCATCTCATCGAGGATATCAAGAACCACGGCACCCGCCTGACCACTGGCGACGTGGGCAACCGCTATCTTTTCCAGGTATTAGCGGAGAACGGGCAGAACGAACTGCTTTTCCAAATGCTCAACCACGATGAAGCCCCAGGCTACGGTTATCAACTGAAGGCTGGCGCAACGACACTCACCGAACAGTGGATGCCCGAGAACGGTTCTTCACAAAACCATTTTATGATGGGGCAAGCCGATGAATGGCTGTTCAAGACCATCGCCGGTATCCGTCAGCAGAGAGGCACCCACGGTATGCGCCATCTGTTGATAGCCCCCCAATTAGTGGGCGATATCCAATGGGTGAAAGCCTCCACAATGGCTGCTGGCGGCATTGTCAAGGTGGATGCCACCCGCGAACGCATCACCGTTGATGTTCCTGAGGGTTGTGATGCCGAGCTCGTGAAGATGAACGGAGAAAGAAAAACCGTTGGGAGCGGCAAACATACTTTTTAGCTTAATTATTTATAACATATTGCTTTTCAGCATAAAAAAGAGCTCTACTTTTTGTTCTGTTCTCAGATTTTTCGTATTTTTGCACAAAATCCTTAGGCTAACTTATGAATAACGATATGGATAAAAGACCGTTGAACCATGCCATTTCTCCTTGGCATTCCATTGGCGTCAGGCTAAGTCTGTCGGTTTTAGGCGTGGCCATCGGTGTGTTAGTCGTAGGTTTACTGGTGTACATCTATTTTCAGGAAGACCAAGTGAAGGAGAAAACAATGATGCTTGCCGAAATGCAACTCACTGAACAAATTTGCGAAGCCGAAAAACTGATGGTCGGAGATACAACGCTGACAGATAAGGAAAAGGAAGATTCCGTGATGCGCATCATCCAGAGCATCAAGCCCTATAAGCACTCTTACTGTATTCTACTAGACTCTGCCGGTCACTATTTGCTGCATCCAGACCCTCAACTGGCACTCTATGGCAAAGACTCGACCACATTAGACCAAAAACAGACGATCTTTCAAAGAGCTGTGACAACAAGGGATCCAGACCTTGACTCCTTAGGACGGAAAATGCTGAACGGGGAGAAAGGCATGATGGAAATCCTAAAAGATAAAGACTATTCGATGGCTATCTACCGTCCGTTACAATCAAAAAACTGGTATGTGGCCCTGGTCTGTTCGCGCCTTGACGTCTTTGCCTCGCTCATGCCTATTATATGGCTTGATGGAATAACCTTTCTGATAGGAATTCTGTTGATATTCTTTCTGTGCGTCATCGCTATCCGGCATATCACCCGACCACTGGAAAAACTGACAGAATCGACCAGCGAAATCGCAAGGGGCAATCTTCACGTGGAAGTTCCTGAACTGAAAGTGGAAGATGAAATGTGGCAACTGCGCCAGTCGTTCGTGCACATGCAGCAATCACTCCGCAAACATATAGAAGAACTCACCATAACAACAGCCAACAACGAACGCATCAAGAACGAACTGAGCATTGCCAACAGTATCCAACACAGCATGATGCCAAAGACACATCAGCCTTTGCCCGACCGATCCGACATCGACATTCACGCCTCTCTGCTGCCAGCCAAGGAGGTGGGCGGTGACCTTTATGACTATTACCTCTATCACGATAAACTCTGTTTCATCGTAGGAGACGTGTCCGGCAAAGGTATACCTGCTGCACTCTACATGGCCATGGCAATGAGAGTCTTCCGCATTGCCTGCCGGCATCACATCAATTCTGCCCACGAAATAGCAGAGGCCATGGGACGTACGATGGCCGAAAACAACGAGTCGAACATGTTTATCACAGCCTTCATCGGTGTGCTCGACCTAAAGACCAACAAATTGGGATACTGCAATGCTGGACATAACCAGCCTCTGTTGGTTCTCCCCGACGGACATTGCAGTTTACTACAGTCTGAAAGCAACATCCCCTTGGGTATCCTGGAACGTTTTGACTACGAAGGCGACAGTATGGACTTTCCTGTCGGAACCAAGCTATTGGTCTACACCGACGGCCTCACCGAAGCCGAGGACCAACAGAAGAATCAGTTTGGCGAGGATCGTCTCATCAGCATCATGCAGGAGTTAAGCAGCCTTTCTTCCCGCGAAATCGTGAATACGCTTAACGAAAAGGTGAAGGATTTTGCCAACGGTGCACAGCAAAGTGATGACCTGACCATCCTCTGCATTAGTAAGCAGGCCCCTAAACGCACCATTCTCCTCACCAATACCATGAGCGAAGTTACCAAACTGAGGTCATTCATGGAAGGTGCCGCCAAGGAGTTTGGCATTCCCGAAGACATTCAACTGAGCCTGAACATCGCTGTTGAGGAGGCTGTGGTGAACGTCATCAACTACGCCTATCCCGAAGGGACCCAGGGTAACATTGAACTGAGTGTTACCTACGATCCAAATCCCGAATCACCAGACGCCTCAAAGGATATTAACTTTACCTTGACAGACCAAGGCATACCTTTCGACCCCACGTCTCAGGCTGAAGCTGACACTACTTCCGATTTGGAAAACAGGCAAATCGGCGGTCTGGGTATTCATCTCACCCAGAGCCTCATGGACCGCACGGAATATCGGCGTGACGGGAACAACAACATATTGATTATGACAAAAACAATAAACTAATAGCTTATGGAAGGAATTCTTTTTTTAGGGCTCAGTCTCTACGCATGGATTACGATAGTGACCGTATTGGGGATGTTTGCCGTACTTATCTTCACGAAGATACCGGCAGAATCGGCATTTCTCGGTGCCATTGCCATCCTGTTGGTAACGGGCGTACTCGACACAAAAGAAGCGCTTTCGGGTTTCAGCAGTTCTTCGGTAGTGGTCATCGGTGCTTTATTTATCGTGATTGCCGGACTTGTTCATACGGGTGTACTGCAATGGATCACCAAACATCTGCTGGGCACACCAGGCTCCTATCCAAAGGCCATTGTACGCCTGATGGTTCCCGTTGCCGTGCTTTCCTCATTTCTGAACAACACCACCGTGGTGGCGCTTTTCGTCAATGTGGTGAAGATGTGGGGAAAGAAACTCAACATCACACCGTCAAAACTACTCATTCCTTTAAGTTACGCCTCGGGCATGGGCGGTATCTGCACCTTGATTGGAACCCCGCCGAACATGATTATCTCGGGAATGTATGCCGAACAGACCGGAAAAGCCATGAACGTGCTCACACCGCTGGTGCCCGGACTCTTCTGCATGTGTGTGGGCATTCTTGCGATGATTGCCATGCGGCGTTGGCTGCCAGACCGGAAATCACCGGAAGAAGGGTTCGAATCCACCGGCGACTACACCGTGGAACTGCTTGTACCCACAGATTGTCAGCATGTCGGTGAGACCATCGAAGAAGCCGGACTCAATGAAGTCAAGGGCGGTCAGCTCATTGAAATCGTCCGTTTCGATAAGGAGGTCATTTCTCCCGTTCCTGCCGATGAGTTCATCCTCGGTGGTGACCGCCTCATCTATTCCGGACAAATCAACGACATCATTGAACTGAGAAAGAGCCATGGCTTGGTCAACGCCGACCACCATGTGTTCAATGTCGATGAAATGGACAAAAATCGAACCTTGAAGACTGCTTCAATAGGATTTGGAAGCAAAGCCATCGGCAAACTCTGGAGCGAGACTGGATACGAGATGAGCGACAAACTTACACTTGTTGCCGTCAGCCGTCGCGGTGAACGCATCGAGCAGAGCCCACGCGAAATCAGGTTGCAGGCTGGTGATACCGTCTTGGTGGAATGTCCGCCTCAGATGAACAACCTGAGCAGTGACGTCAAGAAACAACTGCAGTTCTTTGAATCTACCGACCTGCCCAACATCGGAAAGAAGACACTCGTATCGTCATTCATAATGATTGCCATGATAGCCCTGTCTTCATTAGGCGTGATGACATTGTTGCAAGCAGCCTTCCTCGCAGCTCTCGTCATGGTGCTCTGTCAGTGCTGTTCGGTTGACCAGGCCATGAAATCCATCAACTGGAATATCCTGATGGTGTTTGCCGGTTCTGTGGTTTTGGGAGCAGCCATCGAGAAAACAGGACTGGCACAGATGATGGCCAACGGCATCTTGAATGTCTGTGGCAACAATCCCATTGTCATCATGGCTGCTATCTGTCTGGTGGGTACGTTTATCACCGAATTCATCTCAAATACCGCCACTGGAGCTATGTTCTATCCCATAGTCTACAATGCGGCCATCAGTATGGGTTACGATCCATTCCCCTTCTGCGTGGCACTGATGATTTCTGTCAGTTCCAGTTTTGCCACACCTATCGGCTCACCTACCCACATGCTCGTTTACGGTCCTGGCGGCTATCGTTTCACCGACTTTGCCAAGATAGGTATCCCGATGAATCTCTTCATCTGGATTGCCAACCTAATGGCAGTAAACCTCATTTGGCCACTCACCCCACTGAATTAATGAAGTATAAATCCAAATTACAAAAGATATGAACTTAGAAATCCAAGAAAAAGACGGTATCCTGACCGGTATTCTCTCAGGCTATATCGACACCGCCACCGCAGCACAGGTTGGCGAGGAAATGAAGCCTTTATTGGAACAAACCAACCGTGACATCGAAATTGACTGTTCTCAGTTGGAATACATCAGTAGTTCCGGATTGCGTTTATTGCTCACATTGCGCAAACAGGTGGCTGCCGACGGCGGTTCATTGATTATCAGAAACATCAATGACGAAATCCGGAAGGTATTTACGCTGACCGGCTTCTTTAAACTATTTGATATCCGCTAAAGATAGAGCACGGCTTCGTTACCCATATTGAAAAGAAGGTCAAGTATGGAAAGGTTTGGAAGAAAGCCGAACCTTTCTTTATATACCTGGTAGTAGGGTTTAGGACTGAAGTCGCTGTCCTCCTGAGGATGCTTGGGGTGGATGATGGTGCGGAAGTCGGTCTCTCCCCAACCCTCCCCAATAGGGAGGGAGTTCTGATAGGATGACGTCAATTCAATATGGGGATGGATGTCGAGAAGTTCGCACATCTTCTCGGTAATGGCCATATTGAAATCAAGGAGAAACTCCCAACGGTCTTCAAAAAACGGGCGGATATCGTCTTCGTAAAACTCAAAGAAAGGACTCTCACCATAGGCACTCTGCAACGCGTTCCAATGCTCCTTCCGCCATTTGCCGTGGTTGCTGATGCGGACATCCTTTATGGGTGTCTTGCTCAAGGCTACCCCCTCCCCTACAGGGGCCTCCACGGGAACAGTTAGCGCCTGCTGTCCTTGCGTAGTTGCTATGACGCAACGATTGCGATAAGTCTGTTTCAGGAAATGTTCATGCTGTTCCATCAAGACACCGTCAAAGCGGTTCAGTTTCTGATACCACTGCACGGGTCCGAAATATGTCGTAGCAAGAATAGCATTCATTATTTAAACGATAACGTTAACGATAACGATAACTTTACTTCCCCCCTCCCTTTGGGAGGGGTTGGGGGTGGGCTTCACCTTACCGGCCACAGCCGATAGGCAGTTCCGATGATATCGCCCTGATGAATCAGTGTCTCCTGTTTTCCGACAGAAATCATATAGTAACGGTGGTGATTACTGCCGCAAAGCGGACAACGGGTAGGCAAGAGATATTCCTTTCCTTTGATGTTAACCGTATCGCCGGGTACGGCCAATACTTTTCCGATGAAAGCGTCTTGAGCGCCAAACACGACGTATTCCCCTTTGTCATAGGTACACCCCAAACGGTTCACTATCATACGGTCACCTTTCCGCACTTCGGGGTGAAGGTCGGAGGTAGTAACTTGATAGATAGTGAATGCCCAGGCACGTACAGCCAGCATCACGAGTAACATAACTGTCAGCGCCAAGATAAACTTCAGCGCATTCTTCATATTAAATAACCCCCACCAAACCTCCCCGAGGGGAGGCTATCTGTTTCCCCCTCCCTTCGGGAGGGCAGGGGTGGGCCTTTTATTTTATATCATCCACCCACTTGAACAGCCGCTTCCAGCGGATGCCACCGAAGCCACTGCGGTCGGGATCGCTGCTCCACCAGATGAAGATGGGCTTGCCCACCACATGGTCTTCAGGCACGAAGCCCCAGTAGCGGGAGTCGGCCGAGTTATGACGGTTATCACCCATCATCCAGTAATAGTCCATCTTGAACGTATAACTGTCAGTCTCCTTGCCGTTGATGAAGATCTTTCCGTCCTTCACCTGCAGGTCGTTATCCTCATAGACACGGATGGGACGGTCATAGATGGCAACATTCTGCATGGAGAGTTTCACCGAAGCACCCTTCTTCGGAATCCAGATAGGACCGTAGTTATCGCGCGTCCAACCCGTATTGGCATTCAGCGGATACACCTCTCCCGTAAACGAGTTGGTGTTCAAGCGAATACTTTCCACCAAGTCCTTGCGAGCCGAAAGGGCTTTCACGGCAGCCTTCGTCAGCGGCATATAGCCGTTTTGGTTCAGGCTGGTCAGGTCTTCCATCGAAATGCCCAGTTCCTTGAGCAGTTCGTCGGGCAACTGTCCCTTCAGTTTCACAAAGTAGGTATATTGCACGTTATCAGGTTCCTTGTTGGCCTTACCGTCCAGATAAATGATACGGTCCTTGATCTGGAGTGTCTGTCCCGGCAATCCCACGCAACGCTTCACGTAGTTTTCCCTGCGGTCGGCAGGACGGGTATCCACGGCACCGTATTCCGGCTGGTTGTCACGGATATACTGACGACCCACGTTATACAGCTGCTGATAGTAGTCCCACTGCTGCTGGGGGTTGAGCGAATCCACCTGCGGCTTGTTCTCCACCAGTTGTTCTCCGAAGGAATAGCACATCAGATAGTAGTCGGCTGCCTGATAACGCGAATTGGTGCAGATGGTATCACCGGCAGGATAGTTGAACACCACGATATCATTAAGTTCCACCTTTCCCAGACCCTTCACGCGGCGATAGTCCCACTGGGGCCATTCAATATACGACTTACAGTCGAACAGCGGCAGGGTGTGCTGCGTGAGAGGCATTGTCAGCGGTGTCTGCGGAATGCGCGGGCCGTAACTCACCTTTGATACGAAAAGGTAGTCGCCCGTAAGCAACGACTTCTCCAACGACGAAGAGGGAATCACGTAGTTCTGGAAGAAGAACAGATTGATGAAATAGACAGCCACCAATGCAAACACCAGTGCATCCACCCACGACATGATGAACTTCACCGGGCCTTCGGCGTCTTTCCACCACTGCCACCTGATTTTCTTCGTGATATATACATCAAAGATAAAGGGCACCACAAGCAGTCCCCACCATGACTTCACCCAATACAGAAACGCCAGCCAGAGCACCAGGACCACGATAAACTTGGTCCATTGCACCACCGGGTTCAGTTTTTTCTTTTCCTTCATTTTATTCATTAATTTCAATCACACAGATTTGACGCGACCGTTTTGCCACAAGTTGCATCCACTTCTTTCTTTTAACCTATGTTTTAGAATTTAAACATGTCTGAGATGGTGAGAAGTCCCTGATGCTCCTTCGTATATTCAGCGGCTAGCACGGCACCCAGGGCAAAGCCCTTGCGCGAATGGGCATCGTGAGTAATGGTGATGCAGTCGGCCTCAGAATCATAGCGCACGGTATGAATACCGGGCACCTCTCCACGGCGCAGCGAATCGATGCGGAGCGTTGCAGGATCGTAAGGCTTATTCTCCTCTCCCTTTATCCAACTGGTCTTGCGATCCAGATTCTCCAGGATACCCTCGGCCAGCGTGATGGCCGTGCCGCTGGGTGCATCAATCTTATGGATATGATGCGTCTCCTCCATGTGGGCATCATACTGGGGGAAGCCGTTCATAATCTTTGCCAGATAACGGTTCACAGCCGAGAACACAGCCACACCTACGGAGAAATTGGAAGCCCAGAACAGCGTGTTGCCCTCAGCTATCAGTCTTTCCACGTCAGCCTGATGTTCATCCTTCCAGCCCGTACTGCCAGAAACCACCTTCACGCCTTTGGCAAAACATTTCAGGAAGTTACCGTAGGCCACCTGCGGTGCCGTAAACTCAATGGCTACATCGGCAGAAGCGAAGGCCTCGCTCTCGAAGTCCTCCTGGTTGTCGATATCGATAATACTCACAATTTCGTGGCCACGCTCACGGGCAATCTGCTCTATCATCTTGCCCATCTTACCGTAGCCAATCAGCGCTATTTTCATAATTAATTCGAATTAAACGCTGCAAAGTTACGAAAAAACAAGTGCAGAACAAAATAAATGCATTTATTTTTTATGCCGAGTGCATTGTAACTTATTCAAAGTTACGAATTAGTGAGAACATTTGAGTTCCCTTTGAAGGGAACGGCGTAAGCAAAGGTTTACCCCGCATTATAGCCGCCCCTTATCAAGGGGCTCTAAAAGTGTTTAAGGGTGCAAGGGTGTCAAAACCCCGATAAACACAGGGCCTGCACCCTGTTTCAGAGGGTGTCAAGGGTGTCATAAGGGTGTAAGGGGAAAACTCAAAAAAGCACCGCGCTTCTCAGCGTGGTGCTTCCTCATTTAGATGTAACTTCCTAAATAACTAACTCAATAAATGATAAAAAACTATTCTCTGTTTTTTGCGATATAACTAATAACTAATAACTAACTATCTAATACATTCAAAACTTTCTTATTCTTCATCATCTCCCCAGAGAGAACGAGGGGATATCGATTCCTCAAAGAAATCGCCGCCTTTGGCGGTAATAGGAACGTCCTCATCTTCTTCACCTATAGGTTTTGTGGTAATATCTTCATACTCGTTATGAGTAACCTGACCACCAACACCTGGAGCTGTTCCTGCACAAAGTGCGCTTTCGTTATTTAAGGTAAAAACCTCTGTTTTTGGTTCAATATATACTTTTTTCATAATTCTAAAATCCCTTCTTTGTCGATTAATTGAATACTACTTTCTTACCTCCAACTACATAAATGCCTTTCAGGCCATTGATGTCTTTCGAATTCTCGCGAACCACCTGACCGTTGAGGTTGTAAACCTTATTATCGGTTTTAACCATAGGAATTTGAATGGTAGGTGTACCTATTTTAGTCACGACTACATCTGAATTAATGAAATCAACACCAAGTACTTTTGCTTCATTGCCATCACCCGTGGTAACAGTTCCTGACTCTACCAATGCACAATATGGTGTCCAAGTTGCTGTACCTTTCGCTTTGAAGAATTGTGGTTTCTCCATACCTTCTTTGTATCCCAAATAGTAAGCACCAACAGGGAGTGTAGGTGATGTGCCCATCACTTTATATTTACCGCTGGCGTCCTTAGGTCCGTAGATTTCTGCACCTAAATAACTGCCTTTGAAAGTGAAATCAACAGACGAGAAACTTTCATGCGAGAAGGTTTGCGGTACAGCTTTATCTATGAGAGCGTTGGTTGTTGCTTCCTGAATTGCATCTATTGCTTCACCGAAAGCCTGACCACCGTTTAATACGATGTCCCATTTCACGAAGAGGTCACTCTCCACATCAAAGGTTGCAATTACCTCTTTTGTCACATAATCTTCCTGTCCTTCAACCTTTTCGAATTCCACTCCGCTATTTGGATTCGTTGGATCTGCAAGTACGACTTCCTTTCTCTTAGTGAACTTTATCTTTGCGGGGTGAATCATATAAGGAACATTCTTCTGGAGCAAGTAGCCGTTTTTCACTTCGGCAGGTTTGTCGAACTTCAGAACAATCATATTGTTTTCTTCATCATAAACTGCACCCGAAAACTCGTTCAATGCAGCCCCCACACCATATGCATTCACAAACTGCGCCTCGGTCATGTTGACAGGAAGGCAGATTGAATACCAACGGCTTTCCTTGATACGCTCGTCATAGAATACCTTCTGTTCCTTAAAGATATTGTTGCCAAGTGGGAACTGTCTCCAGCCTGCAAAACCGCTTTGACCATCTACATTATAGGGGTCAATGCCTCTATAAGTAACTCCATCAACTGTTAATGATTCATATGGGTTGATTTCATTTGCTTTCGGCCATGTTGTACCTGTTACTGGATCCACGTTTGAATAATGCATGTATTTGGGGATACGGTAATTATCAATCGCAGTATTAGTTCCCGGATAATGAAGAATAGGCACAGTGTAATGTTGATCCTGGAAAGGACAGTCGCTGTATGAACTATGCCATGTTCCGCCACCTGAATTTGTGTAGTCATTAACGGAATATGTTGGATCGTCTTGTGAAACATTATTGTTCCATTTGAAATTTGTTGTCTGTTCCATCTCCATCACACCTTGCACATCACAATGAACATTGTCTGTGTTTAGATAGATATTTGTCAACCTTACACATCCCTGAAAAATCTGTGGACTACTATTGTTGGGACATGAAAGATCACAATGGTCGGGAATAGTTATTGTTCTAATAGCACTTTCTTTAAAACAAAAAGGACCCATATGTACTAATTCTTCTGGCAAAACAACATACTCAAGTGCAAACGTCGCAGAAAATGCACTATTTCCCAAGTTGGTGATACTGTTGTCAAAAACGAGGTTCTTTAATTGTGCACAATGTTGAAAAATACCAGTTCCTGAGCCCGAATCTGATCCCCACTGACCATTGCTCTGCTGAGCAAAATCAGAAATTGTATATCCCTTGCCCAAACTGACAGTTTCAATATTGGAATCTTCGAAAGCATATGCCATAATCTCATAAGTGCCTTTGTTGTCAGGGAATATTACCGTCTTCAGTTTCGTGTCACCCTTAAATGCGCTTGCCGGAATTATCATTCCAGCGGTTTTGGGGAACACGAGAGTATTTAGTCTGTCCTTAAATGGATTAGGATGACCGTTACCTAAGAAAGGGTTGGCGCCACCAGTTTCGGTTACACCAGCGACATCACAATTCTCAAGGTCTAAGATGTCAAGGCTTGTGCAATTGCTCAGTAAAGTTATAGCCTTATTTTTGTCTAACTTGTGAGGGCTTTTGGTTACGATAGCAAGCTCCTTAATCTCACTGACTTTAATCTCTGTGCCATCTTCTTCTTTGTAGAAGACATTGCCACCAGAATCGAAAATGTTGAAGTCTCCTGGTTCGTTAATTGTAATTGTGTAACCCTTGTCCTCACCAGCAATTGGTTCGATGGTGGGAGTAGCCTTTGCCGACACGACAAAAGCGCACATAACTAACAAGACGGAGAGTCTTGCACGTAGTTCTTTTACACTCATTGAGTAAAGATTAGATGTAATCATGATAATTACCTTAAAAAAATAATACGTAAAATGTTAATAATGAATATTTGATAATTGATATAAATTCCTATAAGCTTGAGTTAATACGGTTCTGCCGCTTTGTCAGAAAAACGCTGCAAAGGTATAGCGTTTAAATATGAAGTTGCAAACAAAATTGTCGCAAAATCTTTTATTTTACACAAAAGCGACCCCACTTTGTTACAATTCGATACCATGAAGGCGCCGTTGGCGCGATAAAAGTTTCAAGATTCAGGTTTCAGGTTATCGTTAACGTTAGTGTTAGCGTTGATAAATTCTCTAGAGAATTTTCGTCCAAACATCATCGGAAGGGATGCAAACTATCATCGGAAGGAAGAAATTCTCTAGAAAATTTCTTAACGCTAACCTAAAACTTGAATCTTGAATCCTCCCCCTCCCTAAACAGGGAGGGTTGGAGTGGGTCTCCTATGACACCCTTATGTCACCCTTGACACCCTCTGAAACAGGGTGCAAGCCTTGTGTTTATCGGGGTTTTGACACCCTTGCACCCTTAAACATAAAATTTCTATACCAACGATAACGTTAACGATAACCTTAAACTTGAAACTTGAAACCTGAAACTTGAAACAGAACTCCCTCCCTAAACAGAGGGCTGGGATGGGTCGCTTTCATTCAGGGAGGGTTGGGGTGGGTCCTTTTATGTATTCACTGGGCGTAAGGCCGTACTCATTTTTAAAGTGCTGGGCGAAGCGCTTGGGGGAATTATAACCTACCTGATAGGCTATCTCGGCAACGGTGAGACCGCTCTCTTTCAGGAGTTGGCAGGCACGCTTCATGCGGATAAGGCGTATAAAATAAAGAGGTGTAACGCCTGTCAAGGCATTAATCTTCTTGAAAAGTTTGTTGCGCTGGATATGCAACTCGTCACTCAACACATCAACGGTGAAGTCAGGATTGCCGATATTCTCCTCAATAATACGCTTGGCATCCTTCAAAAGTTGCTCATCAAGCGATGAAATGGTGAGTTTTGAAGGCTCCATGTCAAAATTCTCCCGCAATAGGACGTGGCTTTCCTCCTGACGCTTCAGCACATGAATGATGCGCTGGCGGAGCACATCCATGTGGAAGGGTTTGGTGATATAATCGTCGGCACCCATGCGCAATCCCTCGAGTTCATCTGCTGCCAAGGCCTTGGCGGTGAGCAGGATAACGGGGATATGCGAAAGGTTGATATCATTCTTGACACGCCGGCAGAGTTCCAGACCGTCCATTCCTTCCATCATCACGTCGGAGATGATGATGTCGGTCTGCTCCTGTTCCAGCAACTGGAGGGCCTGCTGTCCGTCGGTGGCCTTCAGGATGTGATATTGCTTGCCCAAGACGTTACCCATATAAGAGAGCAGGTCGCGGTTGTCTTCCACGAGCAAAAGTGTCGGGCTGTTCTCATCCAAGATGGCGGAATCCTTCAGATTGAAGCTCTCGCTGTCTTTTTCCATCTCCATCCACACCTCTTCCTGCTGCTTGAGCGGCAGCAAGATGGAGATGACCGTACCATGGGGCACATTGTCACTAAGCAGAACCTTGCCTCCATGCATCTTCACATAGTCGCCTACGATGGAAAGGCCCAAGCCGCTACTAGCTATATGGCGGTTGAGGTTCTTGTCTTTCGACATATAGAACTTCTCGAAGACATGGGGCTTGTCGGCCTCGGAGATACCTGTTCCCGTATCCGATACGACCAATTTGGCACTCTCCTCCTCACGGCTGATATCGATATGGATGCTGCCGCCGTCGGGAGTGAACTTAAAGGCGTTTCCGACAAGGTTGAAGAGGATGCGGCCCAGTTTCTCCATATCCATATCCATCATCAGTTGCGGCTCCGTGGTATTTACCGCAAAGTCGATATGGCGCTTGGCGGCTTCGAGCACAAAGGTCTGCGGAAGGTCTTTGACAAAGGCCACCAGATCGGTATGGGTGAGATGAAGACGTTCACCGTCTTCGCCTAACTTATGGAAATCAAGCAGTCGGTTCACCATGTCGTAAAGACGGTTGGCGTTCTTTGAGACGATCTCCAGCACCCCGTGGGTCTCTGGGTCCTTCACCGTATGGAGCAGCTCCTCAACAGGCGACACCACGAGGGAGAGCGGTGTGCGCAGGTCGTGGCTTACGTTTGTGAAGAACTGTGTCTTCATTTTCTGAATCTTACGCTCATGTTCGGCCTCCATGGCCAGCTCATAACGATGCATTCGCTCCCGATTGCGGATTTTGAGATAGTGCCACAATTGCCATGCCAAAAGCAGGAACAGCAGCACATAGCCCAAGATGGCAGGCCATGAAGCCCACCAAGGACGGGCCACATCGATGGTAAGGAGGGTATAGGTCTTGGTCTGTTCACCATCGAACGACTGTTCGCGCACGAATAGCTGATGACTGCCCGAGGGAATATTGTCAAGATTGACCGTACCGTCTTCCAAGGCTTGCCAAGGGCCATCATCGAGACGGTAACTGTAAACGGCAGAAACCTGTGGGACGAAATCGGCCGGCGCATACTCCAGACGCACATTGTTCTCATTGTAGGCCAGACGGAGTGTCTTCAGATAAGGCAGGTCGCATTCATAGAGCACACGTCCGTTGAGTTCGGTACCTGGCTGCGCATAGACACCGTTGATACGCAGGGAGGTGGCAATGAGACGCGGTGAAAGGGTCTTCTCGCGGCTCATCTGTGCCAACATCTTCGTATCCACCACTTGATAACCGTCGGTGGAACCAGCCAGCAGACGATGGTCTGACAGCTTTGTGATGGCTCTGTCGTTGAAGATTCCCTCATTGGAACCCGTCATTGGATAATTGACCACTTCGAAACGGAGGCTGTCGCTACCCGTGGCTTTCACACTGACGAAACCTTTATCGGTTGTAAACCACATGGTCTGCTCGTCAGTCGGAACCAGTCCGTAGATGAGATATTTGCCCATTTCATCGACAGAATAGGCCTTTTTATGATCCACATCATAGATACTTACCGCCGAATGCGGTCGGTAACTCACAGCCCAGACGCGATTATGGTTGTCGGCGGCAATGGCTTTGGTGCCGTAATTCAAGGAATGACTGCCGAATACGGAGATGGGGAAATGCTGCTCCTTCAGGGTTACCGTGTTGAAAAGGTAGAAGTTGTCGTTGGTGACATAATAGACGGTATTACCGTGGATAGCCGCATCCATCACCCATTTGGAGTCGGAAGGCAGGTCGAAGGTCTCGCCGGTAGCAGGATTGAGGCGCTTGATACCATTTCCCAAGAGCACCACATAGAGCATGCCGTGTGCATCTTCGAGGATTTCATAAGTGGAAAGACCCTCAAAGAACTTTCGGCCGTCACTACAGTAAAGGGCATTGTTATAGACACCTGTCCACATTCGTCCGGCAGAATCGAAACTGATGGCCGTCACGGAAGAACCCGGAAAGAGATGCTTGCGGATGATGCCGGGGGCTGACAAAGCGTAAAGTCCGTTGTCTTCGGTTCCCATCCACCAGGTGCCGTCGGGGGCTTCCGCCATACAGAAGATGTCGTTCACCGTGAATTGCGCATCCTCGCTGATAAGTTGCTGTTTGCGGAACCAACTGTCCGTCTGCTTATAGACCGACATTCGGTGCTTGTGGTAAGCCACCCATACATAGTCTGTGAGCCGGTCATAGTAGATGGCATCCACATGGTTGCTGGCCAGACCGTTGAGGCCGGGCGCCGCTTTCAATGTATGAACGATGTGCTGCGGATTGAAACCGCCGTCGAAGGAGAATACACCATTGGTAGTCGTGAAGACATTCATCAGATTGCCTTTCGTAGGCGTGAGTCCTTTCACGGTGCTGCCAAGTCCGTCGAAGGTAGTCCATTGGCCGTTCTGCAAACAGCACACACGCTGGCGGTCGGCCACCCAGGTCTGTCCGTTCTCAGTCATCCGGAGGAATATCGACAGCGAGTTAGGGTCAACGGGACAGGTGTTGAGGTATTTCAAAGCCAGCGTCTTCACATCTGCCTGATAAAGCGCATGCTCCGTCAGCACATTGGCCATACCTCCACCGAAAGCAATGGCAAGAACGGCTCCTGCCTTCGGGGGTATCTGTAGCTGTTTGGTGGTCTGCGCCTTGAAATCACGGACATAGATCTTGTCTTTCTGAAAGATCCATACACGTCCTGTTTCATCGATACTAGCCGAAAACTCAGGGGCAACCTGAATGCCCTGCTCCCGCAGATAGTCCTCTGTGTTGATAATCACATGGTTAGTCTGGGGTGTATAGACAAGGTAGGCATTCGACTGCAGATGCAGCCACAGGCGATGGAGATTGTCTTCCTGAATGTTGGTGACAATGTTTTCGAGGGCCGGGGAGCGCTTATAGAACAACGGACTTTTAGAAGACAACTGGGCATAGGTGAAAAGTCCGTCGGATGTTCCTATCCATACGACGCCTTCCGTATCCTTGTAAATTGAGTAAACATTATAGCCACGGGTACTGACATGCTCATAGTGATGCTGTTGCTGTGCTGACACAACAACTGAAAAAAGGACGAAACATATAAGGATCCTAAGGCGAATCATGGCTAGTTTCTTCAATCACTATCGAGTTAAAAAGTTTTCTCGGGCACAAAAATAGAATATATTTTCCATAAAAACAAGCGTTAAAGGCACTTTTTCTCACATAAATCCACCCTGAACTCTGATATTGAATTATTTTTTTGTACTTTTGTGGCATCTTCAAACAGATGACTCCATGGAACTACTATTACACTATTGCTGGAAACACAAACTGTTTCCACTCAAGGAACTACAGACGACCGACGGACAAGAGGTGGAAGTGATTGACCCCGGACTGCATAACCGACATGCCGGGCCTGACTTCTTCAATGCCAAAGTGAAAATCAACGGCACGCTTTGGGTGGGCAACGTGGAGATTCACCAGCGTTCAGGCGACTGGTATCTGCATGGGCATGACCAAGACCCGGCTTACGATAACGTGGTGCTGCATGTGGCAGCTGTCATCGACCGCGACGTGAAGACGGCTGCGGGCAACTATCTGCCACAAATGCAACTCGAAGTGCCGGCAACGGTTAAGGAGCATTATGAAGAACTGCTCCGTGAGGATCAGTATCCACCTTGTTACCGGATTATCCCCGAACTGACACGACTGACGGTACATTCATGGATGAGTGCCCTGCAAACGGAACGGCTGGAACAGAAGACGGAGGCCATCCGCGAACGGGTGAAACGCTGTGATGGTTCTTGGGAGGCAGGCTATTTCGTCACGCTGGCCCGCAACTACGGCTTTGGCGTAAACGGTGAAGCCTTCGAACAATGGGCTTATCATATTCCGTTAGGAAGTATAGCCCATCATCGCGATGACCTTTTCCAGATAGAAGCCATCTTCATGGGACAGGCGGGACTGCTGGAAGTCAGTCAGATTCCGGAGCAATACCAGCGGGATGCCCTCAATGAAGGTTACTTCTCACGATTGCGCAATGAATACCTGTACTTGCAACATAAGTTCCACCTGGAACCTATGGACCCCACCATCTGGCGCTTTCTCCGCCTGCGCCCTCAGAACTTCCCTCATATCCGCCTCTCCCAACTAGCCCAACTCTATTATAACCGACAGGCAGGACTCAGTCAGTTGCTGGAATGCAAAAGTATCGAAGAACTGGAAGAGGTGCTGAAGACGAACGTCACACCCTATTGGGAGACGCACTACACCTTCGGTTCTACCTCTTGCAAGACACAGAAGAACCTTTCGAAAGCGTCTTTGAATCTGCTGATGATCAATACAGCCATCCCAATGCTCTTTGCCTACGGACGGCATCATTCCAAGGAAGAACTCTGCGACAGGGCTTTCGACCTGCTGGAAAGACTGAAAGCCGAGAACAACCATATCACGAGGATGTGGCAGCAATGCGGGTTGCCCATTGAGAGTGCCGGTGACAGTCAGGCACTCATCCAACTCAAGAAGGAATACTGCGACCGCAAGGATTGTCTGCGCTGCCGATTCGGATATGAATATTTGAAGAAAAAGTAATAGGGTAAAAAAAGAAAGGGCAAAAGACTTCGCCATTCCATAGTTTTTTTGTAGTTTTGCGCTCTGATGAACAAACAAAGTCAACAATTATCATATGAGTAAGATCTTTGAAACCCGCATGGAGGTGCGCGACTATGAGTGCGATATCGAGGGAATCGTGAACAATGCCAACTACCTCCACTATATGGAGCACACACGCCATCTCTTCCTGAAAGCGTGCGGACTGAGTTTTGCGGAGATGCACCGTAAGGGCGTCGATGCCGTGGTGCATCGCATCGATATCACCTATAAGATTCCCCTGCAATGCGATGATGAATTCATCTCGCGTCTTCATATCGCCAAGGGGATGCTTCGCTATGTGTTTTATCAGGACATCCTGCGTGCCAGCGACATGAAGCTTTGCACCAGGGCCAAGGTGGAACTGGTTTGCCTCGTCAACGGAGAACTAGCCGACAGCGAGGATTACGACCGTGCGTTTGCGGAGTGGCTTTAAGCTCCCATCAACGATATAACGTTATAACGACATCACGTAATAACGAAAATAGAATGAACGAAAAGGAAATACTCTACACCCTGGCGCTGACGCGCATCAATTACTTCAACCTGGCAGGAATCCGCCAACTCTATGAAGCGGCAGGATCCGCCACGGCCATTGTGGAGAACCTCAACAATATCCGCGACATCGTTCCTGATGTAGCTCCGAAAATGCTGGAAGGACTTCGCGACATCAACATCGTGATGCCACGTGCTGAAGCCGAACTACGCTATTGCCAACAGTACGACATACAAATACTGGCCCTCAATGACCCGCACTACCCTTCCCGACTACGTGAATGCGACGATGCTCCGATACTTTTATTCTATAAAGGAACGGCAGACCTCAACCAGCAACGGGTCATCAACATGGTGGGCACCCGTCATTGCACGGCCTATGGACAGGATCTGGTGCAGCGCTTCATGGAAGAACTGAAGCAACTGAGTCCCCAAGTACTCATCATCAGCGGTCTGGCTTACGGCATTGACATCTGTGCCCATCGCAACGCCCTCCGGCAAGGCTATGAGACGGTAGGCGTGCTGGCCCACGGACTCGATGACCTTTATCCATCGCGCCATCGTGAAACAGCCAATCAAATGGTCTGTCAAGGTGGACTGCTGACGGAACATTTCACGAATACCAATGCAGACAAGATTAACTTTGTACGCAGAAACCGTATCGTGGCGGGTATGTCGGATGCCTGTATCGTGGTGGAAAGTGCGGCTAAAGGCGGCAGTCTGATTACGGCCCGGCTCTCACGCGACTATAATCGGGATACCTTTGCCTTCCCAGGCTCTGTAGGTGCACCCTATAGTGAAGGCTGCAACCACCTCATCCGAGACAATCAGGCGGGCCTCATCACATCAGCCGAAGATTTCGTAAAGGCGATGGGCTGGCAGGACGACGCCACGCTGATAACTGCCCAGCAACAAGGCATCGAACGCCAACTCTTCCCCCAACTCAATGAGACGGAGACACGCATTGTGGCTGCCTTGCAAAAGCAGAACGACCAGCAGATTAACCTACTCAGCGTACGTACCGATCTCCCCATCTCGAAACTCACCTCCACCCTCTTTGAACTGGAGATGAAAGGGGTGGTTAAAACCCTCGCAGGAGGTATCTATCATTTATTAAATTAATGGCTAGAGATCTAGATATTCTTGAAAGACTAGAATCCTAGATTACCTGATAATCATGAAAATAGGAAATATAGAATTTGAGCCGCAACCGCTATTCCTTGCTCCGATGGAGGATGTGACAGATATCGGCTTCCGAAAACTATGCAAACGCTTCGGAGCCTCGATGGTCTATACCGAATTTGTTTCGGCAGAAGCATTGGTGCGCTCAGTGAAATCTACCGTCAGCAAACTCACCATCGCTGATGAGGAAAGACCCGTAGGCATTCAGATATACGGGCGTGATGTGCCGCAGATGGTGGAAGCCGCCCGTATTGTGGAAGCCGAAGCCCACCCCGACGTGATTGACTTGAACTTCGGTTGTCCAGTGAAGAAAGTGGCTGGCAAAGGGGCCGGGGCCGGTATGCTACAGAAACCCGAACTGCTTCTGGAGATTACCCGCGAAGTGGTGAAGTCCGTCAATACGCCCGTCACTGTGAAAACCCGTCTGGGATGGAATCAGGAACAACTCATCATCACCACACTGGCCGAACAACTGCAGGACTGCGGCATTCAGGCGCTCACCATCCACGGGCGCACCCGCAGTCAGATGTATACGGGACAGGCCGACTGGACGCTCATCGGGGAAGTGAAACGTAATCCCCGCATCCATATCCCGATTATCGGAAACGGTGACATCACCACCCCCGAGGAAGCCCGGTTAGCCTTTGAGCGCTATGGGGTGGATGCCGTGATGATAGGTCGCGCCACCTTCGGACGGCCTTGGATATTCAAGGAAATCAGGGAGGGCCTCTCCCCAACCCTCCCCCAAGGGGAGGGGGTTCTTAGCCTGGATGACAAAATAGATATTCTAAAAGAACAGCTTCAGATTAACCTTGCGCATATTATTAAGGAACGCGGGGATGACGATCCGCGCAACGAATTGCGCGCCATTCTCCATACCCGCCGCCATCTGGCTGCCTCACCAATCTTCAAGGGAATCCCCAATTTCCGCCAGATGCGCATCCAGATGCTACGTGCCGAGACCATCAGCGAACTGAACGACCTGTTAGAACAGTGTCGTGAACTGCTGAAGGATTCGGGTGTTGGGTGTTAGTGGATAGTTGTAACTTTTCGCTGAATAAATGAGCCGGTTCGTTGAATGTTTTTCACGAGCCGGCTCTTTTTGTCTACTTTTGCAACAGCAAATCAAAATATGAATGCATAAAACGTAATGAATATGAGAAAAAACTTATTTTTAACGTTATCGATAGTGATAACACTGATGACAGCATGCTCTTCGGAAGATCCGCTGAGCGAGAATAACAACAATTCCAACATGATCGATGGTAGCAGCAGTGGCGGTTCTTCCAGCGGAAACTCGACCAACTCTTCGTATGCAGAGATGGCATCCTTCACGGTTGCCATCGATAAGACGACGGCAGAACCCGAGTCAACGGCTGCTGCACAATATCCCGAGGATAGTGATGCGCCCAGTGCCAACACCTTCGCCACAATCGTCAATATTGACATGTCGAATCCCAAAGACCCTGCCGTTGAAGGGGTGACCATTTCTATCGACGGCAACAATGTGACTGCCAGTCATGGCAACACGGAAGGCGTTTGCTATGTGGTGACTGGAAAGACGACCGATGGCTCACTTATTATTAATGGCAATACCAACTTTGAACTGAACCTCAACGGGGCGGACATCACCAGTGCCTCGTCGACAGCCATCGACATCGAGAGCAAGGGCAATGCCTACCTTGTTGTGAACGGCACCAACAAAGTAAAAGACGGAACCACGACCGACCACAAGGCGGCCATCTACAGCAAAGGAAAACTGTTCATTAGCGGCGACGGTGCTCTGGAGGTATATGGCACCTATAAGAACGGTATCCACGGCAAGACCAACATCGTCATTGACAAGGGTGTGAATCTCTACGTCAACTCGACGGAGAATAACGGTATCAAGGCTGGCGACAATATGTATATCAATGGCGGCATTATCAATGTAGAAGTATCTGCCGACGGCGGAAAGGCCATCAATGGTGATTCCGATATTATCATCAATGGCGGACGCACGACCGTTATCGCTACAGGTAACGGCACATGGGAAGCTGACGAGACACTCACCTACGGAGGCGATACCAAGGCAGCAGCGGGTATTGGCAGCGACACCAACTTCTACATGAACGGCGGCGAACTGTATGCCAAGGCTACAGGCAGTGGCGGCAAAGGTGTGAAAGCTGATCTGGAGGGTCATATCACGGGAGGTAAAATCCGTATCATCACCGAAGGTGGACTCTACTACAGCAACGGTACAACGGAAAGCCACAATTACACGGGCAATACCGACAATCTCCCTGCAGCCTACACCTCTTCACCGAAGGGTATGAAGATAGGATACAAGGATGACACAGTCACGCCCAACGAGACTTATGGTGTGCTGAAGATTTCAGGCGGTGACATCATGATACGTACCAGCGGTAACAATGCAGAGGGCATGGAAAGCAAGGGAACGCTCGATATTACGGGTGGAACGGTATTGGTCTATGCCCACGACGATGCCATCAACTCTACAGGTGATCTGACCATCAGCGGTGGAACCACAGTGGCCGTAGGTACCAATAACGACGGCATCGATGCCAATGGCAACATGTACCTGAAGGGTGGTACCATCATCGCCTGTGGAGCCAATGGCGCAGAGGCTGGTATTGACATCAACGAACAGAAGAAACTGTATATCTCGGGCGGTTACATCTTTGCCATCGGCGGAAGGGTTGACGGCAATCTGGGAAGCACCACCCAGGGAATCATTAGCGCAACAGGTTCCGTCTCTGCCAACAGCAGTGTCAGCGTGAGCAACAGCAGCAAGACACTCTATACATTCACGATACCCCCTATTTCCTATAGTGGCAGCAATACGATTATCATCAGCACGCCCGACTTGAGCAGCGGAAGCAGCTACACTTTGACAGCAGGTAACAGTTCGGTCAGCGTGACAGCCTCCAATACCATCAGCAGCAGTATGGGCGGTGGCGGATTTGGCCCTGGTGGCGGTGGCCCCGGCGGTTGGAGATAGACAATAAACACCCATGCTTTTCGTTATATGAAATGGATGCAAGAACAAAGGAAACTTGAGAATCTGACATACCTGGCACTGTGGGGAATGCTCTTCGCAGTGCCGGTGCTCAGTCTTTATATCAGGACGGTCAACGACCCGCAATATACCTTCAACTGGGATGAACTGTTGATGATATGGCGGCAGTTCGGTATGTTCTTTCTCGTGTTCCTAATTCACAATTTCTTTCTTGCTCCTTTGCTGGTCTATCGGCAAAAAAGGGTGCTGTATATCTGTTCGATAGCCGTTATCACTACCCTCTTCTTGGTCTTCCAATGCTCTCACAAGCCGATGGAAGAAAACAGGCCCCCACGGGAACACATAGAGATGATGCCTCCACCTTTTCCTGAAGAAAGAGCCCACCACCGTCCTCCCCATCATAAAAAACCTCCTGTCTTCATGGGAGAGCATGACATTGTGGCACTGATTATCCTGCTATTGATGTTGGGCATGAACATCGGCGTGAAATACTATTTCAAGTCGCGCCATGACACCAAGCAACTGATGGCACTCGAGAAGGAGAACCTGGAACAGCAACTGGAATACCTGAAATACCAGATCAATCCGCATTTCTTCATGAATACGCTCAACAATATCCACGCCTTGGTGGATATCGATCCCGAGAAAGCAAAGGATACCATTCTGGAACTGTCGAAGATGATGCGCTTCGTACTCTATGAAGGAGACAAGAAAGGCGTTCCCCTCACCCGTGAGTTCGATTTCATCCGCCACTATGTGGCGTTGATGCGACTACGCTATACAGATAAGGTGGAGGTGAAAGTTGACCTACCCATCGAGACACCCGACTATGAGTTGCCGCCCCTGATGCTCATCACGTTTATCGAGAATGCCTTCAAGCACGGCATCAGTTACCAGCACGAATCCTTCGTCCATGTCAAGGCAGCCATCAAAAACGGCATGCTCCACTTCGAGTGCCACAACAGCAAGGCCGATAAGCCCAACGAAGAGAAGGGGGGCGTAGGACTTGCCAATGTGAAACAACGCCTAAACTTGATTTACGGAGAGAACTATACACTCAATATACAGGACGAGCCTGACACCTATAACGTTGAACTTGAAATACCGCTCACATGATCAGATGCCTTGCCATTGACGACGAACCGCTGGCCCTACAGCAGCTCACCACCTATATCCAAAAAGTTCCCTTCCTGGAACTTGCCGCCCAGTGCCAGAGTGCGATGGAAGCACGGAAGTTCCTGGAACAGGATACCGTGGATGCCATCTTCTGCGACATAAATATGCCCGATCTCAACGGCATGGATTTCGTCAAGTCACTACAGGCGCCCCCGCTTATCGTCTTCACCACAGCCTATAGCGAATATGCCGTGGAAGGATTCAAGGTCAATGCCGTGGACTATCTCCTGAAGCCCTTCGGCCTCGATGATTTCCGCCGTGCCGCCAAGCGCATCAAAGAGAGACTGGAGATTGTATCCACCAACACCCAACACCCAACTCCCAACACCCAGCCAGACACCCTCTTCGTCAAAACCGACTACCGGATGGTAAAGATCAGTATCGCTGATATCCGCTATATCGAGGGCATGAGTGAATACCTGAAAATCTATTTGGAGGGAGAGGACAAACCGATTATCACCCTGCTCTCCATGAAAAAGATAGAAACACGGTTACCCGAAAACTTCATGCGCATCCACCGTTCCTATATCGTGAACCTCCATAAGATTCAGGAGGTGAACAAAAATCGCATCATCATGGATGCAGAGACATTTCTTCCCATCGGGGATATGTACAAAGAGTCCTTCCAGCATTATCTTGACACCATGTTTCTGGGCAAATAAAGACTCAAACCCCATGTGCAAATGAACGGGGGTGGGACTTTATTTTTCCGAGCACTCTGGACAAAGGCCTTTCAATACATAGTTGACACTTTCCAACTGAAAGCCATCTGGTAGTTGCACGGCAGGTACCTGAATCTGTTTCAGGCAGAAGGTACGGTGGCAACGGGTGCAATAGAAATGGGTGTGCTCTTCCTCATCGTCGTGGTCGTCTTCACAGTCGTGGTGGCTGACGTTGTATTTCAACGCCCCGCTGCCGTCATCCACTGCATGTATTAGCCCGTGAAGGAGGAAAAGGGTTAGCGTACGGGATATGGTGCTTTTATCAACGGTTGGCAACAATTGTTCCAACCGTGGCAACGACAGCATCTCATCGCCACGGTGCAGCTGCTCAAGTATGAGCAGCCGCGTGGCGGTGGGTTTTATGTCATGATGCTCTAAATCGTGAAGAAAGGAATCTTTCATTCTCTACGCTGTCATTAGAATCCTACAAGGATGCGGAACACCTTTGCGGGAGCGGCGGCCCACTGCTTCATGGCATCGAAGGCGGTGTCGGGCGTGGCTACGGCAGAGATCAGTTCTTCCTTTGGATAGTCGGGATGGTGCTGCATATAGTGAATGACAGCACGGAAATCGGCCGGCTTGGCATTGCGCGAACCGCGGATATCCAGTTCTTTCTGCACGAAGAGTTTGGTAATGAATTCCGTTCCGGCCTTGGCATAACCGATGAAAACCACACGGCCCGTGAAAGCCACCTCATTAATAGCCTGGTTCTGTGTGAAGGGAGAACCTACTGCTTCAATGACTACATCGGGTCCGAGTCCGCCGGTAATCTCGTCCAGCCGTGCATGCAGATCTTCCTTGGCGGTATTCACCACATAGGTGGCACCCATCCGCTTTGCCAGCTCCAGCTTATCGTCATCCAAATCAGTGGCAATCACCGTGGCACCGCGCAGGCTGGCACGAACAATCGCACCAATACCAATCATGCCGCAACCAATCACCATCACCACATCGATATCGGTTACTTCAGCGCGGTTGACGGCATGGAAGCCCACGCTCATCGGCTCAATGAGGGCAATCTCCTTCTCGGTAAGGCCCTCGGCCGGGATAATCTTCTGCCAGGGCATGGCATAGTATTCACGCATGGCACCCCAACGCTGCACGCCGAGCGTCTCGTTGTGTTCACAGGCATTGGCCCTTTCGCGACGGCACGAAGCACATTTGCCGCAGTTGCTGTAAGGATCCACGGTGACCAGCATGCCGGGTTTCAGCACGTCGGGCACCTCATCACCCACGGCTTCAATCACGGCCGATACCTCATGGCCCGGCACAACAGGCATCTTCACCATCGGGTTCTTGCCCAGGAAGGTGCTGAGGTCGGAGCCGCAGAAACCCACGTAATTCATCTTCAAGAGTACTTCGTTGCTCTTGATTTCCGGTTTTTCCAATTCTACAACGGCCATCTCTTCAAGGCCGGTAATCTGTACTGCTTTCATATTTCTCTAATTATTCTGACATATTCTTTATATAAGGAAGCTTCTTCAGGTTATTAAAACCATAGAAGTGGCGCGCATTTTCGCCTAAGAACTTTCCTTTTTCCTCATCGGTTAGCTCTGCCGACTTCACGACAAAATCGTACGACATCCTGTAGGTGATGGCGGTAATGGTACGCGGATAATCACTGCCCCACATCAGTTTGTCGATGCCGCAGATATCGATAGCCTCGCGGATGGCCCGGATGGCTCCCGAGAAAGGATAGAACTCTGAATTGAAGAGCCACGTGATGCCGCCGCTCTCGATATAGACATGCTCGTTGCGCGCCAGCCGGATCTGCTCCTGCCAGCGTTCGGTGGTGGGCATTCCGAAATGTCCGATGGCAATCTTCAGCCGAGGACATTCCTGAATTATTTCCTTCATCTCAGCCACGTTGGTATCGCCATCGGCCAAATCCACACTGAAGATGATGCCGCAGTCTTCCATCAAGTGGAACATCTGCATCATTTCGGGGGAAGTCATCATAATTCGCTGGTCGGAAAGTTGCAGACGATGGGCCGGAATCTTAATGGCACGGAAGCCGTTACGGATGAGCGATTCCGCCTGACGGATAAAGCCCGGACGGAAATAGTCGCACATGCCACATACCAGAAAGCGGTCGGGCCAGCGGCGCTGCACCTCCATCAGATAGTCGTTCTGGATGCCGTCGATAAACTCTTGTGTGACAACGGCCGCCGAAACCTGCGCGTAGTCCATATTGGAAAGGAACACCTCGGCAGAGTTCCGACCGTCAATCATAAACGGCGGCAGCATCTGCACCTCCTGATCAAGGAAGAAGGAACGCGAGCGGTTACCCTCAGATGTCTTAATCTTTAGGTCGTTCCACGTGGTATCCTGCTTCAGCCAAAGATGCGAATGCGCATCAATAATAGGGAAAAATTCTTCACTCTTCATTTTTTACTCTCCACTTTTTTAAGTGTTTTTCCAGCGGACGCGCATTTGGTCGCCAATGATTTCCTGAACTTTCTGTGCCAACTGGGCATCGAAAGGCTCGTTCACATAACCGATATTCTTCAGCACATTCTTGGGATTGGCCGATGAGAACAGGGTGGTGGCAATGCGCGGATTGAGCGCCGTGCTATACTGGATGGCCAGTTTGTCGATGGGATAACCCTGCTGGTCGCAGTATTCGGTGGCCTTGCGGCAGGCTTCCTTCAGCGGTTCGGGAGCCGGATGCCAGGCGGGTGCCCCGCGCTGCGAGAGCAGTCCCATGGAGAAAGGCGATGCATTGATGACGCCGATGTTGTTCTGCTCAAAGAAATCAAGATAGTCGAGCAGCATTTCATCGTTCAGACAATAATGGCAGAACGACAGCACACTCTCTACCGTTCCCGGCTCGGAGTGCTCAATCACCCATTTCAGATTCTCCGGTTGCAGGTCGGTGATGCCCACATGACCTACCACTCCCTTCTCGCGGAGCTTTACCAGGGCAGGCAAAGTCTCGTCTACAACTTTCTGCAGTCCGCCGGGCAGGTCGCCCTGGAACTCCACATCGTGCACATTAATCAGATCGATGTAGTCGATGTTAAGACGCTCCATACTCTCATATACACTCGCCGTGACGCGTTCGGCAGAATAATCCCAGTAGTTCTTGCCATCCTTCCCGTAGCGTCCCACCTTCGTGGAGAGGTAGTATTTGTCACGCGGAATCTCCTTCAATGCCTTGCCCAGCACGATTTCAGCCTTCAGATGACCATAATAGGGCGACACATCGATGAAATTGATGCCATTATCTACTGCCGTATGCACAGCCTCGATGCCTTCGGCCTCGCGGATGTCGTGGAACACGCCACCCAGCGAAGAGGCTCCAAAACCGAGGTTGCTGACGCGCATACCTGTTTTTCCTATTTCATTATATACCATATTTATAATGTTTTATAATTATATAAAAGACGTAATATCAAGGGGGTTGTAACTACGGAATGCTTGAGGACTGGAGACTTCGGAACATTTGCTGCGTCTCCTGAGCCGTCTGGCCGGTGAAATAGTAATATTTCCGCTTAACCTGAGAAGCCTGCCGGGGACTATTGCTATATGCAGGATAGAGCCGTGCCGTCTGGATACTGTTGATAAGCTGACGGTCGCCGAAGGCCATCTCGTTGTTTTCGCCGATGGCGATTATGCCTATGCGGTTGTCGATATTCACCCAATTGGAATGGAACGTACGGAGCTGGCTGCCGTCCGAGACAAACTGCCCGCCCTCATAATAGAGCGTCCGCTCGGTCTTTGTGAACGGATCCACCGAAACCGCCACCGTTCCGCCCCGTTCCTCGAAGATGGTATCGTTGCCCTGCAACTGATATTCCACGACGACGGCATTATGGGCATCGGCGGTAAAAGTGAAATCCTGAGCTACTTTTCCTCCGGCAGCCATCAGACGTCCACGCACCTGGAAGGTGCTGTCGGTAGTCGTAAACTGCGGTTTGCCGCTCAGCCGGGTCTGCGCATTGTTATAACAACCCAGGAAATTGCCCGTACCTTTATATTTATAAGGAATAATAATCTTGGTATCCTCCACCGTATTCGGCACGATGATGCCCGTGGCATTCTTCAACCCTTCACTCCATGAGAAGCAGACAAAGCGGTCTTCCGAAATCGCGCGAACAATCTGCTGACAAGGAAATACCTTGGTCTTGGACAGTCGTTGGCGGAAATCCTGCCAAGTAGATGGAATGACGGCGCCCATTTTCAAATAATCGGTCATTCCGTTGCTATGGTCAACAGCAAATTTCTCAGAACGTAGATCCTCTGTGGGAAACAGACTATGCAAGAAGCAGGTCATCATCACACGATGAGCCGTTACACCCATTCGTCGGGGACCTATGTCGGGATTCAGCATATAGGAACCATCAGGAGTAGTATGCTGCCGCTTCAACAACTGGTCAAGGCAACGCATTTCAAGCATCAAAGCATCAGGATTACGCTTGATACATGCCATCGCCGCATAGGCTGGAAGCTGGTCGTAGAGAAACATACTCCAGTCGTTACCGTTAGGCATGGCCAGTTCACCGTCAGCCAAGGCCAATTGGGAAAGAACCTCATCCCACACTTCCTGCCAATGCCACGTCAGTGACTGATGAAGTTTCGGCGGTCTGTATTCCTTAAGATAGTAGGTGGCCAGAATTGTTTCGGCTTGTTCTTGCATCACCACATTTTGATAGGAAGTATGGAAATAGTTATGGTTCTGAAGTGTATAGTCTGGATAAAGATTGGTACCAACATACCATTCCCGCGCCTGCTTTCCATCAATCATCGTTGTATCGTTGGCATCGGCATCTACGGTATAGCCGTTAAACCCATATCGAATCATCGCTTCCTGCCATTGCGGAGAATGCGGATGCGCTGTGAGGTTTGCCCAAGCTACTGCCAAAACGTTGGATTCCCACCCGTTTTCTTCGGCTTTCGTGTCACCCTGGAAACCGAAAGGAATGGGACGTGAAAGTTGGAAGTCTGCTTCGCTTGCCATCAGTTTGGCAATCAGTTCTTGTTCCTCTTTGTCTAAGCCGTCAAAATCCTCGATGAATTTCTTGGTAAATGCCAAGCTAAGCACCCATAGCGAACTCTCCCACTGGTGATGCCATTGCCCCAGCTCGTCCTGATAAGTGCCCCAGTACTTTCCGTCTGTACATCTCATCAACCTGACAGCCTGATGTGTACTGTAAGCATAGCGCAAGGCAGAACATGCCATTTGTCGCAGGTTGTCCTTGTTAATACCATGGGGAAGATTAAATTCAGAGCCATTGAATTCTATATAATTGTAGAGGAAAGCGCAGACCATTGCGATATCCAGATTGGTGCGAACGCCGTCCTCATTACTCTGTCCGGCACTGACTGCCTTGAAATAGCCGACGGCATCACCACGGCTGTTCTTTCCTGCATCGGTATAGATGCTTTTGGCATATGATGTGAAGTCTGCCAAAGACTGCAGGCATCGCTGCTGAATCAAACTGTCTTCCCGTTCTTCGGCCTGCACCTGGACAGCCGCCAACAGAAAGAAAAATGCTATCAGATGTTTCATGGCTGCGGGGTTGACAGGGTTACGGTGAGCGGAGACTTCACCGCTTCCAGGAATTCCTCAATTCTGAGTTGCCATTCGCGAAATGTACGCACGTCGTAACAACTCCAGGCCGAACCGGCATAATAGGTGTAACGCCGTCCGACGGTTGCCTTTCTGACGATGCCCAAGGCATGTCCGGCTATCTCGCCCTGAGGCTGCTTGAGCATCAGCGTCTGCGTCTCGGCACCTTCGGGGAAAAGTGCTGCCACATAGAGTTGATAGCCATGATGGCGGGGCTGGTCGGTGGGATCGGCGTAGGCCACGAAGTCTTTTCCCGTCACAACCGACTTAGTATCAGCCTGATGGATGACCACACCGGCGGCAAGGTCGGCCCGCGCCGGGATGCTGTCGTACCAAACCGTAATGCGGTTGAAGTTGCTGCCCTTGTCGAGCGAAATGATGCGGTGCTCGCCGTGGGCATAGGTCAGTTCCACGGTGAAGCGCAACGGACCGTTGTCGAGAATCTGATAGGTCTGGTAGCACCATGGCATCTGCAGTTGTCCGCCTACCATCAGGGCCAGTGCGCCGCAGCCCAACGATGGTCCCACGCCATAACAGTCGAGTCCGTTGCCCTGGTCGTAATGGAAAGAACTAACGATATCGAGCCTCCGAATCTCTTCTTTTTTCCCCTGCCAGCGCAGCATGTCTTCCTCCACATTGCCCTGATAGTCTTTATAATAGCGGTCGGCCACCACCAGTTCGGGGGTGTTCTTCGTCCAGACATCAATGCCATAGGCCTTTTCGCCGGTGCGCTGCAGGGCCGGGCCGTAGATGCGATAGGCCCCGCGGTCGTTCTCCCAGGCGACATCGTCCTTTCGCAGGGGATACATGGCACCCTTTACCCAGGTCTTCATCTCGCGGGGCACTCCTTCTTTGACGGTAAAAGTAGTCGTGCCGTGAGGGGTCACGCAGGCGTCGATAAGCAGTTTTCCGTCGTAGCTGACCTGATAATCCACCTCCTGCCCCTTGCTGTTGACGACCACGAAAGGCGTTTCCGCTTTCACTCCAATCTGGTTCATATCCACGGCAACCAGTTCCTGCCGCTGCATATCGGTGGGATTGCTCACCGTCAGATTCACGGACAAAGCCGCTATCATCAAAAAACTACTTATAGCCATATTATTTCAATTAAAAAAGACAGGATTGGCAAACCCCGCCGGTTATCGTTTTCAGAATGCAAAAATAGGCCTTTCTCTCCGAATGAACAAAAAAAAGAAGAAATTTTAAGTACTCTTTCCGTGATTTATCATGTTTTTCTTTATCTTTGCAGCAATAATTGCAATTTTAAAAAACTTATGGGGAAAAAACTCTTTTTAGCGGCCTTGATGATGGCGACAGCAACCAGCATCGAGGCACAGACTTTTACCGAATGGCAGAATGCTTATGTGAATCAAGTGAACCGTTTGGAAAACCATGCCAGTTATAAAACCGATGAACCTAAACTGACACTCAACGGACAGTGGAAATTCAAATGGGTGGAACATGCAGACCAACGTCCAACTGACTTTTTCAAGAATGATTATAATGATTCCGATTGGAAAACCATGGATGTTCCTGGAATGTGGGAAATGAAAGGCTATGGTGATCCAGAATATGTGAACATCGGTTTTGCTTGGCGTGGTCATTTTGACCCCATCACCAAAGAAGAGGCAGAGGCTAATCAGGAAACAGGAAATTTACGTGTCCCCGTAAAAGATAATCATGTTGGCTCTTACCGTCGTTTCATTGAAGTGCCTGCCAACTGGAAAGACAAACAGGTGATTGCCCATTTCGGAAGTGTCACCTCCTGTATTTACCTATGGGTAAACGGACAGTTTGTAGGTTATTCCGAAGATTCCAAGATTGCTGCTGAGTTTGACATCACCCCGTATGTCAAAAAGGGCAGAAACCTCATTGCATTCCAAGTGTTCCGCTGGAGCGACGGTTCTTGGTGTGAAGACCAGGATTTCTGGCGCCTTTCAGGAGTTGCCCGAGACAGCTATCTCTATGCCCGGAACAAAGAAAACAACTTATATGATTTCCGCTTAGAAACCACGCTGACCAATAACTATCAAGACGGTATTCTGGCCATGTCGCCAAAGATTAAGGGCAACCCTAATCTACAAATCTCCCTCTTTGATGCAAAAGGGGTGAAAGTAGGTGAACGGAAGGGAGACACCATCTTCGTGAAGAACTGTCATAAATGGTCTGCCGAACAACCTTATCTTTATACTTTAGTGGCCGTTTGTTCAGAAAAGAAAAAGTTAGCAGGCCGAATGAGAGTCATTCCTGTGCAGACGATCTATCAGAAGGTGGGATTCCGTTCCGTGGAAATCAAAGAAGCCCAACTGCTGGTGAATGGCCAGCCTGTATTGATTAAAGGGGCTGACCGTCATGAGATGGATCCTGACGGTGGATACGTGGTTTCACGTGAGCGAATGATTCAGGATATCCAATTGATGAAACGCTTTAACATCAATGCTGTCCGCACCAGCCATTACCCCAACGATCCTATGTGGTATGACCTTTGTGACGAATACGGAATCTACCTAGTAGCGGAAGCCAATCAGGAAAGCCACGGTTTCGGCTATCACCCAGGGAAATCACCTGCATACACCAAACTTTTCGGTCCTCAGATTCTGGAGCGCAATCAGCATAACGTACAGGTGAACTACAACCACCCATCGGTGATTATCTGGAGTATGGGCAACGAAACTATCAACGGTGACAATTTCACAGCAGCCTATCAATGGATCAAGAGCCAGGACAGCCAGCGCCCCGTCCAGTTTGAACAGGCAAGAACAGGAGACAATACGGATATCTTCTGCCCGATGTATCTCTCCCAAGAGGGTTGTAAGAAATATGCCACAGATCCGTCATCCAACAAGCCGCTTATCCAGTGTGAATATTCCCACGCCATGGGTAATTCATCCGGTGGTTTCAAGGAATATTGGGATTTGGCACGTAAGTATCCGAAATTCCAAGGCGGTTTTATCTGGGATTTCGTCGATCAGGCCTTGCATAAGGAGGATGGCTCCTATGCCTACGGTGGTGACTACAACAAATACGATCCTTCAGACAACAACTTTAACTGCAACGGATTGGTTTCTCCTGACCGTGTGCCTAATCCGCAACTCTTTGAGGTCGGCTATTTCTACCAGAATATCTGGACGAGTCTGGAAGGAAACCGTATAACTGTGAAAAACGAGAACTTCTTCCGCAACTTAGACTATGCCAACCTTGTATGGACCTTGATGGCTGATGGCAAGGAGGTAAAACGTGGCGAGATTACAGATCTCAACATCGCTCCCCAACAGACGGGTTCCTTCACGCTCCCGTTCGACCTGAATAATGCTGAATACCAAGGACATGAATTGCTTTTGAACGTAGATTATCGCCTGAAAAAAGATGAGCCGTTGATGCGTAAGGACATGGTTGTTGCCTATCAGCAGTTCCAGCTATCAGACTATCAGACAACCTTCGCAGAAAATACGAAAGGTAAAAAGCTTAAAGTAAAAGACAGCAAATCAAAGAACTTGACCGTCATTAGCGGCAAAGGTCTCCGTGTAGCCTTTAACAAGACCACAGGACTCCTAACTGCGTATGAGGTGAACAGCGTGAGTTTGCTGGGCAATGGAGGAACCATCAAACCCAATTTCTGGCGTGCTGCAACCGACAATGATATGGGATCACGTATCCATCAAAAATACAAGGTATGGAGGAATCCTACACTGAAACTCACTTCTTTTAATACGAAGAAAAGCAAGACCCAACTGGACGAACCTTGCGTAAACGTGGTGGCCAGTTATAAGATTCCGGAGGTAAAAGCCAAATTGAAGATGATTTATGAGATAACATCCAACGGAAAAATGACTGTTCAGATGCTAATGGATGCCGACAAGAAACCTGAAGTAGCCAATATGCTACGTTATGGTGTCGTTGTTCAAATGCCTTTCAAGATGGATGTCAGCGAATATTATGGTCGTGGTCCCATTGAAAACTATGCCGACCGTAAGGAATCCCAGCGCATCGGTATCTATCGCCAGACTGCTGACCAACAATTCTATCCTTATATCCGTCCACAGGAGACTGGAACCAAGACCGATATGCGTTGGTGGAAACAGACCAATGAAAAAGGACTGGGACTTCGCGTCACCAGCCAAGATGAATTCTGTGCATCTGCTCTTCACTACACTGTGGAAGATCTGGATGATGGTGACGATAAAGAGCAGCGTCATATTCAGAATGTTCCCGGGTCAAAGTTTACCAACCTTTATCTTGACAAGGAACATGCCGGCGTAGGTGGTGTGGATAGTTGGAGCGGTTGGGCTGAGGCTCTGCCTGAGTATCGGGTGAAGTATGACGACAAGGACTTCATATTTGTTCTAACCCCCACCATATAGTCATTATGAGAAGAATCCTATATGCCCTTTGCCTTATTCTCTACTCATTAGGTATCTATGCTGGTGATATCTATGTTGAGAAAAACGGCTCCATAGCTGAGGCGCTGAAACAAGCCCGCGAATGGCGGCGGCTGAACAGTCCTGAGGTTGCAGGAGGCATCCGCATTCATCTGGCCGATGCCGTCTATCCTCTGCAAAAACCGCTTTTCATCCGGCCGGAAGACAGTGGCACAAAGGATTCTCCCACCATCATCATGGGCGGTACGCTCTCTGGAGGAATAGCCGTCACCGACTGGAAACGCGAAGGAAATCTGTGGGTGGCCGAGGCACCCCGTGATGGCAACCGTGTTGTCTATACGCGCCAGTTGTGGGTAAACGGTAGGAAAGCCCAATTGGCCCGCGGACCTTTTGTCCGTCTTTCCGATTTCGATAAGGAATCCAAGACCATCACGCTCAACTCTCCTCTTTCCTCTCTCCACTCTCCTCTCTCCTCTTCTGCCGAACTGTTCCTGCTCCAGCGCTGGGCCATTGCGATTCTACGTGTAAAGTCGGCCTCAACAAAGAACGGACAGACCATCCTCACCTTCCATGAGCCAGAAAGCGAACTGGAGTTCTCGCATCCCTGGCCGCAGCCTGTTATCAACGGAGAGAAAGGCAGCAGTGCCGCTTTCCTGCAAAACAGCCGCTCACTTCTTGATGAGCCTGGCGAGTTCTGGCAGGAATATCCCAGCGGCCGCATCTATTATTACCCTCGCCCCGAAGAGGAGGCCAACAAGTGTGAGGCGGTTGTACCGCATCTCTCCACGCTCGTGGAATTTGCTGGCACCGAAGACCGTCCCGTTTCCCATATCCGCTTCGAGAACACCCGTTTCGAACATGCTTCCTGGTTCACTCCCTCCTTGCAGGGCCACGTTACATTACAGGGCGGTTTCCCGCTTATCGATGCCTACAAACTCCAAGAGCCTGGCCTTTTCCATAAAGCATCGCTCGAAAACCAGGCATGGGTGAGTCGCCCCGAGGCCGCCGTCAAAGCGCGTTTTGCCCAAAACATCTCATTCCATCAATGCGCTTTCAGTCATTTGGCGGCAACCGCCCTCGATTTGGAACAGCGTGTATCCGTTTCCAGCGTTAATGCCTGCCAGTTTGAGGATATTGGCGGCACGGCCATCATGGCAGGACCTTTCGGCGAAGGCGGTTTCGAGACACATATCCCCTACCACGGCAACCTGCTCTGCGACAGCATTGAAATCAGCCGCTGCCGCATCCACGATGCCACCAACGAAGACTGGGGAGCCGTAGCCATCGGAGCAGGCTATGTAAGGAACACCAAGATAGTACAAAACGAAGTTTCTCACGTCAATTATTCAGGAATCTGTGTTGGTTGGGGATGGACTCCCCTTGAGAGCGGCATGCGCAACAACCACATCGAGAACAATGTGGTCACTGACTATGCCCGCCATCTCTACGATGCCGGCGGCATCTATACGCTCTCGTATCAGCCGGGTTCCTCCATCCGCGGCAACCGCATCAGTGCGCCCACCAAGGCTCCCTATGCCACCAACGACCGCGCCTTTGCCATCTACTTCGACGAAGCCACCAACGGTTTCACGGTAGAAGACAATCAGATGGACCCGGAGAGCATCGGCTGGAATCAGCCTGGCTCTGACATGATGCTGAGAAACAACCATAAATAAATGATACAAACAAACTACCATCTTTTCGACTTCCTCGACTTCGACGAGGAACTAAAACAAGACAAATCACTCTGGAAGGCTTATGCCCCTACTGCTGTGTATGAGCACGAGGGTGACATCTGCATTGACATTCCATTCCAAAAGCAGATAAAGGCCAACGACATGGCCCCCGACACCACCGCGCCACAAGAGACCTTTACGCTCATCGTGCGCTATTACGAGCCGATGATTATCCGTCTCTATGCAAATTTCTCAGCTTGTTCGGAAAATTCAGATTATTCCGATTTCTCTGATAACTCAGAAATGCTTCAATTCAGTGAACGCATCCTGAGAAAGCCCCTCCACATCGAACAGTCCCCAGAGGGCTATCTCCTGAAAACTCCTGAGGGCCTTACCCGCGCTTTCATCAATACCGCCGTTGCTCCCATCGACCATTGGAGCGACCTGCAACCCGCTCCGCAGCCTACCGCCGATATCCGCTTCTACCCCGAAGGTGACCAGCGCAAGGAAATAGCCCTTGCTGCCTACGACCACTTCTCCCCTCCGCGCTACGATGCCCTTCCCGTCGGTTTAGTAAAGAATGGCGCCGCATCGTCTGCCGGTCTCCTCTCCTTTGCCTGCCAGCCCGACGAATGTTTCTGCGGTACTGGCGAGCGTTTCAAGAAGATGGACCTCAGCGGACAATCGTTCTATCTGAAAAACCAGGACGGACAAGGCGTGAACAACAGCCGTACCTATAAGAACATCCCGTTCTATATATCCAGCCGGATGTATGGTTGCTTCTTCCATACCACGGCCCACGCCAAACTCGACCTTGCCGCACACAGCACCCGCAGTGTGCAGTTCCTGAACGAACAGCCTGAGGTGGATGCCTTCCTCATCGGCGGTTACGACATCGAGGAAATACTGCGCGGCTATCGCGACCTGACGGGCTATCCTTCCATGCCGCCGCTTTGGAGTTTCGGCGTATGGATGAGCCGTATGACCTATTTCTCTGCCGATGAGGTGAATAACATCTGCGACCGTCTGCGCCGCGAGCATTATCCCTGCGACGTCATCCATCTCGACACGGGATGGTTCAAGACCGACTGGCTCTGCGAATGGAAGTTCAACGAGGAACGTTTCCCTAATCCACCGGCTTTTATCAAGGGTTTGAAGGACAAAGGCTTCCGTGTGTCGCTCTGGCAGCTGCCCTATGTAGCCGAAGGAGCTGAACAAATAACGGAGGCCCGCGAGAACAACTACATCGGCCCGCTGACGAAGAAGCAGGAATCCGAGGGTTCCAACTTCTCCACACTCGACTATGCGGGCACTATCGACTTCACTTACGACAAAGCCACCGAGTGGTATAAAGGTCTGCTGAAGCGGTTGCTCGAAATGGGCGTAAAATGTATCAAGACGGATTTCGGTGAGAACATCCACATGGATGCAAAATACAAGAACATGAGTCCCGAGTTGCTCAACAATCTCTATGCGCTGCTTTACCAGAAGGCGGTCTACGAGATTACCGAGGAAGTGACGGGCGACGGCATCGTCTGGGCACGTGCTGCCTGGGCCGGTTGCCAGCGTTACCCGCTTCATTGGGGCGGCGACAGCTGTTCCTCATGGGACGGTATGGCGGGTTCACTAAAAGGCGGGCTCCATTTCGGACTCTCGGGCTTTGCTTTCTGGAGCCATGACGTGCCGGGGTTCCACACCTTGCCTAACTTCATGAACGGCATTGTACAGGACGATGTCTATGTTCGCTGGACACAGTTCGGTGTCTTCAGCAGTCATATCCGCTACCACGGCACCAACAAGCGCGAACCCTGGCATTACCCGAAGATTGCCAATATCGTGAAGAAATGGTGGAACCTGCGCTATGCCCTTATCCCCTACATCCTGCAGGAAAGCCTCATCGCCACCGAGACTGGTCACTCCGTCTTAGAGGCACTCGTCTTCCAGCATCCCAATGACAAGACCTGCTGGCATATCGACGACCAGTATTACTTCGGTCACGATTTCTTGGTCTGCCCCGTCATGAACAGCGAAAACCGCCGCGATGTCTATCTGCCTGCTGCCGGTTCCCAATGGGTTAACTTCTTCACAGGCGAGCGTTACCAGGGCGGCCAATGGCTCCAACTGAAGGATATACCGCTCGAACTGATGCCCGTCTTTGTCCGCGAAGGTGCGCAGATACCGATGTATCCCGAACACGTGGAATGCACCGACGAAATGGATTTGGAAAAGACCATCATACTCAACATCGACCAGAACTTCAAAGGCTATAAGATATGAACACCTGGAAACCGAATCTCGAAGAAACCAAACGCCACTACATCGACTGGTGGAACCATAAGGGCATTATATTAAATATGTGGGAACACTTCCAGGAAGGTGTCGCCCCTCACGCTGACATCCCTGCTCCCCCTGCTCCGAAAGATTTGAACCAGCAGTGGTTCGACCCGCAATGGCGCGCTGAATACCTGGACTGGTATGTGGCCCATTCATCGCTCAAAGCCGACATACTGCCCGTGGCCAATACCCAACTGGGACCTGGTTCCCTCGCCGCCATCCTCGGCGGTGTGTTCGAGGGTGGTGAGGATACCATCTGGATTCATCCCAATCCCAACTATACCGACGATATCCGTTTCGACGAGAACCATCCCAACTGGCTGCTCCACAAGGAACTCCTGAAGGCCTGCAAGGAAAAGGCGCAGGGACATTACTATGTGGGCATGCCCGACCTGATGGAAGGTCTAGATGTGCTGGCTGCCCTGAAAGGTACCGACAAGGTTCTCTTGGATACCGTGATGCAGCCCGAAGTGTTGGAACACCAGATGCAGCAGATTAACGACATCTATTTCCGGGTGTTCGACGAACTCTACGACATCATCCGCGAAAGGCCACGGGTAGGCGAACAAGGTTCGGGAATGGGCGATGAGATGGCGTTCTGTTATTTCTCTTCATGGGCACCGGGCAAGATGTCGAAGTTGCAAAGCGATATTTCGACCATGATTTCCGAGGATGACTACCGGCGTTTCGTGCAGCCGTTCATCCGCGAGCAGTGTCAGAAGATAGACTATACACTCTATCATCTCGACGGCGTAGGGGCCATGCACCACCTGCCCGCTCTTCTTGAAATCGAAGAACTCAATGCCATCCAATGGACACCAGGCGTGGGACAGCCACAAGGCGGTTCATCCAAATGGTACGACCTCTACCGGCAAATCCTCGAAGGCGGCAAGAGCATCATGGCCTGTTGGGTAACCCTCGACGAACTCCGCCCGCTGCTCGACAACGTTGGTGGCGACGGCATCCACCTCGAAATGGATTTCCACAACGAGCAGGAGGTGGAGCAGGCCATGAAGATTGTCGATGATTTCAAGGCTGCCGTTCATATCCCCGCCCGTGTCCAGGCTATTATAGAGAAGGTGGAACGCGAAAGCGCCGACAACGTCAGGTGTGCTGCGGTCGCACCGCAGCAAAACCCCGCGCTATCAGAAACCGCCTCCAGCCGCGTCCTCGTGCTCGACGGTGCCATGGGCACCATGATTCAGCGCTACCAACTCCGCGAAGAGGATTTCCGCGGATACCGTTTTGCAAAACATCCGCAGACCCTCACGGGTTGCAACGACCTGCTCTCCATAACCTGTCCCGTCGTAGTTCGCGACATCCATCGCCGCTATTTAGAGGCAGGTGCCGACCTTATTGAAACCAATACGTTCAATGCCCAGCGCATCTCGCTGGCCGACTATGGACTGGAAGACCATGTGCGCGACATTAATCTCGCTGCCTGTGAACTGGCACGCGAGGCAGCCGAAGACTTCACTTCAGAAGAAAAACCCCGCTATGTCTTAGGCAGCATCGGTCCAACCAGCAAAACCACAAGCATGAGCACAGGCAAAGAGCCTGCCTTGGATAAAGACACGCTCAAAGCCGCCTACCGCGAGCAGATAGACGCACTCATCGACGGCGGTGTGGATGCCCTCCTCATTGAAACCATCTTCGATGTGGAGAATGCCCGTCAGGCCATCGAAGCCGCACAGGAAGCGATGCAGCAAAAAGGAAAAGAGCTTCCCATCATGCTCAGTTTCTCCGTCAGTACCCCCGATGGCCACAACATGCTTGGACAGAGCATCTTCGACTTCCTTGACTCCCTTTCTTGTGACCCCTTCTCCGTAGGTATCAACTGCTACGCCGATGTCAGCGAAATGCTGCCTCTCTTGCAGCAACTCGGCGCTCGCTATCCCTATCGCATCTCCGCCTATCCCAACGCAGGAATGCCCGACGGGAAAGGCCAATACAACAAGACACCCGAACAGCATCAGCAAGACCTCTGGCCCTTACTCGACGGCCATATTGTAGATATCCTAGGCGGCTGTTGCGGCACCACCGACCAGTTTATAGCAAAGATTGCAGAATTAGCGGAACCTGCCAAAGGATGTTATATAAGTTCAAGACCCACCCCCGCCCTCCCTATGAGGGAGGGAGCAAATACTTTTGCAAAAGAAAACGTTACTACCTCTAAAACTAATAACTCCCTCCCTCATAGGGAGGGCAGGGGTGGGTCCGGGGGTTCTGTTGGTTCTCTCTCCGTTTTCTCCTCCATCCTCTCCGGCAATGCCGCCGACTGTGCCACTGCTACCAAGGCAGCCATTACATCAGGTGCTTCTCCGCAAGACATTATCAATGGCGAGATGATTCGCGCCATGTCGGAGGTTGGCCAGCGATTCCAGGATGGCAAGGCCTTCGTGCCCCAATTGCTGATGGCTGGTCGTGCGATGAAGGCCGGACTGGAAGAACTAAAACCGCTCATGGCTGGACAGGATGCCACCAGCATCGGCAAGGTGGTCATCGGAACGGTGAAGGGCGACCTCCACGACATCGGCAAGAACCTCGTGGCCTCCATGCTCGAAGGCTGCGGCTTCGAAGTCATCAATATTGGCATTGATGTCTCGGCCGACAAGTTCATCGAGGAAGTGAAAAAGAACCAGCCCGACATTCTCTGTATGTCAGCCCTGCTCACCACTACGATGGGCTATATGAAAGAAGTCATCGACGCTTTGGAGAAAGCCGGCATCCGCGACCGTGTGAAGGTCATGGTGGGCGGAGCACCCGTCAGCCAGGGCTTTGCCGACGAGATTGGAGCCGACGGCTATAGCGACAATGCCAACACCGCCGTTCAGGTGGCCAAGCAACTACTCGGAAAATAATAATCTTCACTTAATATGATACATGCCCGTTTCCTCGGATCCCTCGACTGGGTCATCCTTATCGCCTATTTCATCATCCTGCTTGCCATCGGCATCTGGGCCAGTACCAAACGTAAGAAAGGTTCGTCGCTTTTCCTTGCCGAACACTCCCTCCGCTGGCACCACATCGGTTTCTCCATGTGGGGTACCAACGTAGGACCTTCGATGCTGATTGCCTCGGCTTCGGCAGGTTTCACCACGGGTATCGTCTCGGGTAATTATGCCTGGTATGCCTTTGTGTTCATCTTCCTGTTGGCATTTGTCTTTGCCCCGCGCTATCTGGGAAGCAATGTGAGCACGCTGCCGGAGTTCATGGGACTGCGTTTCGGACAGCAGACACGCAACATACTGGCATGGTACACCATCGTCACCGTGCTCATCTCGTGGCTGGCCCTTACGCTTTTTGCCGGCGGAATACTTATCCGTCAGGTGTTCGGCATCCCCATGTGGGCATCGGCCTGCATCCTGCTGGCCATCTCCGCCTTCTTCACCATGCTTGGCGGACTGAAGGCCGTAGCCTATACCAATGTCTATCAGATGATTCTGCTCATCGTGGTCTCTGCCACGCTGACCATCGTAGGACTCTCAAAAGTAGGCGGTATCAGCGGACTCATCGCTGCAGTGCCTGCCAATTACTGGAACCTTTTCCAGCCTAACGACGACCCGGCCTTCCCGTGGTTGCCCATCCTGTTGGGATATCCCATCATGGGCGTGTGGTTCTGGTGTACCGACCAGAGCATGGTACAACCCGTTTTGGCTGCCAAGAATCTCAACGAGGGACAAAAGGGAGCCAACTTCACCGGTTGGCTGAAGATCCTCGACGTGGCACTTTATATCCTTCCTGGTATCATCTGCCTGGCACTCTACCCAAGCCTGCAGAATCCCGACGAGGCCTATATGACCATGGTCACCAATCTTTTCCCCGTGGGAATGGTCGGACTGGTGCTCGCCGTGCTCACTGCTGCCCTTGTCTCTACCATCGGTTCGGCACTTAATGCCCTTTCCACGGTGTTCACCATGGACATCTATGTGAAGAACCATCCGAAAGCAACTCCCGAACAACTCATCCGCGTCGGACAGCAGGTTACCATCGTTGGAGCCATACTTTCGGTGCTTATCTGCATTGCCATCGACAGCATCAAGGGCCTCAACCTCTTCAATATATTCCAGTCTGTTTTGGGATTCATCGCCCCGCCGATGGCTGCCGTCTTCCTCTTCGGCGTATTCTGGAAGCGCTGCACCACCCGCGCCGCTAACATGGCGCTCACTTGGGGAACCGTATTCAGTATCGGCACCGGCATCCTCTACCTCTTCGTTCTCAACGGAGCTTCTTTCTGGCCGCATTTCATGATGCTCTCTTTCTGGATATTCATCATCATCGGCGTGGCCATGGTAGCGGTATCCCTCCTGGACAAGAGCGAACAGCAGGTTTCCTATATGCAGAAACTCGTGGAGCCGGCCTCCCGTGGCGTGAAGTTAGCCTGGACCCTGCTCATCATCGTGATGATAGGTCTCTACATCTTCTTCAACGACCATTAATCACTCATCACTTTTCATTTCAAGAAATTCACTAGGCAGGAACCCGAATTCCTTTTTGAAGCACTTGGTGAAATACTTGGGCGTATTGAATCCCACGTCCATCGAGAGCTCGTTGATGCGGATGTCGGGTTGCTGTCGCATGATTCTGCAGGCTTCTTTCAATCGGATACTGTTGATGAATCCCGTTACATTCTGTCCGGTCAAGGCTCGGAGGCGGTTGTAGAGCGTGGATGAACTGACGCAAACTGCTGTGGCAAACTGTTCCCTATCGAAATCGCTGTCGTCGAGATGTTGCTTCACGATGTCAATACATTTCTGTATAAAGATTTCATCGGGAGATGAGTAATGTTGTTCTTCGACTTTGAAATCTGTTTGGCTGATAAACTTGCGCCGGATGCGTTCACGATTCTGGATAATGTTGTCGATACGCAGTTGCAGTGCATCGAGTTTGAAGGGTTTTGTAATGTAGGCATCGGCGCCTGTTTCGAATCCCGTCATGAAATCTTCTTCCGCAGTCTTGGCGGTGAGCATCACCACGGGCAGCTGTCCGAAATCGGGTGAGTTCTTGATTTCACGCGTCAGTTCAATGCCATCCATAACAGGCATCATCACGTCGGTAATCACGATGTCGAGGTCATGATGGCGGATGACGTTCAGCGCCTGACGTCCGTTACGGGCCGTGTATATATTATATTGAGGAGCCAGCAAACGGCTCATCAGTTCCAATAGTTCGAAATTGTCTTCCACAATCAGCATCGAATAGTCGCGATGGCCGTCGCTTCTCACGGTCGGAATCTCATAAATCTCTTCCGTTTCTATATGGTTTTCCAACAGCTTACGTTGCTGCGGACTGTCAGCCATCAGGTCTATTTCTGTTTCCTTATAACTGTCTTTGTCTATCGGGAATCTTACGGTGAAGGTGGTACCGACATTCTCCTCACTCTGGCATTCGATGGTGCCATGGTGAAGAAGCGTCAGGTCGTGCGTCAGTGAAAGTCCGATGCCCGTACCTAAGGTGTTCATCCTGCGGTAATCGCCATCGAGAAAACGACTGTATAAATGTTTCATCTTATCCTTCGAGATACCGATGCCTTCGTCGCTGACTTTCAGACAGACCATCTTGTCTTTGGCCGAAAGTTCCACAACAATTGTACCATGCTCACAATTGTATTTCACGGCGTTAGACACCAGGTTATAGACAATCTTATCAACTTTGTCCTTGTCGAACCATGCATCGATGCCTTTTTCGGGACATTTCACGATTAACCGACTGTTTTTGGATTCAGCCATCGGGCGGATATTCTCGCACAGGGTGGAAACAAAGGAAGAAAGATCACCCCTTGCCACAAGCAGCCGCAGTTGTCCTGCCTGCGATTTGCGCACTTCGAGTATTTGGCGCAGCAGACGGGTGATGCGGTGGATGTTGTTCTGGATGAGTCCGTAGTTTTCGCCGAATTGTGGTGCCTTGCCTTTCAGGTCGTCGACAGAAGCTGAGATAACCGTTAGCGGCGTGAGCAGTTCGTGAGTGATATTCGTCAGTACCACGCCCATCGCAAGTCGGTTCTTCGTTTTCAGGTAGTTCTTATACCACTGGATGATGCCATAGATGATGAGCACACCAAGCAGCAGGTATATTAATTTTGCCCACCAGGTGAGATACCAGGGCGGCAGGATATTAATCTGAATGGTATAAGGCAGCTCCGTCCATCGCCCGTAGTTGTCGGCTGCTTTCAGATGCAACTTGTAGTTACCTGCCGGAAGATTCTGAAAAGTGACGCTATGCTGTCGCATGCCCACATCTCTCCATTGTTCATCGTAGCCCTCGAGTTTATACTGGTAGTGAATCTCTTCCTGATGGCTGTAGATGAGCAGCGAGAATTCCACTGTAAACTTATCTACTTCCGATGGAATGGTGATTTTTCGTGCCATGAAAGGGCTGGTTTTCAGAATGTCCTGCTGTAATTCAGTGCCGATGAATTCAAAGGGTCTGTCGTCTATCAGCAGGTTGGTAACCACCAGTCGCGGACTTTTTGCGCCCATGGCTGCCAGCCTTTTGTCGGGTTTGAATGCGAAAAATCCTTTCTCGCTACCAAAGAACACTTCGCCGCCATAGCGGCACGATGAATTGGGCGAAAACCGCATATTGTCCAGTCCCTCTTCATAACCATAACTGGTAATGACAGGATTCCCCTTGCTATCAAAATTCAGGCATACCAACGCATGCTCGGTGGTCAGCCAAAGTGCACCAGAAGCGTCTTCCTCAATAGCATAGACGCTGCCGCCCATGATGTGATAGTCGAAATTGACGGGGTCAAAGCGGTCAGCAGTCTCATCATAACGGAAAAGTCCACCGCTGCCCGAAATGGCCCAAAGGCGCTTATGGCTGTCTTCATAGCAGGCCGTAACGTCATCGACAGGATACTTTCCGTTCTGTGGACAATAATGACGATAGCGTAGCTTCTCCGGATAACGGGCATCACCGCTCACTCTGATGATACCCTCGTTGTCGGTTGCTATCCAGACACGCCCATTGGAATCCTCGGCAAACGACATCACGTTGCACGTGCTGAAATCGTCGTCGCCATCTTTCATGGTAAGCGTCTTACCTTGCGTCTTGGATGTTGCCACACTGACCTGCGAGGCCTGACCTATCCACACCACTCCGCTCTTCTGGCGCATCAAGGCGTTCACGCTATGGGAATTCAGGAAAGGCGTGTTCTGATAGGTGAGCATCTCCACGGCATGTCCTTCCTGCCAAATCAAGATTCCATTGCTACTGGCCATCCAGACCTCGCCATCCACCTGTTCCATCGATGAAATCGTCTGCAGATAGACATCATCGGTGCCTGTCATGTGCCCGAATCCAGGTATATTGTGCCCGTATAGCGTTTCGTTGGTCTGCCGGTCATAGCGTGCCAGACCGTAAGGCTGCAGTCCTAACCAGAAATAGCGCCCGTCAAGTGTGAATAACGATCTCGTGCAACTCACGAGCAACTGCTGGCCTCCTTCCGGTAGATTATAGTAACGGAAAGGAGCAGCCAGTGTGCTGAGATGTGCAATGCCGTTGTTCCGTGTGAGCACCCAAAGGTTACCTTGCCCATCAGTATGGATATCATTGCAGAAAGTCAGCATTTCATCGTGGTTTTCCACTTTGTCGCTATTCATGTCAATTCGGGTGAATCCCTCCATACAGCAGCCCCAAAGCATATGGCTCGCCGGATCTTCCACCAGTCGGTAATAAGTTCGGAAATCATCCCGATCATCATTGAACAGCCAGACTTTGGGATGATTTATGTCAGCAGGATTGTCGATGCGCTGGATGCCGTTTTCCCACGAACCTATCCATAGCCGCCCCCTGCTGTCGAAAAGCATGGAGTAAACCGTGTTGCGCGTATTCAAAACTGGATACATTTCCGTCTTGCCCGTCTTTATATCGAGCCGGGCAAGTCCCCTTTCCCACATACCAATGAAGATATGTCCCTTTTCATCTTCTTCGAACGACATCACACCGCCGGGCATCCGGTAGTATATGAATTTATCGTGTTCCTTGTCGTAACGGCTGGCACCTGCCGTTGTGCCTATCCAAACGGTACCGTCGCGCGCAGTGAAGAGCGTGTTGATACCGCGTCGTTGTTCTTCCTCCAGATGATAGGTGCGGAACTTTCCGGTGTGCATATCAAAACGCACCAATCCATTATGGGTACCTATCCAAATGCCTTTGTCGTGATCTTCGGTCAGCGTTCGCACATAGTTGTTGGGCAGAATGCCTGGAGAATAGGCATCGCTGCGAAAGTTATGAAAGGAATAGCCGTCATATCGCAATAGTCCCTGTTCGGTACCTATCCACATCATGCCGTAACTGTCGAACAACAGGCATCGGGCGTCCAGCGCACGGGCAAGCGGTATCTGCGACATCATTCTCAACGGCTGAGTTTGAGCGATGACCAGCAGACCGCATCCCCAGAAAAAAAACATCAGCAAACTACGTTTCATTATGTGATGGTTTAAAAACATTGAGCAAAGATACGATTTAGCGAGGACAAAAACAAATAAAACTTGTTTAAATTTGTTTTGTCGAGCGTAAGTATCTTATGCAAAGATACGATTTAGCGAGGACAAAAACAAATGTTCACGCAAAAATGTGCTCACGGTGGTCAGAATAACGATTTGTTCCCTTAAAATCACGATAAGTGGAGTGGTTTTACAAAGCAAGTTCATACCTTTGCAACAAATCACCAAATCTATTTATAAAAATGAAGAAAACCGTACTCATAACTGCACTGCTTGCTGTATTGACTGCAAGTGAGGCCATCCAGCCTAAACAAACGACCATCAAGAGCGGTGAACTGTGGCTCGATGACAGCGGCCGGCACATCAATGCCCACGGGGGAGGCATCATGAAGTACGGTGAGACCTATTATTGGTTTGGCGAGCATAAGGCCGACACCACCTCGAGTGCCATGGTGGGCGTGATGTGCTATGCATCTGAAGATCTCATAAACTGGCGCAACTGCGGAGTGGCACTGAGCGTGAGCGACGAGAAAGGCAACGACATTGAACGTGGCTGTATCCTTGAGCGTCCAAAAGTCATATATAATAAGGTGACAAAAAAGTTCTGCATGTGGTTCCATCTGGAACTCAAAGGCCTTGGCTATAATGCAGCCCGATATGGAGTGGCCGTAAGCGAACGTCCCGAAGGCCCTTACAAATTTCTCTATTCCCAGCGGGCCAATGCGGGCACTTATCCCGTTGAATTCGCTGAAAATGAAAAAACAGTACTTGATACGCTCAATCCAAAGAACTATGAGAAATGGTGGACTCCCGAATGGACGGAGGCTATCAAGAAGGGACTTTTCTTGAAAAGGGATTTCTCCACCGGTCAGATGGCAAGAGACATGACGCTCTATATAGACGATGACGGCAAAGCCTATCATATTTTCTCTTCGGAAGATAACCTTACCCTACATATCGCTGAACTGACTAACGACTACCTTCATCACACAGGCCGATTTACACGGGTAGCCCCGTGCGGTCAAAATGAGGCGCCAGCTATTTTCAAGAAAGACGGAACCTACTGGATGATTACATCCGGTTGTACGGGCTGGGCTCCTAACGAGGCCCGTATGTTCTCTGCCCCCTGCATCTGGGGACCATGGACTCAGCATCCCAATCCCTGCATCGGTCCGAAACAGGAGATTACCTTCGGTGGTCAGAGCACTTTCATCCTTCCCTATGGTGAGCGGTTCATCTTCATGGCTGACATTTGGCGCCCGAAGCATCCAAGTGATGCCCGCTACATCTGGCTACCCATCGAATTTGAACAGGGTAAACCTGTTATCAGATGGAGAGATGGGTGGAATCCCGATGAAATCGGTCGAAAGTAACGATTTGTTCCCTTAAAATCACACATAGGGGACCTCCATTAAATAGAAAATGATGAATTTTGCAAGCGAAACCTATTAATATCTAACTATTATTAAACTTAAAACCTAACAAATGAAGTATGCTAATTTGAAGAAGCCATCAGGGAAATACTTTTTCGCGATGGTATTGGCAGTAGGAATGATTTCATTCCCTTTGCCAACAATGGCAACACCGGCAGTTCAGAATGTTCAGCAATCGGGCATCGTGAAAGGTCAGGTTGTAGACAAAAGCGGTGAACCTGTCATCGGAGCTACCGTAAAAGTGAACGGTAGCAATACGGGTACAGTTACTGACTTCGACGGAAACTTTGAACTGAAGAATGTACCTGCTGGAGGTGCATTGACTATTTCCTACATCGGTTACAAGACGCAGGAAGTAGCCTACAAAAACGGTCAGAACTTGAACGTGATTCTTGAGGAAGATTCTGAGACGCTGCAGGAAGTGGTGGTCGTAGGTTACGGTACGATGCGTAAGAAAGACCTGACAGGTTCTGTCGTTCAGATTGACCCGAACAAGATTGCCGACCAGAACCCTGGCACTGTTCAGGATCTGCTGCGTGGCACACCGGGTCTGCAGATTGGTTTCAGTTCTGATGCCCAGTCGAATGCCAGCATCCAGTTGCGTGGTCAGAACTCCCTCTACACCGAAGGTTCGCACAACTCACCTCTTATTATATTGGACGGCATGCAGTTTGCAGGAAGTCTCTCGGAAATCAACCCTGATGACATCGAGCAGATTGACGTACTGAAGGATGCCTCATCGGCTGCCATCTATGGTGCTAAGGCCGCCAGTGGTGTTATCATCATTACGACCAAGAAAGGTAAGGAGGGAAAGCCCGTCATCAACGTGAGTGTAAATCTCGCGGCCAATACTAAAGCAGCCTACCGCGACGTGTTCAGCCCCAGCGAGTATATGACTTATCGCGAGGACTGGTACAAAGCACAGACCTACGGTTACCGTGAGGACGGCACCTGGGGCTACTATGGCAAGGACAGCGGTATCCCCGTGGGCTATTATGATCATTTCGACAATCTCGGCAAATACGGTATCTCACAAGACCAGTGGGCCAGCAATGGTCCGAAGACCTCACAGGCCGGCGAGTCAATGCTCAGCCTTTATGCCCGTCGTATGGGTTTCGATGCCGATGCAGCTCTCGTCATGGAGAACTTCCTGGCCGGCAGGACCTATAATTGGGAGGATGCCACCTTCCGTACTGGTTTTAACCAGGACTATAACGCTAGCATCTCGGGTGCAACAGACCGCGTCAGCTACTATCTGGGCTTCGGCTACCTGAACAATCAGGGTGCCATCCAGGGTGACGACTACCACACCTACCGCGCCAACATGAAGCTGAATGCAAAGATCACCGACTGGCTCGAAATGGGTGCAAACGTGAACTTCCAGGATCGTAGTGATATTTCACAGAAAGTACCTCTGGGCAGCAACTACTGGGATGACAACCAATTGCGTGAGTCACCTTATGCTTCTCGCTTCGATGCTGACGGCAACGAGGTGCAGTATCCCCGTACCGGTAATCCCACCAACGGTGGTTATAACTACCACTTCCAGCAGAAGTACCTTGATCTAGACAAAGGTTACACCGTGCTGAACACCATCTTCAACGCCAAGGTTACCCTGCCTTTCGGCTTTACCTATCAGTTCAATATTGCTCCGCGCTACCAGTGGTTCTACGACCGTTACTGGATGTCGGCCTCACTGCCCGACAGCAAGGCTGCCGACCGCGGCTCGAACCGTAACACCTCGAAAACCTTCAACTGGAACTTGAACAATACACTGACGTGGGACCGTACGTTCAACGACCTGCACCACTTCACCGTGACACTCGTTCAGGAGGCAGAGGAGAACCGCTACTGGTACGATGAGATTCATGCCCGCAACATCACGCCTACCGATGTGTTGGGATTCCATTATATTGAGGGAGCCAACAAGGAGCAGAGTTCGTTTAAGACCAACGACACCCACTATACTGCAGCCGCTTATCTGGGTCGTCTGTTCTACGGATTTATGGACCGTTACATGGTGACTGCCACCGTACGTCGAGATGGTTATTCAGCCTTCGGACAGAACAATCCATGGGCCAACTTCTGGTCGCTGGGTGCAAGCTGGGTACTTTCTGAAGAGAAGTTTGCCCAGAATTGGACGTGGCTTGATATGGCTAAATTGCGCTTGAGCTATGGTACAAATGGTAACCGTTCGCTGAATGACACCTATCTGGCACTCTCGAACCTTGCAAATGGCGGACTGTATGCTTACTATAAGTACGGATCTACCTCGCAGGAGGTGCTCAATGCCCTGCAGGTAAGCCGTCTGGGTAACCCCAACTTGGAATGGGAGAAGACCTCTTCATGGAACTTCGGTGTTGACTTTTCTCTGCTGAAACGTCGCGTCTCCGGTAGCATCGACGTTTACCACAAGCGTACGCACGATATGATTATGGCTCAGCGACTGCCCAACTTCACCGGTTTCGACCGCATCACCACCAACCTTGGTGAGGTAACCAACACCGGTTTTGAAATCTCGCTAAGCACTCGTAACATCGACACGGAGAACTTCACTTGGAACACCACGCTGGGCTTCTCTTACAATAAGAACAAGATTAAGCACCTGTACTACGAGTATGATGAGAACGGAAAAGAAATGGACGATACCAGCAATGGCTGGTTTATCGGTAAACCCATCGGTGAAATCTGGTATTGGGAGACCGACGGCATCTGGCAAGCCGACGAGGCTGCCGAGGCTGCCAAGGTGAACCAGAAACCTGGTGACCCGAAGGTAATCAACCACTGCACGGAAGACGACAAGGACGGTGTGCCTGTCTATAACGACAAGGACCGCGTCTATCTGGGAACCACCCAGCCGCCTATCTACTGGAACATGCGCAACGACTTTACCTTCCTGAAGGACTTCACTTTCTCTTTCTCGATGTACAGCTATATGGGACACAAGAGCCGTGCCGGTTACTGGCTGAACGGTGACAACTCCGGTTCAATGTTTACTCAGACCTGTAATACCTACAAGAAGGAATATTGGACACCCGAGAATCCTACCAATGACTATGCTCGTCTGAATGCCGTCGGTCCTTCAGGTGTAACAGGTATCGAGAAGGTTTACAACCGTAGTTTCATTCGTCTTGACAACATTACACTTGGCTACACACTGCCACGTGAGCTTACCGGCAAATGGGGTATTCAGCGTGTTCATGTAACCGCAGGTATCAACAATGTGTTCACCATCGACAGTTGGGAATATGGCGATCCTGAAACAGGAGGTTTCGCAAACCGCCAGTTCCATTTCGGTCTTAATGTAACACTTTAAAATATATAAATCGTATGAAAATCAATAAGAACAATATATTCCGCGGAGGACTCATGATCGTCCTTGCAGGAACCATGGTAGGCTGTTCGGATGGTTTCCTGGAGCAGGATCCGCTGTCATTCTACGAGCCAGCTACCACCTATAGCACAGAGGCAGGTCTGCAGGCTGCCCTCGCACAATGTGACAAACAGTTGAAGACATACCGCATCGACGGTAACTGGAACAATGTAGGTATCTTCACCAACTATCTGATGTCGGATGTCGGCATGTATGCCAAGACCGATATGGGTGGTGGCTTCCAGGATAACTTCGATGCCAAACTCACTCCGACCTCCGGTATGGCAGGCGGTGGTGACGCTAACTATATGCAGCGTTTCTGGGATCAGGGTTACAGTATGGTGAAATACGCCAACACCATCCTTTCGTATATCGATCAGGTGAAAGGTCTCGATGATGCAACACGTGATGCTTACAAAGGCCGTGCTTATTTCCATCGTGCCTATGCTTATTACAATCTCGCATTGCAGTTTGGCGATATTCCTTTGGTGACCAAGCTGATCAGCGTGCCTAAGCGCAATTATACATCGGCCAGCAAGGAAGCCATTTTCAAGATGCTGGTTCATGATTTGGAGTTTGCCGTACAGCACGTACCGTCACAGGCCAAGATGGCTTATGTGGGCCAGGTAAATCAGGAAGGCTGTATGCACCTGCTCGTCAAGTGCTACCTCGCCGTAGGAGAATATGCCAAGGCTGAGGCAGTGGCCACCGACTTGATCAACAATCACGGATTGAAACTGATGACTGAGAACTTCGGTACTTGGCAGCCCTCAGGTGCTGAGGATACCTGGAAGGTTACCCGTAACGTGGTTTGGGACCTGCACCGCACTCCCAACATTGCAGACCCTGCCAACAAGGAGACGATTATGATGATTTCCAATTCTAACGACCAGGACTTCACTACTTATAATGTAATGCGTGCCTGCTTTGCCCACTGGAGTAATGGTATCATTCGCGATCCTCATGGACTGGGTGGTCCCGGACAGAACATTGCCCGTAACAATAAAGACTACAATAAGACCCTCGACTGGGTTCGTGCTGCCGGACGCGGCATCGCCGTAAACCGTACCTCTTATTATTACAACAAGACCATCTGGAGTTATGATGGCGAGACTGACTGGCAAGACCTGCGCCACAACCGCGAGGTAGGAAACTGGATGGAGATGGAAGACTTCAAGTACAACAACAAAAAGTCTGATTGTTATGGCCAGAACTATCAGCTTTATGCTACTGAAGACTATGCAGATCCTTCTGATCCTTCGAAGATTCTGGTTCACAAAGGCGATATTCTCTGCTCCGATACCATCCGCAGCTGGTATCCCACTCCGCTTTACCAGCTCTACATCCTCGATACGCCCAACGAGCAGAATCAGGGTGCCAACCAGTTCCAGGGAGCATCAGGCAAGGGCGCCAATGGCGACATGTACCTGTTCCGTCTGGCCGAGACCTATCTGCTGCGTGCTGAGGCCCGTCTCTATCAGAAAAATGCTGCAGGTGCTGCCCAGGATGTGAATGCTGTCCGCAAGCGTGCCAATGCCAAGAAGATGTTCACCACAGTGACTATTGGCGACATCATGTCGGAGCGTGCACGCGAGCTCTATCTCGAAGAGTTCCGTCAGGCTGAGATGGTACGCGTGTCATGGTGCCTGGCCCGAAGTGGCGTGGCTGATGAGTGGGGCAACACCTACGACCTGAACACCTGGGACAAGCAGGAAGGTACCGACCTCAATGGCGGCAGTTACTGGTATCGCCGTTGCACCACCTACAACGTATTCAATCACTCCTACGGAAAGGGACAGCAAGGCAACCAGACGTTCGAATACAAGGTGAACAAGCACAATCTGCACTGGCCTGTACCCAACTCGGCCATCACCGCCAACAATAAAGGCCAGCTTCGTCAGAACTATGGTTATGACGGATATGACGAGAGTGTTCCCATGTGGACCAACTGGGAAGATGCCGTTGCAGATGAAGATATATCAGAATAAAGATTATTCATTAGCGAGGTATTAGTTTAGGTTTTTAATTAATGGATGACTGGGGCAGCCTGTCAAGATGCAGACTGCCCCATTTTCATAAGATTTAACCACATCGCTGATACTGATTCTGATTTTTCATTGTATATTTGCAAACAGAAGATTATTTACACGGCACTCGCTGGCTTAAAAACCTAATCATTATGACAAGAAGACTTTTATTATTGACAATCTTTCTTGCCGCGACCCACGCACTGCAAGCGAGGAAATGGACACCCGATGAGGTGAGGGACGTAATCAGGAAGGTGAATACCTACTGGCAGGAAAACAACAAGGCAGAGGTTCGCTCTTTCTGGGACAATGCGGCCTATCATACCGGAAACATGGAGGTGTATAAAATGCTGAAGGACGAGCAAATGCTCGACTACAGCGTCCGATGGGCTGATCACAACCGCTGGATGGGTGCTCAGGAGCCTGATGCCAGTAAATGGAAATACAAGACTTACGGCGAAGGGCAGGACTACGTGCTTTTCGGCGACTGGCAGATTTGCTTCCAGACCTATATCGACCTGTATCTTCTAGAGGAGAGAGGAGAGAGGAGAGAGGAGAGAGTGGCACGCGCCAAAGAGGTGATGGGCTATGAGGCAGACTCAAGGGCACACGACTATTGGTGGTGGGCCGACGCACTCTACATGGTGATGCCGGTGATGACGAAAATGTACCGGCTGACGGGCGATGAGAAATACCTCGACAAGCTCTACGAGAATCTGCTCTACAGTGACAGCATCATGCTCGATGAGGAAACGGGACTCTATTTCCGCGACGGCAAATACGTCTATCCCAAGCATAAGTCGGCCAACGGCAAGAAAGATTTCTGGGCCCGTGGCGACGGATGGGTGCTGGCTGGTCTGGCCAAGGTGCTACAGGATATGCCCGAAAACTATATCCGGCAGCCGTTCTTCGTACATAAGTTCACACGCATGGCCCGTGCCGTGGCCAAATGCCAGCAACCACAGGGCTACTGGACCCGCTCCATGCTCGATGCAGAACATGCGCCAGGACCTGAGACTAGCGGTACGGCTTTCTTCTGCTACGGCCTGCTGTGGGGCGTCAATCACGGACGCCTGGACAAAAAAGAGTTTGCCCCTGTCATCGAGCGGGCATGGAAATACCTCACGGAAACCGCCCTGCAGCAGAGCGGAAAGGTAGGTTATGTACAACCCATCGGCGAACGGGCCATCCCCGGTCAGACGGTGGATGCCAATAGTGAGGCTAACTTTGGTGTAGGGGCCTTTCTGCTGGCTGCCTGCGAATACGAACGTTACCTGAGGAGGAATTAAGAGTTTAGAGTTTAGAATTTAGAGTTATCGCTTCGCGAATATGCATTAAGCATTAAGAATTAAGCATTAAGCATTATGAAAAAACTGATGAAGAGCGTTATGCTCCTTTCCCTTCTCATCTTGTTGCCTTTGACAGCCAGTGCCAAGAAAACCAAGAAAACGGTTCAGAGCGACCGCGAATACTGGTCGGCGCTGGCATATAAGATGGCACAGCCCGTGCTGGAAAACATGGCCAAGGGCGAACTGCAGAAGAACATGATGACGGAGTTCAGTCCGTCGTTCGACAAACGCGACCGCCGCGTAGTCTATATGGAGACCTTCGGCCGATTGATGGCAGGCATTTCCCCATGGCTGTCGCTCCCCGATGATGATACGGCAGAAGGCCGTCAGCGCAGGCAACTCCGTGAGTGGGCCCTGCAGGCCTACAAGAATGCCGTGAACCCAGAGTCGCCCGACTATCTGCTCTGGCGCAAGGAAGGACAGACGCTGGTGGATGCTGCATATCTGGCTGAGAGTTTCATCCGTGCCTATGATGCTTTGTGGATGCCGCTCGACGACACCACCAAGCAGCGCTACATCGATGAATTCACCCGTCTGCGCCGTGTGGATCCTCCTTATACCAACTGGCTGCTGTTCTCTTCCACCATCGAGAGTTTTCTGGCCAAGGCCGGTGCGCCCCACGATAATTTCCGCATCAACATGGCCATCCGCAAGACGGAGGAATGGTATGTTGGCGACGGATGGTTCTCTGACGGACAGGGTACATTCGCTTTCGACTATTACAGTTGTTATGTCTTCCATGCCATGTATCTGGAAACGCTCCAGAATATGATAGATGCGAAAGGTGGCGGTTGGGGTATCGACTACAGGAAGTTCCGCGAGCGCCAACTGAAACGTACGCAGAAGATGGCTATCGTGCTCGAACGTTTTATATCGCCCGAAGGCACTTTCCCGGTTATCGGCCGTTCCACACCCTACCGTATGGCTGCCATGCAGCCGCTCGCACTGATGGCGTGGTATCAGACGCTGCCGAAGGATCTCAGCAACGGCCAGGTAAGAGCCGCGTTGACGCAGGTTTTCCACCGTATGTTTGATCAGCAAAATAACTTCAATCAGGGGGGCTATCTCACCATCGGATTCTGTGGCAGTCAGCCCGATACTGCCGACTGGTACACCAACAACGGTTCGCTCTACATGTGTTCTCTGGCCTTTATGCCACTTGGACTGCCTGCCGATCATCCATTCTGGAAAGATGCACCGCAACCCTGGACACAGGTAAAGGCTTGGGGAGGACAACCTTTCCCGAAAGACCATCGATGGAGTGACGACTTTTAATCCTAATTCATAAACCGAAAACATGAGAACTAGAAGCATATTTCTGTTTATCCTCGTGGGCATGCTGATGCTCGCCCTGCCGGCGACGGCTGCCCCCAAGAAGGGAACCTTCACCGTGGGCGACAAGACCTTTCTGCTGAACGGACAACCGTTCGTGGTGAAGGCAGCCGAGATTCACTATCCGCGCATCCCGCGTCCCTATTGGGAGCACCGCATCAAGATGTGCAAGGCGCTGGGCATGAATGCCGTATGCATTTACATTTTCTGGAACATCCATGAGCAGACGGAGGGTAACTTCGATTTCACAGGCAATAACGACGTGGCCGAGTTCTGCCGACTGGCACAGAAGAACGGCATGTATGTCATCGTGCGTCCCGGCCCGTATGTCTGTGCAGAATGGGAAATGGGCGGTCTGCCGTGGTGGCTGCTCAAGAAGAAGGATATCCGGTTGCGCGAGCAGGATCCTTACTTCATGGAGCGCGTGAAAATCTTCGAACAGAAAGTGGGCGAACAACTTGCCCCGCTGACCATCCAGAATGGCGGCCCCATCATCATGGTGCAGGTGGAAAACGAGTACGGCTCGTATGGTGAGGACAAGGCTTACATTAGCGAAATAAGAGACATTGTCCGTGAAGCATTCACTCCCCTCCCTTCGGGAGGGGCTGGGGGTGGGCTCTTCTTCCAATGCGACTGGGCGTCCAACTTCACGAAAAACGGACTCGATGACCTTGTATGGACCATGAACTTCGGTACAGGCGCCAACATCGACAAGCAGTTCGACCGTCTGAAACAGTTGCGCCCCAATGCGCCGCTGATGTGCTCTGAGTTCTGGAGCGGATGGTTCGACAAGTGGGGAGCACGCCATGAGACGCGTCCTGCCAAGGATATGGTCGAAGGAATGGACGAAATGCTTTCCAAGAACATCTCCTTCTCGCTCTATATGACCCACGGCGGCACATCGTTCGGCCATTGGGCAGGAGCCAACAGCCCGGGATTTGCCCCCGACGTCACTTCCTACGACTACGACGCCCCCATCAACGAATACGGCCAACCCACACCGAAATACTACGAACTCCGCGAGATGATGCAGAAGTACGCCGACACAAACACTCCCCCTCGGGGGAGTCGGAGGGGGGGCTTGCCCAGTATTCCCAAGCCAGCCGCACCGATTATCACCATTCCGAAGTTCTCCCTGGAAAAGGTGATGCGCATCAGCGACTACCGGACGGCCCAGCGCCAGAGCCGCGATGTGCTCACGATGGAAGACATGGACTGTGGATGGGGTATGATAGAATATACTACGACGCTACCGGAAGTGACGGAAAAGAGCGTACTGACACTCAACGACTGTCACGACTTTGCCATGGTGTATGTGGACGGGAAGTATATCGGAAAAATCGACCGCGTGAAGAATGAGAAATCCATCGTGCTGCCGCCCGTGAAGAAAGGTCAGGTGCTGAATATCCTGGTGGAAGCCATGGGACGAATCAACTTCGGACGGGCCATCAAGGACTTCAAGGGCATCACTCATGAAGTACTTCTTCAGGCAGAGGTTGATGGTCATGAAATGACATGGAATCTGAAAAACTGGAGCATCATCACCATGAGTGATGACTACGATGCCATCAAGAAGGTGATGAGCCAAGGACATGATGACATGAAGCACCGCGAAACGATTTTTAGCGACGGCGGTTATTTTAAAGGCGAGTTTACCTTGAAAAAGGTGGGCGACACCTTCCTGAACTTCGAGACATGGGGCAAGGGACAGGTATGGGTGAACGGTCATGCCATGGGGCGCATCTGGAGTATCGGTCCGCAGCAGACACTCTATATCCCCGGCTGTTGGTTGAAAAAGGGCAGGAACGAGATTATCGTCCTTGATATCATAGGTCCGAAAGAACCCGTTGTATGGGGACAGGCGGAACCCGAACTCAACAAGCTGCAGCTGGAAAAGAGCAACAAACACAATAATATCGGCGACAAACCCGACCTTAATAGCAGTATCCCTGCGGCCAAAGGGCAGATGCAAAGTGGCAATGGTTGGCAGACCATTCGCTTCGCCACTCCACAAAAAGGTCGTTATCTGGCTATCCAGTGCCTCTCTACCCATGACGGTAAACCCCAGGCAGCCATCGCGGAAATCTATCTGCAGGGCACTGACGGTAAGCGCCTCTCACGTGAGCCTTGGACCACCAAGTATGCCGACAGTGAGAACGATGATGGCAACCACACAGGCGACAAAGTCTTCGATCTCCAGGAAAGCACTTATTGGCAGACAGAACGTTCTGCCGTTATGCCCCATCTACTGGTTATCGACCTCGGCAGCGAGCAGACCATCTCCGCCCTTGAATATCTTCCTCGGGCAGAACAAGGTGCTCCCGGTAGCATCAAAGACTATGCGATATATTTCTATTGATAGTAAAAAAATCCGCAAAAAGTTTGTTTTTTGCGGATTTTTAATTATCTTTGCTCCCATCCTTATTCACCCAACACTTTACTAAGCACAGAAAATCTGGGCATTTGTAGGCCTCAGTGTCTTATGGTGGTGAAAACAACGATCAGCCCGATGAGGCCAAGCGGGGATTAATATTTATAGACTCTTCCCCAACCATATAGATTAACACTGCCTTCATGCCTTCATTTTCACACAAAGAATTGACCGGCTGCATTTTACAGATGAAGGCGCGCCTTCATTTGCCTTCATAGGGGAATGAAGGAAAAAAGAAGATAAATTGGTTGGAAATAGATAATGGATTGAACACCGATTCATCATGAATCGACAAGCAATACATCATAAATCCGCTACCGATTCATGATGAAAACGGCAGGAAAAGAATATCTTTTTCGCAGAAAGTTCCTTTTTGACTCCCTGAAAGAGGTATGAAGGCGATTGAAGGCGCGCCTTCATCCGTAAGTGATTGTCATACTGTATGTTACGTAAAAATGAAGGCAATAAAGGCGATAACCTGAATTATCACATTGTCATTTCAAGGTACTTGATTTGACAAATTGTTTTATTATGATATCGGTTTTTTTCATTTTCATGGTATTTTCCTTCCCTTAGCAAGCTTACATGAGTATGAAACTGTAGTGATACGGTTTGTTGCCGTCAATGGTGTATTGGGGTAACGTGCGCTGTCCCCAAGTGTCCACACCTCCCACGCCATGGATATTCAGGTCGATGTTCAGGTTGACAAAGCACCCACGCTTGATTTCATTGGGATGACGCACATTCAGGTCTTCCTCACCGTAGTCCCATGCGCGGATACAAAGAGGATCGTTTCCTTCGATATGCAGTTTCTGCTCAGGGGAAGAGATTTCAAACCAGCGTATGTCACAGCGGTTGCCATTGTCCTGCGGTCTCACGTATTCTGTCTCATAGTCGGAAAGAGGCATCTCGTAGATGCCCAGGAAGGCAGAGCGTTTGCGGTCAGGATAGTTTTCCCAGGGCCCGCGGCCGTAGTATTTTATTTGCTTGAAATCGGCAGGCAGCCGCATGCGCATACCGAATTTTGGAATCAGCGGGATATCGGCGGCTTTTGGCTGATAGTCCATATCCACCTTGATACGGCCGTCTGAATTGACGGCATAGGTCAGCGTGAGATCAGCACCGACGGGCAGCGCCATCTCAACTATTACCCGATTCCCCTCGATACGAATAGACTTGACGCTACGCTTCTGTGCAGCATCGCGCCACACCGCCAGACGTTCGGCAAAATGGGCGGCTTGCTGGTTATCGTTTTCAGGTTTCCAGAAATAGGGTTCCAGGGGAGCCTGAAGCATCTGCCGGCCGTCAACAATCCACGAAGTGAGGGCTCCTGTAGCACCGATGGTCACTGAACCGTTTTTAGTAGAATAGACTATGCCGTCGGCAGTATTCTTCGGCTTTGAGTCGTTTCCACCTAAGGCAGACCAAAACACATAGGGCTTCAAGACGAACTGCTCGCGGGCTACGGTAAATCCCTCTTCAGCCCAAGGCGTAGTCTGCCGGAGCCGGGCATAGACATTCAGAATCAGTTCCGGTTCGTTATAGGGGAAATAGGGATAGGGAATCTCGAACTTGTTCCCCTTCACCCTTGCCAGTTCGCCAGAGATGAGTTCGCCGTTGTGATACACCTCACAATAGTATTCGTATTGGTCGATACCGGTGAAGTTATCACGATTGATGATGCAGATACTGTCTCCTTCTTGAACGAACTGCAAAGGCTGATAGACATACTGCACCTCATAGTAGTGGGGATGCGGTTTGCGGTCGGGTGCCAACAGTCCGTTGATGCAGAAGGCCCCCAAGTTGGGCTTATCGCCGAAGTCGCCACCGTAGAGAAATGAAGAGTGAAGAGTGGAGAGTGAAGAATCTCCTTCCGGAGTCCCATTCGTGGAGGGCATGGCGGCAGCAAATTTTTCACTCTTCACTCTTAACTCTTCACTTAACCCCTGGTCTACCCAGTCCCAGATGGCTGCGCCCGCGATGCTGCTGTCGGCATAGATTACATCCCAATATTCCTGGAGGTTTCCCATTGAGTTGCCCATGGCGTGGGCATATTCGCGGGCTATCAGCGGCTTTTCGGTTTCTTTTTCTGCCTCGGCTTTCAATGCGGCGGGCGTGGGATAGCCATAGTCGTGAAGGGCTGAATATCGGGGATGGCCGTCGTAGAATGGAAGACGAGTTGAGTCGAGTTCGCAAACCTTGTCGTGCATGGCCTGGATGTTGGGGCCTACCCCACCCTCATTTCCCAGGCTCCAAAGGATGACACAAGGATGATTGTAGTCGCGTTTTACGAGCGATTCGGCACGGTCCACATGGGCATCGCGCCATGCAGCGTCGTGTCCCATTTCTTCGTTGGCATAACCGTAGCCGTGCGACTCCTGGTTGGCCTCATCCATCACGTAGATGCCCCAGCGGTCGCAGAGTTCGTAAATATACTCGCGGTCAGGGTAATGCGAGGTGCGCAGGAAGTTGATGTTGGCCTGTTTCATCAGGCGCAAATCCAGTTCGTAGGTGGCATCATCCACGTAGCGGCCCGTAACAGGATGATGGTCGTGACGGTTCACGCCGCGAAGCTTCACATTCTTTCCATTGATTTTGAACACCTCACCCACACATTCCACGCGTTTCACGCCCAGATGATAGTCGAAATGCTCGATGACCTGTCTCTTTTTATCCTGCAACTCCACGCTGAACGGGTAGAGGTTCGGTTTCTCGGCCGACCATAATTGGGGATTCTTTAAAGTATAATGATATATTTGGCAAACGGTGTCACCGGCATTGATTGTCAGCGGGCTTAACTGGCTATTTATTTTCTCTTCAATTTTAAATACAGGGAATACCTTTGCAACCCGCGTCCCCGTGTTGCAGATGCTTATCTTTGCGCATACTTCCGCCTCGCTATAGTCGCTGTACGGAACAGCCGTCACACGATAGTCGGCTATATGCACCAACGGACGCACCCATAGCTGCACCTCGCGGAAGATGCCGGAAAGGCGCCACATGTCCTGATCCTCCAGATAACTGCCATCTGACCAGCGATACACTTCTACGGCAAGTTTGTTCATGCCTTCGCGCAGATAGCTTGTCACGTCAAATTCTGCCGGCGACATGGAGTTCTGACTATAGCCTACTTTTTTCCCGTTGATCCACACATACATGGCGGAATGCACACCGCCAAAGTGAAGAATCAGGTTCTTGGCGAGCATTTCTTTGGTCACGTTGACGAACGTCACATACGAGCCCACGGGGTTGCGGTTCTCGTAGGCTGTCCAGTCACGTGGAGGTTCACTCGTCACACTGGGGCGGTTGCGCTTAAAAGGGTATTCGATATTGGTATAGATGGGGGTGCCGAAGCCCTGCGTCTGCCAGTTGCCCGGCACCTTGATTTTGTGCCACTGGCTTACGTCATAGTCCTCTCTCTCAAAACCCACAGGCCTTTCCTCCGGATTGCGGCTCCAATGGAACAGCCACTCGCCGTCGAGACTGACTATCTCCGGACATTCCTTCCACTTCGAAGGCAGTTGCAACGTGGCATGATAGGGCAGTTTGTTAATGCCCAGCACGGCGGGATTTTCCCAGTCGGGTGCGGTTTGTGCCTGAGCTGTCAAGGTCAGCATGGAGGCTATGAAGACGAGGACTCTTTTCATCTTTACTTTGAGATAATGGTCAGTGTGGCTGTAGGAAGACTGCTCTTGATGTTAATCTGGGCCTTACCTTTGGTCTTACTGCTGCGTACTACAAGCAAGGCGCGACCCTTCCAAGTGGTGACACGAGAAGAGGTTTTCGGTTCACGGTCCTTCAAATCGGCAGAAGCAAAAGCCATCAACTGGCCCTGACCTTTCACGACAGCCTCACAGGGAATGGCTGCATCAGGACAGACGCGACCATCCTTGTCGACTACCTCAACAGTAATATATGCCAAATCCTGACCTCCGGCAGCAATCACATTGCGGTCGGCAGTGAGTCGCAGACGTGCAGGTTCGCCGGCAGTGGCAAGTGTCACACTTTTTCCATCAGCTTCAGCACGCAGCACACCTACCTCGTAGGGAATGCTAAACACCGCTTTGAACTGTGTATCGCGGTTCACTTGTTTCGTACCTACAAGCTTTTCGTTCAGATAAAGTTTTACCTCAGGCGCTTTCGTATAGACCTCCACTTCAATGGGGTTACCCTCCCAGGAGGGAACAGCCTCACCCTTGTAGTCAGTACTGCCTGTCCAGTTCCAGCTCTCCCACGTAGGCCATACACTCCACATGGTCTCCTTGATGTTTCCACGATAGCCGTTGGGCTCTTTCACTGCCATATACAAACCATTGGCCTTTGACCACTGACCTTTGACGTCCCACAACATCTCACGGTAATGGCTGATGGGCTTGCGCCAGCCGGTGATGTCCACATCACCACAGTAAGCACCATGCCAATCGGGTTGTCCCCCCTCAGCAAAGCTCTCGCCCGGCCGTTCGCCCTCATAATAATAGCGACCAATGCCCGATTCTCCCAGATAGTCGAGACCTGTCCACACCATGTCACCTACGACATAGGGATGGTCATTCACAGTTGCCCAGTTGCGGAAGGCATCACGCGGATAACTTTCCGTCTGCCACATCACGCGCTTGGGGTTGCGTTGATGGTCGCTGGCATGTTTGAAAATCATATAGTTATAGCCAGCCACATCGAGCACATCGAAGTGGGGATCATAGATTTCCCAGTCGCGATCCCAGGCACAGAGGGCTTCCGTGATAGGACGTGTATCGTCAATCTCCAAGACAGCCTTCTTCAGCAGGCGTGCTGTATGGACAACACGTAATTCTTTGCGCTCGATGACCTCGTTGCCAAGGCTCCAAGAGATGATGCTGGGGTGGTTACGATCGCGCATCACCATTGCGTGAATATCCTCGCGATAGCATGAGTCAATGAGTGTTGAATAGTCGTATTTCAACTTGGCTGTACGCCAACCGTCGAAGGCCTCACCAATAACGAGCATACCGATTGAGTCGCAGGCATCGAGGAAAGCGCGTGTTGTAGGATTATGCGAAGTGCGGATGAGGTTGAATCCAGCCTCTTTCATCAGTTTTACCTTACGGATTTCTGCCGCGTCGAAGGCCATCGCACCCAGTACACCATCATCGTGATGCACACAAGCACCGTTGAGGACCATAGGCTTACCGTTGAGCACAAAGCCCTTCTCTGCATCGAACGAGAAGGAACGGATGCCAAAGGGAACGGTGGTGTAAGCGATGATAGGACCTTGGCCGGAATAGAGTTCGACGAGGGTCTCGTAGAGGTGGGGCGTATCGGGTGACCATAGCTTGGGATTGTCGATGGCGTAGGAGAAAGTGACGGTCTTACATTCGCCGGCCTTCAGTTCCACCGGCTTGTGCTGCAAGTGGTCTATGCCCACCACGCCCTTCTGGTCGCTGCTGCTCTCGTTCTGCACGGTCACTGCTACGTTGACGACGGCCTGCTGCTCCGTCACCTTTGGTGTACTGATGAATATGCCGTCCTGGGCAATATGCAGGGCGGGCATGGTCTCGAGCCACACATGGCGATAGATGCCCGAACCGCTATACCAACGGCAGTTGGGCTGTTCACTGTTGTTGACTTTCACTACGACCTCATTCTGCCGCTTGCCTTTAAATAAATATGGTGTGACATCGATGGTAAACGGAGTATAGCCGTAGCCATGCTGTCCGGCCTTTTGGCCGTTTACGAAAATCTCCGCTTTCTGATAGACACCCTCAAAGTGGAGTTTCACAATCTCACCTTTGGGTGTAGCAAACTTCTTGCGGTATTCGCCCTTACCTGCGGCATACCAGCCTCCTCCTGTACCGGTAGCACCGCTTTCGGGATTGGGAGCCGTATAGATGTCCCAGTCATGGGGTAGGTTCACACTGATGGTCTTGCCATCTTGGCTAAATGTCCATCCGTCATCAAACAACGTCTGGCTTGTTTGTGCTGCGAGTCCTGTACTAAACAGACAAGCAAAAAGAGTAATAATAGATTTCATATGTTTTTTTATTGTATAAGATACTCAAACCAGTCAACATCAGCATACCCGGTGCCTGTTTCATTGCCGCACTGCGCGAAGAGCCCGAGCATCACTCCGGTGAAACCGCCGATAGTCTCGGTACTGAGGAAGCGGTATTCCATCTTGGCCAGCTCGACGAAGTTCTTTCCGTCAGAAGATGCCTGCAGGTAGTAGAATTCTTTGTCGGAAGTGATGCGCAGGTAGGCTCGGGAGCCGCTGAGTGCGAACTCTTTTTCGCTGTGGCTGGTTTGCCCCAAACGTACATTCGACTTGATGATGATTTGTCCGCTCCTTTTCTCAGCCACCACATCGTAGTGGTTCAGCGGAGCGGCGTATGCGGTGATTCCGGCCTGCATGCCCTCAGAAAGGTGGGAGAGGTCGAACAAGGCTGTGGCTGTGAAGTTCAGTTCCGTCTGGCGGCGGGCAACAAATGTTGGCGAGGCTGTCTCGCTGAGGTCTGTCGTGCTTGGGCGCAGGCGAAGCCAGCCTTTACGCTCCGTCAGCGAATAGCGCGAATAGTCAGGATTGCACAGACTCATCCATCCCATCGGCAGTCCCAACGAGTGATAACTGTCCTTAGGGGCATCGCGCTTGATGTAATCGAACTCTTCCCTGACGGGGTCTTTCATCATAGGGACCAACGGCAATGTCTTGCATTTCATGTCTGTCTGCAGCGTGCCGTCGCCATTCACAACCGGCCAGCCGCCTTGCTCCCAACGGACAGGAGCCAGCATTGTCTCACGTCCCATCACATGCTGCAGATAACCGCTGGTGCGGTAGCCCAGACAAATCATCCACCACGAGGAGTCGGGTGCCTGTACCAGGTCGGCATGCCCCAGTCCCTGTATCTGACTGTTCTGCATCTTCATGTTGAAGTGCGACAGGATGGGGTTGTCCGGATTGGGCTGATATGGGCCGAAAAGGTTCTTGCTGCGAAGGATGTTCACATGATGCCCGTGCTCCGTTCCGCCTTCAGCCAACAACAGATAATAGTAACCGTCCTTTTTATAGATATGCGGTCCTTCGGGATATCGCCCGCCAAGTCCTACGCCTAAGTGATGTATCTCGCCCAGTTGCCTGCCCGTTTTCACATCAATCTCGCAAATCTTGATGTCGCCCTCTTTCCAGAGAAAAAAGCATTTGTCATCCTCGAAATAGAGCGTGGGGTCACAACTGCCTACGGCGAAGTCTATCACAACGGGTTCCGACCACTCGCCAGCGGGATTATCGGTCCATACGTAGAAATGCCGGCGCGAGGGGAATACCGTTGTCACCATATAGAAGCGCCCGTTATTATAACGGATGGTGGGGGCATAGATGCCGCTGTTGCCGTCGGTTCCCTTCAGGTCGACCTGCGACGGACGAGTCAGACAGTTGCCCACCTGTTCCCAGTTCACCAGGTCCTTCGAGTGGAACACCGGAACACCGGGGAAATACTGAAACGTGCTGTTTACGAGATAAAAGTCGTCGCCCGCCCGGCATACACTTGGGTCGGCATGAAAACCGGGAAGCACGGGATTCCTAAATCCCTCAGGCTCGTCGACAACCACTTCAAAGTCATCAAAGGCCATCCGCTCTCCTGAGGCCAGACGGTCGGCATCGAACTTGAGGACACGGGCTTTGGTGGCAGGAAACTTGATGGTCTGCCAAATGGGATTGTTCACGATGTTCGAGAACTCGCCCGTAGCAAGCTTTGTCCAGTTTGTCCAGTCGGAGGAAGCCCAGAGGGTGTAGTGTGTCACAGTGCCGTCCTTCGTGTTCTGCGGAGGCAGGTAACGGAAGGCGCTGATGGTCTGTTCTGTGTCCCAGTCGATCATCATCTGACGGGGATTGCTGAAGAAGTAGTGCAGGTTACTACTGCGCTTCTCGCCGCTGTCGGGGATATCGCCCGTCAACTCTGGAGCCAGATAGACGGATGTGCGCTTTATGATGGGCACACTTTTGGAGTCGGTTACCGTGAAGCGCAGCTTTGTGGCATTGACGGTAGGGAAACAGATGATGCGGCGATGACCTATGGTGGTCAGTCCGTCGGAGCCTTCAACGAGTGCATCCTTCAGCGGTTGCCACTTTCCGTCGACAAGAGCCTCCAGCGAAAACTTCTTCACCCGTTGGCCTTGTCGGATATCCTCCTCCGCTACGAAACGGTTGAATGGCGTGGGTTTCTGGAATTCAATAAGGGTTACATTTCCCTGCGTCTTTTTTTTGGCTTTCTTTACAAGGTCGGTCTTAAACACCTCGTCAATCATTTTCTTAAAGGCAATGCCGCGAAGGCTGTCGTTGGGGTGAATGCGACCGTTAGGCGCTATGGGGAAGTTGAGCAGCAATGTGGAGTTGCGGCCCACCGATTTATAGTAGGTGTCCATCAGTTTCGAAAGACTCTTCACGTGCTCGTTCTCCGTCTCGTGGTAGAACCACCCGGGACGTATGCTGGTGTTCGTCTCGCCGGGACACCACACGTCGCCATTCTCAACGCCGTAGTGCAGCATGTGCCAGGGGGTGTCGCCCTTGCCAGGCATCATACTCCAGTTCGTCTCGCCCACATTACCGGCCTCGGTGCCCACCCAGCGCAGGTCGCCGCGGTCTCCACCGTCGTTCCAGATGACGGCCTTGGGTTGCAGTTCACGAATCATGCGGAACGTCTCGGCCCAACCGTAATAGGTCTTGCCGTCAATGCGTCGCGTCTCGTTGGCACCGCCATACCAGCCATCGCCGCCATTGGCTCCGTCGAACCACACCTCGAAGATATCGCCGTAGTTCGTCAGCAGTTCGCGCAGTTGATTACGGAAATATGTCACATATTCCGGTTTTCCGTAGTCAGGGTGGTTACGGTCCCAGGGCGAGAGATAAACGGCAAACTTCAGTCCCTCCGCGCGGCAGGCATCAGCCAGTTCGCGCACCACGTCGCCCTTGCCGTTCTTCCAGGGGGAGTTCTTCACCGAATACTCTGTGTATTTTGAAGGCCACATGCAGAAACCGCAATGATGCTTCGCCGTGAAGATGATGCCCCGCATGCCCGCCTGTTTGCAGACTCGGGCCCACTGGCGGCAGTCAAGACTGGAGGGGTTAAACAGTCTCGGGGCCTCGTTGCCGAATCCCCACTCCTGATCCGTGTATGTGTTCAGCGAATAGTGGATGAACGCATACATCTCCATATCCTGCCATCGCAACTGGTTCTCAGACGGTTTAGGCAACGCATTTGACTGCGTTTGTGCTGAGATTCCGATGCTGCAAAAGAGCAGCAGGACCACCATGTTGGTTTTCTGCCACCCTATAGCAATTTTCTGTATTTTCCGTAATAAAAACATATTACCGAATTATGCCTAAATCAGTTGCAACGCGCGCTGAACGATATGGTTCTTCTTGTTCATCAACTGAAAATACTCGTTCATATCCCAGAGGTCGCGGGCTATCAAGGCTTTCAATTGCAGACGCAGATAAGGGAGCGTGCGCTGCAGTTCGGCAACATCCTTAGCTTTCACCTTCTGTTTCTCGGCCTCAGCCACAATACCGTCGATGACACTCTGAGGAACTTGGAAGCTATCCCTGAAACTTTCGAATGTGGGATATTGCTTCTTCAGTTGCTTACGGTTGTTGTCGATATATTTCAGATTGGCATTGATGATGATGCTCTTGGCAGCCAACTGCCGATGAAACTTGGTGTATTGCAAGGTATCAAGGGGTACGAATTCATCGGGCATGATACCACCACCTCCATAAACGGTACGCTGTTTACGGAGCGTGAGACATTTCAGAGAATCAGCAAAATGGATGCTATCACGGTTGGTCAGCTCACCATGTTTCAGACGGTTTTCAAAGTCCATTTCATATTCTTTCAGGTCGCCTTTCTTATAGGGTTTCTGAATACAGCGGCCAGCAGGAGTATAGTAATGTGCTATGGTCAGCCGTATCATGGAACCGTCGGGCAGATCCACGGGACGCTGTACAAGGCCTTTGCCGAAAGAACGACGCCCCACGATGATGCCTCGGTCCTGATCCTGAATAGCTCCAGACACAATCTCTGCGGCAGAAGCCGTCAGTTCGTTGACAAGCACGATCACCTTACCGGAGAGCAATTTTCCATGACCATCGGCCCTGTATTCCTGCCGTCGCGTGCGGAGACCTTCTGTATAGACAATCAAATCATTCTTCTGCAGGAATTCATTGGCTATCTGAACAGCTGACTGCAGATAACCGCCACCATTATCTTCAAGGTCCAGAATAAGGTCGCGCATACCTAGCTGTTGGAGTTTCTCTATACCTTCCATGAATTCCGCATGGGTGGTGGCTCCGAAATTGCCGATACGGATATAACCCACCTCTGGACAAATCATATAGACGGCATCAATGCTCTTTACGGGAATCTTGTCGCGCTGCACGGTAAAATGGAGCATCTCCTTCACACCTCGGCGAACAACACCGAGTCTCACCTTCGTACCACGAGGACCACGCAGACGTTTCATAATCTCTTCCTTCGGCATCTTCACACCGGCGATACTCGAATCATTGACCGTCACGATGCGGTCACCAGCTACTATACCCACTTTCTCGGAAGGACCGTTAATCGTAGGCTGTATGACAAGCAGCGTATCTTCGACCATATTGAACTGCACACCGATACCGTCGAAGTTGCCCTGCAAGGGTTCATTCATGGCTTTGACCTCTTTGGCATTGGCATAAGTGGAATGAGGATCAAGTTCCTTCAGCATACCGCGGATGGCATCCTCCACCAATTTCTCTTCATTGACAGTGTCCACGTAGAGGTTGTTAATGGCCATCTCGGCAATCTGCAGTTTGCGAAGTGGCGAACCGCCGCCTAAATTAATGCGGAATTGTGCATTTGATTCTACTGAAAACAAAAACACGAAGGCACAAAGAACAAGCCACATAGGAAATACTTTGTTCCTTCGTGTCTTTGTGTTCCATAAAATATTTCTCATTCTTTCGTAAATTTAATCATAAACATCTTCTTCTGGCCTATCTTCCTCGATAACGAGGTTATCGATGATGAAGTTCTGACGCTCCATGGTATTCTTGCCCATATAGTATTCGAGCAGCTTCTGCACCTGATCGGTTTTATGGAGTGTGACCTGCTCCAAACGGATGTCAGGACCGATGAAACCGGCAAACTCATCCGGAGAAATCTCTCCAAGACCCTTAAAACGGGTGATTTCCGGATCGGGACCTAACTCACTGATAGCTGTCAGGCGCTCCTCCTCACTGTAGCAGTAACGGGTAATAAAATCGCTCTTCTTTCCCCTCTGCTCGGCAATCTTGGCATCTTCAGCGGCTATCACCTTCTTGTTCTTAATCTTGGTACGACGGTTACGCACGCGGAAGAGTGGCGTCTGCAGCACATAGACATGGCCCTTCTTGATAAGGTCGGGGAAGAACTGCAGGAAGAAGGTGATAATCAAGAGGCGGATGTGCATACCATCCACATCAGCATCAGTGGCCACGATGACCTTATTGTAACGAAGCGAGTCGAGACCATCCTCAATGTCGAGGGCTGCCTGCAATAGATTAAACTCCTCATTCTCATAAACCACCTTTTTGGTGAGACCGAAAGTGTTGAGCGGCTTTCCGCGAAGTGAGAATACCGCCTGGGTATTCACGTCACGGCTCTTGGTGATGGAACCGCTGGCAGAGTCACCTTCGGTGATGAAAATGCTGGATTCTTCCTTGCGTTCGTTCTTGACATCGCTGAAATGGATACGGCAATCGCGAAGTTTACGGTTATGCAGGTTCGCCTTCTTGGCACGCTCGCGAGCCAGTTTGGTCACACCGGCCATGGCCTTTCGCTCCCGTTCAGAAGAAGTAATCTTCTCGAGCATGGTGTCGGCAATCTCCGGATTCTTGTGCAGGAAATTGTCCACCTCCTGTTTGATGAAATCACCTACATATTTGTTCACCGACACTCCGTCAGGACTCATGGTCAGCGAACCGAGTTTGATCTTGGTCTGACTTTCAAACATCGGTTCCTCCACATTGACGGCAATGGCCGCCACGATGCCGTTTCGGATATCCCCATACTCGAAGTTCTTGTTATAAAACTCCTTGATGGTCTTGGCAATATGCTCCTTGAAAGCACTCTGATGAGTGCCACCCTGCGTCGTATGCTGTCCGTTCACGAACGAATAGTACTCCTCGCCATACTGATTGGAATGCGTGAAGGCTATCTCTATGTCCTCTCCCTTCATGTGGATGATGGGATACATGGGGTCAGTGGTCATGGCATCGGTGAGCAGATCTTTCAGACCATTGCGTGAGATGATGCGCCGCCCGTTATACATAATAGCCAGACCGGTGTTCAGATAAGTATAGTTGCGCAGCATTGTCTCCACGAAATCATCATGGAACTGATAATTCTTGAACAACGTGTTGTCGGGTTCAAAGAAGATATAGGTGCCGCGCTCATCAGAGGTCTTTTCCGTCTTGTCACTGATGAGTTCACCGCGCTCGAACTTTGCCGTGCGCACTTTGCCATCGCGATAGGAGCGCACTTCGAAGCGCGAACTCAGGAAGTTAACAGCCTTGATACCCACACCATTCATACCTACGGATTTCTTGAACGCCTTGGAATCGTATTTTCCACCGGTATTCAACTGACTCACGGCCTCAATCATCTTTTCCTGCGGAATGCCACGACCATAGTCACGGAGTGTCACGCGAAGGTTTTCATCGATATCGATCTCGATGCGCTTGCCCTCGTTCATGCGGAACTCATCAATAGAGTTGTCGATAGCCTCCTTGAGCAGCACATAGATACCGTCCTCGGAATGGGACCCGTCGCCCAAACGACCGATATACATACCTGGACGGGTGCGGATATGTTCAATATCGGAAAGATGACGGATACTAGAGGCATCGTATTCGGTAGAAGAAGAACCAGCAAGCCCATCGGACCCACCGGACCCACCCCTGCCCATTCCCGAACTACGTTCGCCTACCCGTAGCCTTTCCCTATGAGGGAGGGAGTTGTTACTCTCAGCATTTTCCGCTGCCATGTTTTGTCTCTCTATATCTTCTTTTGCCATATTATTTATTTCAGGTTTTCAGTTTTGTCTACTCCGTTAATCACTATTTGCTCCCTCCCTCATAGGGAG
>R23__coassemble_27_pt1 | contig 111521 bp, 106 predicted proteins | sample R23__metabat2_high_PE_035 | metagenome-assembled genome bin R23
GATGGTATACTTTTCGATTATTATGGTGGTATACTTTTCAATTATTATCTACACTGCATGAGGCCGTGATTAATCTTTCATCTTAACGTAAGATTAGAAATACCCTATCAGGTGGATGTCACCATAAAGTAACTCTACGCTGTACATGTCGATGAGAATGGATGACGGGAGAGAGATTAAATGGTTGCCCGTAACACTATATATATAATAGGTGTAGAGAACCATACCTCCATCATCGCGGATTATGACCGTGACATCGGATAGGGGAATTGCGGACTGGACGGTCAGAATGCCGTCTTCATAATAAACTGTGGGCAGAATGGGGGGAGCCTTCCTTGGGCCTTGCCATTCAGGCACATCTTGCAAATGTATTACTACTTGGTTACTTTGAGCAAAGCAAATGCTAAGCGAACAGAACAAAATAAGTGTTATTAGAAATCTTTTCATAATGTAGTTTTTTTGAATTCATTGCAAATATAACAAGTTTATAAAACATGGCAATGAATTATACTTTGCAAAAACTTTGCAATTGGCAAAGTATAAATAAAACAAAGAGTTACCAGGGCTTTAAAGTGATTTTATGAATATATCCCAGTCTCTTGCCCCTCCCTTTTTACCGAAGACTTTTTCGTAAGAGCGACTTCTGATGGTAGATATTGCAGCACCAGATTTGTTTAAGACAAGAGCGATTTTTGTAGGTTCAAAACCTGCCTTGATTAATAAAGAAACCCTGTATTCTTGTTCTTTCAGGAGGCAAAGGTTAATCAGTTTTTCTCGGAAGCCCGGAAATTCCCTGTTGATAAGGCTATCTATATCTTTCCAGTCGTTTTCGGAAACTTTTAAGTGATTGTTAAGAATTGCGATAAACTTACTGTAGGTCTGTGAATTAAAAACAGCCTGCTCGGCTGCATTCCGCTCTTGTATTCCGAGTTGAGCGATGACATTGGCAGAAAGTATCCGCTCTTTCTCACGTTCCAGACTGTTGCGCAAAGAAGTGTTTTCCGCACCAACTTCATTGAGCATTATTTCAAGTTCGGATATTCTCTGATTATTCTTTTCAATCTGTTCATAAGATTTACGAAGGTTTTCCTCTTTAAGATGCTCCGAGTGGAGGAAACGGAGTGTCTTTTCTTTCTCCTCCTTGCGCAAATGGTGGAAATAGGACAGCATAAAGATAATCAAAATGATTGCAAAGGCAAGAAATATTGTCCTGAGAAGTTTATCGATTCGTAGTTCTTGATTTTCCTTCTCCTTTCTCTGAATATTATAAAGCGAATTTATACGAGCGATTGTAGAGGTAAGAGTCATCGCCTTTACAGAATCTGAGTATAATCTGAATAATGAAAAGCACCGTTTTGATTCTGGTAAATTGCCTTTGTTTAGGTAAATCTCGGCCATAGCCTTATATGCAGTTTCTTTAGCATATGCCCTGCCAACTTTTTCAATCTTGGAATAATAGAACAATGCAGAGTCAATCTGATGACATTTGTAAAATGTGTTTGCTGCATTTACGTAAGTTGCACTACTATCCAGCATTGAAACATTATCCAATGGTCGTCTGATTAAAAGTAATGCAGAATCAAGAACATTCATCTTTCTATAGAGACTTGAAAGGTAAGTTTCTACATTCAGGACGATATATTTATTATTTAGTTTCTTAGACAATTCATGTGATCTTTTTAAGCATTCCAGCGCCTTCATATTCTTACCCATTTCCTCATAGGCTGTTGACATGTCGCGTAAATCATATACGATTCCTAATGTATCATGGTGAAGGCTGTCATTCACATAAGCCGCTGCAAAATTTTTCAAACCTTCTGCATATAACCCCTGATACATAAAAATATAGCCACTTTGACTATATAGAGGGCTCTTCACTGAAGATTCCATTCTGTGTTTTTCAATGATTTCCAATCCTTTCAGGTAATAGTCCAGTGCTTGGGGAGCATCTTGTTTCTCATAGTAAATGCGTCCGGCGTAGTAATAGGTTTCGGCAAGTTTTACGGGGGCGCCTTCGTTCTCGTAATAGTCGATGAGGCGGAGAATGGTGGAATCGCATTGGGTGATGGAACAGTCTGCCTTGTCGGCAGCCTTGATGCTGAGCAGTTCGTAGAACATGCGGTCGGCCTTGGAGGCTGAAGGCATCTGTGATGATAACTGCTGCAACAGTACCAGAGCACTGTCTGGACGAGCGTCACACAGACTATCGGCCCTCAGCAACGAGGGAGAACATACTTCCTGTCTGCCGCAGGCACAGAGCAGCAGGAGCACAAGGACTATATGGAGCAACCGTCTGAGCATTCATCTTTTCCGTTTATAAGAGATGTTTTCTCTTTTGTCGCTCTATTCAAGATTAGGCTGGTTGGCCCATGCCAGGGTGGGGTGGATGGAAAGGTAGCGGTTACGCAGGTCCCAACGTTCACCCAGCATCCAGTTGCGGTAGAAGCGGATCAGGAACTCAGGTTGCACCTTGATGTTATGGCTCGGATTGGCGTAGTTGGCGCGGACCATCGCATTGCGGAAATACCAGGAATGGTCGGCAAACACATCAGTATGGATGTTATAGCCGAGGGAGCGCAGCAACAGGATGGCGAACACGGCTACGGTGCGGGTGTTGCCTTCGTTGAAGGGGTGGATATGCCACACTCCGGCGGTGAAGAAGGCAATCCATTCAAGCAGCTCCTCTCCATGAAGTTCGTTGTAATGGATGTTACGCTCGAACTGGAAGTTGCTGTCGAGCGCCATGCGCAGTTCTTCCCAATGGAGATAGAAGACGGTATCCTTTTCGAGTACCCATTCCTTTTTGACAATGTCGTTGGTACGCAGTTGACCAGCGTGATCATATACGCCATTGAAAAGCCTGCGATGGAGGGCTAAGTAGCCATCGGTGGAGAATTCGGGGTGGCCGTTGAAGAGCTCTTCCGCAATGTTACAAGCCACTTTGTCGGCCTCTTGCTCCTTGTTTTTCTCGGGTGAGGCGGGTGGATTACTCTCGTAATACTCATTGATATGTTGGCTCACTTCACTTAGGGTGATATGCCCCTCGATGTGTTGGCGGGCCGTTTGGCGCATTTCGTATGAGGTGCGTAGTCCGTCGGTTGCCTGTAATCCCAGTGCGGCTGCCCATACGTAGGCTTTCTCTTTTATTTCGGGAAGACCTTGGGTGAGATATTCGCCAAAGTCTTCCAACTTGAATTTCTCAGTTCGTTCTTCCATTTTTTATAGTGCTATTTTTGAATGATAGTAAGTGATGATGTGTCATACATTACTTTTGCGTGGTTGGTTCGGATGACTTCCGACTGTTTATGGTTTCCCGTAAGTTTGTCTATCGTGTCGCGGACGACAGTTCCGTTTCGATACACAATCCCGTCTTCGCGAGAGAAGAATTCGTCCTTGGCATAGATATGATAGGAGTTAGGCTGCTCCTGATCGGCCCGCAGTTCACCGCGCAGATACTCACCGTCAACCCATACCAGCAGTTGATAGGTACGTGAGGTGTTGTTCTTCACTCGGTAATCCAGATAGTTATAGACGATGCTGGTGCCCGTTCCGAAAGGTATCTGGCGGTTGAAGTCGGGAAAGAGGTCGAGACCGTCGTGATGATGGTGCTCTATGATGGTGAGTTCAGAGTGGAGTACCATCCAATGGATGAGGTTGGTGAACTGGCACATGCCTCCGCCTTTGCGCTTCGTGGGACAGCCACGGGCAATGGCGAGCCCTTCCTTGAAGCCGCGCTTCCTGGTGTCCCTTCCCACTAAACGCCAGAAAGAGAAAGTCTCGCCCGGACGGATGATGACACCATTGACACAGGGGGCAGCAATGGAAAGGTTGACAGCCTTGTTCTCCTGCAACTGCATGTCCACATTACCTAATCTCCTGCGAATCAGCGAATTGTGCTTTTTAATGATAACCGGCAGCAGGTCATTACTCTTCTTCTGGGCAAAGTGCTCCTTGGTGAAGAAGTCCTTCAGGTGCCGCTGGAGAATATTCTTCTCCATGGAAATCTTATAGGTAGTAGGTGATATCTCGCAGAATAGTTTTCTGCCCATAACTGTTATTTAGAGGTAATTTTGTTTTTAGGAGCCCCTCACCTATATGCACAGGTGAAGGGCTTGTCAGAGAATCTGGAAAACTCAAAGCCTATAGCGTTTGTAGATAGCGTTCCGCTTCAAGGGCTGCCTTGCAGCCGCTTCCTGCAGCCACGATAGCCTGACGGTAATGCGGGTCAGCGCAGTCGCCTGCTGCAAATACCCCAGGGACATTGGTGCATGGGCTGTCGCCTTTGGTCTTGATGTAGCCTGTTTCGTCTAATTCGAGCCAATCCTTGAAGACGTCGGTGTTAGGCTTATGGCCGATGGCAAGGAAGAAACCGTCGATGGGCAGGTCGTAGCGTTCCTCGTCTGCTTCGCCCTTCCGTTTCACGAGATGGGCACCTTCCACACCGTTTTCTCCGTAGAGTCCCAGCGTATTGTGCTCAAAGAGAATCTCGATCTTGGGATTATCAGCTACACGCTTCTTCATGATGTCGGAGGCGCGGAGATAAGGCTTGCGCACAATCATATAGACTTTCGAACAAAGTTGAGCCAGATAGGTGGCCTCCTCGCAGGCAGTATCACCGCCGCCTACCACGGCAACCACTTTCTTGCGGTAGAAGAATCCGTCGCAGGTAGCACAGGCAGAAACACCCTGTCCGTTATATTTCTTTTCATCCTCAAGCCCGAGGTATTTAGCTGATGCACCCGTAGCGATGATCACCGTGTCGGCTTCCAGGGCAGTACCGTCGTCGAGGGTTAGTACGTAAGGCTTTTTGGAAAAGTCGGCCTTGGCAATGACACCGTCGCGAAGATCTGCTCCGAAACGTTCAGCCTGTTGGCGGAGTTCCATCATCATCTGGTTGGCGTCCACGCCGTCAGGATAGCCGGGGAAATTTTCCACGATAGTGGTCTGAGTGAGCTGTCCACCCATCTGCAATCCGCAGTAGAGAACGGGAGAGAGATTGGCGCGCCCTGCATAGATGGCTGCTGTATAGCCGGCAGGACCACTACCGATAATCAAACATTTGATATGTTCCATTTATTTTAAAAGCTCTTCGATTTGCTTTTCAATGTTTTCTGTCTTCTCAGTTGGCTCGAAGCGGGCAACCACCTGTCCCTTCTTGTTGATGAGGAATTTGGTGAAGTTCCACTTGATGTCGGGCTTCTGCTTGTAGTCGGGATCAGCCTTGGATAGCATGTCATCGAGGATGTGGGCAATGGGGTGCTCCATATCCCATCCAGCAAAGCCTTTCTGCTCCTGAAGGAACTTAAACAAAGGGTCTGCATCTTCGCCGTTCACCTTTACCTTCTTGAAGCGTGGGAATTCGGTGCCAAAGTTCAGTTTGCAGAATTCGTGAATGCTCTCGTCAGTGCCTGGTGCCTGCTGGCCAAACTGGTTACAGGGGAAGTCGAGGATGGTAAAGCCTTGTGAGTGGTACTTCTCATAGAGTGCCTCAAGCTCTTCATACTGAGGCGTGAATCCGCACTTAGTGGCTGTATTGACGATAAGCAGAACCTCATTTGCATACTCTTTCAGGGAAACATTGCCTCCCTTTCTGTCTTTAACAGAGAACTCATAAATTGTTTTCATTTTCTTTTGAAGTGTTTGTTGAATATGTTTCTTCGTACAAAGATAGTAAAAGTAAATGAAGAATGAAGAATGAAGAATGAAGAATTATTGAATTTTAACCACCTTTTCTTTATGCTTAGGGATTTCCCTATGGAAGAATATGGTTTTTTCCTTTGGCGTTTTGTCGTTTTTGCCTTATCTTTGCATCGAAAACAAGAAGTAAAACTCTTAAATATTATAGATATGAAAAGATTTCACACATTGATGACGATGGTTGCGATAGCAATGCTGTCATTCACCGTTACCTCTTGCGAAACGGACGAGGATATCGCCGATACCCTTTGGGGAACTTGGGAGGGCAATATGTATGTGACTTCCTATTGGAATAATCGCTATTATGATGCTTCTTATTCTGAGATAACTTTTGATAGGGATCCAAGCACGTACTCCTCAGGTAGAGGTTACTGGGTGGATTACTACAGCAATGCGCCTTGGGACTATATTGCCAATCATATTCGCTGGAATGTGAGAGGGGGAAATATCAGGGTGTATTTCGTAGAAGATGATTATGAGGCTGAGATTTACGACTATAGGTTGTCTTACAATTATTTTGACGGATATATCTATACGTATGACGATAAGGAAGTGGAGTTTCATCTGACAAAGACCGATTCGCCTGATTGGGGGCGCTATAATTACGGATGGGACTACTGGAGAGGCCGCTATGCCAAACAGAATGGTTTTGAAGGCACCCGAGCTTCGTCAGCTGACGTAGAGAAACCGCAAAGAATGTTCCGCATGAGGGAGTAGGGACTTTAAGCATCTCGCTTCCAAAGTCTGGAAGGGTTGTTTCCAAGGCCTGGAAAGGATGTTTCCAAAGTTTAGAAGCGATGCTTCCACTGATTAGAAGCAAAACGAATACTAAAAATACAAAGAACGTACGATTTCGCATGAAACCGTACGTTTTTTATATATGTTTATTTGCCGATTGGCTTAACTTTGCAACCAAATACTTAGTAATAGTAATTTACGATATTGTTTTTAGGTTAGCAATGTAGGTATTAATGATTAGACATTAAATTCCTTAAGTTGAAAAAAGCCACGAGGTCGGCGGACCAAGTGGCTTTTTCTTATTTCTGTTGTTTATAATCCCCAGTCGGAAAGCGTATAGGATTTCTCTACTTTATCCTCAATATCGTCGGACAGGTTACAGAAGAAATCTATACCTGTGAGCTGTTCCAACTCGTCTATGCTCTTCACGTAGTTTTTCAGGGGTCTGCCTTTCTCATTTGTGGATGTATGTTCCACCCAGAAAGCCAAGGCCTTGTAGTTGTTGTTGGAAACTTTCGCCATAATGGCCATGAAGAAGTATTTCGGCACGATAAGACCTGTGGCTGTCGTGCTGTTGATTTTGCCATCGTCAATAGTTCCGCCCTTGCAGACATACAGCGTTTCGCGGTAGGGCTTATTCTTTTTGCTGTTCCATGTCCGCAGTTGGCTTTCCATGTCCTGCCAGATGCCTTCGTTGAGCGATTTCCTTTGAGGCATGATGTTGGAAAGGTAGAAAGTCTGCTCGTTGGCCTCCTTGGAGTTTACACGGTCAGCCGATGCCACAATATGTCCGCGTTGGTAAGGAATAGTATAATACTCCTCAAGTTCCGTCCTTTCTTCAAGAGGCAGGTCAGGATCCGGTTGGAAAGGATCTGCATAACCATAGGTGTCTAAGTTGAGCTTAACCCAAGGATTACTCGTTTCGTAATTCCAGTTATTACGGTTCCAGCCAGTACCGCTATTGCCGTCGTACCATTGGAAGCATGCCCATCGCTGAGAACGTTTCTTACGGTCGTATTCCACAATATAGTTCACACCGTAGGTAGGCACTTTGCGAACCAAGACAATGTTCTCTGCATTGTTCTTAACTCTTGGAACCTCCAGCCGTTGCCATTCCATGACAGTGGCAGGATTCTGATTCTTATTATCTGTGGAGGCCTGCTGCTTATCATCATTATGCGGCAGTTTATCGTCATCACTACAAGCGGCGATGGCAAGGGTGAGGATGATAACCGGGAGGAGGTGTTTGTATTGCATAGTTAAAGATTTTAGCGAAAAGGAAATGCGCCAGCGTGCATATGCAACTACACGCTGACGCATTCCGCTTGTCTGTTTATCTTGAATAAAGATATTACTTCTTGGTGCTCTTAGCATAGCGGCTCATGAAGCGGTCAACGCGACCAGCCGTATCAACGAGCTTGCTCTTACCAGTGTAGAACGGGTGAGAAGTGTTAGAAATTTCAAGTTTTACCACTGGGTAAGTTTCGCCTTCAAATTCCACTGTATCTGTAGTCTTGCATGTGGAACGTGAGAGGAACATATCGCCGTTGGACATGTCCTTAAACACGACGGGGCGATAGTTTTCGGGATGAATACCTTTTTTCATTTTCTTGTTTATTAATTAATTAAATATATTTCGGGCTGCAAAATTACAAAGAATTTCGCAGCCCGCCAAATATTTCAGGAATTATTTCTAATTTGCGTATGTAATTTCAATAGTAATAATGCGAATTTGACTCGCTTCTTTTGTGGCTGTAGATGTATTTGTGATAGTTGTGGTCTTGCTGGAGATACCACTAATCGTAACAACTTTATCATTAACATTAACTGTTCCGGGAGAAGCAGAGATGTCTCCGCTGGCATTACAGATAGTTCCATTATATTCATCACAGTTGAACACAACTTTCTGAATGTTCTTGGAGGCTGTGATGGTTACCGTATTCTTTGGATACATGCGGATATTAGTGCCTGCGTCGTAATATTTGGGTGCATTGCTATTTCCTCCACCGTCAAATACGAGTTTTGTACCATCAGACAATGTCTGTGTACCCATGGCAACACCGTTGGACACTCCAAAATCTATTGCCTTTACGGTGATGGTGTTGCCGGAAACTGTGCCAGGACCATTTCCTGAACCGCCACCGCCTTGTTCGCCGGAGCCGCCTTGTCCGTTAAGCTTCACAATCTTACAGTTTTTCACCTCTAAAACAACTGCGTCACCGTTTTTCGAGTCGATAAACTTCTGGAGTTGGCCATAGATGATTACCTCGTCGCCCTCTTTCAACTGTTCGAAGTCTGTAAAGTCGGCACCGTCAAGGTACTTGCCACGATAGACGTAAAGCTCTTTTGACTGTGTTCCGTCATCAGAGATGTAGTAGTTCATGTCCTTGTACTTCTTTTCAGAATTAGGACCGATCTCGTCAGCGGTGTTGGCCTTGCGGGATACCTTACCCTTGATGTAGAAGTTATCGGTAGTTGTTTCGTTGTCACTCAGGGCATTCGTCGTTTCCAAGGCTTTTGCCACAGAGTATGGATTGTCGATGGTAGAACTATTGGAAGGCTGTGTGCCACCGCCTCCTTCGCCAGTAGCCTTGCCATTGACACTTACAATGTAAGCCGCACTCTGACCTGCGGTCTCGGGGGTATTGCCCTTATAGTTGTACATAGGACCATAGACCACCACTTCATCACCCTTCTTGATAGTGAAGCCTGAGGGTAATGGATTGCCGTCAGTGCCTTTCACTTGATAACATTTGAACTTCGCGCCACCATCTGTATCAGCGATGTCGAAAGTAATATTGTTAAACGAAGCATCGGCAGTTGCGCCATCTTGAGCAATACCCTTAACATAGTACTTGTCGGTAGAAGGTGTAGTGCCAATCTCCTTACACTTGGCTATGGCAGCAGCCACATTGAACGGGTCATCCTTTGTTCCAGTTCCCTTGGCTTCACCAGTCTCGCCGCCACCGGCAATTTGTCCGTTGAGAGAGTAGATGTAATTTCCCTGAGTAAACTCGGGTGTCTTCTGGTTAAAATAAACTAATTGTCCATAGACGATAACTTTGTCACCGACCTTGATTTCCGTATCACTCTTGAATTTAGCTCCGCCGAGACTGTATCCACGATAAACTTCCAAATGGTTCGCAGTTGTTCCGTCATCGGAGATGTAGTAAGTGGCGTTGCCAAATTTGGTGGTGGTGTCTATTTCGTCTATTTTCGAGATGATACCCTCCACGTAAACATTATCTTCGGTAATCTTTCCTTCTTTAATGAGGTAAAGCGCACTTGCTACAGAATAGGGGCTTGCTGCTGTGCCGTCTCCCACAAGTAGTGGTTCTGGTTCATCTGTTTCGGAAGCAGCACTTGGCATGTCGTAAGGCATGGGTACGTCCTCACAGGCTGTGAATGATAACATCGCAGCCAGCATTAACATTGAATAGATAATCTTTTTCATATTGTTGATTCTTTTTTTGTTTTTACTCCTTAATAAACTACGTATTTGATGTCGCTGGTCTTGCGAATCAATATTTGCCAAGTGTTGTTGTAGCGTGTGGCGATACCAGTGATCGTAACGGCTCCCTTAGGCATCACCATGGCTCCAAAGTCAGCATAGGTACTTGTTCGGATAACCACATTGCTGCCAAACTCCTTCAGTGTCTGGTTCACGAAGTTACCCCCAGTAGCAGTTCCTGTGGTCAGGGTGCTTGTTCCGTCAGCATTGGAAAAATGCACATTCTTAAGCACCACAAGTTTTCCGCAGTTGTTGTCATAGTTTTTAGCGAATTCGCTGGTGAACTCCACGGGCTGGATGGCATCGGGATCAATCTCATTGATACTGCTCACAATCTTGAAGTGCTGCTGCCAGATATCCTTTGACATACGTCCGATGCTGGTGCCGTTATAGGGAGCTCCCAGTTCGGGTTGTTTGCGGTAGCCGCCGATATGGAGTCCCTTCAGGTCGATGAGAATCTCCTGGCCCTCAGGCAGGTAACCGTTCATACCATTCTGATTGACGGCTACGAGCAACGCCCCTGAGGCATCCTGAATGGCAATCTGCTTATAGAGGTTGCCACCCACATCGTTGCCTGTTACACGGGCTTTGATCTGAATGTCCTCGGTTATTTCCGCGTTTTGGTCGGTACTCGCGAACACGTTGGGATATTTCTTTATGAGCTCGGCAATGGTGATGACATTGTTTTCCGTGATGTTTCTGTTACCATAAAGATAGGGTGAGAGATACGGCTCCTCCCAGTCACCGTCCATACAGGAAGAGAATAGCACGCAAACGGCTGCTATCAGAATATATTTGATACTTTTCATATTGCTACGGATTTAGAATTTGTAAGTGACGATGAGCATACCGTTGGTTCCATTTGCATAGAACTTTTTCGGAGAGTTATAGAAATTGTAGGTACGGATGTCTTCGCCCTGCGCGTCTTTGTCACGACGGTTCTGCTCCATACCACCTGTTACAATCTTGATGTTGTTCAGGATGTTGGTGAGCATGAGGTTGATACTCAGTGAACCCTTCTTCAGATAGACGCTCTTGCCGATAGAGGCATCGAGCATGAATCCGCCTTTGCCTTTAGCCTGAGGAGCTAAGGTGGAGAGATCACGAACGCCGTCGTTGTCAGGATCGGGGAAGTCGTTGTAGAATCGCGTAATGGGCGAATAGTAGAGGTAAATCTGGTCAAAGTAGTTGCCGATGAGGTCAATATACCAACCGCTTGCATGATAGCTCAGGTCAATGCTGGCAGCCGTGAGTGGTGTGCCGCCTTCACGCATTCCTTTGTTCACGCAGATATCGTCGGTATAGGCACCGCTGTTGGAAAGCATATAGCGGACGTTGGCATTGTTGGTATATTTCGCCTCACTGATGGTACCCAGAGTCTTGATGTCGAACTCAGAAGTTACCTTGAACTTCATGCCCAACTCCAAACCGTAGTATTCCTTGTTGATACCCGTGAGTGAAATGTAGGAGAATGAATTTTGGATGTCGCTATAAGCCATGCTGTATTCCGAGACGTCAGTCAGACGGCTATAGTAGCCGATCAGATTGGCGTGCAGCCATGAAGTCTGGTACTGATAACCGATTTCAGAGCTGAATATCTTCTCGTTTTTCAGGTTAGTCGTAAAGTCGTTGTTAACCTGTGGGGCAGAGAAAGCATTGCGTGCCTGAGGTGCTTTCCATTCGAAACCTACACCTGCGTTCAACATGTGTCCGCGTCCAATGGTCCAGATGGCTCCGGCCTTGCCGCCACCGTCCAGGAATTTAGCAGTCTCGCTTTTGCCGTAAGAGTTTTCCGGAGCAAGTCCGTTGCGCATCTTACCATCGCGTTGAAGCGTCTGTCCGCCGATACGTCCTCCAATGAAAGTATGCACCTTGCGGAAATCCTTGGAATAGACAGCCCATGCATTGGCTTTGTTCACAAGGATATTGTAGTCATAGCCGAAGCGGTCGCCTTCACGAACCACACTATTGGGGTTGTTCATGTCATACTGTACTTGTTGGGAATTCTCCGCATAGGTTCCTACCACATAGGTATTGATGTTGTGGAATGAAGAGGCACCGAGCAGATCCTCCATCGTCTGGTAATGGAAGCCCGTGTTGGTGGAGAGGCTGATACCGGCATTCAGTTTTGAGGTGTTGGTGAGTTGTTTGTCCAGAATGCTTGCGAGACTCAGGGAGAACTGGTCATCGTGGTAAGCCTGCTGATAGTACATGGCATCGGCTCCCTGGATGCTGGCCATGCGGTTGGCGTAGTACATCTTGTCCCAGTTGAGTTGGCGGTTTGCTTTTGATGCGCTCAGATAGTCGTAAGCAGCATTCCAGTTTTCCAGGTCAGTCATCGTTCCGGAATGATCCCATACATTATAATAATAGCTGGGCATCAGGCTGTAATAGTCGGGAGCCGGATTGGTGGCGTTATTGTAGTTCAGTCGTGAACTGCTGAACATGGAATATTTACCCAAGAGTGTCGTGGTAAGTTTTGTGTTGAGATCAATCTTATAGTCCCATGTGAGAAGACCGGCTGGAGCAAAGTCATGGATAATACGCGAATTACGCTTCTTCCCGTCCTGATAACCCCAGTTGGGATTGTAGAAGTTGTTGTTGGCCAGCCAGTACATCTCGTCGGTAGATGCTGCCTGTGCGGCACGTTCCGTCGGGTTACCCCATGTGACGAAGGAGATAGCGTGTGTTCCGTCACCAATCACCTTTTCCACACCGAGGAAGTAGGAAAGGGAGTTGTAGAAAGTACCTTCTGTCTGTGCCGTCTCCATGTTTGCCCAGCGGTAGGTTAGACCGGCGGAGAATGCCCATCCTTTCTCGGAAAGACCGCTATTGTAGGAGTACATTCCGCGGAAGGTGTAGTTGCGGTTTGCACCGGCCAACGATATTCTGTGACCTGTTGGCATGGCACTCGGACGGAAGTTGTAGTTGTTGCTGCCGGCCATGGAACTCAGACTAAAAGTGTTGTTCTCGAAAGGAAGTGCCGCCTCTACTCCGCGTGTCTGGTTGTTCAGACCTCCCACGAAGGAATAGCGGAATTCTCCTCTTTCCACGTCGTTTACCGGGTTTCCATTGATGTAGATTTCGTTGTATTTCGCACCAAAGGCTCTGTATTTGAACCTTGCTGCGCTGAAACGATAACCCACCTCGCTGGCATAAGCATTACTGTTAGAGCCAATGATGGTCACGTTTTGGGAAACGTTGTCATCTTCACCCAATTGTGCTTCCGTAAAGGTGAAAGCAGACTCGTTGATGACAGCGTTGTTGGCTTGTTCGTCAGGCTGAGTCACTGTCGTCTGAGCGAAAGTGAGCGGAGCATAGCACAAGGCAATTGCTGCCAGTATAAACTTTTTCTGCATAATAGATTAAATATGTTAGTAATTATGTTGGCAAAGATAATGTATTTTACTATAAATTCAAAACAAAATCAGAAATTTATTTTGAATTGTCTTTGATTTATGCTATCTTTCTAGAAGATAGGCTGCATCTCAACAATTAAATAAAAAACTTTGTATTTTATTTTGAATTGTGTTCGATTTGTGCTATCTTTGCCAACATAAACCATGAACAGTGATGAAAATGAAAAATCTAAGACTATTATTAATTACAATCATGTGCATAGTGGCTATGAATGCCTCGGCACAGAAGAAATTCTCCGTTTATGGAGTGGGGTTCTATAACCAAGAGAATTTGTTTGACACTTGTCATGATGTGGGAAAGCGCGATTTTGAGTATCTTCCCAATGGTTCTAACCGATGGAATGCACGCAAATATAAGAGTAAACTCCGTAATATGTCCAGAGCTTTGGCGGATCTAGGCACTGACGTGCTGCCGAATGTAGGGTGTGCCATCATCGGACTCTCTGAGGTGGAGAATGCCAAGGCTCTTGATGATCTGACTGCAGAAGAACCTCTTCGCGCACGCGGATATAAATATATATTGGTAGAGGGTCCCGACCAGCGTGGCGTTGATGTGGCTTTGCTCTACAATCCTGCACTGTTCACGCCTACCGATACCGTCTATCATTATTACTATAAGAAAGACGTAAAGGAGGAAACGGAAGAGGAAGCTGCAGATGAGCTTCGTCTGTCGAATGAGGAACAGGCTGTGGCCGATGCTGTTGAGAAAGACCCGACTGTTGTTGATGTTTTAAAACCGGATATGTTACCGAAATATCCTGGGGGTATGGCAGAGTTGATGAAGTGGCTGCAGAAAGAAGTGAAGTATCCGACAGCCGCTGCCAAAGATAAAATCGAGGGAAGGGTACTCGTACAGTTTGTTGTTAATGAACATGGTAAAGTTGTGAATCCCAAGGTGATAAAGGGCGTTCATCCTTTACTTGATGCTGAGGCTCTGCGTGCTGTAAGCGAAATGAAAGACTGGGAGCAGGGCGTGAAGGACGGAGTGGCTGTTAGGGTAAGATACACGTTGCCCGTGAGATTTGCCATAGGCGGAACAGATGTACCTGAGAATGTGTCGCACACCCGCGGATTCCTCACCATTACCGGAAAACTGGCAGGTGAAACCGTGACTGTCATCGTGTGTCACTGGCCCAGCCGTTTCAGCGGCTCAGAGCGCCGTGAATGGGCAGGCCAACAGGTGCATAAGATTGTGGAAGACCTCTTGGCCAAGAATCCCGACAACAAGATTTTCGTGATGGGCGACCTTAACGATGACCCCACGAACAAGAGTGTGACCGAAGGACTTCGCGGAAAGGCCGAGATCAAGGATGTGAAAGAAGGCGACATGTATAACCCCTGGTATAATATATTGGTGAAGGAGGGACAGGGCACACTGGCCTATGGCGGCTCGTGGAACTTGTTCGACCAGATTCTGATGACTCCCAATATCCTTGATCGTGAAGGGAAGAAGGACTATTCTTCTTTGAAATACTGGAAGTGTCAGATTTTCCGTCGTAACTACCTGTTCCAGACAGAAGGGCGCTATAAGGGTAATCCTAAGCGTACCCATGCCGGCGGCGTATGGCTTGACGGCTATAGTGACCACCTGCCTACTGTTGTCTATCTGGTGAAGGAACAGAAGTAAAAAGCCCACCCTTTGTCCCTCCCGAAGGGAGGGATTTTTAGTGCGAATGAAAAGAGAAATACAGCTTGCTGACATAGAGCAGCACCCCTTAAAACCATTTATTCCCCAGCATGCGCGCTTGCTCATGTTGGGGAGTTTTCCACCAGCCCGTAAGCGCTGGTCGATGGATTTCTTTTATCCTAACTATATCAACGACATGTGGAGAATCTATGGTCTTTGTTTTTTCGAGAACAAGGACTATTTTGTGGATTCCTTGCAGAAAACCTTCCGTAAAGAGGAACTGGTGGATTTCCTCACAGAGAAAGGCGTTGCTCTCTTTGATACGGCATCAGCCGTGGTCCGAACGACAGGGACAGCCGCTGATAAGGATCTGGAGGTGGTGACTCCCACCGACCTGGATGCTTTGTTGCGACAGATTCCTGAATGCCGGGCTGTTGTGGTGACGGGGCAGAAAGCCGCGGATGTATTCACATCTCATTTTCAGATTGTGCAGCCCAAAGTGGGTGGGTTTACGGAATTCGTATTTGAGGACCGACCGTTACGTTTTTACCGGATGCCCAGCAGTTCCCGTGCCTATCCTATGAAAATAGAACGCAAGGCTGCGTTCTATTTACGTATGTTTCAAGAGATAGGACTTCTTTAGCGGAGCTTATCCCAGGTGTTCCTTTTCGGTAATGGTCTCAATGTATTTGCAAATGATACCGATACCTTTCAGGTTCTCGCCGCCTTGCGGGATGATGATGTCAGCGTATTTCTTGGTGGGCTCGATGAACTGCTCATGCATGGGCTTCAAAACGGCCAAATAGCGGTTGAGAACCATGTCTACAGTACGACCACGTTCTACGACGTCACGGAGGATGTTACGGATGAGCCTTTCATCAGAGTCGGTATCCACAAAGATTTTCAAGTCCATCATGTTGCGCAGTTTCCGGTCAACGAGCGTCATGATACCTTCAATAATGATAACAGGCTTGGGCTCCACATGAACGGTTTCTTTCTGGCGGTTACTTTCTACATAGCTGTAGGTAGGCTGCTCAATGGCTTCACCACGTTTCAGTTGGGCTATCTGCTTGTGGAGCAGTTGCCAGTCGAATGCGTTCGGGTGGTCGAAGTTGATCTGACGTCGTTCTTCGGGTGTCATTCCCGTCGTATCGTTATAATAAGAATCAAGTGGAACCACAGCCACACAATGAGGTGGCAATGCTTCAACGATTTTCTTTACTACGGTGGTTTTTCCGGAGCCCGTACCTCCTGCAATTCCAATGATGGTCATTTTTTGATTGGGTGTTAGGTGATGGGTGTTAGGCGTTGGTGGATGGCAGGTTGTCTTCCACGATTACCGCGTCCTCTATTTCTGCTTTGGCTGCAGCCTGCTGTGCTGCCTGAATTCGATCGTACTGCTTATGGCATTGGCTGATCTTGATGGCATTGATACACTCTATCACTCCATATACAATGAGTGCCCAGCCAAGAATGCGGAAAGGCATGGAGGCAAAAAGATCAGGTTTTACGATCATCGCCACACCTAAGGCAAGGAGTAGGATGGGCATCACCCAATAACCGGCTCCGATGGAAGCAAACTTGTGGGCCATAGCCAGATTGAACATCATATTCAGGGCTCCCAGTACCAGCAGTCCTGAAACGACATACATCATGCCGTGTACAAAGGTCGTGGGCATAATCGCAAGAATAATACCAAGTACCATACTTCCTATTCCTACGATGGGGAAAGCGGGTAGGAGCGAACGCTTAATGCCTTCTTCAGTAGGAGTTTCCATCTCATCACCCCGCAACTCCGACATGGCCTGCAGACGGTCGGCAATATTCATGGCCCGCCGTTTCTCCACGTAGTAGGCAATGATTGAAATAAGCCCGGAAAGGAAGAAAAGACCGCCAAAAGCGATAGTGGTCCAATGGAGCAGTTCGTTTCGGTACATTACGAGCAGATAACCGAACACAATGGCCAGCAGGGCACGGAATATGGAACTCTGTATGATTCTCATGAGGTGTAATTTTGATGCAAAAATAATAAATCCCATTGATAAATCCAATTATTTTCGTAATTTTGTGCCCGACATGACAAAATTATACCTGATTCGCCACGGACAGACCGTGGATAATCTGAATCAAATCATGCAGGGACAGACACAGGGAGAACTGACGGATGAAGGTGTCCGTCAGGCGCAGGAACTGGCTTCCCAGTTTGCAGACACACAGATTGACGTCTTTGTGAGCAGCGACTTGAAACGGTCGGTGGACACTTGTCGTATTATTGCTACTCCAAGAGGGAAAGAGGTGGTGCAGACTCCCTTGCTGCGTGAGCGTGACTGGGGCAGTTTTACAGGTCGTTTTATACCAGATTTGAAAGGAGAGGTATGGCCCGATGATATAGAGAGTCTTGATGATCTGAAAGCCCGTGCACTGCGATTCCTCGATTTCGTAAAAGCCGAATTTCCAGACAAGGTGGTGCTTGCTGTCGGACATGGTATCATCAACAAGGCTATTCAAGCCGTATATCATAAAAAAGCCATGCAGGAGATTCCCCGCATGGCCAACGCTGAAGTTCGCGTTATCAAATTATGACTCTCAATACACAATCTTAATTACCTTAAACTTTTTATACAACATTACTTTTTCGTCTTTCTTTATTAGAGTGTCTTTTTATCTGCGTCCACCGTGTCCGCCGTGACCACCACCATGGCTGAAGCCTCCGTGGCTACCACCTCCGCGACTACCGCTGAATGAACCGCTGCTATGGCTGCCGCCTCTGAAACCACCTCCGCTGAATGAACCACCGCTGCGACTTGGAGCGCTGCTACGACTGATGGAACTGCTGCGGTTGATAGAGCTGCTGCGTCCTATGGAACTGCGCTCTATTGAGCTGCGGCCAGAAGAGAATGAGCTGCCAGCTGATCTTGAACTGCGCTCCATCTGTGGGCGGTTAGCCTGACGAGTGCTGCTCATACGGTTGTAAACACCGTCGCTGTTGCTTCTCATAGAACTGTTACCGCGGTTTATGTTGCTAGGGTTGCGGTTGATATTCCTGTCACTACGGTTGATGCTTCTGTCACCACGGTTGATTCCAGAGTTACGGTTGATTTCTCTGTCGACGCGGTTGTGGATACCGGAATTGCGGTTAATGCTTCTATCGTTACGGTTGTTGATACCTGAGTTACGGTTGCCTCTGTCTCCACGGTTGTAGTTGCCGTTATGGTTACCACGGTGGTTGTCTCTGTGGTTGCGGTCGAAGTTGCCGGAACGTCCGCGGAAGTCACCACGATCAAAGCCGTTTCTCATACCGAATCCGCGATGGTTGCTGGCAATACGATGGTCGCGACCAAAGGTGCGTCCGTGATACCATCCACGTCCTCCTACGCGATGCCATGCATGACCGCCACGATAGGTGTACCAGAAGTGGGGACGACCGAAGTAGAAGTAGGTGCGGTGCGGATAGCGGGCATAGATGCCGAAGTGCCAGTAGCCAGCGTCCCAGTAAAGCGGACGATAGAAATAGCTTGCTGCACAGAAGGCGCTATACTGCCAGTCGAGCAGGATATAACTCAGGTCGAGGTTTCGGCGTGTCCAATACTCTCCGTAAAGATCAGCCTGTGATTCAACACCGAGCAGGTAGTCAAGGTTCACCTCGTAGGCGGCCTCATACTGGTCCTCCGTGAGGTTCAGCTCGTAAGCCATTTTGTCGGTTAGGAACAGGGCCTGCTCGCGGGCCTGCTCGTAACTCATTGCCTGTGCTGAGATGGTCATTGTTACCATTGCAATCAGCGTCATCATCAACTTCTTCATATTCGTATGGTTTAAATGGTTTATAATCGTTTTATTCTTTATCTGGTGCAAAATTGCGAATAAATAATGAGGCTTGCAAAGGATTTTCCCTACTTGGGCGGGGATTTTCCCTACAATGTAATAATTACTACTTTTTGCCGTTTACTTTATATAGTATAATAAGGTGAGAATGAGAAAACTCTTATTGATATTAATGCTCATGGAGGTGTTTGTGGCCTATGCGCAATATGAAGGCGGACTGAAACCTCTCAAAGGCATCGAGTATAAGGCTGAGGCACAGGCAAGTGTTTCTGACGGTAAGACCCCACTTTGGCTTAACGCAAATAAATACGGTCTTTCCTCATTGGAGAGGACCAATGGCTATGTGCGTGCATCCGTTATCAGGCCGTTAGCTGTGGATTCAGCCCGTCATTGGGGACTTGGCTACGGACTTGATGTGGCCGGAGCCTATCATTACACCAGCAAACCTATCATCCAGCAGGCTTTTGTGGAAGGGCGTTGGCTGCATGGTACACTCTCCATCGGAAGCAAGGAATATCATATGGAGCTGAAGAACAACCGTCTGTCAAGTGGTTCTCAGGCTTTGGGCATCAATGCACGTCCTGTGCCACAGGTGCGACTGGCTTTGCCTGAATATTGGACACTTCCTATCTTTAATGGTTGGTTTCACCTGAAGGGACACATTGCTTACGGCAAGACCACCGACGACAACTGGCAGAAAGATTTCACGCACCAAACCTCCAAATACACCGAGAACGTGCTGTATCACTCGAAGGCCGGTTATCTGAAGATTGGCAATGCGGACGTTTTCTTCCCGTTGTCTGTAGAAATGGGATTGGAGATGTCCTGTATGTTTGGCGGAACTACCTATACAAAGAAAGACGGTGTGATGACTCCCATAGAGTCACGTTCCAATCTGAAAGCCTTCTATCGAGCTTTCATTCCCGGAGGTGGTGATGTTGTGGAGTTGGGCACGGCTTTTATGAACGAAGAAGGAAATCATCTGGGTAGTTGGCTTCTGCGCGTAAACTATGATGCCGACACCTGGCGTTTCAGTGTTTATGCTGACAAGTATTTCGAAGACCATTCTTCTATGCTTCAGGTAGATTATGACGGCTATGGAGAGGGTGAAGAATGGAACGTGAAGAAGAAACGCCGTTTCCTTCTTTATGATTTCAAGGACTGTCTGCTGGGTGGTGAACTGAATCTGAAATACGGTTCATGGTTGCGTGACATCGTGTTCGAATATATCTATACGAAATACCAGAGTGGTGCTATTTATCACGACCATAATGCCACCTTCCAGGATCATATCAGTGGTCGTGATGATTTCTACAACCACTATATTACTACTGGCTGGCAGCATTGGGGGCAGGTGATGGGCAACCCGCTTTATCTCTCGCCCATTTACAATGAAGACGGCACGATTGAGGTGAAGAACAACCGCTTCATTGCCCTGCATCTCGGTGTAGACGGCAACATCTTGGAGAATCTCGGCTATAGGCTTCTGGCTTCGTGGCAGGACGGAGTCGGTACTTACAATCATCCCTATACAAATCGTCGCTACAACACCAGTTTTATGGTGGAGGCCGACTATCATTTCACGCAACCTAAGTTACGCGGTTGGAGCATCCGTGGTGCCTATGCCATGGACTTCGGAAAGATCCGCGGCGACAATGCAGGTTTTCAGTTGACAATCACCAAAACAGGACTTTTAACCCAGCGCCCCAAATGAAGACAAGCAATAAAATCCCCAAATTCTCATTCTCTCATTTTTTCATTTTCTCAATTTTTCAACTTCTCATTTTCTCCTTTGCGAGTTGTGAACTGGAGACTTCCCATAATGGGAACCTTGACGGCTTCTGGCATTTGGTGGAGGTTGACACTTTGCAGACAGAAGGTGTGAAGGATACGTCAGAAGATCTCTTATTCTGGTCGTTTCAGGTGAATCTTCTGGAACTGAGCGATCATAACTACAACAACTTCACCTATATGGCCCGTTTTGACCATTCAGATGGGAAACTTCAGGTGACAAAGCCGTGTAAATACAATCGTTATGAGGGGAATGAAATGCTGACCGAAGAGAGTGTTAACGCTCTTGCCCCCTACGGGCTCAATGCCTTGGAAGAGACCTTCTTTGTGGAACAACTTTCCAGTTCACGGATGACACTCCGAAACGGAATTCTCCGCCTGCATTTTAAAAAGATGTAAAGGCATTCACGGCCTTTACCACTTCCGCTGCCTCCTCCAACGTCATGGCCTGACTGATGGGGAGGCTCAGTTCTTCTTGGCTGATACGTTCCGTGACGGGCAACTGGAGTGTGTTCCACTCTTTGAAGCATTCCTGTTTGTGCGGTGGAATGGGGTAGTGGATCAGGGTCTGGATACCATGTTCAGTTAGGAAAGATTGAAGGTCATCGCGCCTTTCACAGAAAACGGGAAAGATGTGATAGACGTTCTGCATGTTATCTACTCTTTTCGGCAGGCGGACAAGCGGATTCTTGATGTGGTCGTAATAAAAGGCCCCTATCATCTGACGGTGACGGTTGTCCTCGTCCAGATAGTGTAGCTTCACGTCGAGGATGGCAGCCTGCAGTTCATCCAATCGGCTGTTGCGACCTTTATATTTGAAAACGTATTTCCGTTCCGAACCATAGTTCCCCAAAGCCCTGACGATGTCTGCTAGTTCTTTATCATTGGTCGTTACGGCTCCACCGTCACCTAATGCGCCCAAGTTCTTTCCGGGATAAAAAGAGTGGCCGGCGGCATCACTCAAAGAACCTGAAACCTGAAACCTGGAACCTGAAACTTGAAACCCGCACCCATGGGCCTGTGCGTTGTCTTCCACCAGTTTGAGATGATATTTCTCGCAGAGGGTCTTGATGCTCTCGGTATAAGCACAACGGCCATACAAATGCACAATCATAATGGAACGGGTCTGTTCGGTGATGTGTGTTTCGATGAGGCTGTCGTCAATCTCCAGTGTGTCCATTCGCGGTTCCACCAGCACAGGTACCAGCCCGTTCTCCGTAATGGCTAAGATGGAGGCGATATAGGTGTTGGCAGGCACAATCACTTCGTCGCCTTCCTGCATGATGCCCATCTCCAGATAGGCACGATAGATGAGCGTCAGGGCATCCAGTCCGTTGGCCACTCCGACGCAGTGTTCCGTTCCAATATATTCTGCATAATGCTGTTCGAAGCGATGTGTCGCATCCCCTTGCAGATACAATCCGCTTTCAATCACCTGCCTGGCTGCTTCCTGTATCTCGTTGCCATGCAGTTCGGTCACTCGTTTTAAGTCCAAGAATTTAATCATAATTCAGAACTTCTTACCGAAAACAATGCTGATGAAGGTCTTGAAGAGGATATGGAAGTCCATCCGCAAAGAGCGGTGTTCCAAATAGTAGAGATCCAGTTCCAACCGGCGGAGCATCTTCTCCATCGTGTCGGTGTATCCGTTATAGAGTGTGGCATAGGAAGTGACACCCGGACGAATCTTGTAAAGTTGTTCGTAGCGAGGGTCTATCTCCATAATCTGACGGATGTAGTAGGGACGTTCAGGACGTGGACCGATGAAAGCCATGTCTCCGATGAGCACGTTCCATAACTGCGGCAGTTCGTCCAGATGATGGTCGCGCAGCTTCTTTCCGATGCGGGTGAGGCGCTCGTCCTCGTCGCCAGTAAAGAGGTGATAGCCGTCTTCCTCGGCATCGGTATGCATGCTGCGAAACTTGTAGATATAGAATGGCTTACCGTGGAATCCGATACGGGCCTGTTTGTAAATGACAGGACCACCGTCTTCCCTTTTGATGGCAATATAGCAATAAAGGAAGAGTGGGGAGAAGACAATCAGACAGATGGCAGCCAGCAGGCAGTCGATTAGCCGTTTCATTTGGTCGTTTAGTTCTTTCATGCCGGGATGCCTGTCTGTTTGTCTAACTTCTCGTAGACGGAGTGGTTACTTACATATTCGGGAACAATCTTCTTCATGCCGGCCACGGTAGCCATATCGTCGTAGAGATAAGAGTCGCTGATGAGCTGGTCAATCTGCTGCTTCACTTCATCGAAATTGTACTCTCTGACCTTCGCCACCTTGATTTTCTCGTGATGGGTGGGAATAGTGATTTCCTGGTCGTTGAGCACCTCTTCGTAGAGTTTCTCACCGTCGCGCAGACCGGTATATTTGATTTCGATGTTCTTCGCACCACTGAGTTTAATCATACGCTTGGCCAAATCGGCAATCTTCACGGGAGCACCCATGTCGAATACGAATATCTCGCCACCTTCGCCCATCGTACCGGCTTCCAGCACCAGTTTGCAGGCTTCGGGAATCAGCATGAAGTAGCGGATGATGTCAGGATGTGTCACCGTGACGGGACCGCCGTTCTTGATTTGTTCGCGGAAAAGGGGAATCACAGAGCCGCTGGAACCAAGCACATTGCCGAAACGGGTGGTGACAAACTGTGTCTGTCCCTCATGGCGGCCTTCCTTGATGGCCTTATCGAGACTCTGCACGTAGATTTCACAGATACGCTTCGAACAGCCCATCACGTTGGTGGGATTCACGGCTTTGTCAGTGGAAATCATCACGAATTTCTTCACGTTGTATTTCACCGCAAGGTCTGCAATAATCTCAGTACCTTCCACATTGTTCTGAATGCTCTCACAAGGATTGTCCTCCATCATGGGCACATGCTTGTAGGCTGCGGCATGGAACACATAGTCGGGACGGTATTTCCGGAAGAGGGCTTCCATGTGGCGCTTGTTGCAGATGGAGGCCACAATGGTCTCAGCCTTGATGTCAGGATACTGGTTGGCCATCATCAGCCGGCAGTCGTGCTGTGGTGTCTCAGCCTGGTCTATGAGAACCAACTGTCGGGGACCAAACTCAGCTATCTGTTTGACTATTTCGCTTCCGATGCTGCCTGCAGAACCCGTTATCAGGATACTCTTGTCTTTCAGCAATTCCTCGATGGCCGTCAGGTCAATCTCTATCTCATCGCGTGGCAGCAGGTCTTCGATGTCAATTTCTTTCAGCTGGGCCGTAGAGATGTCGCTCTTGCCGTCCCATTTTGTAGCGGTATCCATCGTGTAGATGGCAATGTCATTCTCAATCATCGCGTCCACCATCTCAGGGCTTTTCACGAATTTATCCCTTTTCAGTGGTGATACGAAGAGCGTGTTGGCATTCTCCAGTTCCATCATTTTGATGATCTTGTCATTATTCTCATACACTTTCACGCCCATCAGCCGTTTGCCAATCATGTCATCGGCATCACTGATGAATCCTTTCAACTTGAAAGTGGTGTTGCTGGGTGATGACAGTGCGCGGGCAATACTCAGTCCGCCGGTCTTCACTCCATAGATGAAAACGCCCCTGGCATCTTGGTCAGTCTTGTAGTATTCGTACATGTACTTCACAATCATGCGAACCGACCACATGATGACTGTTGCCAGTACGAAAGTGATGGCCAGTTCGCGCATTCGGATAGGAACGAACCACTGGTCGAAACTGAAGAACTGCCTTAGAATGGCAATCAGGCCTACGCCAATCAGATTGGCAAAGGCCACGCGATGGATGTCAGCGAAGGAAGTGTAGCGCATCACACCGGAATAGGTGTGAAAGGCGCGGAAGCCGATGAGATAGAAAAGCAGGTAGAAGATGAGGGTGCCCATCAATGGCCAGAATGTATTTGCCGTAGCCGTGGCACCATGGTCGATGATGTAGCAGAATAGTCCGCATCCGATCACCACCATGCAGTCGAAGAGCAGCACACACCAATAGGGGAGTGCATCCTTCGTGAAATACCAACTTGATATCCGTCCAATTAATCTTCTCATAGCTCGTATTTATAATACGAAGGATTCATCGTTTTATTGTATTTCAACGCAAGATATTAATGAAAGTTAGTCCAATTATTTTGAAATACTCGTTCAGGTTCCTGTTTTCAATATATCGCATGTTCAGTTTGATCTTGGCGGGCATGATTTCTTCCACATACACCCGGTCGGGATCTTCGGCATTTCCGAGGATTTCGTTCTCATCCACATACTCGATGGAGGCATAGTCGGTGATGCCTGGTCTTACGCTGAGCACGCGGCGCTGCTCCTCCGTGTAGAGGTCTACGTATTTCTTCACTTCCGGTCGCGGTCCCACCAGACTCATATCTCCCTTCAAGACATTCCACAACTGTGGCAGTTCGTCAATCTTGTACTTCCTGATGAAATAACCCATGCGGGTGATGCGCGAGTCGTGGCCACCCACGGTGATGAGCCCCTTCTTGTCGGAACCCGTGCGCATGGAGCGGAATTTGTAGAGGTCGAACATCCGTCCGTCCTTGCCCACACGCTGCTGGCAATAGAATCCGCCGCCTTTGCTCTCGCACCTTATCAATATATAGACAATGAGGAAAAGCGGTGAGAGCAACAGCAGGCCGATGGCCGAGAACACGATGTCGCAGAATCTGATCATGGGCAAATGATTTCCTTGAAGTTACTGACCACATACTCTACCTGTTCGTCGGTCAGGCGGGTATGCAGGGGCAGCGTCACCTCGTTCTCAAACTGACGGTAGGCATTGGGATAGTCCTTGATGTTGAAGCCTAACGCTTGATAGGCGGTCATCATGGGCAGCGGTTTGTAGTGCACGTTGCAGGCAATCTCGCGGCGAGCCATCTCCGTGATGACCTCATTGCGGAATGCCGAATCTTTACCTAGTAATCTGACCAGATAGAGATGACCCGAAGATATGTGTTCCTCGTTATAGTGATCCAGCAGGGCCACGTTACAATCTTTCAGGGCCTCATTATAGGTCTCTATCAATTGATGGCGGCGAGCCAGCAGTCCGGGATACCGTTTCATCTGCACCAGTCCAATGGCAGCCATCACGTCCGTCATGTTACATTTATAGGCCGGTGATACGATGTCATATTCCCATGCTCCCAGTTGCGTTTTGGCTAGCGCATCCTTACTCTGTCCGTGGAGGGAAAGCAATTGGAATTGGTGGTAAAGCTGTTCGTTGTCGATACCTTCCCGACTGCGCCAGGTCAGCGCACCGCCTTCTGCCGTGGTGAAGTTCTTCACGGCATGGAAACTGAACGATGTGAAATCAGCCACCGAACCAATCTTCTTACCGTGCCAGGTTGCGCCGAAGGCATGGGCAGCATCGGCAGAAACGATTACACGACCGAAAGCCTTCTGAATATAGTTGCGCGGATGGAAAAGATGCTTCTTGCTCTCCACGACCTTGAAAATCTTGTCGTAGTCGCAGGGAATGCCGGCAAGGTCAACGGGAATCACCACTTTGGTGCGTTCGGTAATGGCATCGGCCATCTTATCGTAGTCCATTTCGTAAGAGCCGGGCTTAGTATCGACCAGCACCAGCCGGGCACCCACATGGCATACCACGCTGGCCGAAGCCGTATAGGTATAGGCTGAAGTGATGACTTCATCGCCTTCGCCAATACCAAGAATCCTCAGCACAGACTCCAGGCATGCCGTTGCCGAATTGAGGCAAACAGCCCGTTCTGTCTCGCAGAACGTGGTAATCTCACGTTCCAATTGTTTGGTCCGTGGCCCCGTTGTGATCCATCCCGACAGCAGGGCATCGCGTACCTCGTCGGCTTCCTGTTCGGTTATATCTGGTGGAGAGAAAGGTATCTTCATGATAATTTTGTTATTGAATGATTCTTTTCTGTTCTAAAAAATTATTAAGTGCAGCAACCTGTTTCGGCCTGTTAAACTTCATTTCTGCACATTGTTGGCAAAACTTACTCTTTTCTTCAATCATTGTGGGATTACTGACAAGACACCGAATAATCTCTTTGATTTTTTCGTAATCTTTCACTGGAGTAGTCCATCCAATGTTATTTGTCTGAACAATTCTCTGTCCTTCGCCCTCACCTGAGAAAATGATGGGCTTGCCTGCTGCCATCGATTCATATATCTTCGAAGGAACAGCACCAAAAATATTTTTGACTAAAGGAATGAGGGTGACGTCTGCATTAACCAAAACATTAGGGATTTCTGTGCTTTCTACAGAACCATGATAATAAATGCCGTTGTTGGGGTTTTTGGCCAGATAATTCTCAATAAGTTCTTTCTCTCCCCCAGAACCGTATACATGGAACTCTGCTCCTAATTCTTCAAAGTTGATATTTCTGATAATGTCGGAAATACCTTGGGCAAATCCAAGTAGTCCGGCATATACAATGCGTAGCCCCTTCTTGGGAATTGTACGTTCTATCCCGTTAAACCGAGTGGGATCAACGCCATTGCGGAAGAGATAGGTGTCTCTGGCACCATGTTCTTTTATGTATTCAACGATTTCCTCAGACTGTCCCATACAAAAAGAGGAGTGCCTGTATGCAAAACTTTCTATAGCTGCCAAAACCTTATAGGGGAGACTGTCTTTGCTGAAAGCTCCCAATTCAACAGCCGATAGAGGCCATAAATCAGATACGTTGGTAACAAGTTTGGCACCCGTCAATTTGCTTAAAATCCAAGCAGTTACTGTCAGCGTAAGTGGTGGAGTTTCAACGATGATATAATCAGGACGTCCTTTCCTCAATTTCCAAGTAGCACACAAAGCAGTAAGGGAAAAAGATACCATATTGAGGAAACGTGGTAAAGCCTTACGGGATGTCGAAGTGTATAGCCAATACCGTTTTACGGGTATGCCGTCAACACTGTCATTGCATGAGAATTTTTTCTTGTAATGCTCATAAATAGAACCGGTCGGATAGTTAGGCATACCTGTGATGACATATACGTCCTGTCCTAAGTTTTGCAGCTCCTTCATCATTTCATAGAGACGATTTTGGGGCGCACCCATTTCAGGTTTGAAGTATTGAGACAAAAGTGCTACCTTCATAAGTTGCCTTTCATGATTTCAACGATACGTTCACAGGCTTTTCCGTCTCCGTAGGGATTGAGGGCACGACTCATGTGTTCATATGCTTCCTCATCTTCAATTAATTTGGAGACGGATTTAATTATCTTGTTGTAGTCAGTACCGACGAGTTCAACGGTTCCTGCTGTTACTGCTTCGGGGCGCTCTGTTGTGTTGCGCATGACCAGCACGGGTTTACCGAGTCCCGGCGCTTCCTCTTGAATACCACCGCTGTCGGTCAGAACGATGGTTGACTTCTCCATCAGGAACACGAAGTTTATGTATTCCAGAGGTTCAATGAAGAACATGTTTCCTAAGTTTCTCAGGTCTTCGCCAAACACTTTGTGGATAGGTGTGCGGACATTGGGATTGAGGTGCATAGGATAGACAAAATCAACATTGGGGTATTTTACGGCCAAGTCGCGAATGGCTTCACAGATATGGATGAATCCTTCGCCGAAGTTCTCACGACGGTGACCGGTGATGAGCACCAGTCGCTGGCCTCGTTCCAGTCGTGACACATCATATCCCGACTTCAGGAGGGAATCCTTGAGGTCGGCTTGCAGTTGTCGGTTATTGTTGATTTTTTTGACTACCAAGTGCAGGGCATCAATAACAGTGTTACCCGTTACGAAAATTCTCTCCTCGTCTACTCCTTCACGTAGTAGGTTTTCCTTGCTAAGTGAGGTCGGGGAGAAATGGAAAGTTGCCAGACGCCCTGTCAGTTGGCGGTTCATCTCCTCAGGCCAAGGGCTGTAGATGTTTCCCGTGCGCAACCCGGCTTCCACATGGGCTACGGGAATCTGTTGATAGAAGGCAGCCAATGCGGCGGCTGTGCTCGTGGTGGTGTCTCCATGGACGAAGACCACATCAGGCTTTTCAATGGAAAGCACGTCGCGCATTCCTGACAATACGCGTGAAGTGATGTCGTACAGGTCTTGTCCATGCCGCATGATGTTCAAGTCGTAATTTGGTTTGATATCAAAAATATGAAGGACCTGATCAAGCATCTCGCGGTGTTGGCCTGTTACGCATACAATGGTTTCATATATATCTTTCCTTTGTTTAAGAGACAGGACAAGGGGTGCCATTTTAATGGCTTCCGGCCTTGTTCCGAATACTAATAAAAGTTTCTTCATGAATCAGTCACTTTATATATGGTAGACGTCAGGAAGATTGCAGATATTGTGACAGTCAAGTACCACCTTTCCTTTAAGTTTGTCCATGTTCTTCAGGATATGGTCGTGCTTTACCATGATAACGACGAGGTCAATATCCTTGAGAAAGGTGTCGAAGTCAAAATATTGGTTTTCTGCTATTGTCTTGTTTATCAGGGGGTCATAGACCTTAAGCGGTCTGGCCAGATGGCGTTTCTGTGATTCCAGCATCTGCAAGGTAGGGCTTTCACGGCAATCATCGACGTTTTCCTTGTAAGTAAGACCATATAGGCCGACTCGTCGATTATCGGAAATACCGTTCTTTTTCATTATCTCATAAATGCGGTTCAGCACGAATTTTGGCTGGCTGTCGTTGGTCTTCATCGACTCGTCGATCACTTTGGCGATGGAAGGATAGTCACCCACTAAAAACCATGGGTCAACACTGATGCAATGACCTCCGACGCCCGGTCCTGGTTGCAGGATGTTTACTCGTGGGTGCATATTGCAAATACGAATGATCTCATAAACATCCATGTTGTCATGGCGACAGATGCGCGACAACTCGTTGGCAAATGCAATGTTGACGGCCCGGAAGGTATTTTCAACCACTTTGGTCATCTCTGCCGTCCGGATGTCAGTGATGACAATCTCGCCTTGGCAGAAACTGGCATAGTAGTTTTTGACTTTTTCGCCAACGGCCTTATCATCTGCACCGATAGTGCGGTTGTTATGAAGCAACTCATACACCATATTGCCAGGAATGATACGTTCCGGAGCATGTACGAGGTTAATATCGACACCTGTCTGGAAACCGTTCTCCTTGATGACGGGGCGTATAAACTTGTCCATGGTTCCAGGGCTCACTGTTGATTCTATAACGATTATTGCTCCTTTGGGACACACCTTCAAGACGTTTTTAACGGCATCTACAACATATCTGGCATCCACTTTTTTTGAAAACTTATCATAAGGTGTCGGTACCGAGATGATATACATATCCGTCTGCTGATACTCAGTGGTGAAACGGATACCGCTCTGTAGTGCCTGCTGGAAAAGTTCTTCCAACCCCTCTTCCTTGAAAGTTGTTTTACCTGCATTCAGCAGGTCAACAACATCTTTATTGTAGTCGGTTCCCACCACATCAATGCCGTGTGATGACATCATAAGTGCAGTGGGAAGTCCAATATATCCTAATCCAATAACGTTTACCATTTTATGAAATGTATTCAGGCTGTTCAGATTCAGCCTGCAAAGTTACCATTTTATTTTGTTATTTTATATAAAATAAACTACATTATGCGTTATTTATTGCACTTTTGGGGTAAAATCTATAAAAACGAGCCTCACTTTACATTTCATGCCCTTATCACTGCAAAACAATCAGGTGTTACTCCCTCAGTTTCACCCTGTACATCATGCCACTGCTGGTGCGGCGACTCTCGAAACGATATTCGGGACGCTTCAGGAAACTACCGATTTTCTGGAAGGAGGCGGCATCTTCGTGATAGCCTTTGAAGTGGCTCTTCAGTAGGGCGGATATTTCTTTCAGCGACATCCACTGACCGTCTTCATCCTTTCGTGGCCTCTGAATGACCGACAGCAGCATCTCGCCCAGTCCGTTCAGCTGCTGGTATTGCAGGTTGTGCTGCATCAGCAGTCGCTCCTCTTCCTTGGTCAGCCAGTAGCGCTCGCCCTTGTCGATTTCATGGCGCAACTGGGCATAGAGCATGTCGTGATAGACGGGTGTCTGGAAATCGATGTCACCATCGATGTTCACGCAGATGAAGCGGCGTGCGCCGGTGGGGTCGGTGAGTGGCATCTGCTCGTTGGTGGTGCCGATGAAAGATGCGTAACGGCGGTGGCTTTGGTAGGCTTTGCCGTAGGGTGGACGGTAGTTCAGGTCGGTTGTCGAGACGAGATACTTCAGCACAATCTGCTGCCGCTGGGTAATCTTGTCGAACTCGTCGAGATTGATGAGCGCAAACGAGGTGAGGCCGAGGTTCAGGTCCGACTCGTTCTTGAAGTTGATGCGGTCGTTGTAGTAGTTCATCAGTTCAGGGGGCAGCAGCAGTCGGCAGAAACTGGTCTTGCCACAGCCTTGGCGGCCTATCAGCAGGGGTACCAGGGCGTTGCCCGTCAGTTGTCCCTTGCCCAGCCACATGGCTACCATCGAGCGCATCCAGATGTGGAACAGATGAGGCCACTCGGCCCAGTCCGTGGGTATACGCATGGCTAATGGCGTCACACGGTCTTCGCCGTCCCAGAAGGTCAGTCGCTCCAGGTATTCGTTGATGGGGTCGTAGAGCCGGATGTCGTTCGAGTTGACGTAGCGGCGGATGTCCTTGTCCCAGCATTTGATGCCATGCTCGTGGGCGCGCATGGTGATGCTGTTGCGGGCCTCCTCGGTCAGGTCCTGGTAACTGAATCCCAGTCCCCTGCGCTCGCGGTATTCGGCCACGCCGCGCATCACGTTCTTACGCAGGTCGTAGTTGGCATTCAGAAAGAGGTTCACCTTCATCGTCAGCAATGTTTCCGCTGGTATCTGGCCCGTCAGCGGCAGGTGTTTGCGCGCCTTGTAGCGTTTGCTCTGCTCCCGGCGGTAGGCGTTTTCGAACACTTTGTCCACCAACTGCGGGTCGCTGTTGAGCCATGAGCGCGATTTGGCCATCTGGCGCGCCAGTGCCATCGGGATGCCTGTCTGCTGACAGTATTCGGCCAGCCGCGTCAGCACTACGTGGCGCTGCTCATCCTTGTCGGCAATGCCCTCGGCATCGTCCATCGCCTTCGAGAGATTAAACTCGTAGGCCGTCCTCACCGACACGATGCTCTCCGTCTTCATCTCGTATTCGTATGGGTCGCTCAGGGCATGAAGGTTGGTGCTCGTCACGGGTTCGGCACGGGCATAGATGGGTGTGGCCAGCGGGTTATAGACCACTTTGGGGTCGGCGGCCATATAGCAGATGCGCTCGGGCATCGGATTCAGTTTCTCGATGGTCACGCCCAGCTGTCCGTTGTAAATCAGTCGGGCGCGCTCATACAGGTTCTGGTGGAAGTCGCGCGTGCTCTTCTCATCCCGTGGAAGTCCGCCTCCCTCGTTGGGAAACAGCTCTCCCCGGCAGACAATCTTTACCGACTGCCCCTCGGCACCCACAAAGGCCATCAGCGTCTGCGGCATCTCGGCTGCCCCGCGGCGCACGGCCTCGGCTTCTTCGATGCCCGGCAGGTTGTTCACTTCAAGCAGCACCAGTCCTGAGTAGCCTTTCACCAACCGGCTCTGGTTCACGGTCTCCATTTGCAGGGCAATGCAGATGCGTGGCAGTTGTTTGGTTCGTGTGGTGAACTGTGTCAGCGTGCCGTCTTCGCCTCGATGGTCTTTCATGATGGGGTAGTAGTGGCGCATGGCCTCCACACCTTCCTGGTACTGGCAGGAACGAATGGTTTCCACCAGATTTTCCATTTCCATCAGCCGCAGAGTCTCGCGGTTGCGGTATTGTTTGATGATTGTAATTCTTGTGTCCATATTAATCATTGTTTCGTTTTATCATAGTCGGTTGCGAAGATACAAAATTCTTTTGTCATTTGCAAACTTTTACTGAGAATCTTTTCAAAAAATAGATTAAGCCTACACACCTCCGTCTATCTATTTATATTTCAGTATTTTAACTAGTGTATGTAGCCTACATGAGCCTACATAGAGCCTACATACTAAACGTATTTTTGACCTTGTTTCATGTTATGATGCTTTTCTTTGACTCATAGTTTTCTTTAGTTCTACTGATTAAAACTATTAGTTTTCCTTATTAAAACTGTCAGTTTTCTCCATTAAAACTACCAGTTTTAATCATTGGAACTGATTCAAAACTCCTTTAGAAACAGCACGTTATAACGCTTTTTGCTCATTAATCAATCTTTTCATGCTACGTATCTGCATAGCGATGTAGGCTCAGTGTAGGCTTGTGTAGGCTGCCTACATTAGTTAACACGCAAATAATCAATGTTTTACATCGATTAGTGTAGGTATAACCTATTTTTCAACAAATTTTTAGATTGAGAATTTTTCAAATCACAATGCCTAACTCGGATTAACGGTACAGGCAAAACAGTTTTTGCAAAAAACAATAAAAACTAATGTGTATATTGAAAGAAGTCATTAATTATTTGTATTTTTGCGACATGGAAAAGAAACTAATAACGAACCTCGCCTCTATGCCGGAGCCCGACATCATGCGTGAAAAGGCTGAACACTATCTGGTGTGTTTTATCGACGGCTGCCCTCTTCATAAGACTTGTCTTCGCTGGGTGGTAGGGCAGTATGCCAATCAGCAAACGGTTGCGTACACTGCCATCAATCCTCGCAATCCGATGATGGGTAATGACAGATGTCCGAAATATCGTGAGATGGTGCGTGTGAAGATGATGCGCGGAATGATTCAGTTCTACCACGAGATGCCGGGCTTTATGGAGAGAGACATACGCAACAGTCTCATCGCCCATTTCGGTAGAACACGTTATTTCCAGATGCGCAAGGGCGAAGTGCTTATCAATCCCGAAGACCAGCAGTTCATCGCCCAAGTCTGCCAGAAGCACGGCTGGACGGCCCCCTTGATTTATGACGGGGAGGACGAGGACTGGCTGTGGTAATATTAACTACTTGATTCTTTTCTGTAGCCTGATGTTGCTGGGGAATGAATAAGCGCGTTTCAGACGTTGCTTGGTGCGGACTTTAAAAGGAGACTCGTGGAATTGGAGTATGGTCCCGGAAGGGATGAGACTCACGTTGCGAATGGAGATATCAGACAGGTGTTCCAGTTTTTTAGAATAGTTATTGCCGCCCATGGGCTTGAAGAGGTAGAAATCGGCGATGCCGTTCGTCTTCAGGGTTAGTCCGTCGATGGTTATATTTGGCCAGCACTTCTCTTTCAGTTCGGGGCGGCTGTTGGTCGAGTTCTCCAACTTTCCGGCGCTTATGATGCAGTTGTGATTTCCGTCAAGTTCCATATAGCAGTTGCGCATCACGAGATTGTAACCCGTGTAGGCATTGTAGGAGGATTCATGGAGCACGGGATAGAAATGCAGGAAACGGCAGTTCTCGAAGAGAATGGTGCCAAAGACGGATGAGAACTGGTTGTAGGTGTTGATGTCGTCTAATTCGTTGCGGAAGATGCAGTTGTGGAAAGTGATGTCGCGCCCGTAGCAATGGATGTCGAAGCGGTTGATGTCGCAGTCTTCCAGGGTTATGTTGTTGATGTTGTTGTTGCCGAAAACGCCCCAATGAGCCACGGCTTTCAGTCGGCAGATGGTGCAGTCTCGGATGTTCTCCAAGGCGATTCCGTAGCCCACTTTGTTGTAGTCGGAATAGGTGCCTTGGATGGTAATATCCGAAAGAAGCACCTGGGCTGAGTTAGCGATGGAGATGGCGCGGTCTCCTTCCTTGGGCTTGTTCTTGTGATTGTTGGGTGTAATGATGTTGATGTTCTTGATAATCACGTTGTTTTCAAGACTTACGGCAAGCAAGTTTGTTACGCGGGTGGAACCTGAAGCCCGTTTCAAAGTGAGGTTTTGGAATGATTTTTCGCTTTCGCTGATATTCATAGCCTTACTTAGGATAGAGGTTGACGGGGTTTGATAAGGAGCCGTTACGGTGCCCTGTGCTTTTCCGTCACGTATAATCATGATGTCTCTGCGTATGGCAGATGTGCCATACCCTTGCCGCTGGCTCACCCATGGGGTTTTGTCTTCCACGACGACCATCTTGTTCCCCTTGCTCAGCGACGGGTTTTGTGAGAAGTCGCCGCTATCGATTGCTTTGGGGCCGACGGGTGTGTCCTTGGCGGTGGCATCGGGCCAGGCAAGCGCGAAGAGCAAATGGTCTTTGCTGTTGTTGCGCACCACGAGGGTGCAGCCGTTGAAGTCGGTGCGGTGGGAGAGCCAGATGGTCGGGGCACCGGGCGTTATGGTGATGTGGATGGTCTTCCGGGCCGGATATACGATGGTGACATCCTTGAAGATATAGGTCTTATGGAACTCGGCAAGGGCGTTGAGGGAATCGACTCCGTTGCGGCAGTTTTTCCAAATGGAAACAGGCAGGTTGATGGTCGTGGCATGGGCTATGCCTGTCAGACATAACGATATAATAAGCAAACTGATGCGTTTAAGTGCAGTCTTCTTTTTTTCCATTCAGTTTAAAAGATGGTTTTGATTTGTGAAACGAATACGGCAATGAGCCTTGTGGCGAAAAAGAGGAAGTTGTAGTGCCGCACGTCAGATAGGTAAATCCGGATGTACGCCTTCCAAGTCTTTGTGATGTTTTTGAAAACTACCTGTTTTGAATGCTTTGAACGACTGGCTGAGCCTGTCCGTTCGTGGCGGATATAGACAGCGTCTGAATTGGCTAACCTTATTGTTTTCAGCCTGTTGGTGATTGAAGCCATGAAAAGGGAATCTTCGCCGATGCTGAAACGGGTGTCGAACCGGCGGTCGCCTATGATAGAGAGTGGAATCATTTTGCAACATGAGGATGAGAGGAAACTCCTTCCCCGGAGTAGGGGGGCATAGCCATGGGAGGCGAACCGCTTGTAGGCTTTGGTGATGTAGTCGTCGTGGAAAGTGCCGCTCTTTTCGTCATAGTCCTGCACATTGGAAACGGTCAAACAATCTTCAGACGTCTTGGCCATGAGTAATGACTTGAGATAGTCGGGCGAAACCTCGTCGTCGTCATCGATGAAGCAGACGTTCTGGCCTCGTGCATGATCCAATCCTAAATTCCGGGCATTGGAGACCCCCGGGGTGTCGGTCTGCAGGAGGCGTACCTGTATTTGGGGATAGGGCAGGAACCATGACTGGATGTTCTGATGATAGGGTTCATTGCATCCGTTCAGCACAATGATGAGTTCAAAGCGGCTTTTGTCCAATGTTTGTTGGGCAATGGACCGTATGCACTCCCTGAGGTAGGCCTGCGGCTTGTAGGATGGAATGATGACGGTGATATCTATTGGCATAATGGATTCTTGAGGTATTGCCTGAAGTCTTTCAGCACCTTCATTAAAGCGGGGTTCCCTTTTCCTAAGGCCGTCCTCAGTTGTTCGCGCCATAATTGGATGTTGGTGCTCTGCAGACGGTTGTGGATGAAGGATTCCTTGGGGTAGCCTTTCTTTTGGAGCATGGCGCAAACAGAACGGAAGACTCTCTTTTCATATTCCAGGTCAGGCTGACGTTCTTTCGAGAGGTGGATGTAGTGCAGGCTCGGGTTGAAGGTCATGTGGCAGTCGAAGCGCTTCAGCATCCGGTGGTGGATGTCGTCTTCTTCTCCGTACATGAAAATGTCTTCGTCGAAGAGTCCGACTTCTTCGAACATCTGCTTGCGGATGAAGAAACAGGAGCCGGAGAGGTACATGTAGCGGCGCAGATAGAGTCCGGTGCGGTTGCACAAGGCCGTAAGCACGGTTGCCAGGTATCCGTTCATCATGCTCGTGCAGGAAAAGGAGTTCGTGCTCGGCTCCGTAGGCGAGAGCATCTGCTTCATACCGTACATACCCAGGCGGCTGTTGTCGTCGAATGCGTGGAGGACGGTCTGGAACACAGGTTCCATGAGTCTAACGTCCGGGTTCATGATGAGGATGACGGGAGCCGAGGCTCGTCGAATGCCTATGTTGTTGCCCTGTCCGTAACCACCGTTGCGGGTGTTCTTTAGCAGGACGATGTCGTCGCCGAAACGGTTGTGGATTTCCGAGAACATGGCGTCTGTCTGCCTGCTGTTGTTATCGGTGATGATGATTTCCAGTTCATCGGCAGGCAAGTCGGAATACTGCCTGATGGCTGACAGGCAGTCGTAGATGTCACGCTCAGAGTTGTAGGTGACGATGATGATGGACAGTCGCTTCATGGCTTGTCCCTTTTTATGAGATTACGAAACTTGTAGTAAAGGCTGACGGCCAGTTTGTGGCGATAGTCGCTGAAGAAGATGTTGGACGTGGCTCGTGCCATTGTGCGGTGGTCTTTGACGTATTTCAGACCATAGAACTCGCGGTTGCGGCGGCAGGCCTTCTCTTTGGGCTGACTGAAAATGTAGGAAAGGAATTCTTTCAACTTTTCAATCTGGCGGGCCTTGTAATACTCTTCATCGTTGAATACCGGTTCGCGAAGCATGGCGTGGTAGTATTGTTCATCGGTGTCTATCCGCCGTACAATGTCTGCCACTTCTTCAACAGATGAATAGTCTGGCACATTGATAAAGGCACGGGTATTGAACACACGGGCTACCTCGGGATCACCCCAGTAAATGGGAATACAGTTGGCAGCAAAGGCCTGAACCAGTTTTTCGGTGGTATAGCCTGGATGGGCACTGTTCTCACATACGATGGAGAACTTATGGCTGGCATCGAATGCCTGCTTGTCGGCCACCGGCCCGCCGATGTTGTTATTCCATCGTCCGCCGGAGTCCACTTTCTTGTACTTGGATAGTTCCTCAAATAGCGTCTGAAAGATAGGGTTGCGTCTGGAATTGCTGACGGTGATGCTGCAGAATCCGGTCTTTTCCTTTGCTACAGCCTCGGGATTGAGCAAGTGCTTCTTTTCACTCAGTTCACAGATGTCCTTATACAGATAGTAGAGCGGCAGCCTCATGTAGCGGTCACCGTATTCCATCCAGTCGAATCCGATGGCATAGTCGCAGGCGTTGAAGTCGGGCGTGAGGTTCTCGCCTGTGTAGAATATCTTAATGCTGTCGTCGGAAGCGAACCAGTGCTTTTCCGACTGTACGGAGAAAAACACGTAGTCGGCATGCTTGACATCTGTGATTTCGACCTCGGTGAACTCTCGGATGTATTTCGTGAGCGGATTGGTCTCAGGATTGAAAGTGTCCCAAAATCCTATAAATGCAATTTTCTTCATCTTTGTCAAGTTTCTGAATTTATGGAATTTGACTGTAAACGTGAGAGATGCCTTTGGAAATGGTTTCCCACGAGCGGTTGCCTTGGATATAGTCTTCAGCAATGTTTTTCCGCATTTTTTCTAGAAGTGAAGTGTCTGTGAGTAGGGTCTCAATGGCTTGTGAGAGTGCTTTGCTGTCTTTGGGCGGCACAATCATACCATGGCGACCGTCGGTTACCATTTCTGACAACCCTCCCACATTGGTCGCAATGACCGGGGAGTTGAGTGCAAACGCCGACATGATGACACCGCTTTGGGTGGCATCGATATATGGGCACACCACAAACGCAGCCTTCCTGATAAAGCCTACCAGTTCTTCCGTGGTAATATAGCGGTTGTGAAGTTCCAAGAAGCCGGCCTCCATATATGGTGAAATATCGAAATAGATGGTTCCCTTACCTGCAATAATCAGTCTGGCATCAGGACGCTTAGCATGCACTTCCTTCATGGCTTCACACAGTATGTCGATTCCTTTGTAGCTGGAAATGCTTCCGAAAAACAACACGTATCCCTCAGTCGCCGGGTATTGGGGTGTCGTTGACTGGAGATGCGTGTAGATGCTCAGTTGTGAATTATAGACATGTTTCTTTTCCAAATGATTTCGACTGATGAATTCCTCTCGTTGCGACTGGTTCAGGATGAGGAAATTAGAAACCAGTCTGAAAGCCAACCCCCGATGGATTTTGTTACGCAAGTCGTCGTTGCTCGAATGGCTTAGCGGGTCATGTACGGTGAGCAGCATTCGTTTGCGGAGGAAATACAGACACAGTTCGCCAAGGTTTAATGGTGAAGTGATATGCACGACATCGACTTTTTTCTTAAGCAAGAACAACGTGAGTTTGATGATTGCCCAAATACTTGAAGGGGAATAGTTTTTCGTACTGGGCATGTTTACAATGTAAGTCTTCGACAAATCCACAATATTTCCTAATGCCTCCATTCCACTATAATCCGTAGCGGGAACTACGGAACTGCATTTTTTCAATCTATCGATATTGAGGAGCGTCAGTTTCTTTGTGTCATCACTTACCTTTATGATATAGATGATGTCGTTATTCTCTTGCAGATGTTGAATGAGCGGTGCATCGCAGTCGGCAAAATGAGGAACCGATATGTAGGCTATCTTCTTCATTAAGTAAGGGCTGTTAGTATTTGTTGCATCATCTCATTGTAGCTTTCAAGGCATTGGGCTGCAAACTGTTCCGATTTCACAGTGTCGAAATTCTTCACCATTTGAAACACTTTATCTGCGTCAGGTACCTGTGGATGGCGCGAAAGACTATCCGTACGATAGTCCTCGAGGCCGGCCTGGCTGAGAATATGTTTAATCTTGCTGGACTTGCTGTTCGCAATGAGACCGTTGAGATGTCGAGTTCCATAGGTGTCGAAACTGTAGAATGGCACCTGGTTGTGGAGCGATACCACGATAGGGTGCATGTTGTTTCCTACATAGCCTTGCGAATACTTTATTATGGCATACCAGTCAATGGGTGAGAGTGGAAGTCCAATGGAGTGGGGAAGTGAGCCAAAACTGTTGCCATGGGAAAATGGCAGCATGACGCAGGTTACTCCTTCGGCTTCGGCAAGTCGTGAAAAGGTTTCTATCCATTCTTGTGATACAGAAGGGCTGCTCTTGTCAAGGAAACTGAGCAGCATGTATTTTTCCGGAAGATGGAATCTGTTGAGGATATCTTCTCTTGAGGGAATCAGCGACTTGGCATTCTGATTGAAGGCGAACACAGGGTCGGGTGTTACGGGGGGAACATTCTGGTTCTTAGTGAGATAGACCATCATGTTACGCGTCCAGGTGTCTCTTACCGAAATGTATTTGTAACTGAGGATGCGTTTTCTCATCTCCTTGCGAATGCGTGAGGAAATCAGCTTGTAGGAAGAATCCTGGCAGGATGCCGACATCACGGCCATCGGGATGGGATGGTCGAGATAATCCTGCCATACTCCCCAAAAGGGATTCGGATATTCGCGGTCGGACGTGTTCTTACCAATAGAGATGATGCGTTTGCAAGGGAAAGTGATTCGCTCGAAGAGTGGATGACATTGTGCCACAGCATCACTTCCAACGATAACGGCATCAATGCCTTCTTTTTCTATGATTTGTGCCACTTCCTGCGAGTTCCTGCATAGGTCAGTCTCTTTCCATAATTGCTTGCGAACGGATGCCTGACATTCAAACTGAGTTTTTGGGGTACAAATGCGGTAGTATCTTTCTAAATCCTCAGGAATCCAGTTAATGATTACAGGAGTTTGTTGATGGTTTAGAAGATACATATATGAAGAGAACAACTGTAATGTCGCTCCGAAGTTACATGCAGAATGATATGCCAACAAGCCGATTCTCATAGTATTTATATAACTATAGAAAGCGGCTTTTATTGTATGTCCTGGTCAAATATCCTTGAATAGAAGACGCGCTCCGTAGAGATGCCATCGATAAGAAGGTGTTATCCACGCACGGGTGGTAAGCAGGTTGCAACGGGTACGATGATCGAAGCCTCCTCCGTTGACAACGATATTCAGTCCGTCACGAAGATAATAATAGGCTCCGAATGCTTCGCTGCTTGTCAGATTCTTGTCGTATTCAATCCCGAAGGACACGCCTCTCATCTCGCTGTCGTCCATCAGTCGGGTTACCCAATAGTTTACTCCTCTGTCATCGTTGATGGCTCCATTGTCATTGTTGGTAATTTCAAAGGGTGCATTGTAGGGCTGATAGGCTCCTTCGTGTGAGGCAAATTGATAGTCTTGCATGTTGCTGCATACATACATCTGGCGGTTCAGGAATGTAATGTCGGGAAGATAATGCCACACGTTTCCTACGATGTTTTCTATCCAGCGGTATCTCATGGGATTTCGTTCACGGGGCGACAGTCCTCTTTCAATCATGTTCGCGCGTCCCATATAACTATAGTGTGGAGCACTACAGGTTTCTGTCCAGTTGGTGCTTTGTGCACAGCTGCCAATGAAGCAGTCTGTTGTAATGTCGATGGGCGGACCGTCGAAAGTGTAGATGGTTGAATTCTTGGTGTCTTTAATATCGGTCAGTTTAGCAAAAGCCAGAATAATTCTCTGCTCACCCTTGCATATACAGATATTAGACCCTACGGCCATTTTCATTACTGTACGCCGTTTACATTCTATCGAGTTGGTATGTTCCTGTTCTTTTTGGGCGTAGTAGACCATTCTCGTATCCCATTCTTTCTCTATGGGCTGCTGATAGTCGGCGATGCCATAGCCGAAGATGGTATTCGTGTTGCGACATCCAAATTCTACGGCAATCAGCGAGAACAGCATGTCAACCGTTCGCATATCGTAGAGGGTATATTGGAGACCGCGTTTTTGGGCAGCATCAAGAAACTGCTGTGCGGTGATGTTGGAGGTGGGAATCACATTGGCAACCGACCGCAGCAGACTATCTTTTCCCATATAGCCCTCGAAGGCTGAGACATATACGGCATCGAGTTCCTTCCCGTTTTCGATAAAGGCGGGATGAGGCTTGTCGCCTTTTCCCGAAACAACACGGTACTCATAACCGTTTTCAATATATTTCTCAACATAGAATTTCGGAATCCTGACGAAAACGTCACCATTGCTTCCGTCGACTGAAAACGAAGGGTCGTCGTCGAACGTTATGATGGTTTCCTCTCCCAGTCTCTTTATGTTGCATCTTTTAATCTCGCTCCAGGGATAAACCTGGTCATAATCAGATTTTCCGGGACTGCTGCCAACTCCGAATCTTGCTCTCAGCCCTTCTGCATCAAGACATCGTTCTCCCAAATCGTACGGGTCGTCTGTCTTCCAGCGAACGCCATATCGCTTGCCAATGGAATCTGTAATGGTTCTGTACTCCCAATCTTCTATGCTGGATTCTTCATCTTCTCCATAGGGAACGTCTTCATAGCACGACACCCCAAAAAGAGCAAGAATCCCGCAGATAAATACATTGGTGGCAATTGTCAGGATTTTGCCGATTTGTCTTGTAGAGTAGTAATAGTATTTTGTTGGTTTCATCATTTTGTTATAAGGTTTCTGATTTTCAGTAAAAATCTCTTGAAGAATTGTTTCTCATTGTCGTCAAGCACAAAAAGATATCCGAGTACGCAATAGAGAATGGCGTCCAGCATGCATGCCAGGCATAGTCTGGAGAAAGACGGTTGGAACAATCGGGTACATCCGTAGAGCGCCAGGCTGGTAATCACTACAAGGAGCAGATTGGGAGCAATGGCGTTTTTGAAATATGCGAACAGCGGGATTCGCTGCAGATGCCATGCGAAATAGGCCCTGAGGGAGAGCACGAAAACCTCGACGATGCATATTGCCATGAGTGCGGTGTCGGGCGCACCGCCTCTTTTCAGAACATAATATGCGAACACTAATCCGCTCAGCGTTGAAATGCAGATGGTGATGGTGTAGGCCTTAATCTTTCCCGATGACTGAACGGCCGACATGAATCCCGACGATGCTTGCGTGATGATGGACAACACGATGACGAGGCGGGTGAAGGCAATCGTGTAGGGAGGAATTTTGCCAATCCAGATTTTGAAGATGTAGGGCAGCTCTATTACGAGCGGAATGGAAATGGCACAAAGGATAAACACCGAGTATTTGGTCAGCGCAAAGGTGAGGTTTGTCAGTCGCTGGTGTTCGTGAAGTCCCTCGCTTTCCATCAGTTGCGGGTTGATGCTCTTCTGGATGGTCGCCGAGAAATAGTTCAGCACGCCGTTCACTTGGTTGGCAATGCCGTAGGATGCGTTGATGATGGTGCCGAAGAAGGAGTTCAGTATAAGTGCGACGCCCTGGTTCCTTCCAATCAGGGCAAACGATGAAAGGGTGTTCCATCCTGCAAAGCTGGCAATCTCGACAAACAGTTTCTTGTTTCTCAGCGAAGGGAAGTGAATGTACAGGTCCTTGTATTTGTAGTGACAATAGAAATATTTTATCAGTAGGATAACCAGCGAGATGACAGCCGTGAATAATCCGTAGATTTCCAGTCGTCCGGCGGTGAACATTGTAAGTGAAAGTGCCAGTATGAGTCTCAGTACGGCCTCGATGATTCCTGTGATGGAAAAGAAGAGCATGTTCTCGTACGAGTTCAGAACCGCGTCGAATGGAACGGTAATGACCGTGAAGAAAATGCTGACTGACAGGAATTGGAAAAGCAGGTATGCCACTTCCTTTTGGTCGTCACCGATGTTGAGCGCATAGTTCATCAGCAGAGGTATCGAAATCTCGATGAGCAAGACGATGACAATGCCAATCAGAATGTGCAGCAGAATGCTCAGGTTGTATACCTGCAGCAGTTTCGTTTTGTCTCTTTCGCCTATGGTGACCGACAGGTAGCGTTGCGTGGAGACTGTCATGGCACTGTTGATGAACGCCAGCATGGCAATCACTCCGGCAATGAGATTGAAAAGTCCATAGTCTTTGTCGCCCAGCGCATGAAGCACCAGCGGAACGGTGAACAGGGAGATAGCCATGCAGATGACTATCTTCATGTACAGGACGACGCTGTTGAATATGATTCTATGGTTGGATTCCATCTTTTCTGTATTTTCCAATTATATAGCCGAAGGTCAGCATGAAGATATTAGCCCAGTAGTAGATGATGATATGTGAAATCATGGACTGGATGAAATAGATGATGAAGAGCATGGCCATGGGCGGAGCATACGGCGAGCGGTTGACAATCATCTTAACTACGTAGAAGCCGAGAGTGATGAAGGCAGCCAAGTAGAGCAGCAGTCCCACAATTCCAAAGTCGTACGTCACTTCCAGAAAGTCGTTATGGGCCGATAGTTGCAGGGTGGAATCGTGCATCACGGCATTGTAGCCGTTGCCGAACAGCAAGGTTGTAGCTTCTTGCCCTTCAATCATCGACATCGTTTGTTCCCATACCACCAGTCGTCCGCTGCCCTGGTCCCTGTCGATGTTTTCAAAGCGGTTCATGATGTTCTCGCTGCCAGAGTCGTTTGTGGCAAACAGCACGAATATAGTTCCGAGCACGACGATGGCGAACAGGCTGCCGATGAAGGCCGACAGCTTGAATTTGTTGCGCACGTATTGTGAGATGAAGATATAGAAGAACAGCGAGATGGCCAGCGCCAGGATGCCGGAGCGTTTCAGCGAGGAGAACAGTACTACGATGACGATGAAGATGGTTGCCACTTTGATCAGTCTTGGCTTGATGAGCAGCAGCAGCGGAAGGGTGTAGAGCAGATAGTAGGAACTGATCAGATGGGCCATATCAAGGAAATTGATCTCTCTGAAAATGCTTATGTATTGCTTGATGAGCAACAGAAAGATGATAACAAACATGATGTAGTCTTCTTTCGTCCTGTCTGTCTGAATTGCTGTGTTATGCGCCGAAACCAGGGTGAAGGCGGGAAGTGAGAAAGAAAGGATGTAAAACGCTATCTCCGTGATTTTCGTTTCATTGGTGAGCATGATGGGCAGTATGGCCCATGTGAAGAAAATGGCATACAATTTGATGGGGAGTGGGAAATTGTAGAGATGATAGCTCTTGAAAAGCAGTTTGCAGATTGAACCCGCCCACACTAAGAATGTTGCCGCCTGGACAATACGTATAAAGGCAGACCCTTCAACTCCATGCTCCATTCCTCGCATATCCATATAGTCGGCCAGGCCTAACATAAATAATGCGAAAAGAAAATAAAGATGGCAGAGGGTATTAACCTTTACTTGCATGAAAATCCAGCTCTTGATTTTATTTTTTTATCAGAATGTAGCTGCAAGTGGCGATGAATGACAGGAAAAGCATGATTAATACGAAAATCATGCGCTTGGGACCAGACGGTTTTACGGGTACTGAGGCTCCTTTTATCATAGTGAAAGCCGGGGTACGCTCTTGTACTTTGGCCTTGGCTGCCTGATATTGGGTGACCATGGCAGTATAGTTGTTGTATTTCAGCTGCATGTCATTTTCCAGGTCGTTCTGTTTGGCGCGGTAACTCTCCAGAATGACCTCGCTGTTCGCATCGGAATAACTGCCGTAGAGGCGACGGGCTTTCTCATAACTGGTTTTAGCATCTTCCATCAGCTTTTTATAATAATCGAGGTCTGTCCTTGCTTTGTTAGTGCGGTATTCTGTAATGAAAGCCTGGAGCCTTGTGCGTACTGAGTCTGCGAGAGTCTTGCAAACGAGTGCGTCTTGTGCTTTTGTGTTGATGGAAATAACACCTGTCTTCTTGTCAATTACAAGAGCTATATTACTACGGACTGCACCAGCTATTTCATCGTCTTTCCTTGAGAGTTTATAGGGATTGAATTTTCCGCCCGTCAGTACTGCATTCTTTTCCTTTGATTTGAAAAGGTTCTTGATGGGATAGAGGATTTTACTCCACCAAGGGGATTTCTGATGCTTTTTCAGATATTCGTAGTAGGAGGTTTTGATTTCTCCATCCTGTGTTTCAACCTGAATGTTGAACAGATCGCAGACAAACTTGTTGTCTTCCATCAAGTCGGGGTAGAGTAGGGGGGTGATGGCATCAGTGGTCTGCATGTCGCCAAGGTCGATGCCGAAGGAAGATGCAATGGAACCTAATGTTCCCCCAGACATGGAATTCTCCATTTCCGGTGCCATTTTCGTATCCGAGGTGTAGTAACGTGGGATGCAAATGATGTACAGGCATGAGAGAACAAAGACAATGGGAAGAACTTTCACGAAAAGCATCTTCCGCTGCCATATCTTCTGAAACATCAGGCGGAGGTCGATGACCTCCAGTTCTTTATTGTCGCTCATAATCGTTCTTCGTTATTTCAGTACGTTGGCAATGGTGGCAATCATGGTGGCAATAGATGCTGCACCGGTGCCGAGGCTGATAGTTTCAGCAAGACTCATACGGGTGCGCGACTTTCTCGGTACGACAATCTCACAACCTGGCTGAGGCTTGGCCTTATGGCTCACTTTGGCCACCTTGCCATTCATATAGATGATGTATGCGTTGCGTTTCTTGGCATCGCTCGAGAAACCACCGGCTTGGTCGATATAGTAACTGGTGCTCTTGCCTTTTTCATAGGCGACGGTGTTGGGATACATTACCTCACCGTTGATCTTCACCGTTCCGTTGTATTGTGGCACGATGATGCGGTCACCTTCGCGCAGTTCAACGTCTTCGTCACCGCCAGGATTGGCAAGTGCTTTGTCCAGTTCGATACCTACATAGTAGGTGCTGCCGATGTTGAATTTCTGCAAGTCGGTAGCGGCTGTGTTGATTTGGCTCAGTGCGGTGGCATTGCTGCTGGCAGCAATTTCTTTCAGACGGTTGTTCTCTGCTTCTTCGCGCTGCTTTCTCAAGACTTCTTGCATGCGGAGACGTTCTGCTTCATTGATGCGGCGTTCCAGTCTGGCTCCTTTCACGTAGGCCAAATCATTAACACCGCCTGCGGCCTGAATAAGATCGCTTAAACGAGATCTGCGCTTGGACAGAGTATAGGTTCCTTCGAACATCACTTCGCCGGTAACCTCTACATTCTGCTGTTTGTTGAAGCCTGGGCTTTTGCGTACATAAACCTCGTCAAACGGTTGCAGCTTGAATCCGTTCTCTCCATCAATCACGAAACCGTCTTTCAATGCAAAACTAAACGTGCGGGCAATGACAGAGTCGGGTGACAGCGCCTTGGGATTAACGATTCTCCGTGCCACGTCCACTTTCACGGTCGAAGCCGTCTGCTTCAGGCCTCCTGCCTGTAACACAAAGTCTTCAAGTGTCTCATTGGCCGCATATTTGTAGATGCCGGGATAGTGTACTTCGCCGTGGATGGTAATGGTCTGTTCCTCCATCATCTCTTGCTTTGTGGGGATGAACAAAACATCGTTTGGTTGTAATGGGATGTCGGGCGCATTGCCGCTGAGGATTCCTTCCACGTCAACAGATACCACCTCAAGTGTACGGTCAGCTTTCATGCGATGCATCACGGCATGGGCTGTGAAGGCTTCTTCCTTTAGGCCTTCAGCACTTTCCAAAAGGGTGCGCACACTGTTAATCTGTCCGCCTACCTGATACTTACCAGGACGGAAGACGGCACCTTTGAGTTCCACCATGTTGCTGTATCGCTCCAGGATTGAATCTACGGCTACAGAGTCTTGGTCGGCCAAATGGAATGAACTGAAATCGAACTCTTCCACACTGTGTACAGAGTATTCGCGTCCAGTCTTACGAATTAGGCGTACCTGCTTGGTATAGGCATCACCAGAGAAACCTCCCGCATATTTAAGCAGTGAGGCTACACTCTCGTTTTTGCGCATCTCATAATACATCGGGCGCTTCACTTTACCTGTGATATTGACTAGGCAGTCATAAGGTCCGACAACGATGACATCATTATCGGCCAAGCGGACATTACCTGTCAGTTTGCCGTTCAGAATGTAATCGTAGATATCAACCACTGTGACGAGTTGGTTCTGGCGATATACCTTAATATTACGAAGGGTACCCAGATCGTTGGTGCCGCCGGCCATATAGAGAGCATGGAATACGGTGGCAAAGGCAGAAAGGGTATATGTTCCCGGTGTCTTCACCTCGCCCATCACGTTCACCATAATGGTGCGCGTTTGTCCCACCGTCAGTCTTATCTGACTGCTGCTGTAGCGGCTGCCCAGTGTCGAGCGCAGATGAGCATTAGCCTGACTGACGGTCATTCCGCTTACCGTCACTGGTCCGTAGCCCTCAATGGTTACTGTGCCATCAGGTGAGACAGTACTCTGTACGGTCTTCTGCGAAGCTCCGTAAATATCGATAAACACAGCATCACCCGGACCTAGACGGTAATTCTGCGGTGTTGCAATGTTCATGTTAGGCTCAAAGGAGAGTTCCTTGTTGTTGAAAATATCGCGGCCGAAGACTTTTTTCTTATTCTTGTCACGCTCGGCAATAAGCTGTTCGAGCATGGCTGTGGTGTCAGGGATAATACCATTGATCTCCTGTTGCATGGTAAGCCAGTCGGCATTTGTGTCGTCGTATATAATCGGGCCTGTCTGTTGAGTGAGGTCCTTAATGCGATATTGAGGCATATTATGCTGTTCCGTGTAGTCCTCGCGCGTCTTGCCGTTGGGCTGTCTTGAACGGTCGTCAGTGGACCTCGTATCGGAGGAAAGATTTCCCAATCCCTTGCTGTTGACTTCACGTTCATACTTGTTGCGAACCCTGCGAATCTGCTGGATATCCACGCCACGCTGCATCAGTTGAGTCACGATCTGCTGGTTGGAGGTTCCTGCGGCATGCTCTTTGACAACGAACTGCATAATCTGTTCATCGGTCATGGTAGACTGCGCAAGGGCAGTCAGTGTGAAAAATGCCATCAGGTAGGAAAGAATAATATATCTCTTCATAATCTGTCACATATTTAATATATAACCATAAAAGGCTGCTTTTATTGCAAAAAGCGGACAAAGGTAGTTAAAATTTTCGGTTTTTCCTTGCGTTATCGGAAAAAAACGCTAATTTTGCAACTTGAAAACATACTAAAATAGGGGATGACTGGATTTGACAGCAGGCCGAGATGGTATGTAAGCACGCGGAGCGTTGGCTAGTGGCTCCTTAATCCTACGAGTCATCAAAATTTATCTGGCAACAACAACTATGCTCTCGCTGCCTAATCGAAGTACAGTAGATTACTGGCTTAATTCTGTCACCAGGTGACAGAACGAGACGTCGCTCAGATGCCCTTTTTCCGAGGCTTTCTGGTTTAGCGGCGCAGCAATATCGGGAATAGTCGGCAATGGCCTCGCATTGTAGGCGAAAATTTTGAGGATAAGGCTGTGGTTGGTGGCCCGGGTCTTGCCGCAGCACGAAAATAAAGGCTGGGATAAGCGTGTAGAAAGCGTATGGTTTCCCTGTTTGGACGAGGGTTCAACTCCCTCCATCTCCACAGAGTGATTTCGAGGCTCATCTCTTGCAGGTGAGCTTCTTTTTTGATAATCCATCGGATGGCTGAAGGGGAAAGACGTTTTTGGAAGAAAGACGACATGCAGTGGTTCGTGCTTAGGGTGAAATGGGTTCCGGTGGAACGACTTGAGCAACTGCTGAAGGATGAAGGTGCAGAGACCTTTATCCCTCGTCGGTATATGCTAAGGACAGACCCTCGTGGACGAAAACACCGTGTGTTGAAAAATGTACTGCCTGAATTGGTTTTTGTCCATAGTACCTATAACTTTCTGCAGCCATTTAATAAGAAAGTTCAGGCTAAATATGGACTGGCGGTTTCCTTCTGTAAGTTACGGAATGGTGAACACAATCATGTGATGGTTGTACCTGATCGTCAGATGAATCCTTTTATCAAGGCCGTGACAGAGATGGAGGAACGCGTTACTTTCTTGCAGCCGGATGAATTGGAACTGCAGAAAGGGGACACGGTTCGTGTACATGGCGGTCCACTTGACGGGCAGATTGGTGAGATTGTAAAACTCAAAGGGAAGCGAAAGAAACGGCTGGTGCTCCGCCTGATGGATTTTGCGGCCATTTCCATCAGTACGGTGGAACCGGAATATGTGGAACTCATAAAACCGGATGAAGTATGATAGAGTCGATACTTGTTATACTACTGACAGCTATTGCGCCTGTTGCCCTACTGATGTGGTGGGTGAACAGGAAAGACAGTACCCGACCAGAACCTAAGAAGATGCTGGTGAAAGGTTTCTTCTTTGGATTGGTTTCCGTGTTCCTTTCTTTAGGCTTCTCACTGGGCATTAATGAACTGGGACTCAGTTTTGCGGACAGTACCTCACTTGAAGGTCAGATAGCGGAGGCTTTCTTTGGTGCTGCCTTACCTGAAGAGACGGCCAAGTTGATTATGCTGTGGCTTTTGTTGCGAAGAAACAAGTATTATGATGAGTATTTTGACGGTATTGTATATGCTGCCTGCATCGGACTTGGTTTTGCCGGATTTGAGAATATCTTCTATCTTGTGGATGAAGACGAATGGTTCTCGGTAGGTGTGGTACGTGCATTTGTCTCTGTGCCAGGCCATTTGAGTTTTGCTGTGGCTATGGGCTATTTCTATTCACATTGCAAGTTTGGAGTGAATAAAAATCTATGGACCTATATTTGCGTATTACTGATTCCTGTATTGGCCCATTGGATTTTCGATGCACTACTGATGGGGGCCAGCGTGGTGAGTGACACAATGAGTCTTGTCTTCGTAGTCGTCTTCAGTTTCTTCCTCCGGTTCCTTTATAACCGCACGATGAAGAGAATTCATAAATTGGAGGATATGTGAAACAACTAGGCGTGGCTATTCCTCATCTGTCAAATCTTCCAGTTGTTGGTCGTCTGAACGCGGAATACGCTCGTCGTCCTTAGCACCCAAAGCCACTATCTTACGTGCTGGTGCAAGCATGTTCTGTCGACCGTTGAATAGGTCATCACATTCCTTATAGCGTTTTTCAACGGCTTCAATGCTTTTGCCTAAATCGGCATAGCGTTTACAGAACAACCCTACACGCTTGATGAGTATCTCTGCATTCTTATAGACCTCTTCCTGGTTCTGTGTCTGGTCAAACTGCGTCCAAGCCATCTTGATCATACGGAGGATGACGGTGAGGTTGAGTTCACCGGCAATACAGACATTCTTCTTCAAGGCTTCCGTCCATAAGGTTGGATCGTTTTGCATGGCAGCCTGAAACGCGCCTTCGAACGGAACAAACATAATCACGAAGTCGATGCTGGAATGTTGTTTGGGAAGATATTTATTATAGTTCTTGGCTGCCAGTTCGTCCACATGCTTACGCATACTCTCCAAATGCTGTTTCAAGGTGATATCCCGTTCTGTGTCATCCGTAGCATTTACGAAGCGTTCATAAGCAGTAAGTGACACTTTGGAGTCGATGATGGCATCTTTCTGATCTGGGAAATGGAGAATAACATCGGGACGCATGCGCTGTCCGGTTTCTTCATTAATAATGGTTTCACCTGTATCGCTTTTCATCGTCACTTGTTCCTCATAGTCACGGCCTTTGCGAAGTCCGGCATTATCGAGAATAACGCCCAGAACCTGTTCGCCCATACTCCCCTGGAACTGTGTGTTATGGGTTAGTGCATTGGTCAGTCGAGTGGCTTCATTACCTATCTCCTGAGCACGTTCCAACATATTCCTGATTTGTTCTTTCACGCTGGCCGTATTTTCCTGAGCTTTGTCGCGGGTGGTCTGCACAAGGAGATGCAATTCGGCAAGTTTTTCCTTGAGTGGATTCACAACCCCCTCCATCGCCTTTGAGTTGTTCTCCTCCAGTTCTGCCGACCGTGATTTCAGAAGTTGCTGCGTCACGTTGGTCATCTTTTCCTGCATTATCTGCATCTGCTGTTGCAGTTGGGTATTCATCAGTTCCTTTTGTTCGCGGATGCGCTCAGCTGATTGTTCGCGGAGTTCCTGAATGCGTATGTCTGCTTCTCGGTTCTGTTCCTCCAGATGCTCTTGGCTCTCCTTTTCCAGCCTTTCCATTTGTTGCAGAATCAGCTCGGCTTCCTTGGATTTGGCAGAAAGATTCATGTTCAGTTGCTCCCGTTCATGAAGGAGTCGGGTGAGTTTCCGGTTAAAGATTATCCACGTGATGATGGCACCTGTAAGCAGTCCGATAATAGCCAATAATATTTCCATGCCGCGAAATTACGAAAAAAAACTCAAAATGTTTGCAGATTCTCGAAATAATTGTGTAATTTTGTAGGCAAACAACTATGCTATCAACTATTACAAGGAAGAATGCTATGGATATCATAACACAAGAGAACTTCAACCAGAAGTATCTGGACAGCATTGAAGTAAGACAGATAGACCATTTCGTCTGTAAGGAAATGGGGCGGCAGATACATCGCTATATCAAGGGAATGTCGGGCCGCAAATGTATTATGGAAAAATTTGAGGAAGCACTCTCCACTCTTACTGTACCTGAAAAAGAAAAAGCTATTGCAAGATATATCGATTTGAACCGTAAAAGTATCAGTGGTCTGGACTTTAAGGTAGTGTTGGCACGTGCAGTCGCGAATTATTGTGACACTTTCGACTATATGCTGGCTTTTATCAACAACCGTGAGAAGATGCAGTTTTATTTAGACCGTATCCTTTCAAAGTATATCTGTTTCCACACAGTGTTTGAAAAAGATGGCAAGTTTGGTATCAAAGACCACGAGGGGGAAGTGTTGGTGAGTGCCAATTATGATTTCCTTCGCACCTGTTATACCTACGTGGATGACTTGATTACGATGCCTATCATAGCCGAGAAAAACGGAAAGTTGGGACTGATTCTGCCCGACCGCCATGATACCGTAGTTGCAGATTTCATCTATGATGATATTTCCCTTCGTGATGAATATCCTTATTTTGAAGCCAAAAAAGGCAGGAAAAAGGTACTTTTGAACGATAAAGGTGAAATAGTCTGAAAAAAGTATGCATTAGTTTGTGTGAATCGTAAACTTTGCGTATCTTAGCACCACAAATTTAATATTTATGGCAAACAACCACAATAATTATTGCGTGATTCTGGCTGGTGGAAAAGGACGTCGTCTCTGGCCGTGCAGCCGTGAAAAACAACCCAAACAGTTCTTGGACTTCTTTTCAACGGGGCGCACGCTGCTGCAGTCCACTTTTGACCGCATCACCAAGATCATTCCTCCTGAGCGTGTGCTTATCAGCACGAACCAGGAGTACCAACACCTTGTAAAAGAACAGCTACCGGAACTTCCCGATCTAAATATCCTTGCTGAACCTATTTATCGCAATACTGCCCCAAGTGTGGCATGGGCATGCCATTGGGTTTATGCGAGGGATCCTGAAGCAAATCTGCTTGTTGTACCCAGCGATCAGGCAGTTTTTAAAGAAGAGGTTTTTCAGCAGAACATGTTGAAAGGACTGGAACTTGTTGAGAAATTTGACCATCTCCTTACGATGGGTGTGAAACCGTCGCGTCCCGAGCCTGGCTATGGATATGTGCAGTTGGGCGACAAGACAGATCAGGATGATGTGTGGCGTGTGAAGTCCTTTACGGAAAAGCCCGACCGCGAATTTGCTAAGATGTTTATGGAAAGCGGCGAGTTTTTGTGGAATACGGGCATATTTCTTTCCAATGTCAAGTATCTGCGTTCCTGCATGTGGAAGGTGCTGCCCGTGGTTATCCGTACATTGGAGGATGAAGGCCACGACCATACACCCGAAGAGGAGCATGCCTACATACAGGAGAATTTCCCCTCATATCCGAATCTCTCTATCGACTATGGCATTTTGGAAAAGAACGAGAATGTCTATGTGATGAAATGTGATTTCGGATGGGCTGACCTAGGCATGTGGCATAGTATCTATGAGAGTTGGGCCAAGGGAGAGGGAGACAATGTGGTTATCGATTCGAAAGTGGTGCTCGATGACAGTAAGGGCAATATTATAAAATTACCCGCTGACCACGTGGGTGTAATCAACGGGTTGGAGAATTTTATTGTTGCTGAGAAGGACAATGTGCTACTCATCTGCCGGAAAGAAGATTCAAGTGCGCTTGTCCGCAAATATATTAGTGAGGTGCAGATTCGTTTCGGCGAAGAGTTTATCTAAAACTCAGCACGAATCTTGCTCGCTATCTCTTGGAACTCAGCCTCGCTGAGTTCCAGTTTTTTACGGCGGAAATCAGCGTCACCCTCCGTCTGCATGGGAATGAGGTGGATGTGTGCATGGGCAACTTCCAAGCCAAGTACTATCTGGGCAACCTTTTTGCAAGGGAAGGCTTTCTTAATGGCGATGGCTACACGCTTGGCAAACTGCTGATAGCGAGCCAGTTCATCATCATCCATATCAAAAAAGTAATCCACTTCCCGGCGTGGAATTACCAGTGTGTGACCTTTCACTAATGGGTTAATGTCAAGAAATGCATAGAACTCTTCGTTCTCAGCGCATTTGTAACTGGGAATTTCACCAGCGGCAATCTTACTGAAAATATCCATAATCTAAGGGTGTTAAGATAAAGTGATGTTAATATGAAATTTTCTCAATACGAAGCTTGATGGTGCCGCGTGGAATCTTCACTTCCACTTCGTCACCCACCTTATGGTTCAGCAGTCCCTGCGCAATCGGAGTGCTGATGGATATTTTCCCTTCACGGAGATTAGCTTCGCTCTCAGAGACAATCGTATAGGTCATTCGGGCCTTGTTGGCCAAATTTGTCATCTCCACCTTACTCATGATCTGGACGGAGTCGGCACTCAGACGGCTTGTGTCAATGATTTTTGCTTCGGCCAGTGTCATCTTCATCTCGGCAATCTTAGCCTCCAGTTTTGCCTGTGCTTCCTTGGCGGCGTCGTACTCGGCATTCTCGCTCAAGTCTCCTTTATCGCGCGCTTCAGCGATGGCAGCCGAAGCCTTCGGACGCTCTATGCTTTCTAATCTTTGCAGTTCGGCCACGAGTTTATCATAGCCTTCTTGTGACATGTATGCCATAATTCTATTCTTGTTTTTAGTTATTTATTACAACTATTTAGACGGGATAGAAAAAACTAAGAATTCCGACATCTTTCTCAATGTCGGAACTCTGTTACCTGTTTTTATTTTATCCGTTTGCAAAGATAGACAGTTTTTTTGAAACGGCCAAGCGTTTTTTCGTAAATTTACATCGGCAGGAATGTTTTTCCCGAAAAAATTTGGTGGTTTCATGGAAAAGCATTACTTTTGCACCGCATTAAGAAACATGGGGGATTAGCTCAGTTGGCTAGAGCGCTTGCATGGCATGCAAGAGGTCATCGGTTCGACCCCGATATTCTCCACTAAGAAGCCTTCCCGTGGGAAGGCTTTTTTCGTTCTTTTACTGTCCCCCCAACCGTGTAAAGAATTCTATGATTTCTTCCCATGTCTTGAAGGTGTTGTCTCCAAAATGTAACTGGGTGCCCATGAAATCTTTGCAGGGTATGGCATCAATCAGATAGTCGCCTAGCAGGAGATTACGCTGGTTGGTGAAGATAAGGTGTCCGAATGCAGGGACGCTGACGGTATCTTTCGTCCATTCCTGTACACCTTTTATATAGTTAGCGTCATATGCAGGGCTTGCGGCTACGATAAAGAGATTATAGGATTCCAACAGGTATTTGAATGCTTTCATCGCTGATGAACGCTGCTGTCCACGTTCGTCACGGAGCGCATCTATGGCAATGTATATGACAGGTCGTTCCCTGCCATCCTGATGGTCGTCAATCCATCGGATAACCGGAATGACGGCTTCAGAGAAAACACGGTCGTTCATGCGGTGCTCACCGTGAAACCAAATGCCCCTGTCGTAATGCTCCATGAAAACAGGGTAGGTATGCACCAATGGGTCCTCGTCGCCAAATAGTCCCCACACTTCACCCTTCTTGTTGACGTCAGCGAAGCATTGTTCCTGCACTGCCCTGTATTCCTTCACCATGGCCTTGGTGACGATAAACTCCTGAACGCCGTCCTCTCGGGGGTTCAGAAAAGTCTGCTTGCCTACCATACCGTGGGCTCCCATCGTGTCGGCTATGTGGAAAGCCGGATTCACCAATATGCGGTCGGTACCATTAAGTTGTTCAGCGTACATGCCGCCCATTGAAGTCCCTATGATGAGGTCGGGCTGCTCTTCGTCTTGTTTACGGTGGAGTAGGGCAATGGCCTCATGAGGATCAACGGGCAAGTCGAAGGCTACCACGTTTGCTGACGGCAGCATCTCACGTAGGCGAGTAACGGTACCGCTACGTGCCGATGAGCCGAAACCATGCACATACATGATTTTCTTCCCCTTCATCAGTGTGGGGTATTGCTTGATATAAGGATTCTCCATAGTTCTTCAATCAATGACAAGGGGAAGTCAAGCTTCAATCTTGCGGTATTTCACACGTTTAGGTTCTTCGCGTCCCAGTCGGCGCAGTTTGTTCTCTTCATATTCCGAGTAACTGCCCTCAAAGAAGAATACGTTGGAATCGCCTTCGAAGGCCAGGATATGCGTGCATATACGGTCGAGGAACCAACGGTCGTGGCTGATGATTACAGCGCATCCGGCAAAGTCTTCCAAACCTTCCTCCAATGCCCTGAGTGTGTTCACGTCAATATCGTTGGTAGGCTCATCGAGCAACAGCACATTTCCTTCTTCCTTTAGAGCCAAAGCCAGTTGCAGACGGTTGCGTTCACCGCCGGAAAGAACACCGCAGAGCTTCTGCTGGTCAACACCGGCGAAGTTGAAACGCGACAGGTAGGCGCGGGCATTCACGTCGCGGCCTCCCATACGCAGCAGTTCATTGCCGCCAGAAATCACTTCATATACGCTTTTCTCAGGATCAATGCTGGTGTGCTGTTGGTCCACATAGGCTATTTTTACCGTTTCACCCACCTCAAAGGTTCCAGCGTCTGGCTTCTCCAATCCCATGATAAGGCGGAAGAGCGTGGTCTTACCGGCACCATTGGGACCAATAACACCCACGATACCGTTAGGAGGCAGCATGAAGTTCAGATCGTCGAAAAGCAGTTTCTCGCCGAAAGCCTTTTTTACATGCTGGGCCTCAATCACTTTGTTGCCCAGTCGCGGTCCGTTGGGGATGAAGATTTCCAACTTTTCCTCTTTCTCTTTCACGGTCTCGTTGAGCAGTCGGTCATAACTGTTCAAACGAGCCTTACCCTTAGCTTGGCGGGCCTTGGGAGCCATACGCACCCATTCCAGCTCGCGCTGCAGTGTTTTGCGCCGCTTGCTCTCCTCCTTTTCTTCTTGAGCCAGCCGTTGTGTCTTCTGTTCCAGCCAACTGCTATAGTTGCCCTTCCAAGGAATGCCTTCTCCACGGTCGAGTTCCAGAATCCATCCAGCCACGTGGTCAAGGAAGTAACGGTCGTGGGTAACGGCTATGACCGTGCCTTCATATTGTTGGAGATGTTGCTCCAGCCAGTCAATGGATTCGGCGTCCAGATGGTTCGTGGGCTCGTCGAGCAGAAGTACGTCGGGTTTCTGTAACAACAGCCGGCATAGGGCAACCCGTCGGCGCTCACCTCCACTGAGATGTTCGCAGAGCTGGTCTTCCGGCGGACAGCGCAGGGCATCCATCGCTCTTTCCAGACGGCTGTCAAGATTCCAAGCGTCGGTGGCGTCAATAATGTCCTGCAACTCAGCCTGCCGTGCAAACAATTTGTCCATCTTGTCAGGGTCCTCATAATATTCGGGCAAGCCGAACTTCTGATTGATTTCCTCATATTCGCTGAGGGTGTCCACTACGTGCTGCACGCCTTCCTGCACAATTTCCTTGACGGTCTTTGTCGGATCCAAAGGTGGGTCTTGTGGCAAATAGCCTACCGAATAGCCTGGTGAGAAAACCACTTCGCCCTGGGTGGGCTGTTCCAGCCCGGCAATGATTTTCATCAATGTGGACTTTCCCGAACCGTTCAAGCCGATGATACCTATCTTAGCACCATAGAAGAAGGATAGGTAAATGTTTTTCAGCACTTGTTTTTGGTTCTGCTGAATGGTTTTGCTCACTCCCACCATGGAGAAGATGATTTTCTTGTCGTCTGTTGTTGCCATATATGATTTTTTTTATTTGCTTGTTTGCTTATTCTACTTGTATTTTATGTCAGGATAGTTTATATTCCACAAAAGCCTCCATGGCCTCATAGCAAGCCAGGCCGAGGTCGTCGTATAGTTTTGCTGTGCTGCGGTTGCGATCTTCGGCCCGCTGCCAGAACAGACGCTCGTCGTTGCCAAGGAAGGGAGCACTTTCCATCTGGCTGGCATGTTTCAGAATGGCATTACGTTTGGCTCGAAGTTCCTCTGGACTCATCGGCACGCACATCTCTATGTTCTCTATTTCCCATTCGGCCCATGCTCCACGGTACATCCATATACGGCAGTCGTGCAGCCATTCCGTATTCTTCTGCTTTTCTTCCTGAAGGGCTGCCAAAACGGCATCCGTACATTTGCGGTGGGTACCATGCGGGTCGGCAAGGTCGCCTGCCACATACACTTGATGGGGACGCACCTCGTTGAGCAGATTTTGCACGATGCATACATCTTCCCCACTCATAGGCAGTTTCTCTATCTTACCGCTTTCATAGAAAGGAAGGTCGAGAAAATGTACGTGGTCAGCAGGTATATGATTAAAGGTGCAGGCCGTGCGGGCCTCTCCCCGTCGGATAAGTCCCTTGAGTATGAGAACATCACGAGAATCAAAATCCCCCTCTTTCTTTTGCCTGAGGAACTGTTTGATTTCTTGGTATTTGTTGCGGATTACCTCATCGGCATTATTGCCGAAAAGTTGGTTAAAGCCGTTGATGAAGTGCATGAAACGTGTAACCTCTTCATCCCCGACGGCTATGTTGCCGCTGGTCTCGTAAGCAATATGCACATCGTGGCCTTGCTGCACCAGTCTCCGAATGGTTCCACCCATTGAAATCACGTCATCGTCAGGGTGAGGAGAGAACACGATGACGCGCTTGGGATAGGGTGCGGCGCGTTCGGGACGGTAGGTGTCATCGGCATCGGGCTTTCCTCCCGGCCATCCCGTAATGGTGTGCTGAAGGTCGTTGAATACCTTGATGTTGGCATTGTAGGCAGAGCCGTAGAGGGCCAGTAGTTCAGAAAGACCGTTTTCGTTATAGTCCTTGTTAGTGAGTTTCAGCAAAGGTTTATGAATGGTCTGGCAGAGCCATACTAGTGCCGAGCGCACCAGCTTGTCTGTCCAGTTACATGAGGTGACGAGCCATGGGTGAATGATGCGCGTCAACCGGGAGGCTGCCGAAAGGTCGATGACAGCATGGGCGTCTTGGTGTACCTGCAGGAATGACGCGGGAATCGCGTCAGTCATCTTTTCCTCTACGGTCTTCCGGATAATCTCCGCTTTTTCCTCTCCCCAGCCTACCATGAAGACCTTTTGCGCTTTGAGGATGGTGGAGATACCCATCGTGATGGAGCAGGGTGGCACTTTCTCGTTGTTGCCGAAACTGAGCGTCATCTCTTCCCGGGTGGTATTGTCAATGAGGATGATGCGTGAAGTGGAAGATAACACCGAACCAGGCTCGTTGGTGGCGATGTTCCCCATACGGCCTATGCTTAGAAGCATGATGTCGATCCCCCCGCTTGTGTTGATTAGCTGTTCGTAGTCGCGGCAGTGTTCCCATACTTTCTCTTGGGCGATACTTCCGTCAAGCGTGTGGATATTCTCTTCCTTGATGTCGATATGATTCAGGAACCGGTCTCTCAACTGCTGAATGGCACTGTTTTTGGTAGTTGGTGTCAGTGGGAAATATTCGTAGGCGTTGAACACCACGACATCTTCGAAACTCAGTCCTTTTCTGTTGCGGCGGATGAGTTCCTTGAACACAGGCGTCAGTGAGAGTCCTGTGCCGAGTCCGATTATGCATTGCTGACCTTGCCTGGTCTTTTCCTTGATGGTCTGTTCTATCACGTCGGCGATGCTCCTCACCCCCTCCTCCATAGAAGGAAATATCTCCGTGTCGATTTTCTCCTGTCGAGTCAGTTCACTCCGCTCTACGGCATTGCGGGGACGGAACAGTTCTGTCGGCACTTTGTTCAGCACGATTTGAGAACTCAGATTTAGATTCATATTCTTTTTGCTGTTTTATGAGTGCAAATATAACCTTTTATTTCTGAAAGACCGCATTTTTACATATTTTAAAGATCTCAATAGCCTGTGTGAGAGATGCTACCGGTTGTCCTGTTATCTATATTTTCCACTGAGAATTTTCTTGCGCAAGCCTTTTATGGCGGGCTTATAATAGTCAATTTCCATGGCTTCGATGGTGCGTTGCAACTCATCCATCAGCTCAGGGTAGAATTGGCACATTCGATAGGCGAGCTTCATGCAAAGCGTCTGTATGCCGGGATATTCCTCGATGCTGGCCATGTGTATCAGACAGAAGTCCAGAAAGTCGGTCCGCAAGTCGTCTTCTTCCATCGGGAGCCGTTCGATGATGTTCAGCGAAAGCCGCCTCACCGAAGAGTTTTCCGTTTGCATGGCCTGACGGATGAATTCGTTGAGGAACTCTTGCAAAGCCGACAGTTCCTCGTTGCTGGCCTTGGTCAGTCCCCACAGGGCACTCCTCGCCACTCGGTGGTCGTCGGCGAATGCATACCGGCGAGCAAAGGCGGGGAAATCGCCCTCGGCTTTAATCTCTTGGTAAATCTCTTGGGCGCCGCCCTCGCTGAAGGTTTGTCGCAGCCGTTCACTCGTTATCGCCATAGTTCATTTCAAACTGTCATCTTACGGTGTTGATAGTTTTTTGCAGTTCTTCAAGGAATCGGGCGGCGTGGCTGCCGTCCATCTGGGCATGGTGGAACTGTAACGAGATGGGAAGGGTGGTCTTCAACCAGCCTTTGCGATATCTGCCCCATGCGAGGAAGGGATTGGTGTAGATGCCGCTGTACTGGTTGACTATGGAGTCGAGTTCCGTGCCGGTAACAGCCGATGTACCCACAATTACGGCTTCATCGTCCAAAATGTCCTGACAGGTTTCGCTGATAGTCTTTGTCAGTAGCTGGTAGTTGGCGTTAAACTGCTCTAGGTCGTCGGTAACGGCAACGTCGCAGAAGCTGAGTCCACCCTTCACGTTTTCTACTATCATGTTGATGGCCATGCGGTCGTAACGGTACAGTTTGCCGTTCTGGGGCAGCATGTAGAACTCGTCAATCTTTGATGCCGCCTTTCCGATGCACCAACAGAGCAGCATGTTGAATTTCAGTCCACGCCGACGGCTCATCTTTCGCAACTGCGTCACGTCGAACGTCTTGGTAAGTGTCACCATGGGCATGGGCGACTTCATCCACAGTTCGAACGCCATTGCCCGGCTGGTGTCTTTGGGGTTGATTTCCTGTTTCATTTATTTCTCCATCTTTTCAACATCGGGAAGAAGCTGCGCATCATCTGCTTATACTCTTCCTTGGTCATGGGCTTAGGCATCTGCTTGTTAACTTCATCAATGAACTGCGCACAATGCTCAATCATCTCGTCCATTGAGCAGTTCTGCAGGAACTTGCCGTCCTTGAAACAATACTGGCAGTAGTCGAAATTTGTGCTGCCGTCAACATTTGTTCCGCAATCCTCGATGCGTGTCAATGGCATGCCGCAACTTTGGCAGAACTGAGGCAGTTGTCCCTTTTGGAAAGCTTTCTCCTTCTGGGGGAATGTGGCTTCGTATGCCTCGAACTCTTTTGGATGAACGTCGGCCGCAAAGTAGCCCATCGGAGGGCAATAGGTACCCTCGCGATTGCCCCAATAGCCAGGAATCAGCTCTTGGGCAAGGAAATAGGGAACTTCTGATTCTTTGGGCTCTGCATGATAGTGAATTTTCAGTTTGCTGGCCAAATGGAAGCCTGCGTGTTGATAGAACTCGATGTTACCCTCCATCTGTATCAGGCCGATTCCCATCTCCTTAGCCTTCTGTAATGCATACTGCAGCAGCTTGAGGCCGTAGCCTTTGCGTTTGTAGTGGGGGTGGATGCTGATAGGACCGAATGTGCATGACGGGAAGCGGGTGCCATCGTCGAGGATGATTTCGGCCTTCGAAAACATCACATGGCCGATAATCTTATCGTCTTCTTCCATCACAAAGTCGAGCGCAGGAATGAAGTCGGGATTCGTTCTAAATTGATTGAGCACGTAATGCTCTGTGCACCCTGGACGGTAAACGTTCCAGAATGCCTCGCGTGTAAGGTTTTCAACCTCACGATAATCTTTTGGTGTTTCTAATCTGATATGCATAGTTATTCTTCACTAAGGCGAACACGCATTTTCATGATTTCTTGCACATTGTTGATAACACTGATGGTACCGAAACTCATCAGAAGTGCTAAAGCGGTGGAAACTATTAGGCGGGAGTTTTCTGCGAGCCAAATTAGCCATTTGCCTTGCTGGTTGAAGGTGAAGAGAGGTACGTTGGCGGGCGTGGAGAGAAGAAACGCGATGGTGACAGCGCCACTGATAATGCCTACGATAAAGGCTGCTACCATGGCTTTCTTATAGTTGCGGATGGTGGCCTCCTGATGCTGTTTGACATACTCCACGGCATCCAAGCGCTTGGTGAGCCTGTCCATGAAGACGGCATTGTCATCGAACTGTGGCTTCTGTGCGAGGAACAGTTCCTCAAGTTCTTTGTCTTTGTTCATAACTTCAGTTTTTCTTTAAGTTTGTCGCGTCCTCTCGAGAGTTGTTTCTTGACGGCATCTTCTGAGGTCTCTGTTATAGAGGCTATTTCCTTGACGTTATAGCCATTGAGATAGAAGAGAGTGATGGCCGAACGCTCTTTAGGTGGAAGGGTACGGAGGGCCAGGTAAAGGCTCTGGTGTTCAAAACTGCTTTCTGCGGAGGTGCTGCTGGCAAGCATTCGTGCCTCGTCGATGCTTTCGGTTGTACGAAAACTGGCTTTGTGGTTGAGGAAGGTATTGTAGGCAATCTTGAAAATCCATGAGCGGAACTTTCCTTTTTCCTGATAGCCAGCCGACGAGAGGTAAGCCTTCACCAGCGCATCCTGTGCAAGGTCGTCGGCATCGCTCTTGTTACCACAGCAGAGGGCGAACAGAAAGCCTCTTAGTGCCTCCTGTTCACGCTCTACCAATGCTATGAATACCTCGCGTGTCACTTGCTTGCAGCCTGTGTTTTCAGTAGTTGCTCTTCTGCCTCCATTTCCTTGGCAAGCATCTTCTTGCCGGTAAAGTAACTGATGAGGAAAGCGATGCCTACAGGTAGCAATATCAAGCCGACAACGCCCATGGGACTTGAGCTGTTTTTAAAAATGCTAAGGTACATTTCACTACCTATGAAACCAATTCCAAGTAGCGTGGCAATCATGCCCACCTGTAACTTCGACAGTATTTTTTCCTTCAGCAGTTTTTTCTTGGGCGAGATCTTTTCCATGAGTTCTTCGACATCCATTTCCGGATTCTTCTCGATAGCTGCCAAAATGATTTCTGTACGTTTGTTGGTCTCGTTCATTTTCTGACGTACACCCAGCAAAATGGCTACGATGGGAAGTATACATCCACAGGCAATGGGTACTAAAATTTCAACTAAATGCTCCATAATTCTTTTGTTGTTATTTGTTAAACTTCTGTTTCCTTGAACCGATTCATTTATAAAACAGTTTGGGAAAGCAAAAGGTGACGTAATGAGAGTAAAATTATTTCTTTTCTTTACTAATAGCCCCCAAATTCCTTCGGTGAATAGGCTAAAGATTCCTTGCCCACATCCCTCCTGTAGACTATGAATTTCTACTCTTTATGAGTTCCCATTCTATTTCTCCTTCTTCAAGTAATCAAACAGGTTAATGGTTCCTGCTTCATTCTTGACATTAAGGGTTGGGACATACTCTTCCATTCTTGTAGTGCCACTTGTCTTATCGACATAAAAATAAACAAATGCACCTGTATAACTACGGAATACCACCTGATACGCAGAATCCGTCTCTTCGCCCATCTTTATATACATTATGGAGGGGTTGTCTTTCGCAATACTCCAGTCGTACGTGCTATGGCAATAGTTACTTACTCCTTCATATGCCATTTCCGACGTTATTCCCCGCTTTGAGGTGTTGGTGCCGCATGAACAGAACAGCAAAACGAAGAAAATGGATGATAAGACTATATATTTCATCTAAACAACTGTTTACCATCAGAAAATGCCTTCCCTACGGTCTTGCCAAGCTGGATGTATGTATGGTGTACCGGATCGAAGGTGATGAGTTTCATCTGGGCCACATCGGGTTTTCCATCTTCGGCCAAATACTTTTCGTCGCAAAGGATGTTCACTATTTCAGCTACGAGGTAATAACCAGTCTCGCTTTCATCAATCTTTTGCTTTACACGACATTCCAAAGTCATCGGGAACTCCTTGAATACAGGCGCATTCACATTGGGAGCCTTTTCAACAGTCCATCCCGTCTTTTCCATTTTGTCAGGTGTGTTCCTACCGCTGACGATGCCCACATAGTCGGAAGCTACCATTGTCTCTGCTATTGCAAAAGTCACGGTGAACTCTGGATTTGCGACCAGGTTGTCTGTTGTCTGATGTGAACCAAGTGAGATGATGATTTCGTGCATGTCCCACTGTCCACCCCAAGCTGCATTCATGGCATTGGGCTTACCTTCTTCATCATAAGTGCCGATAATCAGCACGGGTTGTGGCAAAAGCCACGCTGTAGATTTAAAACTCTTCATAGTTGTATCGTTTAGCATTATCGTATTTCTTCCAATTCTCCTGTTTCTGAATCAATAATAAAGCCGCGTACCACGATGTCCTTTGGGACCAGCGGATGGGTCATAATAGTCTCAACGGTTTTGCGGACGGACTCAGGTGTGTCCTTGAAACCCTCCAGCCATTGGTCCAGGTTGATGCCACACTTGCGGATGGTGTCGAGTGTTTCATCAGTTACGCCACGGGCAATCATTTCGTGGTGAAAATGGTCAAAACTCATGTGGCAGGCTCCACAATGAGAGTGAGCCACAACCATGATCTCCTCTACGCCTAGTTCATAGATAGCTACGATCAGACTACGCATCGCAGAGTCGAAAGCCGAGATAACCAGGCCTCCAGCATTTTTGATGATCTTTGCATCGCCATTCTTTAATCCTAGGGCAGCAGGCAACAGCTCGGTCAGGCGGGTGTCCATGCACGAAAGCACAGCCAGTTTCTTGTCAGGATACTTGTCCGTAATATACTTTTCATAGCCCTTTTGAGCCACGAAAGTCTTATTGAATTCAATAATTTGGTCAATCATACTAATTCTTATTAAAACACTTGCCAAAGATACTCATTTTTGCTCAATATTTCGTATTTTTGGTCCCATAATTAACAAATGTTGAATATAGGATAGTTTATGAAAAAGAGTTCTTTTATCACAGTATTAATGGCCATGATGACGATGGTTGTTACTCCTTCGTTTGCCCAAGAGGAGCAAGGTTTTAAGAAGTTAAACGTTAGGGAGGATTTTACGGAGAATGGTTTTCAATGGTTCCACGATGCCGAGCTACTTGCAGCTGGTGACAAGGAAAAGAGCAATGCCATGACGATTGGCTGGGGTGGCATTGGGACACTATGGGGACGCACGGCATTGACCGTCTATGTGGCCGAGAAGCGCTATACCAAGGAATTTCTGGATAAAGCTGATTATTTCACCGTGATGGCTTTCGATGTTGAGCAGAGCAAGGTGTTGAACTACATGGGAACCAAGAGCGGACGCGATGGTGACAAGGGTCAGGCTTTGGGGCTCCATACGGCCTATACCGCCAACGGAACACCATACTACACCGAGGCTTCAATGGTGATAGAGTGCAAGATAATGTATGCCGCACCTTTCGACCCTCAGTACTTTAAGAGCGATATACCCAAGAGGATGTATGCAAACTTCCCAGCCGGCATCCACTCCATGTACATTGGTGAGGTTGTTAATGCCTGGAAAAAATAACGTAAGCGGGGAACCTCAGCAATGAGATTCCCCGCGAGTCCTTGATTCAAGGCATATGTAGAGCTGTCGTACGACCTATCTGCGTCCGCCGTGACCACCTCCGCGGCTGGTGTGCTGTGCAATCTGATGGTTGGGTGCACCGTGGCCTTTGTCGTTGCCGATGCTCGCATGGCCGTTGGAACGCCAGTTGCGGTTGTCGTTGCGGACATTGGGCTTTGGATTTCCTCCCATAGGCTTGTTGTTGTGAACAGCAGGCTTGTTGACATGCACTACCGGAGTGTTGTGATGTACAGCGGGCTTTGTCACGTGGCGGTCAGCATAGAAGTGAGCAGCCTTGTGGTTGTTGCCTCCCTTGTAGGTCACGAACACCGTGGGATGTGCGTGGTAGAAATGACCTCTGTCATAGCGGGTGTACACATTGAATATCCAGCCGTTGGCCCTCCATGCCACGGGGCGATAGAAGTAGGCCAGGGTGATGTACTTGTCGTACTGCCAGGCGTTCAGCACGAAACGGAGGTCTGCGTTACGACGATCCCACCAGATGCCAAACACGTCGGCATGGCCGTTGATGCTCATCAGGTAGTCGAGATTGATCTCGTAGACTGCCTCATACTGTGCAGCGGTAAGGTTCAGTTCGTAAGCCATCTTGTCGCTCAGGAAGAGAGCCTCGTGCTTTGCTGCGTTGTAGCTCATTGCGTTGGCCGAGATGGTCATGACCATCATCACTGCCAGAATCATCATCTTCTTCATAACCTTATCTCCTATTCGTTACGTTTGACAATCTGTTTCTTGTTCTCGTTGCAAAGAACGGCATTTTTCTTGGTATTTAAAAAGGAAAAATCATAATATGGAAGGGGATTTTTCCTATTCTTGTATAGGGAAAACTCCTAAAGTATGTTGTAAATTTGCTTCAATTTGCTCCATATATATAAGAAATGTGTATATTTGTACCCGTCCAAATAGAATAAAAAAAATGAAAAAGGTATTATTTGCTTTGGCTGCATTAATCGCACTTGCAGCCTGTGAAAACAAACAGAAAACTGTTTCCTCAACAGAGAATGGAAACGATAGTAGCGAGGTGGATGTCGTCCTTTCAGACGAAAATGAAGGTACCTATTTCCCGGCCATCGACCAGTTTTTGGCAGAGGAAATCGGGAGTCAATATGCTAAAGGTGAGTTTTGCGTTCCCTTTCACAGCATTGTAGGTGTAGATGAACGCAACGCAGAAGACATCCTTGTCTGGGGCGATTTCTGGGTATTTAACTACAATCAGGTTGGCGACACTTTGAAATGTGTATCAGGCGGCAGTCATCCGGGGCTGATGCACATTCGACAGAAAGAGAAGGGCTTCGAGGTGACATCTTTCGACCAAGTGGAGGACGGTTCCAGATACATGCCCACCGCCAAGAAAATATTCGGAGATAAGTTCGATGCATTTCAGGCTATCAATAGTGATGAGCAGAAGCGTGAAAAGCTGAGAGCCGATGTGTTGGCTACCTTTGTCAAGGAGCATAACCTTTCTGCCACGATGTATCAGGACTATGGGTGGCCTGCTAAAAAACTCCGGAAGTAAATCTGGTAAATTGGATATGGCGAAATGTATAATTTAATGGATTATATTATATGGAACAAAAATGCGAGAATTGCAAATTGAGAGCTTATTACGATAGGAACCCCAAGTCTGTTTTGGGGCGCTTCTGGCGTTGGCACATCAATTTCTGTCCAGGCTGGAAAGGATATTTCACCGGCCTGAGCGACGAAAAGAAAAAAGAGTTAAGAGAGCAGTACAACTTTACGAAGTATTGAATTATACTGAGAATACAGGGATAAAGGAATTTCCGGAAGGACAGGTCTATGGTAATACAGCAGATTGAAATAGCCCTGAAGCCCAAACGCAGAGGCTTCCATCTGGTGACAGGCGAGATTCTGAGCCAGTTGCCAAAGCTGCCGAAGACGGGTATCGTGAACATCTTCACCAAGCATACCAGTTGCGGATTGAGCATCAATGAAAATGCAGATCCTGATGTGCGAGTGGACATGGAAACCATTTTTAATCGACTGGTACCTGAGAATCTGCCTGAGTATGAACATGTTTTGGAAGGTGCTGACGACATGCCTGCCCATGCCAAATCAACGCTAAGTGGTGTCAGCATCACCATCCCCATCACTGATGGCCGTCTCAATCTAGGCACTTGGCAGGGCATCTATTTCTGTGAATACCGCAATTATGGTGGTTTAAGAGAATTGGTAGTGACAATTATAGGAGAATAATAATATGACGTTTTTGGATTTAGTCAAGCAAAGATATAGCTGCAGAAGCTATCAGGAGAAAAGTGTGGAGCCGGAGAAGGTGGACTACGTGATGGAATGCGTACGATTTGCGCCTTCAGCTGTGAACAAGCAGCCGTGGAAGTTCCACATCGTAAAGAATGATGCCGACAAGGCAAAGCTTCAGGAGTGTTACAATCGTGAGTGGTTCCAGACAGCTCCGATGTACATTATCTGCAGCATCCTTCACGATGAGGAATGGATTCGATCAGACGGTAAGCGTCACGGCAACATCGACATTGCCATAGCCGTGGAGCATCTGTGCCTGGCAGCAACAGAGCAAGGCTTGGCCACTTGCTGGGTATGTAACTTTGATGCCGCTAAATGTAAGCAACTCTTTGGTATTCCAGATGCCGAAGAGCCTGCCGTTTTGATTCCCATCGGCTACGCAGCAGATGAATCTAAAGAGAAAAAACGTAAGGAGAAGGAGGCTATTTGTAAGTGAACAGTGCGGATTTCTCAAAAAAGTAATAAAAAACCCCTGTAAGTTATTTACCTACAGGGGGTTATTTTGGGTGCCCGGTGGGACTCGAACCCACGACATTCAGAACCACAATCTGACGCTCTAACCAACTGAACTACGGGCACCATATTGGTATTCTTCGACGAGCGAAGCGTCCGTTGGACGATTTGCGGGTGCAAAGATACGGCAATTATTTGAGATGGCCAAATAATTGCCGTGATTTTTTGCTTGGAAAGTTTAATTTCTTATTTTGCCGGAGCAGCGGGTGCTTTGGGACCAGCGGGTGCTTTCTCAGCAGGAGCAGCTTCTTTGGTAGGAGCGGCTTTCTGGTCACCACTCTGACTTGCTCCAAAACCGGGGAGGGTATTGGGGTTAGTCTGCTGCTGTTCGGTAGCAACGTTCTCGAGAACACTCTCTGAAGTGCTTGCCGATGGAGCGACATAGGCGCATACAACGCTGAGTACAACCATAGCGGCTGCAAGTCCCCAAGTGGCCTTCTCGATGAAATCGGTAGTCTTGCGGACACCCATAATCTGATTAGAAGATGAGAAGTTGGATGACAGGCCGCCACCCTTAGACTCCTGAATGAGCACAATGCCAATCATCAGCAGTGCTGCCAGTACGATAAGAATTACGAAAAATGTGTACATTTCTTTACTTATTTTTTATTGTTATTTATAATCAATTTCTCCAAAAAACGGATTTGGTCTGCAAAGTAAACATTTTTTTTTGGATAATTCAAATTTAAACGCTTAATAATTTCCAAAGCCTTGGAATATCGGCCTTGTTTGATGTATATTCGTGCTAAAGTTTCGGTAAAATAGCCTTCATCGGTGCTATTTTCTTCATTTTTGTCGTTTTCTTCAAGAAGCGGTAAAAATTCAGGAACTTCTTTAAGTTCAAAATTTCCGCCTTCATTATTTATGAAATTATCAATCAAATTCTGCCCTTTCATCTGTGGCTGTTCCTCTTCCTTGAAGGCTTCTTCCTCTCCTTCGGTTTCAAGTAAGTAGGAAACATAGTCAACGGCAGCATCTGCAGGTGTCGGCTTTCTCTTTTTCTTACTATCGGCGTCTTCCACGGGAATGGTGTCCAGGAACTGGTCGATGAGGGTAACCGTACGCGAACCTTCTTCGCCCTTTGCCTTCGCCTTTGATTGCTGAGGCTGCTGAATATTGTTGCGAAGACGATAGTGGGCGGCTTCCACCAGATTGAAAATGACGCGACGGTCTCCAATATAGATAGCGGCACGGCGGAGTTCCTCGTCGAATGTGGGGTCATGGAGCAGATAGAGATTCTGCAATAGGAGGAGTCGGGCAGTCTGGAAATAGGGATACAGAGCCAGCAGGGAACGCAGGTCGTAGAGCGTTTCCTTATCCATCTGTTCGGGATGTTGTATCAGGTTCTGCAGATCCATATTCTAAAGTGTAGCGGCGATGAGCCGCAGCTATTGTATTACCTTGTTTTGACGGCCTTGAACTGTTATTTTCGTTACCAGTTAGCGACGGTGGCATTGAATATCTGGTCAACGATATCATCTGTCATCTCTGTGACAAGATCTTCTTGTACGGAGTTCAGGTTCAGCCTTGAGTCATAACTCTTGGAAGAAGAGAACTGGCGCTCGAAGTCTTCCTCATGCTTCACATTGTTGGTGAACCGCACATTGACGGTCATTGTCAGTTCAACCATCGATGAACTTCCTTCAGCCGAGACGGCCTTGTTGCGTTGCTGGTATTGAGTAATCTCACCAACTATTTGGAGGTCGCCATTACGCCTTACTTGTTGAAGTTTGGTGTGGCTGGCAAATTCGTCTTTCAGCTTGCCGTTGAAGATACCGGCCATGGGAGGCCATATATAGGCGGCGCGATTAGGGAACTCGGCTATCTGTATGGTCTTGGTCTTGGAGTAGTCGATGTTAGAGCCATTGAACCGGTATCCTGCCTCAAACAATCCAAAGTTGAGGGAGCAGGCCGTGAGGGTGGCAATCATGAATGCCATCATGGCGATAACACCTGTTTTCTTCTTAATCGAGTCCATACTGTTTGATTCTCCTGTAAAGTGTACGGTCTGAGATACCCAACTCCTGGGCGGCTTTCTTCCGATTGCCGCCATTACGCTCAAGTGCCTTTTCAATCATCTGACGGCCAAGATCCTCCAGATTGAGTGTCTCTGGCTCTTTTATTTCCTCGGCAACAGCATCCTGAATGCCCATCGGGGCAACCGTGGAAACGCCGTCATTGCCTGCATTTCCATACACCGTCGGCATTGTCTGCTGTGCGGTGCGTGCAATGATGCTGCTGTTCAGTTCGTTGGCGTCATCCAGTTGTTTGCGAAGTGCCCCAATCTCGCGACGCATGTCGTTCAGACTGTTGCGGGTGTCGTAGATTACCTTGAAGAGCATCTCGCGCTCGTTCTCATACGAGTGGTCGCCCGTGCCGTTGTTAATAGTGGCCAGCATCGTACTCTCAGGATCCTGCGGGATGAACTGGAGCAAGGCTTCAGCATCTATTTCGCGTTGTTGGGAGAGTACCGACATTTGTTCGGTGATGTTCTTCAACTGGCGCACATTACCCGGCCATTTGTATTTCAGCATGACGCGCTTGGCATCTTCCGTCAGCGTAATCTTGGGCAGCCGGTATTTCTCTGCCATTTGGAGGGCAAAGAGCCGGAACAGCAAGATGATGTCTTCACCGCGTTCGCGGAGTGGAGGCATCTGTATGGGAATGGTGTTCAGACGATAGTAGAGGTCTTCACGGAACCTTCCCTCGCTGATTGCCTTCTGTATATTCACATTGGTGGCAGCCACGATACGCACGTCGGTCTTCATCACCTTGGTGCCGCCAACCCGGATATACTCACCCGTTTCGAGCACACGCAGCAGACGAGCCTGGGTGGCCAGTGGCAATTCTCCCACTTCATCGAGGAAGATAGTACCTTTGTTGGCCACGCCGAAATAGCCTTCGCTTTCGCCGATGGCCCCCGTAAAGGAACCTTTCTCATGACCGAAAAGCTCGCTGTCGATGGTTCCTTCGGGAATGGAACCGCAGTTGATGGCGAAATACTTCTCGCGGCGACGGGGCGAATTATCGTGAATGACGCGCGGAATGATTTCCTTTCCCACGCCACTCTCGCCGACGATGAGCACACTGAGATCTGTTGGAGCCACCTGAAGGGAGACGTCCAAAGCCCTGTTCAGTGCATCGCAGTTACCCACGATATTATATCGCTGTTTAATTCTTTGCAGTTCGGTCGTATTCATAATTGGCTGACAAAATTACGGATAATTTTTCAATTCTCTGCAATTTTGGCAGATTTTTTATTGATTTTAATGAAAACGAGGCCTATTGCTACCCATATCAGTTCGCGTAAGCGAACGATGAGTCCCACGAAGATACCCGCCGAAGCCGTCATTTGGAGTCCTGCCGTTGACATAAGGAAACCTCCCTCACGACCTCCCAGTTGGAGGGGAATGAAGAAAAGCAGATTGGCAAAGAGCGATGTGAAAGCCAGTATAAGGATGCAGTCGATGAAGTTCACGCTGGGCATCAGCACCAGCAGACAGAACATAATCTCTGCCGACGACAGGATTCGGCAAGCCAACTCCAGCAGCACGGCCATGAAAAACGTGCGCGGATTCTGCTTGTGAAGGGCAGCAATCTGCTGGTCGATGGTGTCGAGTTGTTCACGGTGCTTGTCGATGAAACCCTTTGCCCAGTTCTTGGCTCCCGGAATATGGCTCAGTATCTTCATCATTCTGAATGCCAGTCCCTTGTGATAGCCGACGATAAAGAACCAGATGCCGAGCGCGCAGAATACGAGAACAGCACAGAGCATGATGCCCACAGGCAGGTTAATCGGTCTTGTCAGCACGTAAAGCAATACGGCCACGAGCCAGAACCAGAAATGGCTGAAGATGTGCGTCATCGCATAGAGGATAACCGACGATGAGGCGCGTGCCGTCCCAATCTTCGGCGTAAGTTCCATAATGCGGTAGGGCTCGCCTCCCATCAGTCCGCCGGGGGTGGCGTAGTTGAGCGCGAAACCGGAGACGGTAATCTTATAGAGCCAGAAGAATTTGACGGGGCATCGAGGGGAACTGCCTGCTACATTGGATGTCCCGCTGCCGGGAGCGGGTGCTTTCTCCTCGCTGCTTCGGATGATGATATACCATGCAGCCGTGTTGAACAAATACAGGAAGGCCCATAAGATGATGACGGCGAAAAACCAATAGCCGGCACGCTGCAGTCCTTCCCATACCTGCTGGAAGTCGAGTTGCGTCACCATGATGATGAGCACCACGATTCCGAAGATGAAGAATCCGTTCTGATACTTCTTTTTCATTCGTCTTCCTGTGGTTTATTCTGCGCTTTTCTCGCCTTTTTTCTCGTTGGGCTCTTTGGCTTTGGGAATACTGAAACGCACCTTTTCGCTGTCGTCACGCTTCTCGTGATATAATTTCTTGAGCGGGTTCTTCAGCGGTTCATCGTAATTGGCACGGTTGCGGCAGATGTCAATAGCCAGGTAGATGGCGTGGCGCATCGAATTTTCATCGGCCATTCCCTTGCCCGCGATGTTGAAACCTACACCTGTCAACGGACTTGTCTGGACAAGTTCCTGTCCGCCAGCGTAGCTCACGCCCTCGCCGAGATCGAGTGTCTTGAAGGGCGCGGTGGCCTGATCGTCATAGAGTGCCAGCACCGCATCGAAGGCGTCGAATTTCCCTTCGCCGAAGAAGGAATCAACGGCATAGGGGCCGAAGATGTTCACCTTCTTTTCCTGAAGTTTTTCGATGGCAGGCAGGATGAGTTGTTTTTCTTCATCGCCGGGCTGCGGATTGAGTGCCAGGATGGCAATACGCGGCTTCGAGATACGGAAGTCGCGGCGGAGCGTCTGGTGCAGAAGCAGGGCTTTCTCTTCAATGAGTTCCTGTGTGATGGCCTTGGGAACATCCTTCAGGGGCAGTCCGGTGGTGGCCAGCGCTATGCGGAGCTGTTCGTTGATGAGCATCGGCAGGGGAGCGGTAGTCGTTTTTTCCGCCGTTGGTGCTGTGACAAGCACGTCGAAAGCTTTTTGCTGATAGTCATCGCGGGCTTTGATGAGAGCCTTCAGGGCAGCCGCATCGGATTGCTCCGTGGGCGTTCCGAGTTCCACTTTCACTTCTTCGGGGAAGGCCGCCAGCATATTGAGCCGTCCGTCCTTGGCCTCTGAGACATTGCCGATGTTGGTGTAGGGCACTTGCATCTGCAAGGCATTGCGATGGAAGGAGGCGACCTTCGGGGAGCCGTAGATGATCGGCGTGCAGAGTTCGAACATCTCCTGCGCTTCAAAAGTTCTAAAAATCAGTTCATATCCGACACCGTTAGTGTCGCCGTGCGTGATGGCCACGCGGATCATTTTGTTGTCCATTGTATGGTTATTTTTGGGGTTTTATGGGATTTATGGGGGTAATGGGAATGATGGGAGGTGTGGGGGTTATTCCATTCGGAGGGTTTGTAAGGCCTCTTCCAACCGTTGGAGGACTACTTCCTTTTCACGATCGGGGGCGTAGAGGAAGGCTTCTGCCACAATGATGCGGCCATGCTTCTTATCCAGGCGGCTGTGGCAGACAAAAGGTCCGCCCATCATGTCGCCTTCCATTTCCCACCAGCCGTCGGTGCGGAGCATTCCGTCGGCATTCCATCGATGGCTCAAGGGCAGTTTTTCCTCGGTCTTCATGTACATCTGTGGCTCTTCGCCGGGCATGTTCTGCTTCATCACGCTGTCGCGCTTCTGAATGACGAGGGCGGTATCCAATGCCTCTGCGGGGTAGCAATAGAGGCATATGTTGCGCATGATGCCGGTGCCGTTGTCGGTGAACCAAAGGAAATCCTGAGTCTTGCGGGCGATGGCCATTCCCTCAGGGATGGTCAGCATGCAGCCGAATGGTTTCAGGGCCTGGGCGATTTCGGCGGTTTGTTCTGCGTTTTGACCTCTAGGCAACTGGCTGTCTGCTTTGTGCTTGGTGCCAAGCACCAGATAGAATGCCAGCACGATGAGCAGCAGAATGGCCAGTATGATGAAACGCCCCCATCTCTTCATGACTTTCCTTTACCGTCTTTTCTCCCTTCGGCGAGGGCCTTTTTCTTGTCGGTTGTCAGCAATCCGCAGGCGGCGTAGATGTCCTGCCCGCGAGAGGCACGGATGGTTGTGGTGATGCCGTGCTGGCAGAGATAGTCGCGGAACTGCTCCATGCGATGCTCGTCGGCTGCCGGAAGATCCACGTCGGGAATCTGATGGAAGCGGATAAGGTTCACACGCAACTGGGAGTCCCACTTGCCGCCGATGGCTTTGTCCAAAGGCTGCAGCAGATCGACGACGGCCTGGGCATGCTGGCGCGAGTCGTTGAGACCGCCGAACATGATGTATTCGAATGAGATGCGGCGCTGGTGGGTGAAGTCCTGAGCAGCCAGCAACGCAATGACCTCCTTGGCGGGCATCGCCTTTTCGGCAGGCATCAGTTGGGCGCGCTGTTCGTGGAGAGGGGAGTGGAGCGAGATGGCCAGATGGCATTCACTTTCCTTGAGAAAGCTCTCCAGTTTCCTTGGAATGCCCACCGAACTCACCGTGATCCGCTTGGGGCTCCAACCCCATCCCCAGGGAGCGGTCAGAATCTCCGTGGCACGGAGCACGGCGTCCAGGTTATCCATAGGTTCGCCTTGTCCCATGAACACGATGTTGGTGAGTCTTTCGGCCTCAGGCAGGGCGTAAATCTGGTTCAGGATATCGCCAGCCGTGAGGTTTCCTTCAAATCCCTGTTTGCCCGTCTGGCAAAAGAGACAGTTCATTTTGCACCCCACCTGCGATGAAACGCAGAGCGTGGCCCGCTCGCCGTCGGGGATAAAGACAGTCTCGACAAAGCGGGTCGAGTTTGTTGCGACTGAGTCGCGACCTACGGGAAAGCATCTCACAGGGAACAGGTACTTAATGGTACCATCCACCGAGCGCTGGCAGTCGATGGGTTCCATCGCACCCACGCAGTACTCCAGGGCCAGCCGTTCTCGGTTTGCCTTGGAGAGATTGGTCATCTCGTCAATGCCCCTGACGTGCCGCTGATAGAGCCATTGAGCCATCTGCTTGCCCGTGAAGGCAGGCATCCCGAGGCTCAGGGCCACTTCGCGCAGTTCGTCGGGAGTCATTCCCAACAGTGGTTTCTTCTCATTCACGGGTGCAAAGTTACACATTTTTGTTGAGATATGTGCCCGCCGCCGGCTCTTTTTATATATAAGGTATTGAAAAAATCCGACAGCGTGATTTTGCAATCCGGCTCGTCCGCTATCGGCTGAAAGGCTTCCGATGATGGTTTGTAGGGCGACGGATGATACTTCGCAGGGCAACGGATGATGTTTTGGCCTCTATTTAATCATCGGAAGGCTTGCTTCCAATGGTCGGAAACCTTGTTCCCAAAGGTTAAATGAAGGGCTTCCAATGGGTGGAAGCAGGGCGTTCTGGCATTGTTTGAAAGCATTGAAAACATAATCCGCTGACTGTCAGATGATTGCAAAAACGGCCAAAAATCAGCCCTTCTGCTCTGATTCCCGGATTGGTGAAGTCCGCGTGAGTTTTGGAGGCCTAACAGGGATAAAAAGTTTACAAACATTTCTGTGGCTCCGCTTTGGGGATTCCCTTTCAGGAAGCCTTTCCGCTGAAAATCTTTCCCCCGCTTTATCAAATTAATTTGCATTCGTTTCAAAGAATCAAAATTTTGTTGTATCTTTGCGAACATATTCAAGAAAATGCTATGAGAGAAAAGATTGACTGCTTCCTGCCCTGCAAGGATCTGAAGGAGATGGAATCAACCATCCAGCAGATGCGGGGTGCGCGAATGATCCACCATATATTCCTGATGGTCAGCAGCGAAATGGCTGCTCAGAACGAAGCTCCCGCTAACTGCTCGTTTGTGGTCATCGACCGCGTGCAGTCGGAGGCCGCCATCCGTGAGATTGAGCGTCACGTAACGGCGGAATTCGTACTGCTCTACACCAAGGACACCCCGTTGCTGCTGGGCCTTTATACCACCGTGCGCATGGTCAGGGTGGCTTCCGACATGGATGCCGCCATGGTCTATGGAGACCGGTATGAGGAGAGACGAGCAAATAAAGAGGAGAGAGGAGAGAGGAGAGAGGAGAGTGCGGAGATTATTCGAGTTCCCCATCCTGTCATCGACTATCAGCAGGGTTCCATCCGTGATGATTTCGACTTCGGAAGCCTGATGCTCATCCGCTCTTCGCTTTGGCATCAGTATGCGCAGGAGATGCCCGATATGGGCTACCGGTATGCCGGACTCTATGCCTTGCGACTGTTCCTGAGCCGCCACGGAAGTCTGTTCCATCTGAACGAATACCTCTATACCGAAGAGGAAAGCGACCTGAGGGCCAGCGGCGTGAAGCAGTTTGACTACGTGAACCCCGCCAACCGCGAGGTGCAGATAGAGATGGAATCGGCGGCTACGGCCCATCTGAAAGCCATCGGCGCCCTCGTGGATACGAACAACTACCTGAAGCCCGACTTCAATGAGCAGGAGTTTGCCTATGAAGCTTCGGTCGTTATTCCCGTCTTCAACCGCGAGAAAACCATTGCCGACGCCGTGAAAAGCGCCATGGAGCAGAAGACCAATTTCCCCTTCAACGTCATCGTCGTGGACAATCACTCCACAGATCGCACCGGAGAAATCCTCTCCAGACTATCGACAAGCTACGCCGACAGGCGGAACGGGCTGGTGGTGATTGTTCCAGAGCGCACCGACCTTGGCATCGGCGGTTGCTGGAATGTGGCCGTCCATGATGAACATTGCGGTCGTTTTGCCGTTCAACTCGACAGCGACGACCTCTATTCCTCTCCCTCGACACTTCAGCGTATCGTGGATGCCTTCCACAAACAGAAGGCAGCCATGATCATCGGCTCCTACCGCATGTGCGACTTTGAGCTAAATACCTTGCCTCCAGGCCTCATCAGCCATAGCGAATGGACTGACGAGAACGGCCCCAACAATGCACTTCGCATCAACGGACTTGGTGCTCCGCGTGCTTTCTTCACGCCCTTGCTTCGCCAGATAAAGTTCCCAAACACCAGCTATGGCGAGGATTACGCCCTGGGACTGGTTTTCAGCCGCAGCTTCCGCATAGGCCGCATTTTTGATGAACTCTATCTTTGCCGCCGTTGGGGAGGCAATAGCGACGCGGCCCTGTCGATAGAAAAGGTCAATGTCAACAATCTCTACAAGGACCGCCTGCGTACGATGGAAATCAGCGCACGCCAACGAATGGTGAGCGGAAAGGGCGACATGCTGGCGTCCGACAGTCTTTCGCGCTTCTTCGTGCGTCAGTTGGAGACCTGGGAAGACGCCAGGCTCCATTTCCGCGACCTGCATCAGGTGGAGACGCGCGACTTGCCGCTCGGTGAAACTACGCTCTGCGTGCAGTTCAATCCTGCCCGCATCCGTTCCACGGGAGCCAAAATCGACAAGAAGGCATTGGCAGAACGTCCCTGTTTCCTCTGTCAGCAGAACCGTCCCGAACTGCAGATGAAGAAGTCGGTAGACCACAAGTATGAACTGCTGGTCAATCCGTTCCCCATTCTTCCTACCCACTACACCATCCCCCGCAAGGAGCACAAGCCCCAGGAAATCCTCAGCCATTATGGCGAAATCCATAAACTGCTGGGCACTTATCCCGATCTGATGGTGTTCTACAATGGTCCGAAGTGCGGCGCCAGCGCACCTGACCACATGCATTTCCAGGCAGGAACGAGCGGACTGCTCCCCCTCCAGCAACAATGGCAGCGGTTGAGCCGCAATCTCCATGAAGTCTATCGGCTCAATGAGGATGAAGGCATCTACCATATCGCAGATTATCCCGCTCCTGCGCTGCTTATCAAGAGCCGCCGTCGTGAACATGACGAGCAGCTTTTCGGACAAGTGTATCGTGCACTTCCACAAGCCGATCCCGAGCCGATGATGAACATCGTGAGTTGGCGCGAAAAGGAGGATTTCCTCTCCGTGGTGTTCCTTCGCAAGCATCACCGTCCTGCCTGTTATTCCGCTGAAGGTGAGCAGCAGATGCTTATCTCCCCGGGAGCGCTCGATATGGCAGGAATGATCATCACGCCCCGCAAGGAGGACTTTGAACGGCTGACGCCCCAAGTGGCTGTCGCCATATTAAAAGAGGTGAGCCTCGATGAGCAGGAGACCGCTCAGGTGATAGAGAATATCCGTTGCCAGAAAGAAAACGAAAAGAAGGAATCCCTGTTGCTGAAACAGGAGCCGACGGTCACGGTTGGCATTGTCAGTGCCGGGAAGATCGTCTTCACCCTCAACAAATCCTATATGGCAAAGGGCGAAAGCATCACCGGACAACAGACTGTGGAGTTTTCCGAGGGCGGCATCCTCTGGAACGGAAACCTTTATCGCGACCTGAAATTTAAGCCCGAGAGCAAGGATTCATCGTTCTCCATCCAGGATGTCACCATCGGCGTGAATTTCCATTGGGAGCGCAAGGAGACGCTGACCTTCCAAGGAATGCTCCGGCTGGTGGTGGAAGAGGATAAGATCTGTGCCATCAACGAATTGCCGGTGGAAGCCTATCTGACGAGTGTCATATCAAGTGAGATGAGTGCCACGTCATCTTTGGAGTTCCTCAAAGCCCACGCAGTCATCAGCCGCTCATGGCTTCTGGCGCAGATGGAGAAGCGCAAGCAACTGAGCGGTGGTGCCAACAACTTCTTCTCGTTTACCAAGAAGGAGAATGAACTCATCCGCTGGTACGACCGCGAAGACCATACCATTTTCGATGTCTGTGCCGATGACCATTGTCAGCGCTATCAGGGCATTACAAAGCAGACCAACCAGCATGTGGCGGAGGCAATCCGTGCCACGCGTGGACAGATTCTGATGTATGGCGATGAGATTTGCGATGCCCGCTTCTCCAAGTGTTGCGGTGGTGTTACGGAGGAGTTCCAGTTCTGTTGGGAAGATACGCCGAAACCCTATCTGGTGAGCATCAAGGACCGTGCCGTGGGGATGGACAAGGACTTCTGCGATACGAAGGATGCGGCCGTTTTGCGGCAAGTGCTCAACGACTACGATCAGGAGACGCAGGATTTCTATCGCTGGACGGTGGAATACACGCAAGAGGAACTCCGTTCGCTGTTGGAGAACAACCTGAAAATGGACTTCGGAGAGATTGTTTCGCTGGAGCCTCTGGAGCGCGGCAAGAGCGGACGTATCTGGAAACTGAAGATTGTAGGCACCAAATGCCAGTTCACGATAGGCAAGGAGCTTGAGATTCGTCGGGCTCTTTCGGAAACTCACTTGCTGAGCAGTGCCTTCGACGTGAACAGCGAAAAGTTTGTCAACGGCGTTCCCCAGAAGTTCATCCTCCACGGAAAAGGCTGGGGGCATGGTGTCGGGCTTTGTCAGATAGGTGCTGCCGTGATGGGCGAGCGTGGCTATGGCTACGATAAGATATTGCTTCACTATTATCAGAATGCTGAAATCAAGAAAATCTATAAATAAGGAATGAAAAAGAGAAATCCCTGGAGTTGGATTCCGACTCTGTATTTTGCTGAGGGTGTGCCCAACGTGCTGGTTACCGTGCTGGCCGTGATTGTCTATATGCAACTGGGTATGACTGATACCGAGCTGGCCCTCTATACCAGTTGGCTCAATCTGCCGTGGATTATCAAGCCCCTTTGGAGTCCCTTCGTGGATCTCTACAAGACCAAGCGCTGGTGGGTGACAACGATGCAGCTGCTTATCGGAGCCTCGCTGGCTGGCGTGGCTTTCACGCTGAATGCCTCTTTCTGGTTTCAGGGCACGATGTTCTTCTTTTTCCTGATGGCTTTCTCAAGTGCCACCCATGACATTGCCGCCGATGGTTTCTATATGCTTGAACTCTCGGAACATGATCAGGCTTGGTTTGTGGGCATACGCAATCTATTCTATCGCGTGGCCGTCATCTTTGGCAATGTGGTGCTCGTTTATATCGCCGGACAGCTGCAGTTGATGTTCCGCCACCGCACCGCCTTCACGTGGAGTCTGGTGTTCTACGGCGTTGCGGGCTTGTTTATAGCCCTTTGGCTCTATCATGCTTACATTATGCCACGTCCTGCTGCTGACAAGAAACGGGAGAACATGACCAGTCGCGAGGTGTGGAATGGCTTCTTGGATATGGTCCGCACTTTCATTCATAAGATGCCTGCCAAGCCGATGCTTTTCGCGATCCTCTTCCTGCTTTTATATCGCTTCCCTGAAGCCATGCTTGGCAAGATGAGCACCACTTTCCTGATGCGTCCGGGCAGCTCGGGTGGACTTGGGCTTTCCCCTCAGGAGTTCAGTTTTGCCTATGGAACGGTGGGAGTCATCGGATTGATGCTCGGCGGTATTCTGGGTGGAATGCTTGCCAGTCGAGACGGACTTAAGAAATGGCTGTGGCCCTTCGTCTGTGCCATTACGCTTCCCGACATTGTCTATGTCTATCTGAGTTTTGCGATGCCTTCCAATCTGATTCTCATCAGTATCTGTATCTTTGTGGAACAATTCGGTTACGGACTCGGTTTTACGGCCCTCACGCTCTACATGCTCTTCATTGCGCAAGGCGAATTCAAGACTTCCCATTATGCCATCTGCACGGGTATCAGCTATTTGGGACTGATGCTTCCCGGAATGGTTTCGGGATGGCTGAAGGATGCCGTGGGCTACCGCACATTCTTCATCATCGTGATGTGCCTGTGCCTGATAACGTTTATTGTTACCTATTTTATAAAGATTGACCCGCAATTTGGAAAACGTCATGAATAAAAGCGAAGCGCTTCATCAATCGATGAAGCGCTTTGTGATTTCGGTGTAGTTGTCAATACGGCGGTCTCGGAGGAAAGGCCACCAGCGGCGTACGTTCTCCGAACGTTCCAGGTCGAGTTCCACCACTAATGATTCCTCCTCTTTCTCTGAAGCCCGGTAGAAGAGTTCTCCCTGAGGACCAGCAACAAAGGAAGAACCCCAGAAATTGATGCCCGGCGTTTGTTCGCTGGGGTCAGGCTCAAAGCCCACGCGGTTGACGGCAATGACGGGGAGTCCGTTGGCAACGGCATGCCCACGCATCACGGTAGTCCATGCTTCGCGCTGGCGCTGCTGTTCATCGGGTGTGTCTTCATCAGCATACCCGATGGCGGTGGGGTAGATGAGAATCTCTGCTCCCTGAAGGGCCATCAGGCGCGCTGCCTCGGGATACCATTGGTCCCAGCAAACAAGCACACCTAATTTACCGACGCTTGTCTGGATGGGGTGGAAACCAAGGTCTCCTGGGGTGAAATAGAACTTCTCGTAGTAGGCGGGATCATCGGGAATGTGCATCTTGCGGTATTTGCCGGCGATGCTTCCGTCTTTCTCAATGACTACGGCGGTGTTGTGGTAGAGACCGGGAGCACGTTTCTCGAACAGCGAGGTTACGATGACAACCCCGAACTGCTTCGCCAGTTCTCCGTAGAATCCTGTGGAAGGACCGGGGATGGGTTCGGCAAGGTCGAAGTTATTGACGTCCTCCACCTGACAGAAGTAGAGCGAGTTATGCAACTCTTGGAGCACGATGAGTTGTGCGCCACGCTTGGCCAGGTCTTCAATGCCTTTTGCCAATCGCATCATATTGTCCGTGCGGTCAGCCACATTGTGCTGTTGCAGTAAGCCTATTTTTAACGTTCTCATATTTATATTATATTTCATTATTTCGGATATTGCATCGTGCAGCAATGGATGCTTCCGTGCTGCTTGATGATAGAACGGCTGTCAATGGGCACCATCTCACGGTCGGTGAAAGCACTATGGATGATGCTTATGGCCTTGGCATCGTTTTCCGGCTGATTGTAGGTGGGCACCAGTACCGCTCCATTCAGGATTAGGAAGTTGGCATAGGTGGCAGGCAGCTGTTCACCGTCTTCGTCGCAGATAGGCGAGGGGAGTGGCAGTTCAAGCAGCCTGTAAGGTTGTCCTTCAAGTGTCCGCAATCCTTTCAACTGTTCCGTCAGCTGTTTGTCCTTATTATATAATAAGGTGTTTTCGGGCGCAATACGCACAATCGTATCGATATGGCCATCGGTATCATCGCCTGGCATCGGCTCGCAATCAAGCCAGATAATACGTTTGGCATGGAGGCGGCTCTTCAGTTCTTTTTCTATTTCCGCTTCATTGAGCGGCTGGTTGCGATGGGGAGCCAAGAGGCAGCAACGGGTGGTGAAGATGGTACCCTCACCATCGCTCTCAATGGAGCCGCCTTCGAGCACGAAGTTGAGATGGTCTTCGTATTGTGAGTTGCGGTGGTACGGCAACCTGTTGAACAGTTTCGCATTGATGGCATTATCAAGATTTGCCTCGAATTTCTCGCCCCATCCGTTGAAGCAGAAATCCAGCAGGCAAATCTCTCCTCTTTCCTCTTTCCTCTCAATAAGACTGATAAACCCATGGTCGCGCGCCCATGTGTCGTTTGTCTCGCATTGGAAATAGGTAATGCGCTTCATCTGTGTCTCGCTGATTCTGGCGGTAAGCAGCGATTTTACCTCTTCCGGATGTGGATGCACGATGAGTAGCGGCTCGCATAGAGTGATGGCATCGGCCATTTCCACGTAAGTCTCCGTGATTTCATCTAATATCGGCAGCCAGTCGGTATTTGCATGTGGCCACGTCAGTTGGATGAACGACTGCGGTTCCCATTCGGCGGGCATTATCCATTCTTTCATGGCTACAAAGTTAGTGCAAATGAACGGAAAAAACAAAACTTGCTATGTTTTTTTCCTGAATGCAGCCTAACTTCACGGTGCGGGCAACGTAAAGTTAGCATAAAAACTGATTAAGCGAAGAGAAAGTGAATGTATTTGCTTTCTAAAGCGAAAGAACGTACAAAAAAACTAAATAAACTTTGTCGTTTAGAAATAAAGATGTAATTTCGCAACCGATATGAGAAAGACAAGATTATTCCTGACTGTAGCCTTTACGGCAATGCTGCTGTCGGCTTGCGGAAACAAGAAGCAAGCAGACGAGTTGACAACGGAACAAGTTGAAGAGTTCTATAGCGGCGTAGACGAAACGTCGGCTCGCCAACGTGACAACAAGTCTGTTAAGATGGAGATTCCCGGCAAGATGAAGAATACTCCCGAGCAGATTCTTCACCGTACGGGCTACACCGTGAGTTATAATTCCACGACGAAGACTCCTAACTGGGTGGCTTGGCATCTCACCAAAGACCACATCAGCGGTTCATCGCATCGCAGTCAGGAGATGTTCCAGGAAGACCATCAGGTAAAGAACGGGCCAACGAACAGCGATTATTTCAATTCCGGTTTTGACCGTGGTCACATGTGCCCTGCCGGTGACAACAAGTGGAACCATCAGGCAATGCGGGAGACTTTCTACTTCACTAATATGTGTCCGCAGGTACATTCGCTTAATTCAGGTGGATGGAATGACCTGGAGATAGCCTGCCGTAATTGGGCACGTAAATACGGAGACGTTTATATCGTTTGTGGGCCTGTTCCTCAGCAGACTCCTATCCGTACCATTGGACGTAATAAAGTGTGGGTGCCCCGCGAATTCTTCAAGGTAGTGCTCTGTCTGCGTGGCCAAGGCTCTCCTAAAGCTATCGGCTTTATCTATCCCAATGCTTCCGCATCGCGTAAGATGTTCTCCTATGCCATGAGTGTGGATGAGGTGGAGCGCCGTACGGGTATTGATTTCTTCCCGCAACTTGATGATCGTACGGAAGACCGTGTGGAGGCAGAACGAGGCTATTTCTAAAAAACCAGATATGAAACAGAGACATGCCGTTTGGGTGTTGGTAGCCCTGTTTTCCGCATCGTTTTTTACCGGCTTTCATAGTTACCGAACTACGGAGAACCGCGTGGAAGCCGACATGAACCACGCACTGGCGCTGACCATGCTGACTCAGCAAAGCGATGTTATCAGCAGCGATACCATCCACACATTCAACAGTTACCTGCAGATTCAGGCCTTGAAAGGTCATGCCACGTTGGCTGTTAATACCCGTGGACGGAAACTAACCCCTAGGGCAGAGTGTTCTGCTGCAACTATTCTGGCACTTTCCGACCAGCGGCCAGCTATCGGATTCCTGTTTTTGACGCTGCTCTGGGCTTGCTATTGCTGGAGATTGCAACGCAGGAAATTACCGGCAAGTTGGAGTTATGCGGAAGGGAAATTCCTTTCGGCTGCGGGAGAACCTATCAGACTGACTCCCATGCAGCATCAGTTGATGGAAATGTTTCTTCAATCCCCTGACCATCGGCTTTCGAAAACGGAGATCTGCGATGCCCTGTGGCCGAAGAAGCCCGATGCCAGCGACACGCTCTATACGCTCATTCGCCGCCTGAAACCCATCGTTGAGGAGCACTTCGGCATGAGGATCGTTTCAGATCGCGGACGTTCTTATTTCTTGAAAGACAGTCAGATGACCGACTGACATGTAATAGCCAGACAAATGTCAGCCAATATTTGCTGCATTTAGAGAACATTCTTCATACCTTTGCAATACCAGACAAGGTGTGAGGAATGTTCTCATTTTTATAAGAGATGTTAAAACATGTTTGGAAAAGCATCCCCAATACGATATACTATCACAATGGAACAAAGTGCATTTGAACAAATTGCCTCGGCTCTGCGCTTGAAAGCCTACCAATCTAGTCGCTTTCAAGGAGCAGGTGAGGCCGAGGCAGAGGACATTGCCCAAGAGGTGATGCTCCGCTTGTGGCAGATGCACGAGGACTTGAGCGATGTGTCGCGATTGGGAAATCTTGCCAGTCTGATGGCCCGTAATCTGACCATTGACCATCTGCGGAAAGTTCGGTTGATAAGCCTGGACGAGGGGCATAGCCTTCATTTGCAGACAAATGCCAATCCTGCTACAACCCTTGAGGAAGCAGAAGATGAAAGATGGCTCATGCAGAAACTTAAGCAGTTACCTACCACCCAGCATACCATATTATATATGCGACAAGTGGAAAGGCTCTCGGCCCAAGATATAGCGCAACGGCTGGGTATCTCGGAGACTTCTGTAAGCACACTGTTGTCCAGAGCCCGCCGGTCATTATTAGAAGAAATCAAAAGGAGGTATAGCCGATGATGAAGTATACAAAAGAATATATAGCACAGTTGCTTGAGCGTTTCATGAACGGAACGTCAACTCTTGAAGAGGAAAGCGTATTAGCCAACTATTTCCGGCATACGGCCGTTCCTAAAGAATGGGCTGCTTACAAGAAGATGTTTGCCTATTTCGATACTGGTATGCCACCAGTGAATATGTCTAGGAAGAGACTTCTCAAACCATGGCTTGCTGCTGCATCCATTGCGATACTCGGTATTCTCACATTCAGTCTGTGGCCCCGTCCGGAACAGCCTCCCGTTACTGAAGTAAAAACGATGACAGTGCAGCCACCTGTAAAGCATGAAACGGTGAAGAATGTTTCTGAGGCCGTTCCTGTCTCACGCTCTTTACAATCCAGACCAAGGCCCATATTGAGTGATGGACGAAAAAAAAGTTCTGGAGTTCATTCCTCCAAGGGTGATCCGGAAGTGGCTCTCAAAAAGTTAGAGGCAGAAAACGCTCAATTGAAGGCTCAATTGGAAAACGTTCATAAGGAGATAGAACAGATACGCGAACAACTCATTATCTCAGAAATGCAGGCTCGTGGCTATCAGGCTGTCTATCAGGAAGACGGCAACATCCAGTTCGTCGGCATGAGTCAAGGGACCTTAAGTGTGGAATTATGATTAGAAATGTATAACATCTTAAAAAAAAATATGATTATGAAAAGCGTATATTATTTAGTTACAGCTATTGCGCTGTTCTTGTTGCCACTGGGAGTTACGGCACAGGAACATATAGAGAATGCCTTTGCCGACTTTTTGAAACAGAAGGGTGTCACCTATTCTGAGTCGCATGCCAAGGACAGTGATCCCGTGACCCACCAAAAAAGAGGAATGATGGATGCCTATACATTTAAGGCTGAAAAATGGAACTCCTCAATGCTCGACAATATCCGCGCGGCTATCCGCAAGGACAGTGACAGGGCCTATCAGGAGAACTGGGAAACAGGTTGTAGTGAGGATTACGTTGCCAAGCAGAGGAATATTCTGTATAACGATCGTGACGGTGTACGTATCGGGTTTGAATATCCTAATTATATCCAACTTTGTTTTGCCGACGGCAATGACAGTAACTTCCGCTATGCCTACGTTGTGGAGTGGGATGAAGAGAAAGGCACCGGACGATTAATAAAGACCTATGCTCCGCTGCCACAAAGGCAGAAGTCAGGAACACGCTATTTCAGTTTCCCCGACTTGTCGTCAGATATGATAAGCATTCCCGATGTTTCTGTCGTGATGACCAACGAGCAGACCGCCAAGCATGCCACATCCTCTGCAGGATGGCTTACCAAGTTTGATATATATAGGAAGAAGTTCCAGGAAAATCCCAAGGGCATAGCCGCTTCGGCCTTTGCCACCAAGATCTACGAACTCTGTAAAAACTGCACTGCACTGAACAATACGGAGCGGGGCATGGTGGCCGAACAGGTGGAGAAACTGATTTCGCTTACAAAAGATGATATGATTCTTACGCTCTTCAATTCTGCCATTGAGAATCTGAAGGAACAGAAATAAAATAACATTTTTTTATAAATACTCTGGTTTTAATTATGAAGCCACTGTCGGCGTGATGTCGGCAGTGGCCTTTAAATTTTGGCAGTCTGAAAGTCAGTGTGAAAAAAGCGGAAACCACCATCGAGAACTCTAATGTCGTGGGAGACATCAGTAAAGGTAAGTGAAAGTTAAAAAAATGCAAAAAACGGGGGCCTAGAGCTTTGGTATATTGCACCTTGCCCCTTTTTTATTAATTTTGCACACAAATTATGCAGTAGCATGAAAATACGAGAAGTGGTGGATGCCCTTGAACGTTTCGCGCCTCTGCCCTTGCAGGAAGACTACGATAATGCCGGCTTGCAATTGGGATTGACAGATTCGCAGGAAGTTTCAGGGGCATTGTTGTGTCTGGACGTGACTGAGGCTGTGGTCGATGAGGCTGTGGCCTTGGGCTGTAATCTCATTGTGAGCCATCATCCCCTGATTTTCCGTCCGCTGAAGCATCTCACCGATGAGAATCAGGTACAAAGAACGGTCCGTAAGGCCATTGTCAATAACGTGGCACTTATTTCCATGCACACCAATCTGGACAATGCCATGGGCGGTGTGAACTGGAAGATGGCAGAGATAATAGGGGCGTATGTTGGGAAGAGAGAAGAGGGTAGTGCCCTTGACTTGAAGGCTTCTCCAATGCCTCTTTTCGCAGAACTGCCTGAGTCGATGGCGGCTGACGAATTCATCCAGCTGCTGAAGAAGCGCTTCAAGGTGGAATGCGTGATGGCCAACGAGTTGCTAAAGCGCCCCATCCGCAAGGTGGCCATATGTGGCGGAGCAGGTTCGTTCTGTATGAGCGATGCCATCCGTGGCGGTGCTGATGCTTTTGTGACGGGCGAGATGGGCTACCATGAGTTCTTCGGCCATGAGCAGGAAATTCAGATTGCCGTGATCGGCCACTATCAGAGTGAACAGTTCACCTGCGAACTGCTGAAGGAAATCTTGGAGCGTGACTGCCCGGAACTGAGATGCCACATCACGAAATTGAATACCAATCCGATACATTATTTTTAAGAACGAATTATATCATTTTAAAAGAGTATTAATATGGCAAAGAAAGATCCAACAGACTTGTCAGTTGAAGAGAAACTGAAGGCCCTTTACCAATTGCAGACCACTCTTTCAAGTATCGACGAGAAGCGCGCTCTCCGCGGAGAACTGCCTCTTGAAGTACAGGACTTAGAGGACGAGATTGAAGGTCTGACCACACGTGTGGAGAAGATTGAGGGAGAGATTAAAGACTTTAAGACGGCCATCACTCAGAAGAACGGTGAGATTGCCAATGCTGAAGCCAGTGTGGAGCGTTACAAGACGCAGCTCAACGATGTGAAGAACAACCGTGAGTATGACACGCTCTCGAAGGAGATTGAGTTCCAGGAACTGGAAATCCAGCTCTGCCAGAAGAAGATTCGCGAGGCAAACGTCCGTATCGAGGAGCGCAAGGCCGATTTGGCTCAGGCTCAGGAGATTATCGCTGATCGCCGTCAGGCACTCGAAGAGAAGAAGAACGAACTGGATGAGATCATGGATGAGACCCGTGCAGAGGAAGATCGTCTGAAGGACAAGGCCCGTGAACTGGAGCAGAAGATTGAGTCACGTTTGCTCAGTTCTTTCAAGCGTATCCGCAAGAATGCCCGCAATGGTCTGGGTATCGTCTATGTACAGCGTGATGCTTGCGGTGGTTGCTTTAACAAGATTCCGCCCCAGCGCCAACTGGACATTAAGATTCACAAGAAGATTATCGTATGCGAATATTGCGGTCGTATTCTGATTGATCCGGAACTGGCAGGCGTGAAGATTGACAAGCCTCAGTCCGACGACAAGCCCAAGCGTAAGCGAGCTATCCGCAAGAAGAAGGAAGAAGACGCTGCTGAGGATTAATTCCCCGGCAGTGCCTTTCTCGTTTTTTCTATGAAAACATATCAATGAATCAATAATTATCAACCGAATAAAAATCTAAAATCATTATGAGCCAGAAACAACAAAACGGAAGTGTCATCGCCATTGTCACGATGTTCTTCCTTTATGCAATGATCTCGTTCGTTACCAATCTGGGAGCACCTATCGGCGTCATCTGGAAGAACCAGCCTGAAATCGGCGGCAGCAACGTGCTCGGTATCATGGGTAACTTCATGAACTTCTTTGCTTACCTCTTCATGGGTATCCCTGCAGGTAAGATGCTGACCAAGGTGGGCTACAAGAAGACCGCCCTCATCGGTATTGCCGTGGGTTTCTTCGGTGTGCTGATCCAGTATCTTTCCGGTTTCTCAGGTGGTATCCCCGGATTCTGTGTGTATCTGCTGGGTGCATTCATCTCCGGTTTCTCCGTTTGTATCCTCAATACGGTGGTCAACCCCATGCTCAACCTGCTCGGTGGCGGCGGTAACCGTGGTAACCAACTCAATATGATCGGTGGTACGCTGAACTCACTTTCCGGTACGCTGACCCCCATGCTCGTGGGTGCGCTCATCGGTACGGTGACTGCCAGCACACAGATGGCCGACGTGAACCTCGTGATGTATATCGCCATGACGGTGTTCGCCCTGGCCTTCATCATCCTGAACTTCATTCCTATCGAGGATCCTGAGATGGGTAAGGTGACGGCAGAAACCAAGTTCGAGCACTCTCCCTGGTCATTCCGCCACACGCTGCTGGGTGTGATAGCCATCTTCGTCTATGTAGGTGTTGAGGTAGGTATCCCCGGTGGTATGAACTTCTATCTTTCCGACACTACGGCAAACGGTGCCTGGGTGAATCCCGAAGCCATTGCCAATGCCGCCACGATCGGTGGTGCGGTGGCTGCCATGTACTGGCTGCTGATGCTTATCGGACGAATGGTGGCCGGAACGATTGCCGGTAAGGTGTCTTCCCGTCAGATGATGCTGACCACGACGGCTGTCGGCATGTGTTTGATCCTTGCCGCCATCCTCATTCCGAAGTCTGTGACGGTGACAATGCCTATCCTGGACATCATGAAGTTTGAGGTCTATTCGGTGATGGTGCCGCTGAGTGTGTTGCTGCTCGTGCTCGTAGGTCTTTGCACTTCGGTGATGTGGGCTTCCATCTTCAACCTTGCTACGGAAGGACTCGGCAAATATACAGCTCAGGCCAGCGGTATCTTTATGATGATGGTTGTAGGTGGTGGCGTATTGCCCGTTGTACAGAACTTCTTCGCCGACATCATGGGTTACATGCCCAGCTATTTCGTCTATCTGCTTGCTATGGCCTACATGTTCTACTATGCGCTGATCGGTTGCAAAAACGTGAACAAGGACATCCCCGTGGATTGATATAAGGCTATAGAGTAAGCCACATTATAAAGCAGGGCCGCATTCAAACAAAAGGATGCGGCTCTGTTTTTTGTATTATTTTCAAGAAGTGGAACTACGATGTTCCTTTTTTGTCTTGTATTTTTTCCTTTATGGATACATTGTAATAAAATTCGAACTTTTTTCTATGGATAAATGCTCAGATTGTATTATCTTTGTAACCAACTTTTAAGTTATATGATCTCAATCAATATGATGAAGTATAGTAAAATCTTTTCGGTGGCGTTTTTGGCGACAGCCTTTGGCGTGGCTCAAGCTCAGAACGACACGACTGCCATTGCGCTTGAGAATGTGGTTGTGACAGGTACCCGTACGGCTACCGATGTGCGCCACCTTCCTATGACGGTAAATGTGATTAACCGCGAAAAACTCACAGAGAATTATCGCCCCAATATGTTGCCTACGCTTACGGAGCAGGTGCCGAGCCTTTTCACTACGGCTCGTGGCATGATGGGCTACGGCGTCAGTGGCGGTGCTGCCGGAGGAATCAATTTCCGTGGTATCAGCGGAGGTGCCGGACAGTTGTTGGTGCTCATCGACGGTCATCCGCAATATCAGGGCGTCTATGGCCACCCCATCAGCGACAGCTATCAGACAATGATGGCTGAGCGCGTGGAGGTGCTTCGTGGTCCTGCTTCCGTGCTTTACGGCAGTAATGCGATGGGTGGCGTCATCAACATCGTGACGCGTGGTATGAAGCAAGACGGCGTGCGTACGAATATCAATCTGGGTGCAGGCTCCTGGGGAACGGTTCAGGCTGAAATCTCCAATCAGGTGCGTTCGGGTAATTTCTCCAGTACGGTTGCTGCTCAATATGGCCGTAGCGATAACCATCGTCCCCGTATGGGTTTTGAGCAGTATGGCGGTTACTTGAAACTCGGCTATGATTTCAACGAGCATTGGAATGCTTTCCTTGACGGGAATCTGACACGTTTCAACGCCACGAATCCCGGAACGGTGGATGCTCCCATCTATGAAGGTGACCAGTGGATTACGCGCGGGGCCGTGGCTTTGGGCGTGGAGAACCATTATGACCGTACAAGCGGCCGCATCAGCGTATATGATAACTTCGGCTTCCATAAGATTAACGACGGCTACGGCGAAGGAAAACAGCCTCAGACGCGCTATTTCCGTTCGAAGGATGCATTGGCTGGCGTGAGCCTCTATCAGAGTTTCAATCTCTTTGAAGGCAACCGTCTGACCGTAGGCTTCGACTATCAGCACATCTATGGCCGTGCCTATTATACTTCGCGTGAAACGGGCGAGGTGCTGGAGACGCAGAATAAGCAGAGCGCCCATTCCCATCGCAACGAGATTGCCGGATATGTGGACTTCCGTCAGGACATCCTTTCATGGCTCACGGTGGATGCCGGTCTCCGCGTGGACAACCATTCCGTGACAGGTACGGAACTGATCCCGCAGGGTGGTGTGGTCATCCGTCCGATAGAGACCGGAGAAATCAAGGCCATGGTGAGCAAGGGCTTCCGCAATCCCACCATGCGTGAGATGTACCTCTATCCGCCATCAAACGAAGATTTGAAGCCTGAGCGTCTGATGAACTATGAGCTCTCCTGGAAACAAAAGTTGGCTGATTACGGAATGACCTACGGCATCAACTTGTTCTATCTGAAGGGCGACAATATGATTATGACCATGCCAATCGATGGAAAACCCCGTAATGTGAACACGGGTGAGATAGAGAACTATGGCCTGGAAGTGGAGGCTTCCTATGCGCTGGGTGCCCATTGGAACCTGAATGCCAACCATTCATGGCTTCATATGAAGAACGCCGTGCTGGGAGCTCCTGAGCATAAGAGTTATCTCGGTCTGGGATGGCATCAGGGCAAATGGAACGTAAATGCCGGCCTGATGAGTATCCAGAATCTCTATACCCAGGTGGGTGCAAACGAGGAGAAAGAGAGCTTCTTCCTGCTGAATGCCACCGTTGGCTATCAGTTGCTGAAGAACGTAAGCCTGTGGGCGAAAGGGGAGAACCTGTTGGCTCAGCGCTATGAGATCAACGCAGGCTTCCCGATGCCGAGAGCAACCTTCATGGGAGGTGTGAACATCAGTTTCTAAGCCAGCCATGGAAGAGCTCAAAAGCCGGTTGCAACGGGAGGAAGTACGTGGAGTAGTGCGTGCTGCCGATGGTGAAATCAGGGAGTTTCATCGTCAGGGAGTCGTCGACCTCTTCACGCTGCTCACCGAGGAGCCTCAGGTGCTTGATGGTGCTCAGATTGCCGACCGTGTGATTGGCCGTGGTGCCGCCTTGCTGATGGTGAAGGGTAGAGTACGCGAGGTCTTTGCCTACGTCATTAGTGAGCCGGCTCTTGATATTCTGCAGCAGGCAGGTATTCCTACCGCCTATGCCACCCTGCAGCCGCATATCATCAATCGTACAGGCACAGACATCTGTCCGGTGGAGAAGTTGACGGCCTCCACTTCAGACCCTGAGGAAGCCTATGAGCGAATCAAGAATTTTCTGAATCCCTAAGGACCCTAAAGACCTTAATGTCCATAAAGACCTTAAAAACTTTAAAAAATATAGCAATATGACGAATTCAAAGAACATCGCCCTCTATCAGTTAGGGCTCAGCAATCTGAAAACCTATCTCCTGGCAGCCGCTTTCGTGATTGGAAACATTGCTCTGCCGCAGTTGTGCCACCTCATTCCGCAAGGCGGACTGATTCTGCTGCCCATCTATTTCTTCACACTGATAGCCGCCTATAAGTATGGCTTCACCGTGGGACTGCTCACGGCCGTCCTTTCACCGCTGGTGAACAATCTGCTCTTTGGAATGCCGGCTTCGGGAATGCTCCCCATTATCTTGGTTAAGAGCACCCTTTTGGCTCTGGCTGCTGCCTATATCGCCAAGAAGACGCAGAAGGTGAGCCTGCTGACGGTGACCATGGCCGTAGTGGCCTATCAGACCGTTGGCATGTTGGTGGAATGGGCGATGACAGGCTCTTTGCAGGCTGCCCTTCAGGACATTTGGCTGGGCTATCCCGGCATCTTCCTGCAGATTGTAGGCGGCTGGCTGATTCTCCGTTATGTCTTGAAAGACTGATTCATTTCAGGCATTATATCACGCGAAATTCACAAAATGGGTGCTCTGTTTTGTGGATTTCGTGTTTTTTCCGCACATTTCATGCTCCATAAAGAAAGCCGATATCGCGACGAAAGTGCAAAAATAGCATCGAAATGATGGAATTATGCCTGTTTGGAGGGCATTGAGCGGCCAAATGCGATGCATATTCTGCCTTTTTTCGGGTATTTCACCTTAGGGACTGTTGATGCAGGAATGTTGTATAAAACTGATAATCAGCCTCTTAGATAAATAGCTGGGTTGAGAAGTATTTCAGTTTCAGTTGTTTCAACTAAAATTGAAGGGTGCTATTTTTTCTCTTTATCTATATAACTTATTAATAATTAATTAGTTATATAATATAATACGGGGTGTTGATGAATGATGATACCTTAAATTTTCCTGAAACAACTGAAACATCTGAAACAAGCTGTTGTTTTCTCCCTACGAGGCCTTTTCTTCTGATGGACGGAAGGCAGGCTTCTGATGGGTGGAAGGCGCGCTTCTGAAGTTTGGAAACAAGGCTTCAATTTGGCCGAAACTGCGGCTACAGAGTTTTCCGCCTGTCCATCCAGAGCTCAAGCGAGTTGATGATGTTCTGCCACAACACGTAGCAGCCGGCACCCACCGACGCAACGGGATTCAGGTACATATAACTCACCCAGATGGCCAGGGCCGTATTCTTCTGGAACATGGCCTGTCCGGAGCATATCGGCTCGCCTAAGCGGTTGCCGATGCCGCGCCCGATACCGAACTGCAGGAAGCACATGATGAGCGACAGGAGCGCAATCATCAGCAGCAAAGAAAGCGAGGCATTGCTATGCACGATGTTCTTTACGGTGATGCCCGTGGTAATGCTCAGCGAAACGGCCCACGTGTAGAAACTCAGGTTCGGCTTAGAGATAATCCACCAGTGCAGCCGATGCAGGTAATGACGGATGATATAGCCCAGTATGAGCGGCAAAACGAGTATCATGGCCACCTTCTGCAGTATCACCAGGAAAGCCTCCACGAATGTTACTTCCACGCCTTTCTCGAGCATGGGGAACACCAGCGGAATGAGCAGGGCAGAGGCCAGCGAAGAAATGATGGTGAAGGTGGTAATCGTATTGATGTTGCCGCCCAGTTTGTTGGTCACTACGGGAGCAGCCGAGGCGCATGGGGCAATGACGCACGTCAGTACGCCTTCCCATAGAATGCGCTGTTCGGTGGTATGGCAGAATTCCAGGATAATCCATACGTTCAGGGCAATCAGCAGCAGCTGGGCACCCAAGACACCGAATTGCCAGCGATGGGGGAGCATCTGGTGGAAATCCACCTTGCAGAACGTGATGAGCAGCGTGAGGAACACGCATACGGGGAAGAATACGTCGAAGAACGGCCCCATCACGTCACTAACGGGGTCAAGGGCGGGGGTGAAATAACAGGTCAGATAGCACACCGTACCCACGAAAATGGCTACAGGCAGCGTCCAGTCTTTCAGAAATCGTATAAACTTTTCCATTAATACTCATTTATAGTTAAACAAAAATCTTCATAAATCTATCACAAATCTCTCTACAGATCATTTTTGTGGGATTTTTGTGGATTTTCGTCCATTACAAAGTGTGTTCCTTATTATTCCTCCTTAATATCGCTGAGCACGTAGAACGGATTGGGCACGTCCTCAGGGAAATAGGCCTTGCCCTCATCGTCCACCCAAACGGCAATGCCACATTGCACGGCCGGATGTTCTTTCGTCAGACGGACTTTCTTCTCCACGCCCGTGATGATATTCTTCATGATGGCTGTTTTCATCTTGCTTTATAATTCTTTGTAATTAGGAATCTCCTTCAGGAAATGATACGTGTTGTTCGTATAGTCCATACGGCAGCAGATATGTTGCAGACCGTTGGAAACGATGAGATAGTCCACGTGCAACAGCAGGTTGTAGGCCGAAATCTGGTCAAAAACCTTCTGTGTGAGCGTGATATGCGGCGCCTTGTATTCAATGATCATCTGCGGCTTCATCTCCTTATTATAGAGGAGGGAGTCGCACCGTAGCCGCTTGTCGCCAATCTTCAGCTCTACCTCATTGGCCAATAGTCCGGCAGGGTAGTCCTTGTGCTCCATGAGGAAGTGAACGAAGTGCTGCCTGACCCATTCTTCGGGGGTCAGCGCCACGTATTTCCGCCGCAAGGAGTCGAAAACCATCCGTTTTCCGTCCTGTTCTGTTATTTTTATGGCGTAAGGTGGTAGGTTTAATGAATTCATTTTTGTACCTTTAAATAAGATACTTTCGTTCGACAAAGCAAAAAAAGCAAGCTTTCTTTTGCATTTGTTCTCACTTAATCGTACCTTTGAATAAGGTACTTTCGCTCGACAAAGCAAAAAAAGCAAACTTTCTTTTGCATTTGTTCTCACTTAATCGTACCTTTGTAGCGGACAAAGTTACATATTTATTTCGAAATATCGAAGAAGAATGGCAGAAAAGAGGCAGACAGCAACCTTCGAGGGCATTATGGACGACCTGAAAGCCGCCAAATACGCCCCTGTTTATATCCTGATGGGCGATGAGGCTTACTTCATCGACCAGATAACGGACTATATTGCCCAGAACGCACTTGCTGAAGAGGAGCGCGACTTCAATCAGACGGTTTGTTTCGGGGCTGACGTCACATCAGGACAGGTGGCTGACATGGCCCGCCGCTTCCCGATGATGGCCGAACGCCAGATGGTCATCGTGAAAGAGGCTCAGAATATCAAGAACTGGGACCGTTTGGAGCAATATTTCGAGAAGCCGCAACCTACCACCGTGCTCGTTCTGGCCTATAAGAACGGTACGATTGACGGGCGCAAGAAGATTCTCGCCAAGGCCCAGAATGCCGGAGGCGTGGTTTTCGAGAGTAAAAAACTCTATGAGCGCGAATTGCCTGCCTTTATCATAGAGCATCTCAAGAAGCACGGAGCTACCATCGATGCCAAATCCTGCCAGATGATGGCCGACCATATTGGCGCTGATCTCAGCCGTCTTACTTCCGAACTCGACAAGGTGTGTCTTTCGATGCCGGAGGGCAGTCGGCAAATCACACCTGAGGTGGTGGAAGAGCAAGTAGGGGTGAGTAAGGACTTCAACGGATTCGAGTTCCGTTCGGCCATTGCCAACCGCGATGTTCTGAAAGCAAACCGTATTTTGAAATATTTTGACAGCAATCCAAAGTCGGGTGGTCCCTTCATGCTGATCCCGTTGCTCTTCAATTTCTTCGAAAATCTGATGCTTGCCCACTATGCGCCGCAAAAAACGGATTCTGGCATAGCTCAGTTCTTGGACCTCCGTAGTCCCTGGGCTGCCAAGGAGTATATGACAGGGTTGAGAAACTACTCAGGAATGAAGACGATGCAGATCGTTCAGAAGATTCGCGAAACGGATGCCAAAAGTAAAGGTTTGGATAATCCCAGCACCCCCGTTGGTGACCTTTTGAAGGAGCTTGTATTCTTCATTTTGCACTAAAAAATCACTTTTTTCGTTCTATTTTGAGCTCTTTTTCCGGTTTTCCAGAAGGTGAAAAATGGCTCTAAACGCCCGTGTTTTCAGGGAGTTTGCCCCTAATTCAGGCGCTCAAAACTCGCGTATTTTTAAGCTTCCCGACCGCTCGTTCAGAATATTTGAGTAATGCCGATTTTTCGAAATTACGGGCGAAAAGAATTCAGCTTTAGGATTTATTATGGTTTATAATTGCGAATTTGAAATTTAAAAGTTTAAAGAAATAAATTTGAATTTACACAGAAAAGCCCCAAATTGTCTAATTTTAAATTACACACAAAACCTTCAAATACACATTTGCAAACCTAAACCAATCGGTACGATTATTGAAATTCATATTTATACACACCTTTTGTGGTTTATTTAAAACATTAAAAGTCAGTAAGTTACATTAAAATGCCAAATCTTTCACAATAGAAAACCCAGTATTCAACTTCCTGAAAATGCATATATGCATCGGTTTAGGTTTGTTTTTCATAAATAACACATTCATAGTCAGATTTTTGATAAAATATCTCTCAATAAGGGCAATGTAACGATTTTATTCCTTAAATTCACCTTTGTGATTTGAAATCACAAATACACACTTTTCGAATTTAAAGTTTGAAAATCTAAATTCTAAAACTTAACTTTTACCTTTTAAAATTCCCACTTAAAAATTTGGAGATTCAAAACTTTTGGTTTACCTTTGTAAAATCTTAGCAAAACGGGCTTTTGCCCTCAAAAATCATACTTGTCACCAAAATGAAGGATAGAATCAGAGAGATTATGGAGAGTCAGCACATGACTCAAAAAGTGTTCGCAAGTTTCATCGGTTTGAGTGAAGGATCACTCAGCGGCATCTATTCCGGACGCACCCGTCCTACCCTCAATGTCGTTGAACTCATCAAGGAGAAGATTCCTGCCATCAGTACCGACTGGCTGATGTTTGGTAAAGGTAAGATGTACACCTCTGAAAATGATGTCTCTGATGCCCCTTCCACGGATGCTCATCAGCCGCTTCCCTTTAACGATTCCCCCACTTCACCGTCAGGTGGGCTTTTCAACCCACTTGAAAACGTCGGTGTAACACAGACACTTAAAAATCCCATCAAAACGGAAGTGAAATTTATTGACAAACCGCAACGACAGATTACCGAAATTAAGATATTCTTCGATGACCAGACGTTTGAGAGTTTCGTTCCCAAGAAATAAAAAAATGGGGCTGCCGCTGCAGCCCCTTTACTAACTTAATAACTAACCTATAATCTAACCAAAACTAATGAATCTAAACCTAAATATCTAATGAGAAAATATTATCTGTTTCTGTCCTTTTGACGATACAAAGGTACGAAGGATTAATCAATCACGTATCATTTTTGCTTTTTTTCTCTTTCTTTTGTTGCGACACCAGCCTCATTTTGCGACAAATCGCCATAATGCCCTCCGAATCTGTCGCTAGGCCCTCTTTTTTCATCTTTTTTTGTAATCTGGCAGAGCGGCTTTTATGGTTCGTTGTGTGGGGGCTTTCTGGAGCCGGAATGTGGTCATGGACCATCCTACAGGCATAGTGTACCTGCTTGCGGAGAAGATCGAACCGTATAAATTTGACTTCCTGCATTTCGAACCGTCCAAAATTGAGCCGTGCCCGAATTGCCTTTCAGCATTCCGAGCACGGGGTTTCTTAACGATAAAGGAAGACGTTGGAAAGTTCTCCCGAAAGAGTCTTGTGAGGATTAGTCCCACATGCGATAGCTCTCTCCATTGTCACCAGCACCTTCGAGGTCCCACTGGTAATCCTTACGTACCTGGTTGTAATCAACGTTCTTCTGCTTGTCGGTCTGTTCGTTGACCGTAACCTCCACCTGATCCATCTGGCCAAGGAGTGCCTCCTTGTTAGTGTTGTGGCCAGCTTTCAGTGAAATGCCATAGACGGCTAATACAAGCCCTAAAGCTAAAACCTTGTCAAACATTGATATCTTCATAATCTTCTTTTTTTTAAATAGTATTAATGTTGTTAATTCACTCGTGTCATTCGACGCTTGTCTCTTGACTTTGCAAGGGTGCTTTCGTGAGCATTTCCTCGCTTTTTCTGATGCAAAGATAAGGCGGTTTTTCTCTATGTCCATCATTATCTTCCTTATTTCTCCTCCGTTTGTTGCGACAAGGCCTCCATATTGCGACAAATCTCCCGAATACCTCTGAAATCTGTCGCAAACACCCCTTTTCGGGGCCTGTATTGATGGAAAATGAACCGGATGGTTAATCTAGCGTAGGCACTTCGAAGTTCCCGCAGACAAAGTCTTTCGGGCTCACCTTGAAATAGCCGTGCTTGCCGCGGATGAACTCCAGCAGCTTATTATAAGTAAGGTTTTGGGCCAGCAGATCGGGATTTCCCACAATGATGAGATGCTTGCGTGCACGCGTCATCGCCACATTGAGTTTACGGTCCACGATGCTTCCGTCAAAGTCCTCGAAAACATTCGATGTGAGGAAGTTCAGCTGGTAGTATTTCTGAATGGTGAAGCCATAGATGATGTAGTCGCGTTGGGAACCCTGGAATCGCTCCACGGTATCGATGGTGATGCCTTGAATGGCTTTGATGCCGTATTTTTCGATGGTGCTCCTGACGGTGGCTATCTGGTTGCGGTAAGGCACGATCACGCCCACGGTCTTCTCCGCATCAAAGTCCTTGGCGGTCATCTCGTAGATCTTGACCACCGTGGCGGCGATAATGTCAGCCTCGTTCTGGTTTACTTTGTCAGAGGGTGATGATTCGGGTGCCTCCGTGGCGATGAAGGCAATGCGCCGGGTGGCCAGCAGGTCGGTGATGCCGTTCAGTCCCTTCCCCTTGTATGCCAATTCCTCCTTTTGGTGCTCCAGGGGCACCACTTCCAGCATATTCCCGTAGAAGGCCTCGTTCGGGAAGAGGGCGATGTCAGGATGCATGCGTCCTTGCTTCCTGAGCAGATACGACACCTCGTTGTCCTGGTTGTAGTCTTTCCGGTAAGCCCTGAGCAGGCGCTCGAAAAGGGAAAGGCGGCAATCGGTCAGTTGGATGTCCCTCAAAATCGGTTCCGCCACCTCCGATATCTGCCTTGTCTGTTGTACCACGGCCGGCAACTGCTTGTGGTCGCCTATCATCACAATCTTCCTGACGGCCGGTATTCCGTTGTTGTGGGCACTCAGGATACCGATGAGGTGAGGCTCCAGAATCTGGGAAGCCTCGTCGATGACCGTCAGCGTGAAGGTTTTCATCTTCAGGAGGGAGAGGTGCGAATTCATCGAGGTTGTGGTACTGACGAACACCCTTGTGCTGATGATGGCGTTCCTAAGCATGTCGATATTGTCGCAACCCTTCACCTTTTCGCTCAGCAGGTGGTCCCTGTAGGTCTCGCTACAACTCGTTTCGCCGCCGATTCGGATGAAGTCGATGCTCTCTTCCATGAGTTTGCTGCAAATCTCATCCACGGCCCTGTTGGTATACGACATCACCAGCACGGAGGAACCCTCCTCCAGCAACTCCTCCTTGACCGTGTTGAGCATGCCGTAGGATGTCTTGCCCGTTCCCGGCGGACCGATGATGAGAAAGAGGTCGCGGGCTTGTTTCACCCTGAGGGCCAGTTCGTTGAAAGGTCCGTAGTCGCCCTTGAGCGTCACGGATTCGTCCGTCTCGGGCTTCCTTTGCAGGAGTAGCAGGTCCCTTCGCTCCTTGGGTGCCGAGAGGAAGGCGTGCATCCCGCGGTAGAGCGAACCGTAGGATGATTCCATGAAGTCGTGCTCGATGGCCCATAGCTTCTGCCGTTCTCTCACGAAGGCCCGCTTGTCGGATTGTGCGGCCTTCAAGGTCAGCGTTATCTCGTCGGCCGTGATGCTTTTGATGGTGCACCTGAAGATCATGGCTTTCCGCGCATCCGGTTCCTTGCCTTGCCCGTAGGGGTATAGGATCACGATGTCGCCCGTCCGGAAGTTCGACATGTCATTGTCGGGAGTCTCTGAGAATTTGAGCACCACCTCCCTCACTTCGCCCTCCGTCTGTTCATTGGGCGAGGCCAGTGTCAGGCGGTCGTAGATGTTCCCCGCCAGTCGTTTGTCCTCCAGCGAATCATGCCATTTCGAGGCGAATCCCGAGTTTTCCTTCGTCTTGTTGCCCAGCTTCGACATCATATGCTCGTTGGCAATAAACGTCAGGAAGCGGTAGTAGTAGGCCTTTTCAAGTTCCGAGGCCTGGTGGATGGGGTCGAGTAGGGCCTTCAGTTGCGGGTGCAGGTAGTACTCCCAGAGCTTGCCTTGCAGGTGCTTGCTATTCAGACGTTCTGGTGTTAGGTGGTCCAGGATTCGGTATCCGTCGGGCTTTGTCAGATACATGTCCGCCCATGCGATGCCGTTCCGGATGCTGATGGCGCGGAAGAGCAGGTCGGGTGCGAATCCCAGTCCCTCCAGGCTTTCCTGGTATTTGGAATAGAGCAGGAAGGCGTGCAGTTCCTCCTTGTTCCTTTCGTAGGTTTCGCGGAAATTATAGCGTATCAGCGCCATGTAGAGCAGCAGCTGTACATAGTGCTCCTCGCGGTGGCGGGGCTTCACAAAGTTGTCGAAGGGAAACTCCCCCTTGCCTGATTTCTGCTCGATGAGGAATTTGAAGTCGAATTGCAGGTAGTCCATACGTCCTTGAATGCCAAGCATTTCCGAGAAGAACGAAGGCTCCACAAGCCCGTCTTTCGAATCGAAGTTCTGGAAGTTCCCTTTGCGCATACCGTCGTCGAGTGCCCGCTGGATGTTGTCTTTCTGCCGTCGGGCTTCCGCGTGGAACTGCGTGCCGGGATTGGCCTCCAGCAGACTGATGGCATGATCCTTGAAGAAATCCCTCACGCTCTGTCCATAGGTATGCGTGCCGGGCCGTTGATGGATGGTCTCGTCGAGCAGCTGCCCTGCCAGGTTACCCAGGACCGTAGCCTCCGTGGTCTGAGAGGGCTCCATGCGCTTTATCAGGTTCACGTAGGGCGATTCCGCATAGGGCGTGAAGCATCTTGCAATGGCAGAGATGTCCACCAGGTAGTCGGGTTCCAGGATGATCAGTTCGGGATAGAGCACATCGTCCTCCCGTCGCGGGCGAACCAGGTTGAGTTGGGCGTTAGGGTAGAAGAGGGCTTCCATATACGACCAGTCGCCCTGGTTGTAGAAACCCGTCTGGCGGTAGTCCACCTTCAGCAGGTCGCCGTCGGCCTCCTCTGCGTCCACATAGATGTATTCCTTATCCCAAGAGTCGATGATCACGCGCATGCATTCGCTTTTCAGTTCCCGCCGTTGCTGCTCGTGCTCCTCCCTGGGGAAACGGGCGGAAAGCGATTCGGGTATCTCGGCCTCATAAATGCAGGCAATGAACCGGCAGAGGTTTCTCAGGTCCTGAAGATAGTTCTCCCTAAGGTCATCGTCCGTCAGTTCCTCCCTCTGGCGGAGCCTGGAGCGCGTATGGTTGGCGGCTCTCACCAAGGCCTTCGGCGCCTGGTGCTCTTTAAGCAGATAGTCGGTCTTGGCGAAGGTACCGCTGAAGTTCAGTCTGGTGGCATTGATTTTCTGGTCGATACATCTCTGGAACACGCGGCTATAGACGCCATACAGCCTCCGGTAGTCGGGCAGCAGGTGCAACCCGTCTTCCAGCTCGCGGAAGAAGTCGGTGGCTTCCTCCGGCTTGTAGAACTCATTGGCGATGCCGGGTATCATCTCGGATGCTTTCATACGGCTATGTTCTCCCGTACATATTTCACACTCTCGATGTACTCCTCATCGGTATAGAGGTGCTCGATGATCATGGGCATGCGGGGATTCTCGGCTGTGGCCAGACGGGCATAGAGTCCAATGTCGAGCGTGCCTTTCCCGCAGGCGCATTCCTCCAGCTGGAACGTGTATTCCTGCTTCAGGAGGATGTCTTTCAGGTGGCAGCTCACGATGGTTCCGTGAAGCTTCCGGAAACATTCTTCGAGAAATTCATCGTTGAAGAAATATCTTCTCGGCGAGGTGATCATGTTCACCACATCCAGGTGGGTGCCGAACTCCGCGCGGTCCACGTCCTCTATCAGCCGCAGGTACTCGTCGGGACCGCTGGGAATCATCCACGGCATCGATTCGATGCAGAACTTGTTATGACGGGGACAGGCCGAGTCAATGATTTGCCGTATCATGCTGACCGCCATGTCCCATAGTTCACGGCTGAAGTTCATGCGGTAGCCGCCGTCCCATCGCGGATGATGCTTGTCAACCATCGCCCCCACCATTGGGTCCCATATCACGTCGATAACGCGCACCACGAGGAACATCACGGCCACCGTGGCCGAGTCCAGTCCATATACGTTATTGTAATAGAACAGCAGCCAGATGCTGACCGTCTGGTAGATCAGGTTCTGCGCCAGGTCTCCCGAGCAGAATCCCAGACGTTCCCGCCACGAGAGTTTGTAGTATTCATTATTCGGATTTCCCATAAGTCAGTAGAACACCCTGCAAAAATAGTGCAAACGAATGGAAAAACCAAATAAATTTGGAACTAACCCTGAAAATCGCTAATTTTGCCCCACCATAGAACAAACTTTTATCCATTTAAAAGACCATGCCACGTAAGACAGACGGAATGCCCTTTGAAATCCATCCTTCGCCAAAGAAGGCAGAGGATGGGAAGAATATATTATATGTACGCCCGCGATGCAGGCAGAAGATTACCATGGAACAGCTGGACGACTATTGTGCCAACCGCTGCGCTCTGCGTCCGGGAGAACTGACACGTGCCTTTCAGGCCTTCATCCGGGCTACTGGCTACTATCTGTCCGAAGGCTATCGCATAGAGACACTCATTGGCTCCTTTGCTCCGAAGATAAGCCTGAAGCGCGAACTGACTGATCCCGACGAGGTGAAGACCACCGATGTGCTGTTCGAGGGTATTGAATACAAATCGGTGAAAGAGTATGAAAAGTCGGTACTCTCCAATCTCCGCGGTTTCCGGCGTGCCAACAATCCCAACGTTCAGCAGCTGATGGCCGACGAAAATCACCTGAATAAAGCACTGCAGGCAAATATCGAGCGTTATCATGGTTATGTGACGGCCCGTAGTTTCGCCCATTCGGCCAACATCACCTACTACTCCGCCCGCAAGCAACTCGACAAGTGGTGTGAAGGAGATAATCCGCGCCTGTTAAAGACGAAGCAAGGGCAGGAATATATCTACACGGAAATATAGGACTGCTTCATTATTGGTCAGGTCATAGAGTTGATAGACGAAGGGGGCGATTTGCTTTTCCCTTCGGCCGGCCACCGTTGGTTCTGACTCCAATGAGGAATATATGGAGCCATTTTCAACTTTATCGTAAAATATTTACAATTATCCTTTGATGTTTCAACTAAAAAGTTTATTTTTGCAGCAGAAAACTGATTGTAAAATATTAACATGGCGACAAAAGAAGAAGTACAACGGTTCCTCAAACAAATGAAGGAAAAGATCAAAGTCTTCGGAATCATATATAGGGATGATAGAGGCAAAAATGCTCAAACATTGGTAGATTTGGAAATAACACCTAAGTACAGGGATACAGTCATCATCAACCTTGAAACGGAAGACTACTCTGAAGGGCCTGTCATTGACACACTCAACCTATGCGGTGAGATGTGGGTCTTTGGAAAAGATGTAAAAGGGCAGGAAGTATATATCAAGATTACGTTGGGCAAGGGAGCGAGTGCATTATGTATCTCCTTCCACATAGCAGAACACCCCATGAATTATCCTTTTAAATAAAACGATTATGCAAAGTCCATTCACAGGAGGTCATGCAACTCTCCGTCATGAATTATCAGAACTGACGTTTCGAAAGGAAAAATTTCAATACGTACACCAGTTTTATGAGTGTGATGAAACAAAAGAACGTTTCACCACGACCGCATTGGACGAAGTAAATGTTGGCCAAGTATATAATCAGTACCGAGCCAAGTATGGCATACCTTTCCCTGACGAAATCAAACGTATTCGTCAACGCTATGGTTTGTCCGCTTCTAAGATGTCTCAGATTCTTGGATTTGGCGACAACCAGTATCGGCTGTATGAAAATGGAGATATGCCAAGTGAGGCTAATGGAAAGATTCTGATGTCTATCCAGAATCCTCATATCTTTGAGAGTTTTGTTCTCAATGCCAAGAATCAATTCGCAGAAGAGGAATTTGCCAAGATGCTCAACAAGGTAAAATCGGTCAAGACAGATGGCAACGGTGCATTCATCAAGGATTATATCTTCAATGGAAGCCGAAGAGACATCTTCAATGGCTATGCTACCCAGTCCATCAGCAAACTCAAGAACATCATTCTTTTCTATATAGAGAAGTATCATGGGGTATTCTTCACGATGATGAATAAACTGCTGTTCTATACCGATTTTTATAGTTACAAGATGACAAGCAAGGGCATGAGCGGACTTGCCTATAAAGCCATCCAACGCGGGCCGGTACCCGTCCGCTGGGACAGAATTTACAGTTTCTATGACGACATCCATCAGGAAATCGTGCATTTTGATTCTGGAGCCGAGGGCACAAAACTTGTTTCTTCCCTCTCTCCAGACCTTGCAGAATTCACAGAAGAGGAACTCAATATCCTCGAAACAATCTACCAGCGTTTCAAGTCAGACAACTCTACTAAGATTTCTGATATCAGCCACAATGAAGATGCATGGCAGAAGTACGTGGATAGCGGACAGATGATTAACTTTGATATGGCATTCACGTTAAAAGCAATATAATACCAAGCTAAGATAGATTGATCCCAAGATTTCGGTACGAGAGTATATATTTTGGTACGGAGTATTAGGGGAAATGAAAAACTTGTTTGCCACATGGAGAATGTTATATATGACAATTGGTATGTTAATCCAATAGAATTCCCAAAAGCAGAAGAGTATGTTATGGATATATATAACATATCTCAAGCAAATACAGGCTTTGTACATGCGTGGGATTCTAATTTATTCTTTGAAGAAGCATCACAATTGCTTGTAAATGCTATCAGACTTTTTCAAATGGGGTATTTTGATTGTGCTTTTTATTCTCTGCGACAATCTTTGGAATTATCTATTGGAACTATATTTTTAATCGAAAACCCAGACAAGAAGGAGGATTGGCAATCTCTAAAAAATGGTTTTGAATCAAATACAATGCCAAAAAAATTAAAAGAAAAAGAAACAGCTTTCAAAAGCATGACGGAGAAAATGGTAGTATTCTTTGGTAAGATTCGAAACACTCAAAAGGCAATCCACAAATATGTACACAAACAAGGCTATGCATCATTCTATCAAGTAAGAAGACATGCTTTTTTGTTGAAGCGTAAAAATATAAAGAAAGAGGACTTGGTTGAAGATTTCGAGAAATACTTAAAAGTTTGTATTGGGGCTGTAGCCGTTTATCGGTTATCAATAGATGCACTGCCTGTTGTGCTTATGGATGAAGATATACTTTTAAGGTCGGGTGATTTTATCACAGCGCCATATTCTGAAGAATTTGTAGATAAATATATCGGCAAAGATAATCTGGATGCTTTTAAGGCAACAGAAATATACAAAGACTTCTGTGCTTCACTAAGGAATAATGAAAAACAAAATGAAGCAGTTTTCCATTTGATTCATGAACAATACTATAATAGGAATTATATGGATGATTATATGGCCCAACTCCACCTGTGTTCCTTTGTTGACAGAATTGCTATGTGCATTTTTACAATTTCCGATAAGATTTCTCAAATTTATGTGGATGGTATTCACTGGTACGTCTCTGAAATCAAGTCAAATAATAAAAATAGAGGAATTACGTTAGGCTCTTCTTATTATGACGAATTGTTTTCAAAAAGTGAAAGTAATTACAATTTACCTTATTTTAATGTTTATCTCTCTCGTTGTTTCATAAACAAAGATTATACCTATTTTGAGCACAATGAAGTCCTGTCAGAAGAAGAAATAAAGTGTCTGGATATTGTTGCGGTAAAACTATCCGAAACAGCGAAACAAGTTGAAATCAACATAGAATCTCAAATCATAGACTATTTTCAGCAAGAATAATTGAAAAGAATAACAAGCAGTCAGTTGCCTCCCTGGTTACAAGTAACTATTTAAATGACTGACAAATTGGCGATTTCTCATCAGGAATTGTCTCTATTATATGTATAATTCCACAAAAGGCAATGGCCCATGCCATATTGTCATTTTTTTTCATAGTATTATACTGAAAGTATTAACGGCACACTTTTTGCTAAATATCAGGTAATGAGAAACGTTGCCTGTAATAGGCCGTGAGAAACACGGAAGCGTTTATTTATTGATTCTGTGATTACCCAAGGAGAATAAATCATCGGATTACTATCAGAATCCTGAGAAACAGGAATCCTATATTTTCGTGAGAACTACAATTATGGTCTCGTCAAGAGTTCATTGTAATGCTAACCTTCTCATACAATATGAGTCGTAACCTATGGAGTGTGTTAAGTCACTATGATTAAAAACTCTGTTTTTAAAAGATTAGATATGCAGAGATATAGTAATAATGGAGGTAATTCCTCTATTGCTGGATATGAAATTGAACCTACCCGTATTCGAGTAATGTTCAGCGATGGAAGTATTTACTCTTGGAGCTATTCAAGTGCAGGCAGAAATAATGTCGAGACAATGAAGCAACTTGCTCAGTCAGGTTCTGGACTCAACTCGTTCATAATGCGCTGTGTACGTTATGCATATGAATGAAATAGAATGGTGGGTTAGTTCGACCAACAATGGACTAGCTAAGGATGGTGGCAGATTCATCCGCTGTAATTGATTTAATTTTATAGCTATGGCTAAAAAAGTTACTTCGGTGAAAGTTGCAAAAGAAGCATCAAAGGCTTTGCGCGATGGACGTTCCAGCAAACGTACAAAGAGCATTGCAGGTAGTGCCTTATCGCAACGCGAAAAGAAGAAATAGTATGATTCTTCTTTAGGATGTGCCCCAATAAGAGTGCGCAATTCTTATTGGGGCTTATTATTAGCTATTTCCTTCTATGATGTTTTTCTTCTTCCGTCAGACCGTAGAGAACTGACTGCACTGCAGGTTGCCGACCTCTACAAGAGCTTTTGGCAGATCGAGCTCTTTCAATACACAGCACTCCTAACCCCATGTGAAATGTCTGACAGCATATCCCGGTATCCCCAGTGAATATTGCGTTCACAACGTCAAAAAAGATACAAGGCAGAACAAGCGAAGTACGACTAGGAGATGACTGAACTTGAAGAATAGGAAATTTTGTTAAATGATACAAAATAATATTGGCGGGAATTGATATAATGACTACCTTTGCAAAAACAACTTTGTTATTATGAGAAAAAGTGTTATTTTATTTTGGATTGCCTCTTTATGTATCTGTACATTCGTTAGTTGTGATAATACAGACTATGCTAAAGAAGAAAAATATTTGGAGGAAATATATCTGAAAGATAAATTCAACAAAACAGATACAACAAAGATTATCACTATAGTTAAGGCTAAGAAAATCCGTTTGTACAATCCTAAACTTGATGAAAATAATCAACGTATGATTCTCTTCGGCAAGACTTCATTCAAAAAGTATGTTGATGCATTAGATGCGTATGAGTCAGGTGAAATTTCTGCAGATTTAGTATTTAAAGACATGAAAGAAATATTTACTTCCGTTGAGCCCAATAGTGACGGTCTTATTGTCATGTTTAAAATGAGAAATACAGATCGCTATTTATTTGATATTCTATTTTCAAATGATGATGTATATTATGCTACTTTAATGACAGACGTTGGAATGTATCTCTCAAAACAAGTTTATAATCATGACGTTAATGAGGCAAGAGAGAAGCTAATAGATGCATTGCAGAGGTAGTTTAATGGTTGTAATATATAGATCCTTGTTGACCATGATGCCAACAGGTATATAATTGCTTTCAGCGCTATATGATAATTCCAACGAAAATCATACCGCCACCCTGCATCAGGGATCAGCCTTAGCTTGCCGTTTGCGGCGTATCGGCGGTAGTAGTGTGTAAAGTTATAAAAATAGTTGGAATAAACGCGAAAGGGGGAGGAGATTAATTTTTCTTCTGTGGTGAACGTGGATTATGAGTACTCTGTTGTGGGATGATAGACAGGCTTTAGAGTATTTCCTGTACAATTTAATTTGAAAAATCGCACTACTCGAACTACTATGCTTTATAACTTATTGCTAATCAGTTAAAATACGGTAGGTCGATGGTTGATTATTGTACTACTTTGGTACTACTCTCGACCTACTGAGGTATTTTGTTGGGATTATTTTGGCCGTAGGCGTTAAGTCTTTTGGCTATAGCCGCAAGGTCTTTCGGCTATAAGCGCACAGTGCGGGGAATCATTGGAAGTACCTGATTCATTGATATTTAACCCCACATTCGATGATGTTTAACCCCGCAATTAAAGATTGCGGCAACGGTAAGGGAACTTTTTTCGAAAAACACCTGCTTTTATTTGCTGGTGTGCGCTTTTTTTGGTAACTTCGCACTGTAATGGGAAAAGATATGAAAATCACAAAGGTAAAAACTAAATTGGGCGAACTATTGACGCCCGTAAGTACTGAACTTGAAGCCGTTATTGAACGGATGCGCTCTGATAAAACGAAGCCGGCTGCCGACAAGATAGCGCAAAACGCCATGGCTTCGCGGCTTGCTATGGGGCAGGGGGCTCCGCAATACCAGCTGCTGGGAACGGATGATCTGCCTTACCTGATCTTCGGAGCCACCTTCGGGCATGGGGGATTGGATGATGTGCGCACTGCGACGGGCCTGCTGCTGCTCAACGTCTATTGCAAGGAGGGCCATCGGCAGGTGATGGAGATGAAACGCAAGGTGAGTCAGATTCCCTATACGCTGCTGGCCTTTGCCGGTGTGAGCGGCGTGACGCTGAAGGTCATCGTGCGCTGTGACTACCAGGGCGGGAATGCCGACGGTCATCGGATGGCTGACGACTACTTGGGTTTTATGAAGGATGCGGAGCAGAGTGCCTTGCGCATCTATCAGGCACTGGCTGGCTGCGAATTCCTTGCCAGCGAACTGTCGTTGACTCGTGGCTGCCGGATGAGTTATGACCCGCAGCTGTTCTATCGGCCTGACGCTCAGGCTATTCCCGTGGTCAGGCAGGAGAGTGATCTGCTGAAGCCCTATGAGGGCACGCAGGTGGAGGATAACGGCGAGGTGGTGTGGTATCCGGAATATCATGAACGTGAGCGGCTGCTGCTGGAGTATGAGACCTGTCTGCAGAAGGCCATCGATGAAGCGGGAGACAATGCGGATCATTGCCTGCATTTGCTGGCCGACTATTGCGCCAAGGCCCACCTCTCGGAAGAGGGTTGCGTGGTGCGCACCCAGTGGAAGGGCCGTTTCCGCCAGATTGGCGACGACGTGATACGCAAAGTGTTCCGCTCTGCCTACAAGAAGCCTCTCGGTGATAAGCCGCTCTCTCAGATGAACGAGAAGGAGCGCATCATGCGGAGCATCGAGGAATTCCTGGCGCGGCGCTACCAGTTGCGCTTCAACGTGGTGAAGCAGGTTGTGGAGTTCCGCCGTAACGACTGGTCGTTCAAATCATGGAAACCCCTGACCGACCGCCAGTTGAAGAGTGTCGTGGTGGAGGAGATGAAGGAGGGTGGTGAGAGTTGGATGAACGATATCCGCACCTATATCGAATCGGCTCACGTTAAGGACTATAACCCTATCCTTGAATTTCTGGAGGGTTGCGGCTCATGGGACCGTAAGCACGACTATATAGAGGATTTTGCCCGCCGGCTGCCTACCACCTATGGCGAGTGGCCCCGCTATTTCCACCGCTGGTTCCTGGCGATGGTGGCGCAGGCGCTCAACATGAACCGCGACTACGGCAACTCGATGGTGCCCATGCTCATCGGAGAGCAGGGCTACAAGAAATCGAGTTTCTGCAACGCCATCCTCCCGCCCTCGATGCGCGAATACTACATGAATTCTTCACCAACTAAATTGGGTCAAAACAGACCGAAACGAACCTTAAATAAAATCGCGTAAAACATTGTCCTACAATTAACTCCGCTTAACTAACCTTATTCTTTACCTATTGCCAGTTTACCCCTTTTAGTGTAAATTTGTACCGCGATTGTACCTCGGCAGAGGGACGGACATGAACTGAAGAATTGCACCAACCTGCACTTCGTTGCACCATTCTGCACTATCTTGCACCTTCCGTGTCGGCCCTCCCGAAAATCGTAGGAAATTCGATTTTTTAACTGCAAATTTACGCTGGGTATGGCACAGACTGTTAAACAATTCACACAATCCGACTCACACCTCCTTACCATCAAGGAGGCAGCAGACTTCTTGCGTATCAGCAGGAGGTCTTTGTTTTATCTTATCAGCAAAGGCAGATTACAAGCCGTCAGGCTGTCACCACGGATGACACGTATCTCTCTTCATGAACTTCAACAACTGACTGAGTCCGCATTTGTTGCTTCGGCTTCTTCTTTCCCTCCTTTTAATAATGACAATAGGGAAAAGAAAAAGCCAGATGTCCCTGCCAAGCCAGAGACGGGCAATGTGAACAAGAAAGCTAAGTGTCGCATAACACCAGCCAGCGACATAGCCCCTGAAGGTGTTACTCACAAAACCCATTATACAATGGCAGAGGTGATGAGCAAGTTCAACATCAAGTATGGTCGCCTTTATGAGATACGTAACCGCTATCAGTTGGCATCCATCCATGCCTGGGGTACGACTGCCTTCAGAAAAAAGGATGTCGAGAAGGCTATTGCCAAGTATAACGAGGAACAGGGCAAGGCACAGCAGGAGGCATACTACACCTGCTTCGACATCATGCAGAAATACGGTCTGGGCAAGACGCAAG
>R23__coassemble_39_pt1 | contig 92519 bp, 73 predicted proteins | sample R23__metabat2_high_PE_035 | metagenome-assembled genome bin R23
GTCTGTCACAGGACCATCCGTATAGTAAAGTTGAATCAAACGGTTCGTTTACCCAGACACATCTATTAATATAATAGACGCGCCTGCTTCTTGTACTACTACTTCTCTGTCTCTTTATGTAATTTCTTATCAAAGATCGCTTGTCTGTTACGAGAGAGTCACAACAACAAACCCAATTACTTGGGTCAGTAGTATCACTTCATCTCAAATGCTCTTATTTGGTGTTATCCTTAAAAGCGAGTGCAAAGGTACAACAATTTTCTGAACCGCCAAAACTTTTTCGAAGTTTTTTCTTAAAAAATTATCGAAATCGTTTACAGTAAATCATCTTTAACGATTCCACACCTTATTATTATATTATTACATAAACTAAATAATTCCTTTTTCTTAATCAAAGAGAACGAAAAAACACAAAATGAAAGACCCTAAAGCTTGTTTTTCACAACCTAATGAACATTTTTATGATAATGTTCTTCTCTAAATCAAAAAATTGCATTAACTTTGCAGCATGAAGGTATCACAATTCTTCGGAAAGTTCCTCAGCAAATACCTCTGGGGTAACTTGTTGGCGATGATGCTCCTCTTGGCTGCCGTTTGCTTTGCAGTCAAGTACGGCATTGACGTCTATACGCATCATGGTGAAAAAATCACAGTTCCCAACGTTGTTCACAAGTCATATGCAGATGCAGAACATCTTCTGGAAAGCCTTGGACTAGAGGTAGAAATCAGCGATACAGGATATGTTAAGACCCTCCCCCCTGATTGCATTTTGGAGCAATCAGTAAAAGCGGGAAGCATCGTGAAGTCGGGACGAATCATCTATTTGGTAATCAACGCATCGAGTACACCGACGATTGCCATTCCTGATGTGATTGACAATAGTTCCTATCGTGAAGCAAGGGCCAAGTTGATTGCCATGGGATTCAAGGTGAGCGAACCACAAATGGTACCAGGAGAAAAAGACTGGGTATACGGCATCAAAGTACGCGGAAAGAACGTGATTAACGGCCAGCGTGTGTCTGTTGAAGACATTTTAACCCTCCAGGTGGGAGATGGTATGATTGATGCTGCAGACTCAGTGGCTTTCGCCGACCCCGTATATGAAGAGGAAGAGGATGTCTTTGAGGAGATTGTAGAAGAACCAGCTGCGGAAGAATCAGAAAGCAAGACCACTGCCGATCCTGCACAGCCAACTACTCCCGCAAAGCCTGCCACTCCTGCAACCCCAGCCACACCGGAAAAAGATGAATTTGAGGTGGTGACTGGTCCATGAACTGACCATAGTGAAAATCACATTAATCTCAATGACTGATGGACGGCGAAATCAATGAGATAGAAGAGCAGGAACTCTATGAGCGCTTGCGTATAGAGGTGGATGCTGGTCAGGTACCTTTGCGTATTGACAAGTATCTTGTTGAACATATGCCCCATCAGAGCCGCAACCGTATCCAAACGGTAGCCGATGCCGGAATGCTTTTTGTGAATGACCGCCCGGTGAAAAGCAATTATAAGGTTCGCCCTGGCGACATCATTTCCATGATGATTGACCATGCCCCGTACGATGACAAGATTGAGCCTGAAGAAATTCCGCTTGAGGTTGTATATGAAGATGATCAGTTGTTGGTAATCAACAAGCCGGCAGGTATGGTTGTCCATCCTGGCTGCGGCAATTACCACGGAACACTTGTCAATGCCATTGCCTGGCATCTACGAAACAACCCAGCCTACGATCCCAATGACCCGGAAGTAGGACTCGTCCACAGAATCGACAAAGACACCAGCGGTCTTTTGGTGGCTGCCAAGACACCGATGGCTAAGACCGATCTGGCGGCTCAGTTCTTCAAACATGAGACCCACCGTTCATATAACGCTTTGGTATGGGCTAACTTTGCTGAGGATGAAGGTAGTATTGAAGGCAATATTGCCCGAGATCCCCGCGACCGCTTGCGTATGTCTGTGTTTCCGCCAGATTCCGAAATCGGCAAGCCCGCTATCACCCATTGGCGCGTATTGGAGCGTTTCGGATACACCACGTTGGTGGAATGTGTTCTGGAAACCGGGCGTACTCATCAAATCCGTGCTCACATGAAACACATCGGGCATCCGCTGTTCAATGATGACCGCTATGGAGGCGACCAGATTCTGCGTGGTGAACGGTCGGCCTCATACAAAGCCTTCATACAAAACTGTTTCAGTCTTTGTCCCCGTCAGGCCTTACATGCCAAAACACTCGGCTTTATCCACCCTGTGACCAAGCAACAAATGGATTTCAACAGTGAATGGCCTTCCGACTTAATGTCAGTTATAGAGAAATGGCGTGCCTTCATCAAGGGTACGACCCGCGATACATTTGAAATATAAAGAACAAATAAAAATATGAAGAATTTGAAAAGAAACATTGCCATTGTCTGTGGTGGTGACTCATCGGAGCACGACGTTTCGTTGCGCTCCGCACAAGGACTTTACTCCTTTTTCGACAAGGAACGTTACAATGTATATCTCGTTGATGTGAAAGGTATGGACTGGCACGTCAATCTTCACGACGGAACCACGGCTCCTATTGACCGTAATGACTTCTCTTTTCAGGAGGACGGCAAACTAGTCATGTTTGACTATGCCTATATTACCATCCATGGCACACCTGGCGAGAATGGTATTATGCAAGGCTATTTCGAGTTGATTCATCTCCCTTACAGCACCAGTGGCGTATTGGTGGAAGCCATGACCTTCGATAAGTTTGTGCTTAACAACTATCTGAGAGGCTTCGGCGTTTCTGTAGCAGAGAGTTTGTTGATTCGCAAAGGTTACGAAGAACTTGTCAGCGATGATGAAATAGAGGAAAAGATTGGTATGCCCTGCTTCGTGAAGCCCGCAGCAGATGGAAGCAGTTTTGGAGTTACGAAAGTAAAGAACAAGGATCAGCTGGCTCCTGCCATCCGTAAGGCAATGATGGAGAGTGACGACGTGATGGTGGAGAGTTTCCTCGAAGGAACAGAAATCACTGTCGGCTGCTATAAGACAAAAGAAAAGACTGTGGTGTTCCCCATTACGGAGGTAGTCACAAAAAATGAATTCTTTGATTACGATGCCAAGTATAATGGTCAGGTAGAGGAAATCACGCCTGCCCGCATCCCTGAGGAGACGGCCGAGCGTGCACGCCAGCTTACCTCTTTCATTTATGACATTCTTCATTGTAACGGTATTATCCGCATCGACTACATCATTTCAAAAGATCAGAAGATATCCATGCTTGAAATCAACACAACGCCGGGAATGACCGCCACAAGTTTTATTCCCCAGCAAGTACGCGCCGCTGGTCTTGACATCAAGGATGTACTGACTGAAATCGTTGAGAATCAATTTGTATAAAAATGTATAAGGAGGAACTAAAACAATTTGACGAAATCAGGCCGTACGAACCGGAAGAGATGCAGCAGGCTTTCGAAGACCTGCTCAACGACCGACAGTTTGCTTTGGTACTCAAGGGCTTTGTCCCTTGGTTACCAAAAGGATTACGCAATGGCTTGCTTCGATTGGCTTTCAAAGGTGTAAAGACCCCTCTGGATTTCCAGAAGCGGTTTATGAAACGCATCGTAAGCTACATCATTAAGCGCAAGACCAACGGAGCAACTTTTGACGAAAAAGAATTGCCGCGTGACAAATCATTGCGTTATACCTTCGTGAGCAACCACCGCGATATCGTACTCGATTCAGCATTTCTGGATCTTTTTCTTGTTGATGCAGGCTATCCCACCACGGTGGAGATAGGCATCGGTGACAACCTGCTCATCTATCCATGGATAAAGCGCCTGGTACGAATGAACAAGGCTTTCACTGTTCGAAGGGGATTAACCCCCAAAGAAATGCTTCGCTCCAGCCAGTTGATGAGCAGTTACATTCATTTTGCAGTCAACGAGAAAAAGGAAAACATCTGGATAGCACAACGCGAAGGACGGGCTAAAGACAGCGACGACCGCACACAGGATTCTGTCTTGAAAATGCTTGCCATGGGAGGAGATTTGCAGGAGTTGAACATTGTCCCGCTGACTATCAGCTATGAATTCGATCCCTGTGACTATCTCAAAGCGCAGGAGTTTCAGCAGAAACGCGATGATGCCAAATTCAAAAAGAGCCGTCAGGATGACCTTGACAACATGAAGACGGGCATCTTCGGCTATAAAGGACGTGTACACTACCACTGTGCTCTCCCTATCAACACCTGGATAGACGAACTCAAGGATTTGCCAAAGAAGGACTTCTTCAACCAGCTCAGCGAGCGAATCGACCATGAGATTCACGCCAATTACCGTCTATATCCATGCAATTACATAGCCTTGGATGAACTTGAGGGAACAAAAAGATACACTTCTGAATATTCGGATGCTGATATCAAGCGCTTCAATAATTATCTGGAAGGACAACTGGCCAAGATTAATTTGCCAAACAAAGATGAAGCATTCCTCCGTGAGCGGATGTTGACGATGTATGCCAACCCCCTGCGCAACTATCTGAATACAAAGAAATGAATGTCACCCATACTATAAATTGCAGAAGTAGACTAAAAGCTGTTGCTCTTTTAGCCTTTGGTTTCCTGATTCTTTCTTCTTGCACGCAGGAATCCTATGAATCCGGTGACGGAGAGTATTCTCTCATGAAAGCTGAGTTTGTAGATGCGCATACAAACGGGGAATCCAAGCTGGTGAATGTGATGACCGACGACGGTGATTCCCTCATCCTGACCAAACCCATGGAGTATAAGTGGGCGACGACAGCCGATTCCACTTACCGTGCCCTTTTATATTATAATAAGGTGGGTGATAAGGCAGAACCCATAGCGATTTCCAGCGTTCCTACTCCAGCCATCCACATCACTTCAGAATTAAAGGAAGAGGCGAAAACGGATCCCGTGAAGTTTGTCTCCAGTTGGAAAAGCCGTAACCGGCGCTACCTGAATCTGGGACTCATCTTACTTACAGGTTCAGCGGATAAGGACATCACGCAAAAAATAGGTTTGCTCTGCGACTCCATTGTGACGACGGATAGCGGGCAACAGCAGGTTTATCTCCGCCTCTATCATGATCAGGGTGGCGTTCCCGAATATTACAGTATGGAGGGGTATGTAAGCATCAAAGTTTCCCGGCTACCTTGTAAACTAAATGATGGCGACATCGTTCATGTCGCCATCAATACCTATGACGGAATGATTACCCGTCAGTTTGAATATTAAAGGTCTATTTAAAGACTTTCCAGCATCCGCTTGATAACCACTGAAGCGGAAATCTCACGGTTGGCTGCCTCTGGAATGACCAGTGAATTCTGGCTTTCAATCACATCGTCGGTCACGATAAGACCACGGCGTACAGGCAGACAATGCATGAATTTGCCGTTGTTGGTCCAGCTCATGTGTTCTGCATCTACCGTCCAAGACATATCCTTCGATATGATCTTACCATAGTCGGCAGGATTAGTCACACCGGGACAACTCCAGTTTTTCGCATAGATAAAATCAGCTCCTTCAAAAGCCTCTCGCTGATTGTAGGTCACCTTCGCATTACCTATAAATTTCGGATCCAGCTCATACCCTTCAGGCTGTGTAATCCAGAGGTCAACATCTTCCGCAGCATTCATCCACTGAGCAAAGGAATTGGGAACGGCCTGCGGCAACGCACGACAATGGGGAGCCCAGGTGAGAACAACTTTCGGACGTTCTACGGTCTTATGCTCTTCAATGGTAATCAGGTCTGCAAAAGCCTGTAGCGGATGCACCGTAGCCGTCTCCATGGCGAATACGGGACGTCCACTGTATTTAATGAACTGATTCACGATGGTCTCCGCATAATCATATTCGCGGTCGGTAAGTCCGGCAAAGGAACGTACACCTATGAGGTCACAATAGCAGCCCATTACCGGAATGGCTTCCAGCAGATGCTCACTCTTGTCACCATCCATGATGACACCACGCTCGGTCTCCAGCTTCCAGGCTCCGGCATTCACGTCAAGTACGATAACGTTCATGCCCAGATTCATGGCAGCCTTTTGCGTACTGAGTCGTGTGCGCAGGCTGTTATTGAAAAAGATCATCATCAGCGTCTTGTTCTTTCCCAGATGCTGATATTTGAGTCGTTCTTGCTTAATCTCTTGTGCTTCGGCCAGCGCTTTGTCCAAGGGGCCGATATCCTCAACGCTTATAAATGTTCTCATATTTTACAATTTATCAAATAGTCCAATGCTTAAACGGGGCGAATCTGTCCGTTACCTTCAATCAGCCATTTATATGTACACATTTCTTCAAGAGCCATGGGACCTCGGGGACCCAACTTTTGCGTGGAAATGCCAATCTCGGCTCCCAATCCAAACTGAGCACCGTCGGTGAAACTCGTAGGAGCATTCACATAGACGCAGGCTGCATCCACCTCTTTCTGGAAACGGCGGGCATTCTCTGCGTTATCGGTGATAATGCTCTCGCTATGTCCACTGCCGAACTGGTCAATATGGCGCAGCGCCTCATCCATGGTAGAAACGGTCTTCACGGCCATCTTATAATCCATGAATTCCGTGCCGAAACTCTCTGCCGTGGCCTTCTGCAACAAGTTCTCTGGATAGGAATCACGCAGTGACTCATAGGCTTTCTCATCGGCATATAAAACGACATCCTTTTCAGCCAACAGTTTACAGAGTTCCGGCAGATCCTTCAACCGCTTCTCATGAATGATCAGGCAGTCAAGTGCATTGCATACCGAGACACGGCGTGTCTTCGCATTATGAATAACAGGAACGCCAATCTCCAAAGAGCCGAATTCATCAAAATAAGTGTTCACCACACCGGCACCAGTCTCAATAACCGGCACTTTGGCGGTGTCGCGCACAAACTGAATCAGTTTCTTTCCTCCACGGGGAATACACACATCAATATAACCTACGGCATTGAGCATCTCGCCGGTGGCTTCGTGAGTGGCAGGCAACAGTTCCACAACTGTGGGATTCACACCTTCTTGCTCCAGCACCTGATGAATAAGCTTAATGATAGCCCTGTTGGAATCATCGGCATCCTTACCGCCCTTCAACACACAGGCATTGCCGCTTTTGAAACAGAGGGAGAACACATCGAATGAGACATTTGGACGTGCCTCATAAATCACGCCAATCACACCGAAAGGAACTGAAACGCGTGTCAGGACCAGTCCGTTTTCCAGCACTTTGTGCTTCTGCACCTTGCCTAAAGGATTGTCCAAGGTTGCCACATGGCGCATATCCGAAGCTATACCCTCCAATCGCTTGTCAGTCAATTGGAGACGGTCGTAAAGCGGATTACCCTTGTCCATTCGGCTCAGGTCTTTTTTGTTCTCTTCCAGCAATTCGCCCTTCTGTTTGATTATAGCGTCGGCTACAGCCAGCAGAATTTCATTCTTCCTGTCATCGCTGATAAGCGCCAACTCCTTGCTGGCAGCCTTCACCTTCTTAAAAACATCTTCTAATACCATAATTATATTGTGGATAAATATTTGTGCAAAGATACTCTTTTCTTACGAATTATCCAAAAACGTTCCGTTTTTCTTTACTTTTTGTTGAATGAAAAAGGCGATTCGTTGATTTTATTAGTATATTTTAGAAAAACCCTTTATCTTTGCCGAAAAATACTCAAGACAAGATATATTAGTAACTGACAATAATAGCTTATGAAGAAAGTATTGATTTTTTTGTTGTTAGCACTGACCACTATAACGGTTAGCGCTGGCAATTACGATTATCTGGTCATTCTGGACAACAATTCCAATGCCACCTCATTTGCCAGCAATGGACTGACATTGAGTTATTCAGGGACAACACTTACCGTAACAACGGCCTCTGGAAGTTCTTCTACCTTCGATACGAAACTGCTTTCGAAGATGTATTTCAGCAGTACGACGACAGGAATCGCCGCCATCAATGCTGAAGTTGACGGTGAGTCCGTACATGTGTTTGACATAAGCGGGCGTCCTCGTGGTACCTTCAATTCTGTTGCTGAAGCCATCGGCAAATTACCTAAGGGCGTCTATGTGATGAAAGGCGATCAGAAAACCATTAAAATGACCGTAAAATGAAAAAAATATCAGCAATCCTAGCTGTGGCACTTTTCTCCATAGGTGCAACAGCACAGACACTTGACTTAAAAATGTCGGGCGTCACCTATCGTTTCAATGCTGCTGACTGCAGCGATATGACTTATGGTGATAATGGCACCACGCTGACCGTCAATGAAAAGACATTCACCGTGGACGGCAAAGACATCACTATCGACACTGAAGGAACGCCCTTGGACGATCATTCAGTAGAAGTAACATATGACGGACTATCGGCAAGTGTCATTGCATCCGGTGATTTGATAGACAGCCTGACGGTTTCCATTGAAAATGCGAAGGTGAACATCAAGCAGAATGAGGACGTGGCCCAAGAGATTACCTATTCACTTTCCGGCAGTTCCACGGATGGTCAATTCTATATGACTGGTTCCTACAAAGCCACCGTGGAATTGAACGGCCTCAACCTGACCAACACCAGCGGTGCCCCTATTTACATTAATGACGGTAAGCGCATCGACTTCAGTGTGAAGAAAGGAACAGAAAACACCCTCACGGATGCTTCCTCCAGCAAAGACAAAGGCTGTCTCTACTGTAAGGGACATCTGGAGATGAAAGGGAAAGGGACACTCACGATCTATGCCTATGGCTCGAAAGCCCACGGCATTAAAACAGGTGAATATTTTGAGATGAAAAACTGCACAGTGAACATTCTCGCGGCTACTAAAGACGGTCTCAACTGCAATCAGTATTTCACGATGGAGAGTGGCACGCTCAACATTTCAGGCACAGGCGACGATGGCATTCAGGTCAGTTATGAATACGACGATGACGATGAAACCATCATTTCTTCCGATGAGGAGAACACAGGCACGTTTACATTGACAGGCGGAACCATCAATGTTAGTGTTACAGCTACTGCTGCCAAGGCTATCAAGGCAGATAACGCCGTCGTCATCACAGACGGCACCATCATTGCCACAACAAGCGGCGACGGAGAATGGGACACCGATGAACAGAAGACGAAAGCATCGAGTTGCATCAGTGCCGACGGCAACATGACAGTAGATGGTGGTACACTGACACTCACCAGTACAGGAAGTGGTGGCAAAGGCATCAATGTAGATGAAACCCTGACCATCAACGGCGGCACGATTAACGTAACCACTGAAGGCCAGGCCTGTGTCTATAGCAATGGCACCCTGACCAATGGCTACACAGGAAATCTTGAAAGAATTGACAGTGAATACAAGTCATCACCCAAGGGAATCAAGGCGGGAACCAAAACGGAAAAAACATCATCTGCCAAGGCTGACGCTGCAGGTGCTGGATGGCCTGGGGGTCCCGGTGGTCCTGGTGGACCTGGTGGTGGCGACAGTTCCAACTATACTTATTCCGGTGGTATCGTCATTACAGGCGGAACGATTACCGTGAAGACATCCGGAAATGGCGGCGAGGGTATTGAGAGCAAGAATACCATGGATATCTCTGGAGGCGAGATTGCCGTCGAAGCCTACGACGATGCACTCAATTCAGCACAGGATTTCACCGTTAGCGGCGGTACGATCTATGGATGGGCCAAGAACAACGACGGCATGGATGCCAATGGAAATATGTATATCAAGGGAGGTGTGGTCTATGCCATCGGTGCTTCTGGAGCCGAAAAGGCGCTTGATGCCAACACCGAAGAGGGTAAGAAACTTTACATCACCGGCGGAACGGTCATCGCAATTGGCGGACTGGAAAACGGATCCAGCGTCAGCACAAAGAAGTCAACCCTCTCATCCTGGAACAAGAACACTTGGTATAAAGCCACCATAGGCACTGCAAACTATTACTTCAAGACTCCGTCGAGCGGCGGTTCCGTCATCACGGTATGCGGTTCAAGCACGCCCTCCATATCCACGGATTCTTCCACATCAGGCACAAGTTATTGCAACGGTGTGCTCTACTATTAAAAAACAGGAAGCCCTTCCGGTTGGAAGGGCTTCCTTTATACTTGAAACTCTGTATGCGGCGTATCCTCAGGATGCTCCACCAGTTGTATCAGGATGTCATCCCGCTCACCATTGGCGATAATGACACGGATACCGGCTTGCTGAATCCTGCTGGCTGTGGTGTATTTTGAATGCATTCCACCACGGCCGAAAGCGCTCTTCTCGGGCTGTATGTACTGAGAGAGGTCGGTACCCGGTTCTACACGGCTGATCAGTACCGAATCCGGTTCATCTGGATTTCCTGTATAAATGCCGTCGATATTGCTCAGGAGGATGAGCGTGTCGGCCTGCATCATGCGGGCGATGAGTCCTGAAAGTTCATCATTATCCGTGAACATCAGCTCGGTCACACTCACGGTATCGTTCTCATTCACAATGGGAATCACATCGTTCTCGAGCATTACGGTCATGCAAGCCTTCTGATTCTCGTACTGCTCACCGGGCTCAAAGTTCTCCTTCATGGTGAGTACCTGCCCCACATGCATACCATATTCACGGAAGAGGTCGTAGTAAAGACCGATAAGTTTGGCTTGTCCCAAGGCCGAAAACAACTGGCGCTGTTCCACGGAGTCAAGGTCATGGTCCACCTTCAGTTCACCACGGCCACTGGCCATGGCACCGGAAGAAACCAGTATCACCTCAATCCCGTTTTTCCGCAATTCGGCTATCTGGTCAACCAAAGCCGAAACGCGCGTCATGTCGAGTTTCCCGTCTTTACGGGTCAGCACGTTGGATCCTACCTTTACTACTATTCTTTTCATCTTTCTATTTGTTATTGTCTTTATTGCGGATTTCCACTCGGCGAATCTTTCCGCTGATGGTCTTAGGTAATTCATCCACAAACTCCACGATGCGGGGATACTTATAAGGGGCAGTCTCGCGCTTCACGTGGTTCTGGAGCTCCTTCACCAATTCATCACCAGCCTTGTCTTTCCATTCCTTGCCAAGCACCACGGTGGCTTTCACCACCATACCGCGGATATCATCGGGTACACCTGTGATAGCGCACTCCACCACGGCCGGATGGGTCATCAGCGCACTCTCCACCTCGAACGGACCGATACGGTAGCCTGAAGACTTGATCACATCATCAATACGGCCTTCAAACCAATAATAGCCATCCTCATCGCGCCAGGCTACGTCACCGGTATGATAGACTCCGTTGTTCCAAGCTTTCTCTGTCAGCTCTTCGTCACGGTAGTAACCTTTGAACAATCCCACGGGCTTCTTATCAGGTGTGGCATAAACCACAATCTCACCTTTCTCACCATCCTCACAGAGTGTGCCGTCGGTCTTCACCAGTCCTATTTTGTACTGGGCGTTGGGCATACCCATCGAACCGGGTTTTGCTTTCATCCAAGGCATTGTACCGAGTGTCATCGTGGTCTCCGTCTGTCCGAAGCCTTCGTAAATGGTCAGGCCGGTCAGTTGCTTGAAATGGTCGAAGACGGCGGGATTCAGCGCCTCACCGGCCGTGCAGCAGTATTCCAATGACGACAAATCATATTTCGAGAAGTCCTCACGAATCATGAAACGGTAGATGGTGGGAGGCGCACAGAACGAGGTCACATGATATTTGGACATCTGGCGCAACATCGTATCGGCATTGAATTTCTCGTGGTCGAATACAAATACGGTAGCACCGGCAAACCACTGACCGTAGAACTTACCCCATACGGCCTTGCCCCAACCCGTATCAGCCACGGTGAGATGGAGCGAACCTTCATGGAGATTATGCCAGAACACACCCGTGGTCAGGTGTCCCATGGCATAGAGATAGTCGTGGGCCACCATTTTCGGTTCTCCGCTGGTACCGCTGGTGAAATACATCAGCATGGTATCGTCGTTGTCATTGATATGTTCTGGACGCTGGAACTTTGGTGTCTTTTTCCATTCATTCTCCCAGTCGTGGAAGCCTTCGGGTACGGGATGGCTCTTGCCCTGAGCAGCTTCATTCACAGCCACCAGGGTTTTCACGGTCGGGCATTCAGGCATAGCGGCCTGCACCTGCTTGCATACATATTCATCATCCACACAGATGATGGCCGTAATATCGGCACGAGTGCAGCGATATACGATGTCGTGCTTGGTCAGCATGTGCGTGGCAGGAATCACCACGGCTCCCAGTTTACACAGGGCCAGCATACACAGCCACCATTCATAGCGGCGCTTCAGGATAAGCATCACGGGGTCTCCTTTTTGGATGCCCAGCGACTGCAGGTAACTGGCAGCCTGGTCGGTCTGCTCTTTCAGTTGTGCGAAGGTGGTGCGTATCTCTGCCCCCTCGTCATTAGTCCAAAGCAGGGCCAGTTTCTCGGGTGCTTCCTTAGCCCACTCGTCCATCACGTCGTAGGCGAAATTGAAATGCTCCGGAATGATAAACTCCAGGTTCTTATTGTAATCCTCCACCGAGGAAAAGGATGTCTGCTTTAAAAATCTTTCTACCATGGTATCTATTTCGTTTTTTATTCTACCGTGAATGCCAGGAATCTCACAGGCTGGTCACCCTTAGCCAGCATACCATGGGGCTTCGAAGAGTCGAAGTAGATGCTGTCACCTTCTTCCAGTATGATGGTCTTGCCGTTGATATAGAGTTCCATCGTGCCTTCAAGCACCATATTGAACTCCTGTCCTGGATGGGTGTTCTTGTAAACGGTATGTACATTGGGTTTTGGTTCAACGGTGACGATGAAGACCTCGGCCTTGCGGTTGGCAAAGCCACTGGCCAGACTCTGGTACTTGTAAGCCTTGGTACGCTCTACGGAAAGCCCCTGCCCCTTGCGGGTTACAAAGTAACTGCGCATATGCGGCTCTTCGGCAAACATCAGCGCATCAGCCGAAACACCGTACTTCTTGGCAATCTTCATCAGATTGGAAATAGTGATATCCACTTCTCCGCTCTCAATCTTCATATACTTCTCCAACGGAATGCCACATGTCTTTGCTACTTCCTCTGCGGGAATGTCGAGCACATCGCGCAAGCCTTTCAGGCGCTCGCCAATTTGTTTGATTGCTTCTTCCATATTTTTATTAATTACAGGTTTCAAATTTAGTTTCAGGTATCCACCAACACCCAACACCTATCACCCAACACCCCAAAAGGCATCACCGGCGATCCACCATCTTGCAGTTGGCATATTTGGCTTTCGGGAACTGGAAAATCTCATCGCTGATATTTCCAGCCTTGAAGTTGGCGAAGGTAATCTTGGCCCAAAAGAGACTGAGAATCTTGATTTTCAGCTCTTTAGGATAGTAGGTTCCGGGTGCTATCAAAACGCGCACTTGCTTCATCTTCGTGTTCTTGGCATCCGGCTTTGCCTTGAGTTCTACAAGGTAGTCATTGCCTTCCTTTGAGATGTGATAGTTGAACTCATCGGGATAGAACTTGAACTTCTGTAGCAGTTGGTCGTCTTTGTTCACCTTCGGGTCGTGAATCTCCACGATATTCTTGTTCGTCTTCAGTTTGTAGAGCAGTTTACCGTCGTTCCACTGAATCGTGTTCCCATGGATAGACTTGGCCATGTCGCCTTTATACCAGCCTGAACCTTCTTCATGATAGACACCGAGGATACTGATTTTATAGGTGAAGGCCACGCCGTCCTTACCGAAAAAGTGATTGTACGCTTTTTGGAATATCTGTTTGGCCTGGCGGGAATTGGAGTTTTCTTGGGCAAACGAATTGGCAGGTGACAAATGACAAGTGACAAGTACAAGAAGCACCTTCACGACCCACTTGTTCCACATTTCCATACGTATGATATTTTTCATTTTCTCAATATCCCATTCTTTCATTATCTCAACTACCTCGTCCCGGCCTTCAGTCCGCGGATAACAGCAGAGGTGAATCCGGCATGCTCCATTTCGTTGAGACCCTTGATGGTAACACCCCAGGGCGTCGTCACCATATCAATGGCAGCCTCAGGATGAAGACCTGTGGCCTCAAGCAGTTTCACGGCTCCTTCCACGGTCTGCATCACGATGCGTTTGGCATCGTCGGCCTTAAAGCCCAGTTCCACACCACCCTCAGCGGCAGCACGGATATAGCGCATGGCATAGGCAATTCCGCAAGAGGCCAGGGTCGTACCGGCACCCAGATGCTGTTCGTCGGTAATCAATGTCTCGCCCATCTCGTCGAAAAGGTCGATGATCCTGGCGGTCTCTTCAGTCGTGGCATCTACTGGCACGATAAAGGTCATTGACGACAACTGGGCGATGGCAATATTCGGTATGACCAGGAAGAACGGAATAGGAGCCCCCATCCATTCTTTGATCTTGGCCGACGGCACACCGGCAGCCACCACGACGAGTAATTGCTTCTCGTAGTCCATCGCATCCTTGATACCTTTCAAGACGGGCTCTACCAGCCAGGGTTTCACAAACACCATCACCACATCGGCACCCACCACGGCTGCCGCATTATCGGAAGTAACGCTCGTGCCCATCTGGGCAAACTCTTGGAGCACTTTCTCTGAAGGATCACTCACGGTAATATCCTGAGCCTTCTCTTGTCCGGTGGCTATCAGTCCTTTCACGGTGCTTCCGCCCATGGCTCCCGCACCAATCACTGCTATCTTCATAACTATGTTTTTAGTTTGTGAGTTGATGAGATTTCTCATTCTCTCATTTCCTCAATTACTCATTTTCAAAGCGCTTTCTTCAGTCTTTCAATGAAATCATCCACATCATCCTTGGTCAGGCAGAGTGGCGGCAACAGGCGCAGGATGTTCGTACCTGCACAGCCCGTAAAGCAATGCTGCTCGTAAACCAGACGTCCACGTACCTCCTTGTGTGGAACAGCCAGATCAACACCAATCATCAAACCGCGACCGCGTACTTCCTGAATGACTGGATAATCCTTTTGCAGCCCTTTCAGCTGCTCCATAAGATACTCACCCACCAGATGGGCGTTCTCCACGAGTCCCTCCTTCTCGAAAATATCAAGTACGGCCAAAGCAGCAGCACAAGCCAGATGATTGCCGCCGAAGGTGGTACCCAACTGTCCATAGACAGGTTTGAACTCAGGCGCAATCAGCACGGCGCCCATCGGGAAACCGTTGGCAATGCCTTTCGCTACGGTGATGATATCCGGACGGATGCCGAGCCACTGATGAGCGAAGAACTTTCCGCTACGGCCATAGCCGCACTGGATTTCATCGCAAATCAGGATAGTGCCGTATTTCTTGCAGGCAGCAGCCAGTCCTTGGGCAAATTCTGTGGTAGCCATCTTGATGCCGCCCACGCCCTGGATGCATTCCAGAATGACTGCACACACATCACCTTTCGCCAATTCAGCCTCCCAGGCGGGAAGGTCATTCATCGGCAGATAAGTAACGTGGTTGTTGGCATTGATGGGCGCAATAATCTTCGGATTGTTGGTCACCTCAACGGCAAGACTTGTTCTTCCGTGGAAAGCCTTTTCGGCAGAGAGCACGCGGGTACGTCCGTTCGTAAACGAAGCGAGTTTCAGCGCATTCTCGTTAGCCTCAGCTCCGCTATTGATCAGAAACAACTGATAGTCATCATAGCCGCTGATACGGCCCAGACGTTCTGCCAGTTGCACCTGTAAGTCATTCTTCACCGAGTTGGAATAGAAACCGAGCTTGTTCAGTTGCTCGCTTACCTTCTCCACATAATGGGGATGGGCATGGCCCACGCTGATGACGGCATGACCGCCATAGAGGTCCAGATATTCCTGACCTTTCTCATCCCAGACCTTACATCCTTGGCCCTTCACGATGTTCACATCGAACAGGGGATATACGTCAAATAGTTTCATCTTACTGTCACTTTCTATTATACGGCTGCAAAATTACTTATTATTTCTGACATTCTGCCACGTTTTTCGTGAAAATCATAAATTAAGCACCTGATTTTTTGATGAATCATTTTTTTGAGCAAATTATTTTGCAAATCAGCGCATTATTTATATATTTGCACCGTCTAACAAATTAATTATTAAAACTATGGGTATTATCTTTTCATTACTTCTGGGTTGTCTGGCTGGCTTCTGTGCCGGCAAGTTGATGAAGGGCGGCGGTTTCGGCCTCATCATGAATATCGTGCTTGGTCTCTTGGGCGGTGCCCTCGGCGGCTGGCTCTTCTCACTGTTAGGAATTTCTTGGGGCGGCATCCTCGGACAGCTCGCTACAGCCATCATCGGTGCAGTCGTCATCCTCTGGATTGCTTCCTTCTTTAAGAAATAGGAATAAGAGAATATATTACGACATTCACAATAAACAATTACATTCAAAAGAGCTTCCACGTGAAGCTCTTTTTTTGTATTCCCCTATACGCGAAAAAAGAATTTTACCTACTATACCACCTACCTTTGATGTAACATTCTTTAATTCAATGTTTTATCGGTAGTAGGTAACCTCTTTTTACCCCCTATCTTCCTACTACTTTACCCCCTACCTTTGGGCATTTTCCCGTTTTATTCTAATAAAAAGCCATTTTCAGCGGATGATACTTTACCCTCCAGCGGATGATACTTTGAAGTCCGGCGGATGATACTTTGGAGCCCGGCGGATGATGTTTTGCTTCCAATGAGTGGAAGGCCCGCTTCCAATGGGTGGAAGCATCCTTTCTGATGGGTGGAAGCATCCCTTCTGATGGGTGGAAGCCCAACGTCTGAAAGTCGCCCAAAAAGGATGGCTGAAACTGCCTTCACGCCTTCATTAATTACTGAACTCATTGGCTTTGAAGATTTTACGGATGAAGGCACGCCTTCATAGGCCTTCATCGGGTATTCCGAGGCTTTCGCGGAAAAAGATTATCTTTCGGTCTGGAAATGATGATGAATCGGAGAGCAATTCATCATAGATTGCATGCCGAAAGATAATGAATCCGACTCCGAAAGATTATATATTCCGCATCGAAAGATAATGGATTTTATGGGAAAGGACGGAGCAAAGCAAAAAAACAGAATGAAGGCGGCATGAAAGCGCGCCTTCATTCGTATTCTATTGAAAACCAATGACTTCACGCATATATGAAGGCGTGAAGGCATTGTTATGTCGATCTTAGAAGGCGGATGCCTTCAGACGGAGACCAGCGTCTTCGGGGAGTCCGAACATGATGTTCATGTTCTGGACAGCCTGCCCCACGGCTCCCTTCAGCAGGTTGTCGATGATGGAAGTAATGACGAGTTTGTTACCGAACTTGTCGCAATGTACCAGGCATTTGTTGGTGTTCACCACCTGCTTCAGGTCGACGGCCTTGTCGCTGTAGTGGGTGAAGGCGGCATCCTTGTAGAAATCTTTATAGAATGCAACGATGTCCTCTAAAGCCTTGTCGGTCTTGACTACCTCGGTCACGAAGATACCACGGGCGAAATCACCACGATAAGGGATGAAGTCAATGGAACAACCCCCTTCCGGCTCCCCCGAGGGGGAGGTGTTTATTGGGGAAGAAATATGCGGTGCATCTGCGGGCTTCACCTCATTGAGGCTTTGGCAGATTTCGTGCAGGTGCTGATGGGTGAACAGTTTATAGGTGCTCATATTGTTGTTGCGCCATGAGAAGTGGGTGGTGGCGCCGGGTTTCTGTCCGGCTCCCGTACTTCCTGTAATACCGTTCACAGCCACGTCGTCGTTGATGAGTCCCATCTTGGCTGCCGGCAGCAGTCCCAATTGTATGCAGGTGGCAAAACATCCGGGATTGGCCAGATGGATAGCCTTAGCGGTCTCACTTTTATGTATCTCGGGCAGACCGTAAACAAAGTCATGATTGCCTTTGATTCGGAAATCCTGTGCCAGATCGATAATCTTCACATGGGCAGGAACCTCATGTTCTTTGAGGAATTGCTCGCTCTTGCCATGTCCGAAGCAGAAGAACAAGACATCCACCTTATCGAAAGGCAGCTCCGAAGTGAACTTCAAGTCGGTGTCGCCAAAGAGTCCTTCATGCACATCAGCAACGGGATTGCCCGCATTCGACTCGGAGTTTGCAAACACAATCTCTGCCTCCGGGTGGTTGAGCAGCAGGCGAATCAGCTCACCACCCGTGTAGCCGGCGGCGCCTAAGACCCCAATACGAAGCCCAACTCGGAGCCCCCCTCGATCCCCCCGAAGGGGGGATGAAGGGTTCTGACTATTTGTTTTCATTTTATGTTTTCTTTTATTATTCTAATTGTCTCTTCTAAGTTACAGAGCACTTCTTCATTGGTGAATCTGATGATTTTAAACCCCATCTTTTCTAACCATTTGGTTCTTTCTGCATCACTCAATTGCTGGTTAGGCAGTTGATGATATCCGCCATCTATTTCTATTATTACTCGTTTCGGTAAACATGCAAAATCTGCAATAAACGGCCCAATAATATGCTGTCGACGGAAATGCTTTCCCAATTGGTTGCCTCGTAAGAATTGCCAGAGAACAGATTCGGCTTGGGTTTGGTAAATCCTGTTTTCTTTGACAAATTGTTTAAGGAGACCATAAAGCATAGGGTCAGCAAACTGTGCTCCTAATCCATCGTCGTGCTCCTCCCCCCTTCGGGGGGATTGAGGGGGGCTACCTTTCATCCGGATGTATGCCGTAATATACACGGAGCGGAGTGCTGGATACCTTGATGAAGCCCTTGGCCTCATCACTGGTCCAACCATGCTGCATCTCGCCATATTCGCCGAGTTTGCTCTTGGTGAGGTCGTTCTCAGAATCCACACCAACGGTCTGGAAGCCGTAAGGACGGAGCTCAAGGATGGCGGTACCCGTTACATTACGCTGTGAAGAAGTGAGCATAGCCTCCATATCGGGCATCACAGGCTCCAGATACTGGCTCTCGTGGAGGAACATACCGTACCAATTGGCCACCTGATCCTTCCAATACTGCTGCCATTTTGAGAGTGTAGACTTCTCCAGCAGGCGATGAGCCTCGATAATCAGTTTAGGAGCGGCGGCCTCAAAAGCCACACGTCCCTTAATACCGATGATGGTATCGCCCACGTTGCAATCACGCCCGATAGCATAAGAAGCACCAATCTCCTCAATCTTCTGGATGGCGGCAATCTTATTATCAAACTTCTCACCGTTGACGGCCACGATCTCACCTTTCTCGAAGGTAATCTTTAACTGAGAAGGCTTTTCGTTGGTAACATGCTTAAGATAGGCCTCTTCGGGCAGTCCCTGTGTGGGGTCGAGAATCTCACCACCGCAGATACTGGTTCCCCAAATACCCACGTTATAGGAATACTTCAGTTTGGTGAAGTCGGCAAAGAAGCCATGCTCGTTCAGATAGTCAACTTCTTCCTTTCGGCTCAGCGCATGGTCACGGGTCAAAGTGATAATCTCCACACCGGGAGCCATCACCAAGAAGGTCATATCGAAACGAATCTGGTCGTTACCGGCACCCGTACTTCCATGAGCAATGGCATCGGCACCGATCTGCTTGGCATAGCGGGCGATGGCGATAGCCTGGAAGATGCGCTCCGAACTGACGGAAATGGGGTAACAGTTGTTGCGCAGCACATTACCGAAAATCATGTATTTCAATGATTTCTCATAGTATTCCTGTGTCACGTCAAGCGTCACATATTCTTTGGCGCCCAGTTTATATGCGTTCTCCTCGTTCTTTTTCAGTTGTTCAGCACTGAAACCGCCAGTATTGGCGCAGGCTGCATACACTTCATAACCGTCGTTCTTCAGTTTCATCACGGTGTAACTGGTATCCAATCCGCCGGAAAAGGCTACCACTACTTTCTTCTTATCTGCCATAATATTTATTGTTTTTTTATTCTTATTCTTCAATGCCCCCTCCCTAAGCAGGGAGGGATGGGGTGGGTCTCCCTTTTTTATTCTTTACCGTCAAGAACCTTGATTCTTTCCAAGACTTCCTGTGGGATTTTCGCGGGCAAGTGTTCTTCGGGATCGAAGAGCATACCCGTACAGATACAGTACTTACGGCCTGTGCGTTTCAGCACATCCACATTCACGCACCCTTCACAGCCTCGCCAAAAGGCTTCATCATCGGTTAGTTCGGCAAAGGTGACTGGCTTGTAGCCCAACTGCGTGTTCATCTGCATTACGGCAGCACCGCTTGTCAGAGAGAATATCTTGGCTTTGGGCCAGCGGATGCGGGCTAGCGTGAAGGTCATATCCTTGATGCGTTTGGCAACGCCCAAACCGCGATAGTCAGGATGAACAATCAGACCGGAGGTAGTCACATATTGTTTGTTACCCCATGTTTCAATATAACTGAATCCAGCAAAATTCTCGCCTTCAAGGGCAATGACTGCCTTGGCTTCCTTCATTTTGGTGGCCACGTATTCGTGGGTTCTTTTGGCAATACCTGTGCCGCGAACCTTAGCGGCAGCAGTAATAGTGTCAAGTATGGTGTCAACGTACTTCTCGTGCGATGCATCAGCCACCATGACTTTAATTTCTTCCATTTCTTTTTTACCTGATATTGGGAATAACCATACTTAGTCCGTCGATAACATCCAACTCGCTGACGCCTTGCTTAATGACGATGAAAATGGTATCGTCGCCTGCAATTGTGCCCAGTATCTGGGGAATGTCGCTATTGTCGATGTTATAGGCGATGGAACTGGCATAGCCCGGGCGCGTCTTGATAACGCCCATGTTGCCGGAAAAGTTGATGCTTACAAATCCACTCGACTGTAGCATCTCCATGGCAGAACGGGGGGTACTTACACGTTTATACATGGTCTCGTTGGGCAATACATATACGTATTTGCCATTCATGGAGGCAGCCTTGGCTACCTTCAGTTGCTTGAGATCACGACTCAGCGTAGCCTGCGTCAACTTGAAACCTTCCTTCTCCAGTGCGCGGAGCACCTCCTCTTGTGAGCCCAGTTCCATACTCGAAATGAGCATCTTCAGGGCTTCCATTCTGCTGTTCTTAACTTTCATCTAAGTATAATTATGCTAAATTCGGCTGCAAAATTATACATTTAGTTGCATATTACCAAACTTTCAATGGTTAATTTTTGCATAAAAAGAAAAGATGGGGTGAATTTTTATCCATCCCATCCTTTTTTATATGTATACGACTTAATTCCTGTTGCCGCCGAAAATACGGAGCAGATAGAGGAACAGGTTGATAAAGTCGAGGTACAGACTGAGCGCACCCATCAGGGCAATCTTCTGCACACCTTCATCCATACCGTCGGCCATCAGCAACATCTGTTTGATTTTCTGCGTATCCCAAGCCGTGAGTCCGACAAAGATGACCACTCCGATATAGGAGAGAATCATATCGAACATGCTGCTTCTGACAAACAGATTCACGATGGTGGCGATAATCAGACCTATCAATGCCATAAACAGAATCTTACCGATACTGCTCAGGTCCTGTTTCGTCACATAGCCGTAGAACGACATGGCGCCAAACATACCTGCCGTGATAAAGAAGGTCTTGGCAATGACCGACTGACTATAGCCTAAGAAGATGACTGACAATGTGGCACCATTCACCACCGAATAGAGTATAAACAGCAGCGTAGCCGTGGTCAGAGACAGCCGGTTGATCATACCCGACACGATGAATACCAAAGCCAGTTCCACGATAATCAGGCCCCACATCACAAACGAATTGCCATAGATGAGTTGCATCATGGCCGGACTATGAGCCACACCGTAGGCAGTAACTCCAGTAATCACCAGAGCCAGTGCCATCCATGTATATACCTTGCGCATCAGCGCGGGAAACGAAGCCGAGGCAATCGTAGCCTCTTTCTCGTTGATCATTTTGTACAATTCTTTCTCCTGCATAATCTTACAATATTAAAAATGTATTCGATTTCATCCACGGCAAACAATATGCCAAAATCCGAAATCTATGGCAAAGTTACGAATAATAAATGAAATTTACCAAAACAGATAATACTTTCATTCTATTTTTTGGATTTTTTATTACCTTTGCAGCATGAATAACAAAATAATAACCTCTCTTACCAAACAATACTGGCCTTACGGGTTGATATGCATATGGGCCGTCGCCTGCTGGACGTTCTTCCAGTTCTGCTATCCCTACCATTTCTTCTATAAGGAACAGAACCAGCTCTTCCTATGGACGGCCGACTACCTGGGAACCTACTCCGGTCCCGGATGGCTGGCCCGGATGGCTGGTGACTTCCTGACGCAATTCTACTTTTACCTTTTCGCCGGTTCCGTCATCTTGACAACCGTACTGCTACTCCTTGGCGACATTATCCGCCGTACATTCCAGAACTTTGGTTTCGGCAAATGGGCCTTTTTGATTGGTGTTTTGGCCATGACCCTCGAAGCCTGGCGCCATTTCCATTACGGCTACAGCCTGTCGAGCACCATCAGCCTCATCGGCTACGCCTTGGCACTTTGGCTCTGCTCTTTGGTCTTCAAGAAACGGAAGAAGCTTTCTTTTATTCTCATGCTCATGGCAATGCTCCCCTGCTGGCTGCTTTTCGGTAAGCCACAAGCAGGCAAATTCATCGGTCCCGAATGGGAACTGGAGAAACTGCTCGCCGTGGACAATGAATACTACTGGGGACATTACACGAAAGTGAAACAGCTTGTAGAGAATGACCCGAACCGCAGTCCGTACGCTGTTTTCCTCTATAATCTGGCCCAGGCACAAAAAGGCCAGTTGCCAGACAACTTATTGAAAGTCACACCGATAGAGATGGGAACGCTGTGGAAGATCGGTCCCGAAGCCCCTCTCCTGGAAACCAAGATGATCAACGAACTGTATTACGTGCTAGGCGATGTGACCTATGCCGAAAGGGCAGCCATGATGGGAAATGTCTTCGCGCCCGACAACCGTAATGTCAGGATGATCAAACGTCTGGCTGAATGCAACTTGATCAGCGGCGACCAGCCTGCAGCCGACAAATACCTGCGCATCCTCAAAAACACCTTTGCCTATCGCAACTGGGCTGAACTGGCGCCCACCCTGCCCGTCTATAAAGAGAAGGCACAGTTTATCAACAATAAAGATACCATACGACTCGGTGATTTTGCCCGGACGATTCTTCTGGAACTGCTTGACAGCAATCCCCAGAACATAGCAGCACTCGACTACTTGCTCTGCACCGACCTCACCACAGGCGATATCGGCAGTTTTAAATCCGACTACGACCGCTATTGCATGGAAAGGAATGCCCCGCGCATCAAGCCGCTCTATCAACAGGCGCTACTCATCTATATGGCAGGTACTCAGGCTTCCAGCGAGGAATTGTTCCGCTATGTCACAGACGCGAAGCAACTTTCCGATTTCAATGAATACAACAAGGTGCGCGGTACGGCCATGACCAGCAAATACCACGATACCTATTGGTATTATTTCGACAAGAATTTCCAAAACAAGAAACAATGACAGAAAAAAAGATATATATCTGGTTGATGACCGTTCTTTTCAGCCTTCTTTCCTGTACACCTCATCCTGAGAATGTACGGGATAGTCAGGAACTGCCTCCCATCTATCCCGACTATACCAATGTAACCATTCCCGTAAACATTGCACCGCTCAACTTCCTACTACGCGGCGACTACGAGGCCATAGAAGTCAAGGCAGGTGACATGGCCATTGCCAGCAAGGGCAATGAGGCCGTTTTCGATATGGACGAATGGAAAACACTTCTGGAGAAGTCAGCCGGAAAAAAGATCGAGGTCATCATTACGGCACTCAAGGACGGACAGTGGACAAGATTCAAACCGTTCACCTGGGAAGTTGTAACCGATAAAATAGATTTCTGGCTTACCTACCGTCTCATCGAACCCGATTACGAAGTGTTCCACCATCTGGAAATCCATGAGCGCTGCGTGGAGAATTTCGAAGAAAGGGCTATCAGCAGTTTCCGTCAGGTGGGCGACCGTTGCATGAACTGCCATATCCACAGCAAGCAGCATCCGGATCTCTCCATGATGTATGTGCGCGGAAAGGAAGGCGGAGCCGTACTCAACGAGAACGGCCATCTGCGCAAACTAGACATCCAGTCACCCACAGGTCCAAGCGTTTATTTCGACTTTAGCAATACAGGTCGCTATGCCGTGTTCTCCACCAATCAGATTATTCCCGCTTTTCATGCAAAACCCGAGAAGCGGTTGGAGGTATTCGACTCCAAATCGGATGTCTATGTGGCTGACCTGAAGGAAAACCGCATCATCTCATCACCGATGCTTGCCGACAGCACCTGGTTTGAAACCTTCCCTACCTTCTCTCCCGACGGGAAATACATCTACTATTGCACGGCAAAAGCCATCACCGAAGCAAAGGAGATTACGAGTCTCCAGTATTCACTCTGCCGCATTCCGTTCGACGAAACGACAGGAACTGTCGGAGAGAAAGCAGACACCGTGGTATCGGCCTATCGACAACTAGACGGAAAGGCCTCCGTGTGCCATCCCAAGATTTCTCCTGACGGACGCCGTTTGCTTTATACAGTGGCCGATTACGGCACTTTCCCCATCTGGCACCGAGAAGCAGATCTTCGCATGCTTGACCTCCAGACCATGGAGATTGACACGTTGGGCATCGTGAACAGCAATATGAGCGACACCTATCATTCCTGGAGCAGCAACAGCCGCTGGTTTGTCTTTGCCTCCAAACGTGACGACGGTCTATACGGCAAGCCCTATTTCTGCTATGTGGACAAGAACGGCAAAGCCCGTAAGCCTTTCTGTCTGCCACAGGAATCGCCTACTTTCTACGACAACTTCCTGAAGAGTTTCAATGTACCCGACCTTGGACAGAAACGCGTTAACTTCAACGTAGATGATGTGGAACGTGTGATGAAAACACCCTTGGAACCTTTCAAATAACGATAAAGGAGCAAACTGATATTTGCTCCTTTATCGTTATTGTCTCACTTTTGTCTTATTCCGTTTATCCGACATGATCTCACGGGCTGCGGCATGACTGTCGAATTCCACCTTCTTGCTACTGAAATCGGGTGTATTAAACGAGTAAAGACTCTCGTCGTAATATTCCCACGGATTCTCTTGCGGCAGCAGGAACGGCTTTGTTCCCTTACCGTTCTCATCAATGGAGGCCAGATAGAGACGGGTGTGCAGTCCGTCGCCGCGGCGACTGGTGAATACGATCCAATGACTGTTCACGTTCCAGTTGTGATAGCTGTCGGTGTTGTCGCTATTGATTTCGGTGAACGGGCGCGACTCGCCGGTCTGCAGGTTCATCAGCCACTGGTCGCTCTCGCGGTGCCAGATGGAGAAATAGCCATAGTCGATAAGCGTGAAGAGCATCCACTTGCCATCGTAGCTGGGGCGCGGCCAGGTGAGGCTCTTGCCCATCTTCACGGCATTGAACAACGTGTCGACCTTATTGCCATATTTGCCCGTGGCGGGATCAAAGGCTATCCGACAGAGATTGTACTTCTCATTCTTATAGTCGTTGGGGTCCTCCACCTGCTTGCAAGTCATGTAATAGATAGTCTTGCCATCGGGTGAGAACACGGGCGAATTCTCGCTCCACTCCTTGGTGGAAATCAGAGAATCTTCCAGTATCTCACGCGTCTTGGGATTATAGACGAAGATGTCGCTGCTCAGGTCGAACACTTCGATGCGCTCGTTGCGTATTTCGTGGAAACCCTGACGCGTCTGGTTGGTGGAGAAGGCGCAATAGTCGCCCGATGGATGCCAGTAGGGATAGACCATGGAGCCGCCCAGCAGATCGTTCTTGGCAGCCAACACATCGCGCTTGCCGTCCACCTGCATGAGTGTAGCGCCATGGTCGCCACGAATGTGGAACACCATACGGTCAGGATTGGTGCGATTGGTCATATGGCAATTGATGCACTGTCCAAGCAGTTGGGTATTGTCGATGATGGCAGACTCCTCGAAGTTAGCTAGGTCACGCTGATAGATGCCCATATGACTGAACACCTCGTAGCCCGGAGCGATGCGGCGATAAGTGAGTCCCCACTCTTCCAGGTCGTACTTGCTGACGTACATCTTGAAGTCTTTATACTGCGTCCACTTGCCATCTTGTTTCACACAGACGGTAAAGGTGAGGTCGCCGCCCTTGTTGGCAGCCGTCAGCGCATGCCACTCATCAACATCGAAACATGCCCAAGCATCGTTGACATGCAATTGGCCTCCCTTGGAACCTTTCACTACCACATCGACAGCTTCCACCTCATCGTTGCTACGGATATTGAAATTCATCGGGGCTATGCCGTCAGGAATCGTCACGCCGATATAATCAGGATAAATCGCAGGCTGCTGATTCGTCACCGTCACATCGGTCGGGGTGCTGCTACAAGCCACCAATAATAACGATAACGTTAACGATAACGATAACCTAAAAAAGGATATAACTCCCTCCCTCATAGGGAGGGCAGGAGTGGGTCTTCTATTCTTCATTTCTTCATCATCTTTGCAAAATAATACCAATAAGTACCACGGAAGGACTCTAAACTGCCACCCTGCGAAAGCTGCTTACCGAACTCCATGAAGCGTTGGCCCATCAATTGGCTGACACCTGCTGGAGGCTGGTTCATTTGGTTGCTGTGCTGTGACCAATATACCAGACGGGTTTCCAGATAGGAATTGGGGATATGATCATAATTCATATGCTGCCCTAACGGATAATACTGTTCGAAACGGCCGACGTCGCCATTCAGTTGTTCGTAAGCCATCAGGTATTCGTAAGCCGTTATGTTCTGCTTGTTACCTACCAGAAGCATGCCTATCATCTGATCCATTTCACGGTCGCTCGAAAGGAAATCTTCTTTATAGAGATTCTTGCGCACGGTTCCAAAGAAATGATGCTCGTTGATGGCGCGCTCACTCTTCATCAAATCGAGGGTGCGCTCGGCCCATTTGCGATAGAAAAGCGTCTTCTGCAACTTGCGCAGGTATTTGCGGGCCACCTCGTATTCACCATTAATCAGGTTGCATTCGGCCAGACGCTTGGTCAGACGCGCACTCTTGCGGTAGTTCGTGATAGCCTCCTGTGCCTCGTAGAAATAGCGCATGGCCTCGTTTACCATGCCCAGGCGCAGGTAGATTTCGCCTACGGGCACGGGGGTGGTGAAGTTGCGCTGGAACAAAGGGAACAATCCCTGCACTCCGTTCTGGTAGAACTCAAACATACGGTCGCCCATCTGGCCTGTCTGTTGAAGGGCTAAGTTCAAACAGGCTACACTGGTAGGAGTGGACGGATTCTTCTTCTCAGCCTTGGATATCATCTGCTGCCACTTCTCGGTGCGCACCAGGAAATCGTAGTCTATGACCTCGTAGCGCTTAACGTTGTACTGACTACGGATGCCGAAGAAACTGGCAATGACAAGCAATACGCCCAGCGCCACCGAGCCCCAGCGCCAGAACGAGAGCGGGCACTGCCATCTGACAATCAGGGCTCCAGCCACGGGAATCAATGCCAGACTCAGGATGATGACGGCCTGAAACAGCGGGATGATGGCCGGGTAACGGTAGTAGTATAGTCCTCCCATCAGTCGGAACAGCGGGAAGGGCAGGAAGGTGGAGGAGCCGAGGATGATGAACAGCGTGAAAACGATGGTGACGGCGGCCGTCAGCCAGCGGCCTGCGCGACGGTCGATGAACTGCCAAAGCGCCACAAACAGGGCAAAGGCCAGCACCACAGCACCCATCGTCCAATAAAGTACAACGGCCATGAGCAGCGGATAGACCCAACGGCGCAGCCACTCGGCGCGCAACACGGTGTAGCCCCACATGGCCGCCAGCGCAAAGATACAGGCAATTACAAAACCGAGCATGACATTCTCGTCGCCCATATATGCCCACATCAGCAGCGCAGGTACAAAACTCAGCACATAGGCAAATGTCCTACCACCCAGCTTTCCGCTGGCACTGCATACCATAGCGCGATACGTCAGCCGCTGCAAAATCAGGAAGAGCACGGCCAGAATGGCAACTCCCACCAAGGGTGCGAAATAGAACTGCACGAGAAACTCGCCCAACCAGTCAGACAGTCCGCCCGGCAGACTGACCCGCTCCCAGAAATAGTCACCGTCCCAAAGAAACATCTGCAACTGTTCCTGGTAGGACATCACACTATAGTAAGGCACGGCCCAGAACAGGAATACTGCCACCGCAAACAGCAGCGACAATCCCCATTGCCACGACCGTCCCAAATGAACCTTCCACTTATCACTCATCACTTATCACTGATTTCTTATAATTCACATTTAAATACTGCCCCTGCCCCTCCCCTACGATGGGAGGGAGTTCGTTACGATGGAGGAGAGCTATTTACTCCCCTCCATATAGGGAGGGGTTAGGGGGTGGGTCCTTTCACCGGCTCATGGGTGTCGGCATTGATTTCCACGGTGGTGCCGTCGGGCATCTTGCGCATGAAAGTCAGCGGGTAGAGGTCTTTCAGGAAGTCGCCGAGCTGAGTGCCCTCCATGTTCTTGGCCATCTGGCGGGTGAAGTTCTTGTGGGCGATGTGCAGACTGTCGGCACTCTTCAGGAGTGCATCGGCCTTCACGGTTTCACCCTTCGCCGAAAGCTCATTGGCCGTCTTGCGCATCCTGCCGTACCTGATGTTATGGATTTCTGTTTGTACTTTCCACTTCTCCAGCGAGTCGTTTTGCGGAGTGCCCGTGGCGTGGCTGATGGTGTCGACGACAATCTTCACCGTGCCAGGCTCGGCCACGAGGATGAGCGGCTGAAGCCCGAAGCGATAGTGGTAGTCGAGCAGGATTTTATACATCTGCAGCGTGTCGGGGTCGAAATGGAACTTCCCGTTGGTGATTTCCATGGAGTCTACGGTCTCGGCAGTGGCCGGGCCATTCAGGGGCACCAGGAAAATGCGCTTGCCCTCGTACTTGGCACCATTGACGACGCCTTCGATGTGGCATCCTGCTCCTGCGGACTCCCGGCAGCTGTAGAAACATGCAACAGCCGCCAAGGCGATAAAACTTAATAGTAGTTTCTTCATTGTTATTTAATTGTTACTTTTACTCTTTCTTGATTGAAAACCTGCCGGAAGGCCTCGCGGGCGTCGAACCGGACTTTCTTCTGCGTGAACTCCGGCACGTTGTAGGCATCCATCAGCTCGCCGTAATACTTGCGCGGATTGCGCTGTGGCAGCAGGAAAGGCTTCGACACCTTGCCCTCGGGCGAGACGTGTGCGAGATACAGTTTGGTGTACATGCCATCCTCGCGCTTGCTGCTGAACACAAACCAGCGGCTGTTGCTGCTCCAGTTGTGATAGCTCTCCGACTGGGGGCTGTTCACCTCGCTCAGCTGGCGCTGCTCGCCGGTTCTCAGGTCCATCAGCCACAGGTCGGCATCGTTTTGGGCAATGGGGAAATTGCTGCGGCTGCTCACCGTGTACATCAGCCAGCGGCCATCGTAGGAGGGACGTGCCAGCGTATAGCTCTTGTCGGTGGCGGGACCGTTGAGCAGTGTGTCGACCCGTTCTCCGAATGTTCCCGTAGCCGCATCGAAGGGAATGGCACACAGGCTGCACTTCACCTTTTCGTATTCGGCAGGCACCCGGCAGGGTTTCGACGTGCTATAGTAAAGCATACGGCCGTCGGCAGAGAACGCGGGATGGATGGCTAGGTCGCCATTCTGGATGAGCGGCGAGAGTATCAGCTGGTTGGTCTTCGTGTCGAGCACCTCCACCGAACTGAAATTGTGGTACACCTCGATGCGCTGCCCGTTGCCCACAAAGAATGCCTGATGAACGGCATTGGCAGCATAGGCACAGTAGCGACCTTCGGGATGCCAGCTGGCATAGGAGCCGGCTGCCTTCGTACTGTCGGTCTTTGTGTTATACCACGTCTGCTTCCCGTCGCGCTGTATCAGCGTGCCGCCTCCTTCGCCGCGGATTTGCAGCGTGAAGAGATCGGGATTGTTGCGGTTGGGCGTGTGGCAGTTGAAACAGCGGCCCGGCAGGATATGCTCCGTCAGTATGGCCGTCTCTTCGAAGCTATGGATGTCGCGTTGATAGATACCGATGTCGCCGCCCACCTCGTAGCCGGGCTTGATGCGGCGATAGGTCAGTCCGTAGTCGCTGAGGGCATCGCTGCTCACCGTCACCGTGAAGTCCTTGTATTGCGTCCACTGCCCGTCCTTCTCCATGCAGACCGTGAAGGTGAGCGTTCCGCCACGGTTCTTTGCGGTCAGCTGGTGCCAGTCGTCCACATCAAAGTCAGCCCAGTCACCGTTAGCATGCAGCTCGCCGCCCTTTGAGCCCTTCACCACCACATCCATGCAGTCGACGCCCTCGTCGAGCGCATTGAAATTCAGCGGTGCAATTCCCTCAGGAATCGTCACGCCCGTATAGTCGGGATAGATGGAAGGCAACTTGCCCACCGTCTTCACGTTCTCTGGAACAGAAGAACAGGAGAATAACAACGATAACGAAGACGATAACAATAACCTAAATAAGGATTTTGCTCCCTCCCTCATAGGGAGGGCGGGGGTGGGTCTTCTATTCATTCTCCACCTCCTTTCTGCATCATCCGTTTAGCGTATGCCGCAAAGGGTGAGCCGGGAACATTTCCCTTCTGCTGAATGCACTTCACGACATCCTGATAGCCCACGGGCATATAGCGGTAGCCGCCATACTGCTGCACCATCGGCATATATTGCATGACGCCCTGCATATCACCCTTCAGCAGCATCTGGGCCAGGAAGTAGTCGAGTGCCATGCGGTTCTCCTTGTTATTCATGAACAGCAGTCCGAACATCTTGTCAATCTCTTCATAACTGTAGAGGAAATCCTCCTTGTATCTCAGTTTTCTCTGTTTCCCATATACCGGGTGGGCATTCATCTGAGCCTCGTCACGCATCATCGCCTCGGCCTCGTTGGCCCAGTCGCGATAGAAGAGGCTCTTCTTCAGCAGGGCAGTCTGTTTACGGGCTGTCTGGTAATGACCGTTCACCATCATGCACTCGGCAATGCGCTTGGTGCAGCGTCCGCTCTTGCGGGCATTCAGGATGGACTCCTGCGTGTCGAACATATATCGCTGGGCAGAATTGACCATGCCCAGACGCCAGAACACCTCAGCCGAAGGCAACATGGAGGTAAGGTCGCGTGTGCGGGGAAGTATCAGCGCATCTTCACCACTCTGGTAAAAGTCGAACATACGGTCGGCCAGCAGCCGCTGCTGCGCGAGGGCCAGGTTCACGCAATTCGACCAGAACGGTGTGCGCACCACGTAAGCCTGGGCGCGCTTCACGATTTCGTCCCACCGCTCGTTGCGCACCAGATAGTCCTGCCGTATCAGTTCATACATGTCCTTGTCGTAACCCTTGCCGATGCCAAGCCAACAGAGAACGGCCAACATGGCACCTTCCACCGGAACCAGCCACGCAGGTGACTTCTGACGGGAAAAGAGTACCACCAGGATGGTGACAAACGGAATCACCCACATCAGCTTGGACAGCTGCAAGGGAATGCGATAGAACTGCATCGGCTGGAACACCATCTCGGCCGTCCATTGTGGCAGCAGCCAATAACAAGCCACCATCTGCAAGCTAAAGAGATAGAACGGTATCATCCACGACAGCCGCCAGGCGCCACCAAGCAGCCTCTGCAAGACATACACCCACGCCAGCGGTCCGGCAAGCCAATAGACCAGGGGCACTATCAGCACATCGGCCATCAGCGATTTCCGGCCGCGACCTTTGTTAAGCGCGTAGGCTCCCACGGCTATCAACAACGCCCACACATAGCCTAACAGCACACTGGGGTCGCCCAACAGCCAAAGCAACAGCACCGAAGGAACAAAACTCAGCAGATAATGCCCGTCGCCCATTGCTCGCCAAACGACGCGCTGCAGGGCCACGAAGAGCAGAGCCAGCATCAATGCTCCCATCCACTCCACATAATAGAACTGAATGACCAGCTCGCCCAGCCATTCTGAAAAACCACCCGGCACGCAGATGCGTTCGCAGAAATAGTCGGCCGTCCACAGGAACAGCTGATACTGCTCTTGATACGACAGCGCATGGGGATATATCAGATACCAAAACATGAACACGCCGATGCCAAACAGCACCGACAGCCCCCATTTATAATATTTCGCTATTACGTTTTTCAAAACGATGCAAAAATACAACAATTATCCGAAAGCGCCAAACTTTAGCCAGAAAAACCGCCCCGCAGCGGATAATGCTGCGGGGCGGAAATTAAATCATAGTGGATGATTATTTCTGTTTCTTGAAGCGCCAGAACGTTCCTTCCATCCAGCTGGCATTATCGCCACCCTTAGGATAGTTAGGATAAGTCAGCACTACATGGTCGTCGTCGAAATAGACAATGTCGAACTCACTGGCCGCAGGCCATTTGTTCTCTGCACTCGTGTTGATGCGCACGGGGAAGAGAATGCCGTCGCCTTCCGTCTTCAGGCGGCCCCATGTCTTACCTTCGTTGTAGCCGCCAAGGTCAGACTTGTTGCTCATGTCGTATGTGAACGAACCGTTGCCGCCGCTGCTCTTCTTGATCAGACCGTCCTTGGTGAACGTCATTGTGGCACCCTTGCCGTCGGCCAGTCCATAGCCATAGTTGGAAATCTGCTCGTCAATGCTGCCGGTGTCAACACCCCACCATGAATTACCAGTGAGCGAAGACTTGCCGCCATAGACAAGGCCACCGTAGCCGCCGTTACCCCAACAGGGCTTGGCATCATCGTCGTCCCAGGTCCAAGTGGCCTGATCGTTGTCTGTCAGCACGCCCTTGATGTCGGTGTCGCTATAGAACTGCCAGAAGGTAGCCTCTTGCCAATCAGCACCCCATTTTCCATAGTCGGGATAGATGAGCACTAAGCGCGAAGGCGAAAGATAGGCAATCTCGAACCATGTGGGTTTGGGATCTTCATTGTGATCCTTCCAGTTGATCTGATAAGGCCAGAGAATAGAGCCGGCATCGGTGTGAAGTACGCCGATCTTTCCATTCTCGGCAGCTGGATTCCAGTCGGTAACCTTGAAATTACCCTTACGGATCTGGTTGCCATCCTTGTCGTAGCAAGTGATTGTTCCGTCTTCATTGAACACCATGGTGGCATTCATGTCGTGGTCGCCGATATAGCCGTCGGCACAATGCTGGGCCTGACCTTCGAATTCCTCAGTGCTGGTGACGCCCCACCATTTGCCACTGCCTTTGAGCGCGAAGTCGCGGTTGTTGTAGTTGCCGCCGCCGTCGCCCATGTTACCCCAGACCTGTCCGTCGGGGGCATTGGTGTTCCACTTCCAGGTCTTCTTACCGTCGTCGCTGACAAGAAGTTTGACTTCGGGAGCCAGGTCGGCAGCCACTTCCACGGTGAACTGCTTTTGAGCCACCACCTCTTCGCCATTCTGGTTGATATAGCGGAAATACAAGGTCTGATTGGGGTCTGAACCACGCATAGGCACGAAATTGAACACACCGGCGGGCTTACCAGCCGAGAGCACTGCCTCGTTACCGTCGGGCTTGATGTAATAGATGGTCACGCCGGAGGTGTTGGGACAGTTGAACTTGATGAAGTTACCGTTGTCCTTCGGTGTGGTGCATGCTTCGTCGGCATACTGTGAGAACTGTGCGCCATTCAGCAATCCCTCAGCCGTGATGTTGGTCACGTCGAAGTCCTTGTCTTCCTTTATGGGGTCGCAGGATGTCAGCATGCCCAATGCTACTGCGAACAATATGATTGATTTTTTCATTTCTTTACTATTCTAAATTCTCAATACGTTTATTAATATACAGGCGTACCCGACATGTTGGCATCGGCCACATTAGAACCCCAGCCCGGATTCTGCTTCAGCACGTTCTCGTCGGCAGCAATCTTAATCTGTGCGGGAGGAATCTGGAGGAAGCCGTCGGTGGCAGCATAGCGTTTTGCCCAAGAAGAAGAGGCATGGTGCATGGTGGTCCACTTGCCGGTGTAGTTCACGCGAGAACCGTTCTGGCGCTCAAGTGCCACGGCAGCCTCGCAGGTCTCTCCACCGTCCTTGCCCGACCAGCGGCGCAGGTCGTTGAATCGCAAGCCTTCGCCGGCCAGCTCGAAGCGGCGCTCGTTCTTGATGTTTGCCCACGAATAGGAAGTGTCGGGCAGTCCGGCGCGTTTGCGCACCTTGTTCATCTGGTCGGCTGTTCCGGTCAGTTCGGAGTGCATCAGCATCACGTCGGCCAAGCGCAGCAGCATGATGTCGGCAAAGTGGTCGCCCTGGAAGGAGTTGCCGTTGTTGTTGGCAGCCTCTGTGTTTTCCTTACGATAGACACCCCACCATGTGTAGGCATCGTTGTGGTCAGCCCAGTTGGCACCGGCTGCCGTTATAGGCATCCACTTCTTGTTGTAATAGCCGGCGTCTTCCGAGCAGCTGGTTGTGAACACGAAGCCCGTTCCAAGTCCCAGTTCGGTGGGAGCGTCGAGGATGGTTGCCTTCTTGCGCGGGTCGTTATCGCTCCAGTCGTTCCAGAGGTTTTCGTTGATGGTGCCCTGGCCCCAGCCCTGTCCGAAGGGCAGCGAAGCCTGGTCGCCGTTGGCAACGCCGGCACCGTTGTCGTCGCAGCGCAGACCGCAGTAGAGCGAAGTCATGTTGGTGAAGCCCATGGCGGTGTTGCCACTCCACTGGGCGAAGTTACCAAACTGAACCTGGAACATCTCCTCAGAGTTGCCGTTGCCGGCCCAGAACTTCTTGGCGTCAGCAAGATCCTTCACGAAGGGGTAGTCAGGTGCAGTCAGCTCGTTGGTGTACTGCCAGAGCAGGCGGAAGTCTTCAACGAGTTTATAACCGCCATTGTTGATGGCATCCTCAAGAGCAGCAACCACCTGGGCTTTGGTCAGAGGACCGCTGACACCTTCCTGCTCGGGAAGTTCGACATCGGCCAGGTTGGCCGTGGCCAGTTCACCGGCCTTCTTGTAGAAGCCCTGATAGAACATATAAGCGCGTGCAAGGAATCCGGCAGCAGCACCGCGAGTGGCATGTCCGTCACCCTGGGTGGTGGCTCCGTTCTGCATCAGGTTGTATGCGCTGTAAAAGTCAGCCAGAATGTGTGGATAGATGACGGTCTCGGCATCCTGCTGAGGGCAGGGGTCGGGAGCAGCGGCAGCCCAGTAGGCAGGTATGTTACCCCAGAACTGTGTGCCCCAAAGATAGAACAGTCCGCGCATGAAATACGCTTCACCAAGAAGTTGGTTGCGCACTTTCTCCTTGCCAGTCCAGTCGAAGGCATCCACGGCATAGATAATGGCATTAGCTCGGGCGATGCCCACGTAGGTGCTATGCCAGGCCACGTCGTATATTCCTTCTTTGTTTACCATCAGATGGCCAATGGCATGGGATTCTACGTCACCTGTTCCGCCTGCGCCGTTGGCATCGTCAGACATTATATAGTTCACAAACCAAGGGGTCTGCAGTGGGTCTTTGCAATACTGGTTCATCACGCCATACAGGGCAGCCAGTTCCTTGTTGAGGTCATTTGCCGATGCAGGATAGTTGCTGGTATTGGCCTCGGTGTAGTTCGAAGAATCGAGGAAGTCCTCACACGACGTGAGACCGAAGGTGAAGGCCACCGCGATTGCCATTAAATATATCTTTTTCATATTTTCTTGTATCTATTTTGAATTTATGATTAGAACTTGATGCTTGCACCGATGATGAAGGTGCGGGCACTCGGATAAAGGCCTACATCAATGCCACGGATGAAGTTCATGTTGTCTTGAGTCTTACCACCGTCGGAACTGCACTCAGGATCTACACCAGTGTATCCAGTGAAGGTGTAGAGGTTCTGAGCCTGCACATACAGACGCAGCTGAGAGAACGGGCTGCTCTTCCACAACTTACAGAAATCGTAGCCCAATGTGATGTTCTGAATCTTGAAGTAGTCGGCATCCTGCATATAGCGGGTGCTCACCCACTGGTCGTTAGTGTGACCCACGGTAAGACGCGGCATCTCGTTGCTCGTGCCCTCACCGTGCCAGCGGTCGAATGCATCAACGGTGTAGTTGTTGTAGGCATTGGCCAGAAGGGCTGTGCGGTAGCACTGCATCACCTGCTGTCCGAAGGCACCGAATCCGGTCACGCTGAAGTCGAGACCCTTCCAATCGAAGCCCAGGCTCACGCCAAGGGTCGTCTTCGGATGGGGCTGGCCAATTTCATGGCGGTCTTTGTCGTAGTTGATGATGCCATCGCCGTCGAAGTCATCCCAGATGGGGTCGCCGGGCAGTGCACCGTCGAGAACAGCCTGTCCGGCAGCACGTGCAGCGTCAATCTGAGCCTGGTTCTGCCAGATGCCACTGTAAGACATACCCGAGAAGTAGCCCACGGGGTGTCCTTCCTCCACAACAGAAACGTAAGAGGAGTTCTGGAACAGCGAGCTGCCATATTTGTTGGTGTCGATACCAATGGGAGAAGATGTGGCCAGACGTGTCACCTCATTCTTGTTGGTGGCGAGGTTCACATTGGCATGATAGCGGAAGTCCTTACCGATAACGTCATTCCATGAGAGAGCGATCTCAATACCAGTGTTCTTGATGTCGCCGCCATTGATCATAGCCGGTTCCTCATAGCCGAGCACCTCATTCATAGGAGCCTGTACCAACCAGTCCTTGGTCTTCTTCTGATACCAGTCGAAAGCAAGACCAAGACGGCTCTTCAAGAAGCGTGCGTCGATACCAAGGTCAATCTGCTCAGAGGTCTCCCATGTCACGTCGGGGTTAGGAACGTTCTTAGCGTAAGCTCCGGTGGCGTAGTTGCCCTGGCCTACAGTGTAGATCATATCGCTTGAGAACTTGTAGCCATAGTCAGGATAGCTTGTGGGCGAGAAGCCGATGTTCGACAGATAATAGAAATTTCCAATCTGGCAGTTACCGTTCTGACCCCAGCTGGCACGCAGCTTCAGGAAGTCCATCCAGGAAGCAGTAGATTCCATGAACTTCTCGTTGGTGACCACCCAACCAGCCGAAACCGAGGGGAAGTAGCCCCAGCGATGGCCACGGGCGAAGTTTGAGCTGCCGTCGGCACGGATAATGGCGGTCAGCATATATTTCTCGTCGAAGTTGTAGTTCAGACGGCCAAAGAAAGAGGCGATGCTGCCTGCTACAGGATTGTCGTAACCTGAATGTCCGGTAATATACTGGCCTTCGTAGTTCGAAGGGATGTTGTAGTCCCATCCGTTCAGCACCAGCGAGTTAAGATTCTCCTCACCAACAGTGAAAGACATGGACATACCGCTGCTCCAGTTGGAACGTTCAATAGACTGTCCTGCCAAGATGTCGATGTTGTGCTTACCAAGAGACAAACCGTAGGACAAAGTGTTCTCCAGAGAGAAGCTGCTGCTCTGGTTTTCGCCCATGTTAAGAGAATAGTTTGCGCTGGCTCCTGTGAAACTCGATGAGTAGGGCAGCGAGATGCTGCGGTTATTCGATGCACTGTAACCGGTATTGAACTGTCCGCGGTATTTCAGGTTCTTGATGGGTTCCACAATCCAGTAGATAGTAGCACCCACACCGAAGTCGCGGTTCTTGTTGATAGAGTTGTATCCGCCGTTCATGAAGTGGTTCAGCGGGTTTGAATAAATCATCGTGCTGTAGCCTGCGCCGTTGTCGCGGTAACTGGCCAGCGAACCGTCGGAATTGTAAGGCTTCACCAATGGGCTGGCCGTGTAGGCTGCCTGCATGATGTTCCAGTAACCGTTACCCTCGGCCAGGTCGTGGCTGCGGTGATACCAGTAGCTCACATTCTCACCGATGGTGATGATGTCGTGGTCGGCTCCCAGCAAGTCCTTACCCTTCAGCAGCACATGCTCCGAGTTGATGCGACCGCCGTAGCGCTTGTAGTTAGAAGCGTTGCTGGCACCCATCACACCGTCGTTGGAGCTGTAGTTCAGACTGATGGAGAACTTTGAACGCTCTGAACCACCGTTCAGCGTCACGGCGTGGCTGAACTGGAGCGCATTCTTGTTCTCATATTCCTTGAACCAGTCGGTTCCTTCCCACCCGTTATTCACGGCTTCCAGAATGTCGGCAGGAACGAGCGAAGCCCAGTTAGTGGCTGTGCCGTAGGTGTTGAAGTTGGTTTCGTTGATAAGCTGCATATACTGCTTGGCGTTCACCAGTCCGGGCACTTTATAGGCATTCGACCAACCAACGTATCCGTCATACTGAACAGATATCTTACCAGCCTTACCCTGCTTGGTGGTGACGAGAATCACACCGTTGGCAGCACGTGCGCCGTAGATGGCAGCCGAGGCTGCGTCCTTCAGCACGTCGATGCTCTCAATGTCGTTCGGGTTCAGGCCGTTCAGACCGTCGTTGGCCGTACCGGCATTGATACCGTCGATAATCAGCAGAGGAGAACTCTCACCGATAGTACCCACACCACGGATGTTCACCTTGAAGCCCTTACCAGGCTGAGAAGAACTCTGGGCAATGTTAACACCCGGCGATGCTGCCTGCATAGCGGTCAGGGCGTTGGTGGTGTTCAGCTTGGCGATGTCCTCACCCTTCACCTGAACCGTAGCACCAGTGACCAGCTTTTTCTTCTGCACACCATAACCCACCACCACAACTTCGTCGAGGTTGGTGTTGTCTTCTTCCAAGGTGACGTCGAGCAGAGTGTTGCTGCCCACCTTGATTTCCTGGGTTTTGTAGCCGATGTAGCTCACCACCAGCGTGGCGTTCGGCCCTACATTGAGAGAATAGTTACCGTCGATGTCGGTAACTGTACCGTTACTTGTGCCCTTTTCCAGAATGCTGGCGCCGATAACGGGTCCCATGGCGTCAACAACCGTACCTGACACTTTCTTCGTCTGCTGCACCGACTGAACGGAGTTTACAGCAGATTCAGCCATTGCCTGAGGTGCCCAGAGCAATCCTGCGATTGCGCAGACACCCGTCAGCAACGCTGTCTTTCTAAAGTTTTGATTCATGCAAAAAGTATTTAGGTTATTAAAAGATAATTATCGTTAGACGACCGCCTTACACAGCGGTTTTGCTGATTGCCGCTCAGAGAAAAGAGATAACTGACGGCATGGTTATACAAATCATGCTGAGTTCTCTATCCCCATACTTTCAGTTATTAAGTTATACATTATTATATTATTGCATTATATTTTAGTTATTCATTACGAATTTGACTTACGAGGTAAGTTTTGACACTTTTTCACCGTGCAAAGTTAGACATAATATAATGAAACATATAATACTATTTTGCTCAATTTTGGGCATTTCTTGTTAAAATATTGCTTTGAAAACAATTTATTACTCATTATTTATCATTTTAACCCCATTTTCGCTTTGTTGTAAATTCAACACTTTTGGCTTTTATTAAGATTCTCAGAGCATGGAATGAGGGACACCAACACAAAAAGCAGGAAGGAGCAAAGTCAATGCTTTGCTCCTTCCTGCTTTCTTCTTCGTCTTCTTACGAACGCCGGTGTTTACTTGCCGTGGTTCTCGTCAGAAACAGTTAACTTCTTGCGGCCCTTGGCGCGGCGGGATGCCAGAACGCGACGGCCATTCTTGGTTGCCATTCTCTCACGGAAACCATGCTTGTTCACGCGACGGCGGTTGTGGGGCTGAAATGTTCTTTTCATTGCTTTTCTATTTTAATTTTATTATGATTCAATGATTTCGGGCTGCAAAATTACTCATATTTTTCGAAATACCAAAGAAATATGCGAAATTTAATCGAAAGTTTTATGATTTTTTCGAAAATTGTAGTACCTTTGCAGCGCTTTTGAGAACAATACATAATATAATAAGGTATATATGATTAATTCACAAGACATCAAGAAGGGAACGGCCATCCGCATGGACGGCGGCATCTGGGTATGCATTGAGTTCCAGCACCGCAAGCCGGGCAAGGGTAACACCGTTATGAACACCAAACTGAAGAATGTGACCGACGGTCGCGTTCTCGACCGTACTTTCCAGGTAGGCTTCAAACTCGATGACGTCCGCCTGGAGCGTCGTCCCTACCAGTTCCTCTACAAGGACGGTGACGACTACATCTTCATGAACCAGGAAACCTTCGATCAGGCTCCCATCGCCAAGGATCTCGTGACGGGTGTTGACTTCATGAAGGAGAGCGACATCGTGGAAGTGGTCAGCGATGCTGATACTGCAACCATCCTTTTCGCTGAAATGCCCGTGAAGACCAACCTCCGCGTAACTCACTCAGAGCCCGGTATCAAGGGTGACACCGCTACCAACTCTACCAAGCCCGCTACACTGGAGACTGGTGTTGAAATCCGCGTGCCCCTGTTCATCGACGAGGGTGATCTCGTACAGGTTGACACCCGCGACGGCTCTTACCTGCAGCGCGTGAAGGAATAATGAAATACAGTATCATCGTTCCCGTTTACAATCGTCCCGACGAAGTGGACGAACTCCTGCAAAGCCTTACGGAACAAGAACTGAAAGACTTTGAGGTTGTCATCGTGGAAGATGGTTCACAGAAACCTTGCAAGGATGTTTGCGACAAGTTCGCAGACATCCTTGATTTGCATTATTACGTCAAGGAGAACGGAGGCCCCGGTCAGGCCCGCAACTACGGAGCCGAGCGCGCCCATGGCGAATGGCTCATCATTCTGGATTCCGATGTCGTCCTTCCAAAAGGCTATTTGAAAGCCGTTGAAGACGGCTTAAGAGGAGAGAGGAGAGAGGAGAGAGGAGAGTTTGCCGCCTTCGGTGGCCCCGATGCCTCGCATCCTTCATTCACACCCGTCCAGAAAGCCATTTCCTACTCCATGACTTCCTTTTTTACCACCGGCGGCATCCGCGGTGGAAAGAAGAAACTCGACAAATTCTATCCCCGCTCCTTCAACATGGGCATCCGCCGCGATGTCTATCAACAGTTGGGCGGTTTTTCGAAGATGCGCTTCGGCGAGGACATCGATTTTTCCTACCGTATCGTGGAGGCCGGTTACAATCCCCAACTCATCCCCGATGCATGGGTATGGCACAAGCGCCGCACCGATTTCCGCAAGTTCTTCCGTCAGGTCTATAACAGCGGCATCGCCCGCATCAATCTCGAAAAGCGTCATCCCGGCACGCTCAAGCTGGTACACCTCCTGCCGATGGTATTCACCGTTGGCATCATTGCGCTGATTCTCATCGCGGCTGTTGCACGCGCCATGATCCACTACGATGCAGCGAACTGGCATACCTGGTACTGGATTTGTCTCTTAGCCCTCTCCCCCATTCTTTTCTACAGTCTCATCATCTTCATCGACTCCAGCATCAAGAACAAGAGCCTGAAGGTAGGACTGCTCTCCGTTCCAGCGGCCTTTGTCCAATTGATGGGCTATGGATTCGGCTTCATCGAATCATGGTGGAAGCGCTGCATGATGAAGAAAGACGAATTCCAGGCTTTCGAAAAGAACTTCTATAAATAATGTGTAGATAATGTGCGGATGGAGTGCACAAAGTGTGCGCATCATCGGCACAAGTTGTGCGCATCATCTGCACAAATTGTGCAAGCCATCAGCACAAATTGTGCACATTCGGTTGCACACCTCAATCCGCCATCAACCGATAAGCGGATTTTCTTCAGAAATAAATCGTTTTATACCACGTTTCAGTGCAGTATTTTCGTAAAATAACGGCATTTACTGCCACTACTGCCACCTACTGCCACCCCGGAAGCCCTTTAAATAAAGGGGAGGTGGCAGAGTGGCAGTAAATTTCGGGAAAAAACTTTTTTATTTTAGAACTTCATGCTCCCGTCCACATTGAAGATGGGCGCATTGGTGGGAATCTCCTTGTCGTAGAACTGTACGGCACTATCGTTCGACTTGGGATGCTGGCGCTTCAGCAGATTGATCATCTCGGCACCTGCCCAGATGACGGGACCGTAACCGTGGGCTGCCATCACATGAACAGGACGGTAGGCATAGAACGAAGGATCGAAGCCCATGCCCGTGCCCACACAGACGTTCTCCACCTGACCTTTCTCATTAACCGACGACTCCACGGCATGCCATGCCAACTGGGCTACAGGGCCGTAGGCCTTCGCATCTATCCAGCCCTTGTTAATGGCATGGGCAAAGCAATAAGCGTAGATGGCCGTGGCGGAAGCCTCGAGATAGGTGTCATTGCGGTCGAGCAACTGATGCCAGAATCCATCATGATGCTGTAAAGCTGCCAAACCACGCACATGGGCCCACAGCAGTTCCATAACCTCTCCCCGCTTCGGATGATTCTCCGGCAATACATCGAGCACTTCGCACATGGTCAGAATGGCCCATCCGTTGGCCCTTCCCCAATGGAAGGCCGGATGATCGGTCATCGATTCCACCCATCCGTGGCGGAACAGGCCTTTCTCCTTGACAAACATGCGCTGGGCAAACTGCAGCACCTGCTTCACAGCCTCGTCATAGTATTTCGCATCGCCGGTGTATTTACCCATATAGGCCACGGTTGGGATGCCCATAAACATATCGTCGAGCCAAAGTGTATTGTATTGCGGGCGAATACGGGCAAACGTGCCGTCGGCCAGACGATACTCCTTGTTAAGGACATAGTCGGAATAGTTGGCTATCAGATTCTCAAGCCCCGCACTCTTGTCTTTCAGCATGGCCTTGATCATGGCCGAACAGATGGCCCCGCAGTCATCGAGGGCATGGGGCTCAAGCACGCGCCGTACGTTTCCGTCGATTGCCTTGTTTTTCTCATATACCTTTTTATAATAAGGAGCAATCTGAGCCAGGAATTTCATCCGGCCATAGACATAGTCGCGGTAAGCATCATCGCCAGTAGCTTCATAAGCAGCCAAAACGCCTGAATAAGTAACGCCCCATTCATAGCTGGTCAACCGGAAACCGCCGGGCTTCAGTTTTGTGTCAGCATCTATCTGTTTCCATTTCGTTACTTCCTCACCTGTCTTCCCGTTAATCAACTTGGCAGGAGTCTCGCTGTCAATATACTTCAAGACGCGGTCCATTGTCTGTTTCACCTGTTCCACCGAAGACACGCCGTAGCCTATCCGATAGGCCGGGCGCATCAGATGAAGCGGCGTGTTAGAATCATTCACTTGTTGTGCCATCACAGGCATGGCCGTCATCATCAGGGCGGCCACCAATGTTTTCATGCAGTTTGTCATTTTCGTTGTAAATAATTTTTGGTTTGTTTATGATCGTTGATTGCGATATTCTTTAGGCGACATACCAAGATTCCGCTTGGTATATTTTCCGAAAAAGGAAAGGTTGGGGAAACCCAAGGTGGTGGATATCTCCTTGATGGTCAGCGGGGTCTCCTTCAGATAGTAACGGATATCTTCCATCACGTATTCATTGATCCACTGCATCGCGGTCTTCCCCGTGGTCTTCTTGCAAACCGCGGAAAGATATTTAGGCGAGACACAAAGTTGCCCGGCGTAAGTCTCCACGGTCTGGCGCTTGACCTGATTCTCTGAAAGAATCTGGAGGAAACGGTTAAAGAGTTGGTCGCCCTGAGAATGAACAGCTGTTGTCTCCACGGTTCCCTGATCTTCAATCAACTCGCAAATATCCAACAGAAAACAACGAAGCAGACTCCCGATGACTTCCTGGCCAAACCGCTTGCGCGGACGGGTGAAGTAGAAATGAACCAGTTCATAGAAATGCTCCATCTGCTCTAACGGTTGGTCTTCTGGAATCTTTAAGATATTGGTGTTATCCACATAGAGTGCGCGGTTCCATATCGTGATATAGTTCCTGAGCTGTCTCTTCACCAAGCGGTCACTCATACAAGCTATACGACATTGGAAATCAGGAGAAATCATCAAGTTGCCAATCAGTACATGACTCTGCACAATAGCCAGTTCGCGTTCCTTCACAGTCATCTGCCGGCCATTCACCTCGAACTGTAGTTTACCTTTCAGACAGAAAAGAATTACATTCATTCCCATCTTCATGGTATTGAATTCCGGAATCTCACGGATATCTGTCAGAAAAGCCAGGTCACCATCCTGATAATCCACAGAAATAAAGTGGCCGTCGATATCGGAAATATCGACCACCCGTTGCCCGTCAGTTTTTACCGCTTTTTCTTGATTTGCCGCCATTTTCTCAATCCATTAGCTTTTTATTCCGCAAAGGTATTCATTTTGTATCAATAATAACGTTCCTTTTCACTGAAAAAATGTTCCACTTCCCAAATAAAGGAAAAATCAACATCAATAACAGCCGATTGGAACACTAATAATTCAAATAAAATAGCCATTTTTGCAGAATAATAGCAAAAAAGAAAAAGAAAATATAAAGAAATGAGAGAAATCAGAACACAAAGATGGCTGTTTTACGCTATTGTCTCCCTATTTTTATTGGCCAGTTGCACCAGCGGCAAAAAAGAACAAAAAGAAATACGGATACCTGTACAAACGGAAACCGTAAGGCGCTCCTTGAATGATGCGGGAACTACCTATGTGGGACAAGTGGAAGAACAGTCGGCCACCGCCGTGAGTTTCACCAGTATGGGCACGCTCAACAGAGTTTTCGTAAGTGAAGGCCAATGGGTGAAGCGCGGTCAACTACTGGCTACGATCGACCCCACTTCGGCGCAGAATGCACTAGCCAGCGCCAAGGCGCAACTCTCTCAGGCCCATGATGCCTTGGAACGTATGAAAATGCTCCATGACCAAGGTTCGCTCACCGACATCAAATGGGTGGAAGTACAGTCGCAGGTGGCGCAGGCTGAAGCCCAGTACAGACTGATGGAAAAACAGGTGAAAGACTGTCGGCTGCTGGCTCCCGTAAGCGGCGTCATCGGCAGTGGTGTGAAATCGGCCGGCGAGTCGGCCCTTCCCGCAGAACCTGTTGCCAGGATTCTGAACATCGACCGTGTGAAGGTGCGCTTCTCTCTTCCCGAACAGGAGATGAGCCAACTGCACAGCGGGGCCCACGCCCTTATCAGCGTGGCGGCATTGGGTGGCGAGACCTTTCACAGCCATTCACTTACGAAAGGTGTGGAGGGCGACCTGATGACCCATACTTATACCGTCTATGCCCATGTCAACAATCCCGGCCATAGGCTGCTGCCGGGCATGGTTACCAGTGTCACCTTCTCTTCCTCCAATGCCAATCCCCAAATATCCGTTCCCGCACGTTGTGTAGGACAGAATCCGAGCGGTTCACAATTTGTTTGGACAGTCGTCAACGGAAAGGCCCATCAGCAAAAAGTGAAGGTCGGAGAATCCAGGGGCAACCGTTTGGTTATCAACGAGGGTCTGAAAGAAGGCGACAAGGTTATCACGGAAGGTTATCAGAAGGTGGGCGAAGGCTCATCGGTTGAGGGCTGATAGTTTATGGTTTAGAGTTGATTGTTTTCATCTATGGCAAAGAAACAGAAACACGGCAACTGGATAGCCGGACTGATGCGCAACTATCGGTTGACTTCGCTGCTCATCATCATGCTCTTCGTATTTGGACTTTACGGCCTCGACCAAATGCCGAAAGACTCGTTCCCCACGTTCACCATCCGGCAAGGTGTGGTGGTAGCCATCTATCCCGGAGCCTCTGCGGAGGAAGTGGAGCAACAGGTCGCCAAACCTTTGGAACGCTATCTCTTCCAATTTAAGGAGGTACGACGTGAAAAAACCACCAGCACTTCTTCGAATGGTATGTGCATGGTGATGCTCGAACTGAACGAAGAAGTCAACAACAAGGATGAGGTATGGTCAAAAATCAAGCACGGCCTCAATCTCTTCAAACAGCAACTGCCCCAAGGGGTGCTTGCCCTGATAGCAAACGATGAGTTCGGTGACACTTCAGCTTTGCTGATTGCCCTGGAGAGCGAAAGCCGTTCCTATCGCGAGCTGCACGGATATGTGGACCACCTGTCTGACGAACTCCGGAAAATCAAGACCGTAAGCAATGTGCGCATCTACGGCGACATCAAGGAACAACTGACACTCCATGTGGATCACAAAAGACTGTCTGCATACGGCATCAGTACGATGCAACTCTATCAGAAGCTCAATGCCGGCGGATTGATTCTCCCCACAGGTTCCTTATCGAATCAGCAGCAGAACGTGCCTATCCACGTGAGCGGTACCATCAACTCCGAAGAGGAGGTGGGCAACCTTATTATATATACGGATGCACAAAACCATGTAGTAAGGGTACGCGATGTAGCAACCATCCAACGGGAATACGACCGTTCGGAGAGTTATATCGAACAGAACGGGCATCCCTGCATCATCGTTTCGCTGGAGATGCGTGAAGGCAACAACATCATGAAATACGGCGAGACCGTCAACCGGCTACTTGATGACTTCCGTGAGAACGTGTTGCCAAAGGATGTCACCATCACCCGTATAGCTGATCAGCCCAAAGTGGTGGGCGACTCCGTGAAGGACTTCCTCCTGAACCTCATCGAATCGATGATTGTCATCATCCTGGTGATGATGGTGCTCTTCCCCTTCCGCACGGCTGTTGTAGCAGCCGTCACCATTCCGCTCTCCACCTTCATCAGTGTAGGCATCATGTATCTGCTGGGTATCCCCCTCAACACGGTAACACTGGCAGGACTTATTATTGTGCTCGGTATGATCGTGGATAACTCCATCGTGGTGCTCGACGGTTATCTGGAATATCTCGGCAAAGGGTACAGCCGATGGCATGCGGCCGCAGAGAGTGCACAGCACTATTTCTTCCCGATGTTGCTGGCCACACTCTGTATCTGTGCCATCTTCTATCCCTTCCTGTTTATTTTCAAAGGGCAGTACAGGGAGTTTATCAACGGACTGCCACTCACCATCACCATCAATCTGATGGTCTCGCTCCTGCTGGCTGTCGTCGTCATACCGATCATGGAATTTGCGCTGATAAAGCCCGAAAAAACCGGAAAATCTGGAGAATCCAGCCATTCCGGAAGCATCACCCGCTGGGTGCAGAGCACTTACAACCACGCCCTCGACTGGACGTTCCGCCACCCATGGCTCACCATCTGCAGTGGGATGGCCATCGTGACGGCATCCTTCCTCATCCTCACCCAACTGAAATTCCGCTCCATGCCATACGCCGACCGCGAACAGTTTGCCGTGGAAATATTCCTGCCTGAAGGTAGCGGACTGGCCGAAACAAAGACAATAGCCGACAGTATCTACAACGCCCTGAAACAAGACGAGCGTGTTTTATACATTACTTCGTTTATCGGCTGTTCGTCACCACGTTTCCAGACATCCTATGCTCCCCAGGTGGGCGGAAAGAATTTCGCACAGTTCATCGTGGCTACACCTTCCGTGAAAGACATGAAAGCCGTGCTCGACAAATTTGAGCCGCTCTATACAGACCGTTATCCGAATGCACTCGTGAAGTTTAAGGAACTGGACTTCCAGAACGTTGAGACTTTCGAATTCCGGTTCTATGGCGAAAACATCGACTCGCTCCACACAGTAGCCAACCGCCTGATGGAGTATATGCGGCAACAGCCCGAACTCTTCTGGGTTCATTCCGATTATGAACAGCCGCGGCTGCTCACCGAGGTTACACTGAATCCGACGGCTGCCGCCCAACAAGGAGTGGATCGTGCTACAACAGCCATGAGCATTGCCATGCTGACAGGTAATCTCAACGTGGGCACCATCTGGGAAAAAGACTACGAAATGCCCATCGTTATCAAAGACCAACAGCGCGAAAACCTGCCGATAAGTGGTGTTGGCGATCTGCCTATAGTCAGCAAACTGTCCGGTTTATCCGGCAATTCCGGGATATCCGGCATCCACCCCCAGGCTACCCTGCTTCGTCAGGTTGCCGATATCCACCCCGTCTGGAGCGAAGAGAAGATCGTTCGCCGCTGCGGTGAACGCTGTATCTCGGTAAAGGCGGAGCCCCGCCGCGGTGTACTACCCTCAAAGGTGGAAAGCCGTATTGAGAAATTCATCGACAATGACCTCCAGATTCCTCGTGGAGTCCGCTCCGAAATCGGCGGTATCGTGGAAGCCAATGGCGAACTGATTCCGCAGATTATGATTGGCATGTTAGTGGCTTCACTAATCATATTCTTCTTTATCCTGTTCAACTTCAAGCGCTTCGGCATTACTTTCGTCTGCATTGCCGCCATCAGCCTTGCCTTCCCAGGCATGCTGCTCGGTTTGTGGGCCATGAACCGTATGCTGGGACTAACTGCTGTATTCGGTGTGGTCACGCTGATGGGTATCATCATGCGTAATGAAATCCTCATCTTCGAGCATGCCGATGCCCTTGTGAAGAAGGGCTGGAGTGTACGCGATGCAGCCTACGATGCCGGCAAACGACGCATGGTGCCTATCTTCCTGACCACCTCCACTACCGCCGTGGGTGTCATCCCGATGATTATCGCCGGCACATCTTTCTGGATGCCGGTGGGAGTCAGTATCTTTGCTGGTGGTATCGGAGCCCTGATTCTTGTGGTCACGATGCTACCCGTGGTCTATTGGAAGACGAGGAGTGAAAAGAGAATTGAGAAAATGAAAAAATAAGAAAATGAGATATTTAATTATAACTATCCTATGTTTTGCGAACTGCTGCCTGGCAGTTGCCCAGCACCGCTATACCCTCCAACAATGCAAGCAGGAGGCACTGAAAAACAATATTGCCATCCGCAAAGCCGACAATAATATCCGCAGTGCCGAGGAGCAGCGCAAGGAGGCCTACACCAATTATTTCCCCAACGTGTCGGCATCAGGTGCTTACTTCCATGCCAATAAGGCACTTGTGGACGGTTCGGTCAATCCCGCAGAATTCATTCCTGCCGAGGCTGCTGCAATCATTCCCGCTGAGATAGCAGGTATGTTCGGCAACCCTATTCCCTTCAGCATGATGAAACACGGTTTGCTGGGCAGCGTGACCGCCTTACAACCAGTTTTTGCCGGCGGACAAATTGTTAATGGCAACCGGTTAGCCAAGGTCGGAGTAGAAGCCAGCCAACTGCAACGACAGTTGTCTGCACGCGAAGTGGAACATACCACCGAGCAGTATTTCTGGCAATTGGTACAACTCCAGGAGAAACTCAACACCATCGATGCCGCCCGCCGCAATCTTGAAAGCATCGAGAAAGACGTAAGGACGGCCATCAAGGCCGGCGTTGCGCTGAACAACGACTTGCTGCAAATACAACTCCACCAGAATGAACTGGTCAGTCAGCGCATCGAGTTGGAGAACGGCATCAGCATCAGTAAGATGGTGCTGGCCCAATATATTGGCATTCCTTATCAGGAGAACTTCAACATCCAGGCTCCTGCCATTGATAAAAACTCAGGACGGCAGACTGCCTCCCAACTGTTAGAAAAGGAGAGCCTGCTACCCTCTTTGCCTGAATACCAACTGTTGGAAAAGAACGTTCAGGCCAACCAGCTCCAGCAGAAGATGGAATTCGGAAAGAATCTGCCCACGGTGGCCGTCGGTGCAGGCTATATCTACAACGACCTGATGGACAAGGGCGTCAACCGCGGACTGCTGCTGGCACAGGTCAGCATTCCCATCAGCCAGTGGTGGGGCGGTTCCCACGCCGTGAAGCGGAAAAAGATTGCCGTGCAACAGGCTCAAGAGGAACTTGAAAACAACCGACAGCTATTGCTCATCAACATGCAGGCTAAATGGAACGCACTCGATGCCGCCCAAAAACAATTGGACATTGCCCGCCAGAGCATTGAGCAAGCCGAAGAGAACCTTCGCATTCAAACCAACTGCTACAAAGCCGGCACACTTACCATGAGCGATCTGCTACAAGCTCAGACACAGTGCCAGCAGACCCGCGACCGCTTTACCGAAGCCTATACCAACCTGCAACTGAAGGCCCTCGAATACCGTCAGGCTACAGGACAACAATAAAACATAACTTTACTATGAGTGAAGAGAAACTAAACATCAATCAATGGGCTGAAGAAGACCGCCCACGAGAGAAACTGATGAGGATGGGCCCCGAATCGCTGACCAACGCCGAACTGCTGGCCATCCTGATTGGCTCCGGTTCCACGAAAGAGAGTGCCGTGGATCTGATGAAACATATACTCAAAGATTGCAAAAACAACCTGAATACCCTGGGAAAGATGAGTATCCGCGAACTGCAACAGTATAACGGCATGGGACCCGCCAAGGCCATCACCGTGCTGGCCGCCTGTGAACTGGGTAAGCGGCGACAGGCTGAGAAGATACAGGAAAGGGAGGATCTGGGCTCACCCCGGGCTATCTATGAGTTCATGCATCCCAAGATGCAGGATCTGGACACGGAAGAGGCTTGGGTGATTCTGATGAACCAGAACTACAAACTTATCAAGGCTGAACGTCTGTCACATGGGGGCATCACAGAGACTGCCGTCGATGTGCGTCTCATCGTGAAAGCTGCCCTTATGAACAATGCCACGATTGTGGCCCTCTGCCATAACCATCCGTCAGGCAACACCCGCCCGAGTAAGGACGATGACCGTCTGACGGAACGTGTAAAGAAAGCCTGCGAAGTGATGCGACTCTACCTGCTCGACCACGTCATCGTGACCGATGGCAATTACTACTCTTATCGCGAAAAAGGCAGGTTGTAACATCTTGCTGCACAATTTCTTCCTAAGACTTTGCAGAATCAGGCAAAACTTCGTATCTTAGCGGAGTCAATAGAAAAGTGTACTTCTAACAAATATTATTAACTATAATCCGTATGAGACGTTTATCTCTTTTCGCATTTAACTTACCGATTCTGCTGCTCTTTGCCTTGCAAGTTTCAGCCTACAAGCAGGAGTCGATTAACATTAACGTAAATGGTCAGCAACGAAACATGGTGGTCTTTACGCCTAATGAGTTTCCTCCCAAATCGCCCCTGTTCATCATTACCCATGGCATGAATCAAAGCCCTGAATATCAGTACGACAGTGACAAGATGTACTTGTTGATTGACACCGAGAAGTTCATTATCGCCTACTTACGCAGCGATGGAAACACATGGGATATCGGCGGCACGAAAGACCAGAACTTTGTCATTAAGACTATCGACGAAATGGCCACCCGCTACGACATCGACAAAGACCGTGTGTATTGGTCAGGTTTCTCCATGGGTTCCATGCTCATCCACCATTGCATAGCAAACATGCAGAACAGGATTGCGGCCTTTGCGCCTACAAGCGGCATCCAGTTCTCTGAGCAGCCTTGGAATAACTGCAAGAAACCCGTCAATATGCTGGAGTGTATTGCATACGGCGACGATGTGTTCGGCTATGAACAATATGGCATTCACAGCTATATCGAAAACTACGCCACGCACGACAAACACACTAAATACTCTAAGACGACAGGTTACAGGCCCATCGGCAGCAGTTGGTTTGACGGTGACCTGGAGAAATGGACGGGCGGTCCTAACGGTGGCGAAGTGTGGCTATATTCCTATAACAACGGCGGACACTGGCCCATGGACCTGAACCGCCACCTCATCTGGAATTTCTGCAAACGCTTCACATTGAATCAGCCCAAAGTGACAATTGCCCAACCAGAAGGCGAAACAACCTATCTGTATATGGGACCTGACGGTGAAGCGGTATTCCCAGACATCAGCATTGAAGCCACGGCTACTGTCACTAACGGTGAGGTGGAAAAAGTGGAATTCTATGATGGCAACACACTGATTGAGACGTTATCAGCCAAACCATTCACAGCAACACTGACAGCCCCCAAGGCTGGCCAGCACGAACTGCATGTCGTGGTGACTGACACCAACGGTAAGAAAGGAGAAAGTTCATGCGTGGTGAACTGCGTTGCATCAACCAACTACAACATGATTCAGACTTTCACCACCGAGGGCATCGTACCACAGAACTGGTATGTTTCCAACGGTAAGGTGAAACGTGCAGGCGGCGGACTCCCATACGCCTCCGGATGTCGTCTTCTGCGCTTTACGAATGAGTCACGCGGCTTTGAATATGGACTCTTCGTGCAGAGTCCTTCGGGTAAGGAGAAAACCGCATGGGCAAGATTTGGCGACAATGCCGCCCGTTCGCACATGACATTGCACGCAGGAAAATATACGCTCTTGAGCAGGGTATGTAACTGGAACCAGCCTGAGTACGCGAAAGTAATCTACGCCATCGAAGACCTCAACGGGCAGGAAGTGGCTTCTAAGACCTTCATGCCCACCATTAATATAGGTGGCAACACTGCCAATAAATTCTCATCCGGCAGGGGACAAACTTTCGAGTTCGATATCCCTCAGACGGGCGAATATGTCTTCAGCATCTACACTGATGCCGTGACAAATGCCGACTTCGTACTAGGTATGGCCACTCTTAAGGTAAAGTCGTTCGTGGAGTCAGGAATCAAGGAAATAAACGATCACCCAGGAAACGTATCGTCTGGGATAAACGGATGCTTTGACATCAGCGGCCGCAAAATTGCAGAAGGCAAGGCTTCAACCAATCAATTGAAACCTGGCCTTTACATCATCGACGGTCACAAAATCATCATTCGATAACATATTCATCCGATTATCACACAATAAAACGGGTGCTCATCATTTGAACACCCGGCTGAACTCTTCAACGCTGATGCGGACAGGCTCCACCATGAACTCCGGACGGTTATAGCACTTCAAAAGGAAGGTATTTTGTTCCGGGTCTTCCTGAGGCAGCATAAAGGACTTTTCTACTTTCCCATTGTTGAAATAGGCGAAATATACACGGCTGAAGTTGCCATCAACCCTACGACTAGAACACATTATCCAATGTCCATTGCTCGACCAAGTAGGATAACTATCAGCAAAGCCCTCACTATTCAGACTGGCAAGATCGAGAGGCAGAGAGTCTTGTCCGTCGAGCGGCAAACAGGCAATGTCGCCATCACTATGCCTGATATGAAAACATCCATACTGCCCCTGGGCAAAGAGTATGTAACGGCCATCAGGACTGATACGTGGCAAGGAAGCACTCTTGTCTTGAGAGGCAGCATCATAGACGAGTTCCTTTTCGCCGAAGTGACGCGATTTCACGTCAAATGGACGGCGATAGATGTTGTATTGCACTTTCTGATATTTTGATGTGATATCCTTGTCGAGCAAGTCTTCAGGAAGGGGAACAGTCTTGCAGTAATATAGGTATTTGCCATCGGGTGACCAGGTAGGATACACCTCCAACGTGGTGGAGTCATTGCATACGATGCTCACCGAGTCGGTTGCCACATCGTAAAGGATGATGTCGCTGGCAAGATCGAACACCTCAATCTTGTTAGGATTCACCGTATGAAATGCCTGGCGCGTCTTACAGGCCGCAAAGGCAACTAACTTGGCGGTTGGGTGCCATGCAGGATAGGCTCCTCCAGAAATGGTATAATCTCGCCTCAGATCTACTTTGGAGACCTTACCGTCATTCACAATCACAGTACCGCCATTGGATAGACGCACATGAAAAAGCATATTGTCGGTCTTATAGTTCTGATAGCTGTGACAGTTGATGCACTGGCCTCTAGATATATCATTACTGGTAATTTCGTTGTTGAAGATTTGCGTCTCCTCGAACGAAGTGAGATTGCGCTGGGCAATCTCCATGAAAGTCCATCCTACATAGGACGGCTCGATGAGGCGATACGACAGATATTCGTCAATTGGTTCCTTGACTACATTGATTTTAAACGCCTTGAACGACAGCCATTCGTCCTGTTTCTTGCCCCAAACCTCAACCTTGACGCTTTTACCTTTCGATGCATCGAGCATGGCATGCCATTCCGATTCAGGAATCTGCACCTTCACTCCCTTGCCGTAAGTCTGCTGCTTGCCATCGGGCGTGGTGATACGTGCCACGCATTCTTCAAATTCGCCGGCAGGGAGCATAAAGTTGAGCGGCGCAATGTTGCAAGGCACAGTGACATTACAGTAGTCGGGGAAGATAGCAGGCAGACTTTTGACCGCTTTGGACGAAGTAGGCACATCAGGGTGATTCACACATGATGACAACAAAAAAGGTAAAAAGATTAAAAAGTAAAAAGATAAAAAAACAATTACCCACCTTTGTTCCTTGTTTCTAACGCTTGCTTTCATTGTATTCTTACGTTTGGACTTCATTTTCTTCCCTGTCAACAATATTCGTATATTGTCTACCGAAATAAAAGTAATACCAATAGGAATCACCCCATTCCTTACCCATTTCCCCTGCAACCATTCCTATGGTCTTGCCAGGTTTAACCAAACGGGCCAGAACCTCACAAAACTGTTTATAGCGATTGTAAACGGCCTCCTCAACAGGAAGCATCATACGCTTTTCTTCCGGGAATTTGTCTATATATAATATATAAGCCTCCTGTGCATGCACAGGAAAGTCCTCGTCCCGGTGTAACTTTACAAAATTGCGCAGCGATGGCCAGAAACGCTTCGCATCACAACTTATCATGGCATAGAACAAAGCTTGTTCAGATGCCAATTTACTGGCGGATTCATGCCAGAAGCTTAAGCTATTGACAACATAGCTGTCGCTGTTCTCTACGCCTGTAATCTCATCGGGGTAGGATTTCTGCAGTTCCTTTACTTTTGAAGATACTGGCGAAGGCTGCCAATCTCGGTAAAATGGATGATGATGCAGCAGCGTGGTATAGCGCTCCAACAGTAGATTGTCTCCAGAAGCCAGAGCACAGCGGGAAAGCCCTTTCAGGTAGGAAGGAGCGAAGCCATACTGTATGGAAAGTTCGTAATTCAGGCGGGTAGCTTCATTCATCAACCCATAGTTGTAATATGCCAGGGGTGACGCAATATTCAAGAAGGATACGCGAAGAGAGTCAGGATTATAGATAGGATAGCCGATATTACCCATTTTAAACGAACGGTCCAACAACCCACCTTCATTCATCAAGGCGATATTCTTCAGGAATACCATCGTGGTGGTAGGCTTGGGATTCTCGGCTGCAATATTGAGAACCTCTTTCCAATTATCGGCTTCAGCATTATGCACCATGCGCATCTCACTGAAATAGTTCTTGTCTTGGAACATCAGTGACCAGGCAAAGACGATACCAACAACAGTACAAAGCACCGGCAAAACCAAACGACCAAACGACTTATTATCACCCAAACAACTAAACGACCAGTCTACCAAACGACCAGACAAGAGCACAGATACAACACCCAGTACCCAGAACGGGAGGGAAAGCTGCTCGCTACTTCCACTTGCTGTAACGAAACGCGGTAAGCCTGCCAGCATGACATCGTCGAATTTCAGATTCGAATATAACTGTGTATGCCAGATGCTGGCAGTAAAGAATAACAACACGAGACCTATAAGTTCACGCCATGTTGGTTTTCCTACAAAAATCAAACATAATACAAAAAGAAATGCAAACCATCCTAACACAGGATAGAGGCAGAAGGCAATCAAATACCAGGCCACATGCCATTTGCGTGGAGTGCTGCGTGCTACCCACAGGAGGAGCAGCATGACAAGATAACCTACAGACTGCGAAAACCAATAGCCCCTGATTGGGGTGACATAGATCCAATAACCTAAATCAACAATCGATGTGAGCAGACAGGCTACAGGCAGGAGCATCAGAGCGACTGCACCGCCCTTTAGACGGAACGCCTTCATACCCACTAAGAAGATAAGAACCCAGATGGCCGCCAGCACCCCAGCTCCAAGAGCCGGATAATAGAAAAACTGTGTGAGCCAAGCTCCTACATATTGTATCAGACCAAAGGGCTTTGACATAAGTGTATGGAAGAAGGGTGTTCCGAAAATGAATTCAGAACGGTTATGCGCCGTATATAGCACCTCTTGATTGATGTGTAAAATATATGCGACAAAGGAGATAAAAGCCAACAGGCTTATATAGAGAATGGCCTTGGAAACTATGTTTGGGGAGTTCTTTTCCATAGACAGAGATTACTATTCATTATATCGTTGCAAATTTACACAAAAATGGAACAATCTCCAAAAAAAAAGGTAAATAGTTATATCATGTCCCACATAAAAAAGGCTGACCCATTTGAATGAGTCAGCCTTTAAAATTATACTAACCAGGAATGATTACTCCTCATAGTAAACAGACTTAATTTTAACAGTGCCAGAAGTCATCATGATGTCCAAGTCATGAGCAGTAGCACCCTTAGCGCACACATTAGCAATTTCATCCGTGATAGGGAGTTCCCAAAGACCTACCGAAAGTGGAACGTTATCAGCAAAAGGACCATCCCACCATCCGCTCATGACGCGACAAGTACACCCATCGGGACCGCCCCAGAGGTGAGCGCCATTTTCAGCTGAAATGATGTCAAAGATGAGCGTCTTTTTACCGAAGTAAACATCATCAGAAAGGAATGGGAAATATTTTCCTTCACCATCACTGAAACGTCCTGCTGCAGCATCACCAGCTTCGAGAACAGCTGGAGTTGTATTATCTTCGCTACCAAAGATATAAATCTTCTCAAGTGGGTTGGTGATTTCCTGACAATCAATAGGGAATTCTGCAGTGACTACAGTACCATCAGCACAAAGAGCAGTAAGGTTGACAGAATAACTACCAAGCTTCATCTTCTTCCATGCATAGTTTCCGATGAATTCCTTTCCACCAATATTCCACTTAGCATTGACGGGTGCTGAAGTAGAACAAGTAATAACATTACCATTCTTGCCACTGGCTGCCTTGTCAACAGTGACAGTACTCATAGCCTTAAGTTCATTTGCAGTAATATGCCCTCCATTGCCGATATCCTCCGAAACAGGATCGCAGGCTGCAAACGCACATACTGCGGCAAAAAGCAAAAATATCTTTTTCATATTCTTTCCTTTCAATAAATTAATAAAGTGTCTTATATTGTGTCTCAGGATTAGCAGCATCCCAACCAGGATTCTGCTTGAGTTTACCATTCTTCACAGTAATCTCAGTCTGAGGTTTAGCCAAGAAGCCATTGGTGTCGATATAACGCTTAGACCAAGAACAAGTCATGTGTTTCATTGAACGCTTGTTGGCCTTATCGCCAAGGCAGACAATCTGCTTACCGGCCTGAGCCTGAAGAGCCTTAGGAGCGTATGAACCCTCGGAAGGTTTATTACCGGTCCAACGACGCATATCGTTGAAACGAAGACCTTCGAAACAGAATTCCCAACGACGCTCATCCTGAACGGCCTTCAATGAATATGCCGTCTGAGGAACACCTGCACGCTTCTGAACTTGATTCATGTACTGAGCATCACCGGTAAGCTCGGTCAACATTAGCAGAACGTCTGGATAACGCATCAGGTAGAAATCCTCGAAGTGGTCACCCTGCATCTTGTTTTCAAGTGAGCTTCCGGTATAACCTTCTGCTAGGGCCCACCATGTATCGTTGTTCGCACCACCGGCGTCAAGATTCACCTCGGCGTATTTCTTTACAGAATAGCCAGACTCCTCACAGTCATCCTTCTCGTAAGTATAGTTTTCGAGTTCATTGTTGAGGTCAATCAGAGAAGCGCGTTTGCGGAGGTCGGTATATTCCTTACCTTGTGCACTATTCTCGGCAGCTGTCCAATCGTCCCAGATGTTGCAGGAAGGAGTACCCTGACCCCAACCCTGGTTAAACGGATAAGTGAAGTTGCGGTCACCATTCTGTGCAGAGGAACCGTTACGAAGTCCCCAGAACACTGAGATGTAGTTAGAATACATACGCTGGGCGTTGTATGATCCACTGATATTCCATGAAGAAGCATTCATAAACTGAATCTGGAACAGTTCCTCGGTGTTGCCGTTACCCATGCCAGGCATGTCGAAGCAATTCTTACGGTCCATGTCGGCGATGAATTCGTATGCATGGCCCTCGCCATCGTGAGCTTCATCCCAGAGGAGACTGTTAGAGTACTGCCAAAGTGAACGGAAGTCCTCACAAAGTTTATAACGACCACTGCTAACAATGTCTTTCAGACCAGCAACAACATCAGCCTGAGAAAGAGAACCACCTGAGCAACCCTCTTGTTCCACGAGATCAATGGCAGGACCAGAACCTCCAGCCAATTCACCAGCATTCTTATAGAAACCAGCCCAGAACATATAGGCACGTGCAATGAAAGCCTCGGCAACATACTTATTGGCGTGACCATCACCAAAACCTCTTTCTGTACCCATGAGATTCTTTCCTGAAACCATGTCTGACAGGATCTGCGGGTAAATAGCCGTTTCAGCGTCAGCCTGCTCTTCCATCTCAGGAGTAACTACCGAAGAAGTGATCAGAGGCACGTCACCAAACAACTGGCTGAGCCAGAGGTAATAAAGACCACGCATGAAATAAGCCTCGCCAAGGAGCTGATTACGCAGAGACTTCTGATCCTCTCTCCAGGGCACATTGTCGATAGTCTCAATAGCAGAAGTGGCACGAGCAATGCCGCCATAGAGAAGTTTGTAAGGCTCGGCATACTGATTAACACTCATCTCTACAAGATGGTGGAGAGACTTCACCTTATTGTCCTGCAGACCGCCACTGCCGTAGCAGTTGTCTGACATCACTTCCCACCAGAACCAGATGTTATTATTATCGCTGTCGCCGCCACCCATGGTATTCATGATAGCATAGGTTGCTGAAAGTTCTGATTCTACATCCGCAACCTTACCGGGGAACACAGCATCGGTAACCTCTGTTTTACGAGGGTCTGTGTCCAGCATGTCGTTACAAGATGTGAACAAGGTTGCTGCTGACAAAACAGCAAACGCTGATAAAATATATTTTTTCATAACTTATTTGTCGAATTAGAATTTGATACTAGCACCAATCAGATAAGTACGAGACGGTGGATAAAGACCGAGGTCGATACCTGATGCCCAAGTTACGTCACCACCTGCGTTACCAACTTCAGGATCGAGGCCTGTGTAACCCGTGAAGGTAATGAGGTTCTGAGCCTGTACATAGAGACGAAGCTGCTGGAACGGACATGACTTCCAGATGTTCTTGAAGTCGTAACCGAGCGTAACGGTCTTAATCTTAAAGTAGTCAGCATCCTCCATATAACGGATAGAGTTCCAGATAGTGTTCGTATGACCAGTTGCAGAAATACGTGGCTGGGTGTTGGACGAACCTTCACCAACCCAACGATTCAGGATCGTGGTATCGTAGTTCTGGTAAGGAGCGTCACCGTAAGAGCGGTAAGAACGCATTACCTGCATTCCGAATGCACCTGCACCATTGATAGCGAAATCAAGTCCCTTCCATGTGAAACCGAGATTGATACCAAGCGTAATATCCGGGTTAGGATTACCAATCTCATGGCGGTCACAGATGCTATTACCATCAGCGTCAATAGCCTCAGCATAAGTAATCTTACCGTCACCATTCCAGTCGTCCCAGATACAGTCACCGGGTTGTGCATCATCAAGGACAGCCTTGCCGGTTGCGCGGGCAGCATCAATCTCAGCCTGATTCTGCCAGATGCCGCTGTAAGACATGCCATAGAAGTAACCGATAGGATGACCTTCCTCCATACGAGAGATATACTCAGTACCCTGTGAGAGGATACCACCATTACCGTTAACATAGTGGTTCAAGTTGTTTACACGGATTACCTCATTCTTATTGGTAGCAAAGTTCACGCCTACGTTGTAGCGGAAGTCTTTGCCAATCTGGTCGTCCCATGTAACAGCAAGTTCAATACCTGTATTACGGATGTCACCACCATTGAAGTAAGGAGGCTCTTTACCTTGGTCATACTGAGGATCCTTAAGAATAAGGAGGTCTTTTGTGGTCTTCCTATACCAGTCGAAGTTTACACCCAGACGGCTGTTGAGGAAACGGGCATCGAAACCGAAGTCTAACTGCTCAGAGGTTTCCCAAGTAAGGTCGGGGTTGGGAACATTCTTAGGATATGCTCCAGGATTAGGAGTACCAGAAACAGAGGTTGCCAGGTCTGAACCGAACTTGTAACCGCCTACACTTGACATAATGATAGGAGTGATGTACTGGTATTTTGACACATTACAGTTACCATTCTGTCCCCAAGATGCACGGAGTTTGAAGAAGTCCATCCAGCTCTTAGTGCTCTGCATGAAAGGCTCGTTGGTAACTACCCAACCGGCAGATACAGAGGGGAATACGCCCCAACGCTTGCCGTCAGCGAAATGGCTCGAACCATCATAACGCACAGTAGCGGTAGCCATATAGGTTTCATTCCAGTCCCAACTTACACGACCGAACCAAGAAGCGAGATAGTCTTCATCGTTTGGATTACCAGTAAGAGAAGCGTCAGTGGCTTTTTCAAGAATGATGTTCGAGAGCCATGCTGAATCCCAATCTCTTAATGAAGCGAGTTGTGAGCCATAAGCAATCTTGTTGCTTCCACCGAGGTTTGTGCTCCATGCAGTACTCTCATAACTCTGACCCACCATAGCACTGATCTTATGACCGGCAAGAATAGGAAGATCATAGGTAAGCGTATTAGTAACAGACCAATTGGTGCTCAGCCATGTGCTCTGGTTAACACTATAGTTATTTACGATAGCAGCACCCTCTGATGGAGCACGTGGTGTTCCAAAGTTACGATAGGCACCCGAACCCCAGTTATAGTTGAACTGAGAACGGAATCTCAGACCCTTGATGGGTTGGATAACTGCAAATGCTGTAGCACTAGTATTGATGTTACGGCTCTCTGCCATAGAGTTGAATCCACCCTTAGTGAGGTTTTCCCATGGGTTGTTGAACATAGCGGGAAGCCAGCCCTTACCATGAGTGAGTTCACCGTCAACATTCTGCCAGTTATAAATCTCGCCTTTATCATCATACTGCGGCAGAAGCGGAGAAGTCTGCATCAGACTGTGGATGTAACTCCAGTACATACCATCTTCAGCCAAGTCGTGACTCTTGTTATAGCCGATAGAGATGTTCTCACCGATAGTGATGGCATCGAAGTCCTTAGCTTTCAGGAGTACGTGGTCGCTGTTCACACGGATAGTGTGGCGCTTATAGAAAGAAGCCATGTCAGCACCCATGATACCTTCGTTACTAGTATAGGTATAAGACATAGCAAACTTTGAACGGTCTGAACCACCGGTCAGTGTTACAGAATGATTCTGCTGTACGGCATTCTTGTTGGTGAACAAATCCCACCAGTCAGTACCTTCCCAGCCGTTAGCAACCTTGGCGAGAACATCAGCTGGAACACTAGCAGCCCAGTCCATCTTGGAACCAGATGTATTAAAAGTATACTCGTCCATAATGGTCATATACTGCTGTGCATTGAGCAGCTGTGGGCGTTTGTAAACATTAGACCAACCCATAGCACCATTGTAACTGAGTTCAATCTTACCGGCCTTACCCTGTCGTGTAGTAACGAGGATAACGCCGTTGGCGGCACGGGCACCATAGATAGCTGCGGAAGCAGCATCCTTCAGCACGTCAATACTCTCGATGTCAGCAGGGTTGATGTCACCAAGATTTCCACCAGCCACGCCGTCAATAACGTACAATGGAGAAGTACTGCCATTAGTACCTTTACCACGGATGACTACATTGTAGCCCTTACCAGGCTGTGTAGAACTCTGGGTAATCTGTACGCCAGGAGAACTTGACTGCATAGCTTCGAGTGCATTGGTGGTGTTCAGCTTGGCGATGTCCTCACCCTTTACCTGAACAGTAGCACCGGTAACCAGCTTTTTCTTCTGAGTACCATAACCGATGACTACGACTTCGTCGAGGTTAGTGTTGTCCTCTTCCAAAGTCACATCGATGCGGCTTTCATTGCCAACTCGAACCTCATAGGACTTAAATCCAACGTAGGTGACAACCAACGTGGCATTCGGCCCTACACTGAGAGAATAGTTACCGTCGAGATCGGTAACTGTACCATTACTTGTGCCCTTTTCCATAACGCTGGCGCCAATAACGGGACCCGTGGCGTCAACTACTGTTCCGGACACTTTCTTCGTCTGCTGAACCGACTGAACGGATTTCACAGCAGAGTCAGCCATTGCTTGAGGTGACCAAAGCAATCCTGCGATTGCGCAGACACCAGCGAGCAACGCTGTCTTTCTAAAGTTCTGATTCATACTTAAGCTGTTTAAGTAATAGTTGATATAAAAATTGAAAAATGAATAATTCAAAAAGATGTTTTTTAGGTTTTTAACGGTGCAAAATTAACTAAAACTTCTTTTACATTATATTATAATATGATTCCCAAACTTTCGCTTTTGTCTCACTTTTATGTTTTCTGACGAAAATGTTACATACAATAAAGTTTTTCTTACGCAAAGAATAACATAAATCAAGTAATTCTGTTTCCATTCGAAGGAAAACCACAATGTAAAATAACGCCCCCGAACAAAAATAAGACAATTCTTTGCACACTTTACGGTTTTTTCGTAACTTTGACCCATAAAGGCGCGAAGATACTTGCGCTCGACAAAAACAAATTAAAAACAAGTTTTATTTGTTTTTGTGCTCACTTATTCGTATCTTTGCCTCCCAAATAGGGAAACAAATGACACAAGAAGAGAAAACAAGCATTGAGGAACGCATCGTGGATGTGCTGAAAACGGTTTATGATCCGGAGATTCCTGTGAACATCTACGACCTCGGCATGATCTATAAGATAGACATGCAAGAGGATGGAACACTGGAAATGGATATGACCTTCACGGCTCCCAACTGCCCGGCAGCCGACTTTATATTAGAAGATGTACGCACGAAAGTGGAAAGCGTGGAAGGCGTAAAGACCGCCAACGTAAATCTCGTGTTCGAGCCCGCATGGGACCAGAGCATGATGAGCGAAGAAGCACGTGTTGAATTGGGATTCGACTAAAATGTAATATGAAGAAGAATATCTATATATTAAGCGATGCACATCTGGGCTCGTGGGCCATCGACCACGGCAGGATGCAGGAGCGCAGGCTGGTAAGGTTTCTTGATAACATCAAGGACAAAGCAGCGGCCGTGTACCTGTTAGGAGACATGTTCGACTTCTGGTACGAATGGAAATACACCGTACCCAAAGGTTACACACGTTTCCTTGGCAAACTGTCTGAACTTGCTGACATGGGGGTGGAAGTACATTTCTTTACCGGTAACCATGACATCTGGATGTATGGCTATCTGGAAGAGGAATGCGGTGTCATCCTGCACAAGAAGCCCGAAACCGTAGAATTATATAATAAGGTGTTCTATCTGGCCCACGGTGATGGCCTTGGTGATCCCAACCGCAGTTTCCAGTTTGTCCGCAGCATTTTCCACAATAAGACTTGCCAATGGCTCTTCACGCATTTCATTCCGCAGAGCTGGGCTATGAAGTTCGGACTATCCTGGGCCAAGCGCTCGCGTCTGAAGAGAGCTGACGGAAAAGAACCACCCTATATGGGCGAAGACAAGGAGTATCTGGTCCAGTACACCAAACAATACATGAAGGAGCACTCTGAGATAGATTACTTCATCTACGGTCATCGTCACATCGAGCTCGACTTGATGCTCTCCCGCAAGACACGCATGATGATCATCGGTGACTGGATCTGGCAGTTCACCTACGTTGTCTGGGATGGCGAACATTTGTTCCTGGAAGAATATGTGGAAGGCGAAAGCCAGTTATAACGCCCAAATTATTCATTTTGCATAATTTAATTTGCATAATTCAAAATAAATAATTACTTTTGCATCATCAAAACACTAATGATGATGGAAAATCCTTTTATTGTAGTAGGCAAGATAAAGCCGGAATATTTCTGCGATCGACAAGAGGAGAGTCAACGACTGATTCGCCAGATGACGAATGGTGCCAATACTGTGATTATCTCTCCACGCCGACTTGGAAAAACAGGACTCATAGGCTATTGTTTCAACAACACCGAAGTACAAGAGAACTATATCACCATCTTTATTGATATCCTGCGCACTTCCAGCCTCAATGAACTGATATACATTTTGGGGAAGAAAGTCTTCGAAACAATAGGTACCCGTAGCCAACGACTTATGAAACTCATGGTGACAACCCTGAAGACACTGAATGGAAGCTTTGGTTATGACCCCATCAACAACACACCCACATTCGACATTAAATTAGGAGACATCACCAATCCCACCTATACCTTGGAAGAAATCTTCGCATGTATTGAACAAGCCGACAAACGGTGCATCATTGCCATCGATGAGTTTCAGCAAATAGTCAACTATTCCGAAAAAAACATCGAGGCCATTCTGCGTACTCACATACAGCACTGCAGTAATGCCAACTTCATCTTTGCCGGCAGCGAGCGGCACATCATGAACGAAATATTTCTCGACACGGCACGTCCGTTCTACAATAGCGCAGAAATGATGATGCTGAAACCTATTGCAGAATCAAAATATAAGGAGTTTGTACAATACCATTTTAAGGCAAATGGTAAAAAAGTCGAGGAAGAGGCCATCGACCTTGCCTACCAATGCTTTGAAGGGAACACCTATTATCTGCAAAAAACATTCCGAACAGCATTTTCTGAGACAGAAAGAGGTCAATGTGTAGATAAAAAACAAGTTGCCGACATCATAGACCAGATGATTTCCGACAGTAACCATCGCTACGGTGAAGTACTCTCACGACTGACCCTGCCACAGAAAGAACTGCTTTACGCAGTCGCCTCCGAAGGACGCAGTCGTCAGATTACCTCCGGAGCCTTCATCCGCCGTCATCATCTACAGTCGGCAAGCAGTGTACAAGCAGCCGCAAAAAAGCTACTGTCATACGGATTACTTTCATCCGAGAACAGCGAGTACTACATCGACGACCAGTTGATGAAACTATGGTTGCAGCAATCTTGATATTCCCTTATTTTGCTATTTGCACAAAAAAGCCAACAAACAAGGCTGGCGGTTTCATGCCTACGTAATCCTCTATACCACAATCACTTACGGATGAAGGCGCTCCTTCAGCCGCCTTCATACCACTTTCAGAGAGCCTAAAAGCGTTTTACCGTAAAAAAGATTATCTATTCATGCGGTTCTAATGATGAATCGGAAGCGGATTGATGATGTATTGCTTACCGATTCCTAATGTATTGGCACTCAAAACATAATCTATTTCATACCAAAACCTTATCGATTACTCATTCCCCTCTTATGAAGCCAGATGAAGGCGCACCTTCAGCCGTAATCCGTTTTCAGTCAATATTTTACGCGAATATGAAGGCGTGAAGGCCATTTAATAAACTTCATTCTTTGTCGTGACAGAAAAGATAATTAAATGAATTCCAACATTCTCTTTATACACAAAACAGCCAATAAGATTTCTCTGTATAGCAGTGAAAAATCCTATTGACCGTTTTGAATTAAAAACAAATATAATAAATCACATGATGCATTCTCCCGTTTTATTCAGAAATTCTTTCTAACTCATCAAATAAAATGGAGCCTCCCTCATTGACTACAGAGATAATACAAGCAGCATTAGTCCCCATGTCATTAAAAGACACTTTATATTTGTAATCACCTATAGATTCTATCTTTGTCACTCCCGACTTTTCACTATCCCCATCTTGGTTTTCAGTTCGGAAATCCCATATAGCATAGCCACCGTCATCATATTCGTAGTCATCTGCGAGTTTTTTGCTAAGTTTTTTGGTGCAATACTTATTAATCACCTTTTCTGTAACCTCCTCACCTCCAAAGACATACTTAATATAGAACTCCTTTATCTTTTTTGAGACCTCAGTATTTAAAGAATCTGCCTCTTTATTTGTATCTCCCTTATCTGATGAACCTTCTTTAATAACATTGTCCGTTTTAAGAGCAATATATTCATCATATTCCTTTCCTGTGAATTTCACATATTTAAGTAATGTTGTAATAGGCGAAAGAATCTTGTAAGTAACAGACACATTCCAACTGAAATCTTTATTATTACAAGCTCTGACATACCCACTTCCTGGATAGACAGTTAAAGTAGTTGCTTCATTTGGTTCGAGATCCACACCAGATTCTACCATTTTCCTTGCTGCCGCAGTTCCATTAGGACAATAGAAATTGAACTCAATATTGTATTCGCTTCCCTTAAGAGGAACATCTCCTGCATTACGAATCGATTGATGCACTGTAACAGAACCAGGCACTGCACCATAGCCTCGATTCCAAGTGTAAGTTCCGTCCTCACAAACAAGCCCTCCTTTTATCTGGTCAGAATAAACCATTTTCAGATGAGTAAGGTAATCACCTCCATCATCCAATAGCTTTGAAATGTTCAAATCTGAAATTTCTTTAACAGGCACACCTGTCTGAATGGCCAATTCCATTGCGGCAGAGTCTAATTCAAGCACACTATAAGTATCTTTAAGAACAATTGCATTTTCACCTTTAACTTCAAAAACAAGTTTCTGCATACGGGTATTGGCTATTGAAGCTATATACAGTGAGGAATCCGTCTTTTCCACAGAAATCTCTCCTATAACAATACTATCCGGCAAACTCATATTTTTGATATTTTTTGCTTCTGGGTAGATGTCATAAATAGTTGCCTTGTCCTTATTATTAACTGCAGCAACAAACAACCTTGCCTGTTCTTCAACTTTTCCCTTGTTCGAATCACAGGAAACGAATAACATGGCTATAAGCGCCAAAAGGGTAGTTGTAATATTAATACTTTTCATACTAACTGTTGATATAACATTTCAAACAATTATATTAATACTCTTAACTTATACTTACATAAAGAAAAACCATTTAACAAGCTTCCCTTGCGCATCGAAATAAAAGTCTGCAAACTTTTTATCATTTCGCAGTTCAAAATGATAGTCTGTCCTAAAGAAATTATACACTTTTTGCTGGTCAAGCCAATAAAAGGAATAGACTTTTAAATTTCCACTGTTTCGCGTAAACTTAAACTGACTTAAACCGAACTCCTGTTTTATATAATTCTCAACTTCAGAACGTGTCATGCCTTTACGGAAAGTACTGACTGTATATCTATTTGATCCCGTGTCTATCATAGCTATCCATTTATTGCTGTCAAGAAACACCATGAAATCGCCGCACACTCTTTGATTGCCTCTTACTATTGCCAAATGACCAACTCCCTGGTTGTCGTAATTAGGAGTTACTTTCACTGAAGAACCTGACCAACAGTATGTTTGATTTACAACTTGACCGTCTTCTTCTCCATATATTGTTAATAGCACTGTGTTACCATCGCTTCCAAAACTCATTTGTTCTAATGTTGTACTTAATTTATTTTCAGTTACTATAGAGCTTTGCTGGCTACCATTATATAAGTTTAACAATCCCCAAACTGGTTTAGTTACCTTGAAGTTGCCGACTATATAATCCCCTCCCTGTGCTTGCTTTTTTGCTTGTTCAATAGTCGGATCTCTTTTACCAGAGTATGTACTTGAACTAGGGCCCCCTCCACCTATAACTGTATGCTTTGGCTTACCAATAAAAGCCGCTCCAGGATTCTTTCTACTCTTTTGAATTTTTTTTTGGGAATTAACTGGCAATGTGATGACAAATAGCATCAACACCATCACTAATAAATTATACTTTTTCATATGAAATTTTGTAAAAATGTTCAACCAATTATAATGCAAAACAACCAAACTAGTTATTTTTTTATATATTTTGCAGCATCTTTATATCCTAATTCTACTGCCTTAATATACCATCTGTTAGCTTCATCAACGTCTACATTCACACCAAGTCCATCTTCATAAAGAATGCCTAAGCAAAATGCCGCTTTGCCATTATTAAGCTCTACACCTTTGCGAAACCACTTATTGGCTTCGGAATAATTCTTTTCTACACCTCTACCACCAAAATAATTAGCTCCTAAAGCACAAGCTGCATCCCCAGACCCAAGTTCTGCCCCTTTGCAATACCACTTATTAGCTTCGGAATAGTTTTGTTCTACGCCATATCCAAAGGCGTAAATATTTCCTAATCCCCAAGCAGAATTTCCATCACCAAGTTCAGCTCCTTTACTATACCACTTATACGCTTCAGAATAATCTTTTTCCACGCCTTTTCCCGCCTCGTAATTAGCTCCTAAATAAAAAGCAGCTTCACCATTTCCGAGTATTGCAGCCTTACGAAAACACTTATTTGCTTCTACAAAGTTCTGCTCCACGCCTTCACCAAGATGATAGCGTATGCCTTGCATTAATAGACTTTTAGCATCACCCACTTCTACACGTTCGGTAGATTGATCAAAATTCTGATTCTCAATGCCAAGCCCCTTTTTGAGTGCTGACCCAACTTTTTTAAAAAACTGTGCCGAAGCGTTTTCAGGTGTCATTAAAAATGCACCCAACAGAATCATAATAAGAACTTTCTTTTTCATGACAATTTGAATTTATATTAATACTAAATAATTATTATTTCACATTTACACTTTTTTCTAGAAAAAAGTAATTTCAGAGAATTACCAACTCCATTCAATTTCTCTTGCAGGTTGTTTGACAGATCATTGATACTGTCCGATGCTTGCTCTTTTAATTTGTCTAATAGTCCCATAATATATAGAATTAATAGTTTGAAAAGTTTCATATTCCTTACCATTGTCACAAACAGAGTGTGAGCCTTCCGACATTCTTTGTCTGAAGGTCCTGGAATACCTGTGCAAGAAAGAATGAAATGAACGGCTCACACCTATAGACTAGCATACCTGACTGCTCCCAAAATGGGAGGACAGCCAATGATCGCAGTGGCACTATAGGAGGAACAGACTCTCAAACTTATCACCCTTACACGAAAATTTTCCAGGTTTTCAGACGGGTCAAAGCTTAACAGCTCTCCTCAATGTTCTACACAGCTACCTGTGTGGCTACAAAGATAAGCAATATTTCTGAAAGTCGCTACTTTGTGAGCCGTTTTTTTATTTGCTCACAAATTTAGGGAAAAAGAGAAAACTGTAAAAAAATCTTTTGATTCTATTTTGGTTCTTTTTTGGTTCACGTGCATACAAAGGTAAAAAACGCCGATGAAATGGGCGATTTTTAGCGGTAAGTATCAGTTACGGAAGCGGGCGAGGTTTTCGAGATCATTGAGATTGCATTCGCTAAGCACGCGGACCCATACGACCTTAGTGGTGTCGGATAGTACTTGGGATACACGATAGACTCCGGTGAAGGTAAAGCAAGTGTCGCCTGGGAGATTTTTCATAAAGACGAGGCGAACCTGATTGTTTCTGATGGCTGTGAGATAGCACTTGCGGTTTTCTTCGAGCAGCAGTTTTCTCGATTCAGGACTGTCGTCAAGAGGCTTGAGTGACAGGTATTCGGCGATGGTAGGCATCAAGCTATCGGGGTTGCCCTCATTGTGATAGGCTGGATGATTGTATTGCGGTGCCCAAACGTAGGCAACGGAGCACTCAGGAACAGACTGAAAATAGAGGAGCTCGCTAGCCTTGATGTTGAACAGCTTGAGGAACTCTTCGTAAGAAGCGAAGGTCTGTCCGCATTTCAAGACTGGGCGGTCGGAGGTGCCGTGAGGTTTGAATAAGATAAGGAGGAAAAGGGCAATGGCTATGAGGAAGCCCCCTCCCAGCATCCACAAGGAACTCTCTCCAAACCTCCCAGAGGCCCCCCCTCCAAACCTCCCAGAGGGGAGGCTTTCTTCTGGGGCAGGAGTTTCGATTGTTTGCTGGCAGAACTGAAAAAAGCTAGCGTAGCCGGCGAAGTTCGAAAGTAAGTCGAGTGTCGTCTCACTAACGGATCCCTTGGAGGAGACATATCCCCAGACGCGTTTCAATGTGGAGACACTGATACTCTGTCGCGTTTTCTCAAAGACCTGCACAGCCAGAAAGTCGAAGTCCTTTGGAGTCATCATCTTTCTGCCCAATTGCTCTTCTATTTTCTCAAGTAGCAAGGTAACAGCGGCATCTTGTGTATTCACGTCATTCAGTGTCTTGTTACTTCATACGGGTGCATTCCCCTTGAACAGAAAATGCACCCGATAAAATGAATAAAACATCTTGCTTATTTCAGCAGGTTCATGGTGTCGGTGGCAATCATCAGTTCCTCGTCGGTGGGGATGACTACGACCTTTACGCGTGAGTCGTCGGCAGAGATGACTACCTCCTCGCCACGCGACTTGTTCTTCTCTTCGTCGAACTTCACGCCCAGGAACTCCATGTCCTTGCAGACCTCGGAGCGCATGCTCATCTGGTTCTCACCAACGCCGGCGGTAAACACGATGACATCGAGTCCGCCCATGGCAGCAGCATAGGCACCGATGTATTTCTTAATACGGTAGAAATACATATCCTGAGCCAGCTTAGCCTTAGGATCACCAGCCTTTGCTGCATTCTCCACATCACGCATATCGCTGGAACCGCCAGTAAGACCGGCCACACCACTCTTCTTGTTGAGCAGGTTTGACATGCCATCGGCATCGAGTCCGAGTTTCTTCTCGATGAAGGTCACGGCACCACCGTCGATATCACCGGCGCGGGTTCCCATCACCAGTCCCTCCAGCGGGGTGAGACCCATGGAGGTGTCGATGCACTTACCGTCCTTCACGGCAGCGATAGAACCACCGTTACCCACGTGGCAGGTAACCATCTTGGTGCCTTCGGCGGGAATGCCGAGGAACTCGCAGGCACGGGCCGACACATAGCGGTGGCTGGTGCCATGGAAACCGTAGCGGCGGATGCCGTACTTCTCGTAGAGTTCGTAGGGGATGGCATACATGTAAGCCTTGGGAGGCATGGTCTGATGGAAAGCAGTGTCGAAGACACCCACCTGGGGCAGTCCGGGCATCAGTTCCTTCACGGCGTTCACGCCCTTCAGGTTAGCGGGGTTATGCAGCGGAGCCAAGTCGGAGCATTCTTCGAAGGCCTTGAGCACCTCGTCGGTAAGAATCACCGACTTGTTGAACTTCTCGCCGCCGTGCACCATGCGGTGACCCACGGCATCAATCTCATCGAGACTCTTGATGACACCAATCTCAGGATCGGTAAGCAGAGAGAAAATGAACTTCACGCCCTCGGTATGCTCGGGAATGTCGTGCATAATCTGCTTTTTCTCGCCATTGGGAAGCTTTACCTTTACAAATGAGCCTTCCAAACCAACGCGCTCAGCACCACCGCTAGTCATCACACTCTTGTCGTCCATATTGTACAATGCGTACTTAATGGAACTTGAACCACAATTTAATACTAAAATTTTCATCTATTTCACTTTTAACTCTTCACTTACTTCGCATCCATGGCCTGGCAGGCGGTGATGGCTACCATGTAGTAGATGTCTTCTACGGAACAGCCGCGGGAGAGGTCGTTTACCGGACGAGCGATACCCTGGAGGATGGGGCCGATAGCTATAGCGTCGCCTAAACGCTGAACGAGCTTATAGGCGATATTGCCTACTTCCAGACAGGGGAATACCAGCACATTGGCGTTTCCGGCAATCTCTGAACCGGGAGCCTTCTTCTTACCAACGGAGGGAACGAGAGCAGCATCAGCCTGCAGTTCACCGTCGATCTTCAGGTTCGGATCCAGTTCCTTGGCCAGCTTCGTAGCTTCTACAACCTTGTCAACAACCTCATGAGAAGCACTTCCCTTGGTGGAGAAGCTCAGCATGGCCACACGGGGATCTTCGAACCCAGCCACACTCTTGGCAGTCTGTGCAGTACAAACGGCAATCTGAGAGAGCTGTGCGGCATCAGGCATCGGTGTAACGGCCACGTCGCCAACCACAAGTACACCATTCTCGCCAAACTGGGGCTGCTTGGTAATGAGCAGCATGCCACCGCTCACACAAGTGATGCCAGGAGCACACTTGATGATCTGCAGGGCAGGACGCAGGGTCTCACCTGTAGTAGAGAGGGCTCCGGAAATCTGTCCGTCGGCACCTTCGGTCTTGATAATCATGCAACCGAGGTAGAGCGGGTTCTTCACCAGTTCGCGGGCCTGCTCGATAGTCATACCCTTCTTCTTGCGCAGCTCGGCCAGTTTCTCGGCATATTCCTCACTGCGGTCGCAATTCTCGGGGTCGATGAGTGTAGCCTTGTCGATGTTGGTCAGGCCACATTCCTTGGCAAGTGCATGCACTTTGTCAGGATTACCGATGAGAATCAGGTCTGCAATGTCCTCAGCCAACACACGGTCGGCTGCACGAAGTGTGCGCTCCTCTTCAGCTTCGGGGAGCACGATGCGCTGCTTATTAGCCTTAGCACGCGCAACGATTTGACTTAATAAATCCATAGTTAGTTGTTTTTTGAATATCTAATTTTGTAATGTTCAGTCGCAAAAGTAACAAAAATAATTGAATTGTCCCTTAGATTTCTGAGATTTTTCTCAGTTTCTTTTGAAAACGTTTTCAGAGATTCATCTCATGTGTAAGAATACTTTCCAGCTGTTCTGCCGACAGTCGGAGTTTGTACTCACCCTTGATGGCAACGGATATTCGGCCAGTCTCTTCCGACACGATGATGGCAATGGCATCACTCTCCTGAGAAATACCCATGGCAGCCCGATGGCGAAGACCCAGTTCCTTGGGAATATGCACACTATGGCTCACAGGCAGGATACAGCCGGCAGCGCGAATACGCTTGTCAGAGATAATCATGGCTCCGTCATGAAGGGGTGAATTCTTAAAGAAGATATTCTCTATCAAGCGCTGGTTGATGGCGGCGTCAATCACATCACCCGTCTCCACGATATCATCCAACGGAGCGGAGCGTTCCATCACAATGAGGGCACCCACTTTCTGTTTGCCCATACTCATACAGGCCATCACTATCGGCATGATAGATTCCTTGTCAGTCTTATCCTTTTTCTCTCCACCGAACGAGAAGAATCTCATCAGGCTCCGCATGCGTTGATTGGCTCCCAGATTATAGAGGAATTTCCGGATTTCGTCCTGAAAGAGGATTATCAGCGCTATCACACCCACACTGACCAGTTTGTCCATGATGCTTCCCAGAAGTTTCATTTCCAGTATCTGCGACACCAGCAGCCACACCACGATAAACACCATGATGCCAATGAACACATTCAGCGAACGCGACTCCTTCATCAGCCGATAGATGTAGTAGAGCATCAAGGCCACGAGGACAATGTCGATGATATCTTTTATTCCGAATTCAAACATATATAAGTTTCAGGTTTCAAGTTTCAGGTTTCAAGTTTCAGGTTTCCAGGTTTCAAGCATGAGACAATTTTCACCACTTCCACGGCTTCTTTCACATCATGGACACGGAGGATGGAGGCTCCTTTCATCAGCGCAACCGTATTCAGCACGGTGGTACCATTCAGAGCTTCGTCGGCGCTATTATCTAAAAGCTTCCATATCATGGACTTACGGGAAACGCCAACCAACAGCGGTAGCCCCATCACGTTCAGTTTCTCCAGTTCGTTCATCAACTGATAATTTTGCGCTACGGTCTTTCCGAAACCGAATCCAGGATCCAGGATGATGTCCTTTTGCCCGAGATCCCGCAACTGCTGCACCTCCCTTGAGAAGGCCATCAGCGATTCTCTCAGTGTACCGTGCGTAGACATTAATATATATGGTACGCCCAAACGAGCCACTTCTTGAAAGATGGCAGGCACTTTTCCCTCTTCTGCCACAAGCCCCTGATGACTGTCCTGGCAAGTCGTTGCACCATACGCACCCCGCACATCGCCTTCACTGACATCATTGATGATATCAGCACCGAATTCCTCCACGACCATACGGGCCACCTCAGGGCGAAATGTATCGACGGAAATAATGGCATCAGGCTGTTCACGTCTCACGATGGGCAAGGCCATCCGCATACGCGACATTTCCTCTTCAGAAGAAACCTGAGAAGCACCGGGGCGTGTTGAAAAGGCTCCCACGTCAATCATAGAGCCTCCTTCGGCCACAATCTGGTTGACCCGCTCTGCGATTTCCGACTCTGTCTGCTTGCGACTTCCGGCAAAGAAGGAATCTGGGGTAACATTGAGTATCCCCATCACGCACGGTTCACTGAGGCTGACTAATCGTCCCCTGCAATTCAGTGTGTAGTCGCTCATATTCTGCAAAAGTATAAAGAATAATCGAAAAAAAAGTCCGTTTTACCTTTTTTATAAAAATAAGTTGTATTTTTGCACCATAATAAGACTCACGAAAATGGATATCAAAGAACTTTATAAGCTGTATCAGCAACATCCGGTTATTACCACCGACAGCCGTGATTGTCCTGCCGGAAGTATTTTCATTGCCCTCAAAGGTGCTGCCTTCAATGGCAATCAGTTTGCCCTTTCGGCTTTGGAGAAAGGTTGCGCGTATGCAATCGTAGATGAGGAAAGTGAAGAGTTATGCGTGAAGAGTGAAGAGTTAAAGGACCGTATCATCCTCGTTGACGACTGTTTGCAGACCTTCAAGGACCTGGCCCGCGAACACAGACGCCAGTTCCAGATTCCTGTCATTGGCATCACGGGTACCAATGGTAAGACCACAACCAAGGAACTCATTTCCGCAGTGCTTTCTGAGAAATACAACGTGCTTTACACCCAGGGTAATTTCAACAATGATGTGGGCGTTCCGAAAACATTGCTCCGCTTGAAGCCCGAGCATGAAATCGCCGTTATCGAAATGGGAGCCTCCCATCCTGGTGATATCAAGACATTGGTGGAAACCGTAGAACCAACCTGCGGACTCATCACCAACGTCGGTCGTGCACATCTGCAGGGATTCGGCTCTTTCGAGGGTGTCAAGAAGACCAAGGGGGAACTGTATGACTACCTTAAAAGTGAAGAGTTAAGAGTGAAGAGTGAAGAATGTTCTGATGGCACTGTGTTTATCAATGCTGATAATGAGCACCTGATGGAGATGGCTCGTGAACGAGGGCTGAAACATCTCGTGAAATACGGACAGGAGGCAGAGAATGTAGCAGTCAGAGGAAGGGTGACGAGATGTGATCCATTTCTGAATTTCGAATGGAAGAAAGAAGATTCTTCACTCTTCACTCTTCACTCTTCACTTATCGGATCCTACAATATCGACAACATGCTGGCAGCCATCACGGTGGGACTGCAATTTGACGTCAGCGAACAGGCCATTTGCCACGCTTTGGAAAACTATGTACCAAGCAACAACCGTTCACAACTGACCGTCACCGAACATAACAAACTAATTGTGGATGCCTACAATGCCAACCCTACTTCCATGGCTGCGGCCCTTGACAATTTCGAGCGGATGGAAGTGAGCCCCAAGATGGCCATCCTCGGCATGATGGGAGAACTGGGAGACATCAGCCGCGAAGAACATGAGAAGGTGGTAGAGCATTTGAAAAATGCCCATTTCGATAATGTCTGGTTGGTTGGAGAGGGATTCAAGGACATTCCCTGTGACTTCCGGAAATTCAATGATGTGGAAGAGGTAAAAGAGGCGCTGAAAGTCCAACGGCCCGAGAATTACTACATCCTCATCAAGGGCAGCAACTCCACCAAACTCTTCCAACTGCCTGAAGTATTGTAGCAATCCGTCAACTATTATAGAAAACAATTTAACCTCACACTCTTTATGAATAAAAGAAAAATGATACTTTGTGCAATGCTGTTCTTCTTTGGCATCAGTCAGGCACAGACTACCGACGTAGCTCCAGACAAAACCGGTATGAATCTTTCTGCCCAGGAGTGGTGTAAAAACGTCGTCATGGGATGGAACCTGGGAAACTCGTTAGAAAGCGGTGGTGGCGAGACAGGATGGGGTAATCCCAAAACAACCCAGGATATGATTAAAGCTGTCAAGGCAGCCGGTTTCAACGCCATCCGCATTCCGGTGAGATGGACGGAGCAACTCTCTGACCAGACTAACATGATTGTGAAGGAAACGTGGCTCAATCGTGTCAAAGAAATTGTAGACTGGTGTCTGGCCGAAGACATGTATGTCATCATTAACACCCACCACGAAGCATGGCTCGACCGCAGTCCATTCTACTCCACTCAAACGGAAAACAACCGCAAACTGGCCGCGCTGTGGAAATGCATCGCCACCTATTTCCGCGACTACGACCAACGCCTGGCCTTTGCTGGAACAAATGAAACCGTTGCAAAGGTGAACGGACAAGAGAACTGGGGAACACCAACAGCCGAATGGCAGGCAGTGCAGAACAGTTACAACCAGACATTCATTGATGCAGTTCGCGCTACAGGTGGTAAGAACTACTACCGTCACCTCGTGGTGCAGACCTATGCCTGCAGTGGCTGGTCTGGCCTCAGTGGCTTCATCATTCCCACTGACGTGGTGGAAAGCCGAATGAGTGTCGAATTCCATGATTACGATCCTTACGACTATGCTGGTGGCGGCACCTATTATTATTGGGGAAAGAAGTATAAAGACATGGGCAAGAGAACTCCCAATGACGATGAGACAGCCATGAAGAACTACTTTAACCGCATTGTCAACACATGGTGGAAGAAAGGACTCGGCGTCGTATTAGGCGAATATGGAGCCACCTGCCATTATACCAACGACGATAAACAGACACAGATGGAGAACCTCCAGTACTATTACAAATGTATGGTCAACGCAGCCCGTGAGCACGGATTCGCTGCCTTTGCATGGGATAATAACGTTTTTGGAAATGGCACCGAGAAATTTGGCATTTTCAAGCGTAACAGCAACATGGCCGTTGGTAATGAGTACGCTTTGAAAGGCATCTGCGAGGGCGCAGGCACCGAGTATGTCGAACCCGAACATCACGAAGGCGGAGAAACCGTCGTGGCAGGAGACTTGTTCTGGGACGGCGATGCCGTGATGGACTGGAGCGACGGACTACAGCTTACCATCCCCGGCAGTGACATCAAGAATTACGGTAAAGACATCATGATATACCTGGTATATACACTCGATTACACCGACTACAACATGATTCAGTTTTTCTATGGCGACTGGAAGTCGAATCCTTCATTCTTTGTGAACGGATCAGAAATCAACAAAGAATTTATTCCCAGCGACATTTACGGGAAGATGAACGGCGATCTTTGCGTGTCTTGCATCACGCTCAGCGAGGATGTCTATAACATGGCCGTGCAGAAAGGTCTCGTCATACAAGGTCATGGTGTCCGCCTGAATCAGGTTGTCCTAACCAATCCCGCAGGCATTAAAGGAACCACAGTTTCAGCACCAACCGTGAACGGTAAGCTCTTTAGCATTTCCGGGCAACAAATTACCCGTCCCCGCCACGGCATTTATATCCAGAACAAAAAGAAATATGTGGTGAAGTAGAAACGATGCTATAACAAGAATGGCTGTATCAAAGTTCTGATACAGCCATTCTTTTTTACTTACAGCATCACTGCAACTTCACGATGGCATAGGAAGTAGAAGGCATGTGAATGGTTAGCGTCCCGGCTTTTTTGCTGTGTTCCATCTTGAACTTGTCGCCTGCCAGCAGCTTAGTTTTCTTGAAAGGAACATTGATTGGAAAGGTGGCATCAGAGGCTGCTGACCTGGGATTTAGCATAACCAATACCACATCATTACCGGCTGCACGCGCATAGACGAAAGGATAGGTATCCTGTTCCGCATAGACAGGCACGAATTCCGCGTAGTTGGCTAATGCCGGCTCCGTGTGACGCAGTTTTATCAACTGTCGCGTCTTGTTAAGCAGTGAATTGGGATTCTTCTCTTGAGCCTCCACATTGGGTGCATCTTTTGCAGGATCAACAGGCAGATAGAGCTTGTCGGCATCAGCAGAAGAGAAGCCCAGGTTCTTACCACTTGTCCATTGCATCGGCGTGCGTGCACCATTTCGGGGCTGATAAGCACCTTCCACTTGCGGCCAATTGTTTGGCAATTGTTTCATGCCAATCTCGTTACCATAATAGAGGAAGGGTACTCCAGGCATGGTAAAACCAAAAGCATAGACAATCTCCAGTTCCTTATCCGTACGGCGGTTACCAAGTCGGGCATTGTCGTGGTTGCCCAGCGGCAGGCTGATGTAGCCCTTGCCCACCGTCTTCTCATATTGCTCCATGTAACTCTTCAGGAACTCCGTGATATTGCCCTTTCCCTCGGCATCGAAATAGCTGTGACCTTCACTCACCCCATTCAGGATTCGCCAACTTTCCTTCTGGAAAAGATCATTATAACCATTGAACCAATGGAAGAAATCTACGTGGAAACAATTATCAAGAGCATCAGCGGGATACGACCATTCGGCCACCATAAAGCCTTGAGGATACTCTTTCTCCAAAAGTTGACGGATTTCACGCCAGAAAAGCTTCGTCTCATTCTCATTGGTATTGAAGAACTGCTCATTTCCTCTTACTCGACGTGTTTTCACCAAGGCACCCGCCATATCTGCACGGAAGCCGTCACACCCCATATCCATCCAGAACCGAAGCACCTTCTTTAAGTCTTCACGCATAGCCATCACATCGGGATGATTCGTCGGCAGCTGCCATTTCTGCTCAGGGTCAGGATTAGCAAAACCGAAGTTCAATGCCGGCTGACACCAATAGAAATTGCGCATGAACTGCCCATTGCGCTCACCATAACCCTTGATGAACTGTCCGGCAAACTCTCGAGGGGGATCCACCCAGTTGGTCTCCGTCCAGATGTAATAGTTGGAGTATTTGTTGGGTTCCTGCTTCTGTGAAGCGACAAACCAAGGATGATCAATGGCCGTATAACTGATGACATAATCAAAAATGACATGCATACCGCGTTTATGAACTTCCTGGAACAACTGACGGGCATCCTCATTCGTACCATAACGCGGGGCTATCTTGTAATAATCACGGATGTCATAGCCCGCATCATTGAAAGGCGAATCGAAGAAGGGGTTAAACCAAATGGCATCCACACCAAGACTCTTCACATAGTCCAGTTTGCTGATGATGCCCTGAATATCACCGATACCATCGCCGTCGGAATCGCAGAACGTCTGCGGATAGATTTGGTAAAACACGGCATTCTTTGCCCATTCTGGTACTTTGGGCACTTCATATTTGCCCGTGATTGTCTGCGCTGAGGCACTAAGTGCGAAGGTTGCTACAAAGAGCAGGATCAGTTTTCTGAAGTTTACCATAGATACGATTATGCTAGATTTTTCCATTGTGTGGAAACCTTGATGCGAAATTAGGTCTTTTACGCCAAATGAAAGAAAAAATAGTGTTATAAATCATTAAAGCCTAAACGCTACAGGCAAATGAAGAGGCAGAAAGAGAAATCCCCGCCCTAAATGGACGGGGACACTGTATTCAGACAGTAAGTCGCTGTCTGGGAAACAAACTCATTTTCTCATTACCTTACGTGTGGTCACCTTTCCGTCTGCACGTGTCTCGCGCAACAGATAGATGCCCTGACGCATCTGTTGCACGGCCTGCCCTGAGGTTGTGAAGACCTGGCGTTTTTCCACTTGAGCCATTCCGTTATCGGTTTCGGGAGCAACGATACCTGTGGGATCGATGGCCAATACCTCGCGTTTGATTTTGTTCACACTGATGGAAGCCTGCTCTTCATTCTTATACTGCAGAGCGAAGAAAGTATAGGGCTTCAGGATATCCACATGGTATTCATAAGTAGATGCACTGACCGGTTTTGCCTGTACCTCACCGTTATTCCCTGAGGCCACTGGCGTAATGATGGTCTCCGAATTGTCTTTCAAGACGATTACCGTCTGGAAGTCGGCGGGGATGGGTGCGTCAGTGAAGAAAGTATAGCGGTGGAAGGTACCCTCTTCAGGAGTTCCACTATAAGGCCCTACATAGGCATACTGCTTGGTGAAGTTCACCGTACCTTCATAAACAGGCTCGCTGCCGGCTTCTGTCACTCTGGCGGGATTCCATCCGTCGGCCTTCAGTCCCTTTGTGGGCACAGGAGTGCCATCGGGCGTATAGAGCGTCACGTCCTTTACAATGGTCTCCACGGTATTGCTGGTCATATTCTGAAGGGCAAACTGCGTAACCACGAGGTCATCTCCAAGGTCGCTCTCCTTGAATTCGCCTTCCATCACGGTCTTACCGGCAGCAAACTCATAGTAGTGGCCTCCATACTCAGCAGCCTGAGCGGCATTACGGATGAATATCTGTACCTGACGGTCCTCCGGCTCCACGCCCAGTTCCACACGGTAGCGCGGATAATCTGTGATGCTGAACGGTTCTTTCCATAGTTTGACATCGCCCCAGTTACCTGGCAGGGCAACGGTAGCAGGCAATCCGTTGGCAGAAACGACATGTCCTTCGATTTCAGCCCCGCTGCCTACCTTTATGGCCAGGTCTTCCTCGGTAGGTGTGAAGTCGGTCAGATAGACGTCGCGTTTTACGGATACGATTTCGAGCGGTGAGATGGAGGTGTTGCTCTTGCGCTGCACGGCAGCATACCAATGGCTCTGTGTGAGTTCGAACTGGATTTCCGTTCCTCCAGCCTCGATGGGGTAATATTGCTCTGCAGCAGGCTCGCCGTAGATATCCTTGTATCCGATTTTCCACTGCAAGCCTTCAGGGATAGGATTCGATGTGGTGACCGTAATCACGTGGCGCGTTCCCTCAGTGACATCAGAGCCCCAGATCTTTCCGCCCACTTCGCCCCATTGTCCGGAGAAGTTGACCGTACCACTATAGATTTTGCCGTCGTCAGCGGCCTCGCCGCTCACCCGGCTGCTCCAGTTGCCCACCAGTGGGAGTGAACTCTCCGTGCCGGCAGCAGGTCCCTGGTAAACAACGGGATCGGCACTGAACTCCTGCGGCTCGCTGTTTCCCCACCATCCTATCCACCAGTCGAGGTCGATATTCTTATAACTATCGGGCGCGATGCGTACCTTTGTATCCACATCCTGATTGCCCAGCAGGAATTTGTCAAGATAAGCCTCCACCTCTGGATACTGACTCTCAGGCAATTGGCAGTGACCATGACCGGGAACGATGGAATAGCCCACACGGTCTTCGATACCGAACTGCTCCCATACCTTCACGGCGCCATTCATAGAAACGTAGCCCGAAGGATCGGCCAGCCATACAAAATCAGGATTACCCAGCATGAGCAATGCGCGGGGGCACACCATGGCCGCCAATTCATGATGGTCGTGAGGCAGGTATGAAACATCCTTACCACTATAATTAGCCTTCAGGCTTTCCATGAACCAGTTGTAATCGGTATTATCGAGTCCCTCCACGGTTTCTGCATCGGGCTGTGCATTGTGCCAACGCGAATAGCGCCATGCGGCAGCACCACCGCCACCAGGCTCCTGAGCTATGGTCAGCGCAACACGTTCATCGAACGCGCCGCAGAAGAGGGCCATCTTTCCTGCATAGGAGCATCCGGTCACGCCGATGCGTTCCGTGTCGATCTTCGTTACCTCGGAACCCAACTGCTGTAATCCGTCGATGAGGCGACTCAGTCCCCATGCCCATTCGCTGTAGGCACCATTATCCTTCAGGTCGGGATACAGCTTGTCGAAGGCATAGTTGCCACGGCCTGCCGGACTTCCAAACTGTGAATAGTTGTTCACCTGGCTCTCAGAGAAGGTCATCATGGCGATGGGGCGGTTCTTAAAGAGCTGAGAGGGCAGCGAGATGCCGCTCGTACCGATCATCAGCGCATAGGGAGCCTCTCCTACAGATGGATAGGTGATAGTGGCGCTCAGGTTCAGTGTCTGTCCATTGACGGTTACGGCCACTTTGAGTGTATTGCCGTCCATCTCGGCTTTCACATCTTCAGGATTCACCGTAGGTTTGGTACCAATCTCATAGTGTTGGATTTCCTTGGCAATCTCGCCTCTTCTCTGGCTCCAGTCGGAGAACGAATTCACCCTTCCACTGCCATCCGACCATTCGAAGGGATCGGGCAGTGGATCCACCTTCTTGGCTTGATCTTTTGCGGGAAGCACAGGACTGGCTGCCGACCCCGTGTTTTCCACCTTGTACACTAAGGGGATGTCATCCTGTGCCCAGGCCCCTGTTCCGATTACTGCCGAGAGCAGTAACGTTGCGAATAATTTTTTCATAAGTTCTTAAATTAAGTTGGTATTGAAAGTTGATAATAGAACAGTTTTTCTGCGCAAAAGTAGCGAAAACCGAGGAATCCCTCGTTTCGCATCATTGCAAATTCATTTGTGATTGTCTAGCGTACCATGCTCATGGCAATTTGGAGAAAAATGAAAAGGAAAGTGAAACAAATAGAACATCCCCATGTAGATTTTTGAATGCTTCTGCGACATTCTTTAAGCCCGGTATGGATAATTCTCCATAACTTTGCAACTGAAAAATCAACTAACTTAATTTCAACTATTATTTATTTTATTATGGTAATGAACAATAAAACTATTCTCTTAGGCGTCCTGGTTGGCGCCGCACTCTTTTTCTCTCTTCAGGCGCAGGCCGAAGATGTCAAACTGACCACTTCAGACCTGCCCATCGTGATCATTCAAACTCAGGACGCCATCAATGCTGACGCCAAGGTACCTGGAACAATGCAAATCATCGACAACGGACCGGGACAGACCAATGCCGTCAGCGATGCACCCAACGCCTTCGACGGGCACATCGGCATCAAACTGCGTGGCGAAAGTTCACTCAACTTCAATCAGAAGAAATACACCATAGAGACCTGGGATGCCTTGGGCAATGACTCCACGGTAAGCATCTTCGGCATGCCAGAAGAGACCGACTGGGTGCTACTGGCGCCCTATAACGATGTCTCAATGGTGCGCGACGTCTATGCCTTTGCCCTTTGGAACGAGATGGGCCATTGGGGACCACGCACTCGTATGTGCGAGGTCATTGTCAACGGTGATTACCGCGGCGTCTATGCTTTCTGCGAGCGCATCAAACGAGACAAGAACCGCGTTGATATCTCGAAACTAAAGACTGATGATGTCAGCGGTCGCGATGTCACCGGCGGCTACATCGTCCGTATCGATGCCTTCGACGAGGAGGACCTCACCTTCCAGTCGAAAGTCATGGGCATACAGAAGTCTGCCTGGGGCTGGGGCGGTAATCAGCAACAGGAAGCCCCCATAACGTGGACTATCTATTACCCCAAGAAGGAAGATATTGTTGAACCTCAGAAAGAATATATACAGGATTACATCGACACCGTGGAACTCACTATCCAATCGTCCGATTTTGCCGATCCTGAAAAGGGATATGCACAATTCATCGACGTTCCTTCTTTCGTAGATTATTTCATCCACACCGAACTCAGCCTCAACGCCGACGGTTTCAAGCGCAGTGCCTATTATTATAAGGAGAAAGACAAAAAAGACGGTACAATCGGCAAACTCTTCGCTGGACCCGTATGGGACTATAACCTGGCCTATGGCAACTGCAATTTCTGCAATGCTAACAACGTGAACGCCTGGGTCTATGAAGGTTGCGAGACCAACCCCACGCCAAAGATGTGGAAACGGCTGCTTGAGGACAAGGCTTTCCGCGATGCAGTCAAGACACGCTACACCGAACTGCGCCAAAACATTATCAGTAACGAAAGCATAAACGCCTTCCTCGACAGTTATGCAACCCTATTGGATCAAGCTCAGGAACGCCAACTGAAAAAGTACAAGGAAGTGCTCAAGAGCAGCAACCCGTGGGATTACAGCCCAACGTCAATGTTTGCAGCCTATCGTGTGAGCAGTTATGCCGAGGAAATCGCCACCGTGAAACAATGGTTTGCCAAACGTCTGGCCTTCCTTGACAAAAACCTGCCTGGCGAAGTCGTAGGCACAGCATCCATCAGTCAGCCCCAACGTACCGAAGCCAGTTTTTCACTGAGAGGTCGCTCGCTAACGGTGGAATCGTCCAAAGGACTGTTGCGCATCGATGTGACAAACGCACTCGGTGCCCTTCTTGCCACAGGCCGTTTCTCCGGCTCTTCAGCCGCCAACCTTGACCTCAGCCATCTTCCTGCTGGTCTATGCGTTGTGGTGTGCTATGCTTCCGACGGATCTATGTCATCACGCTCACTGATGCTGCCATAGTTAAAAAGCAGGCGTATTATTTCAGTTTGTCAAGAAGTGCGTTTTTCTCAATGGTCCAACCTTCACGCTGCGACAAACCGCAGTTGGCACCCTTGAACATCTTAGCAGCTTTCTTGTCGCCTTTGAGTTGCCAGTTAAGCCATGCGAGTGCCACCACGGTAAACTCGCCGCCATGAGGCTGAGCATAGGTGCCACCATGCCCTACGGGGAAGTTGGTGGCACAGGCAGGCACATGGTCTATGCGATGGAAATCATCCATGCCATTGCCGTAGGCAATATCCTTTTCGCCGCCAAGAATGTAGATGATGGATGTGTGAATCTCCTTCAGTTTCGCCTTTGGAGGCATAGGCATTCCACCTACGGCACTGCCGGCATTCTCCTGATTAAAGAGTCCGCTATTACAGATCATTAGTGTTTTGATACGCTCGTCAGCACAGTTGAAAAGCGTCTGAAGACCACCACACGACATACCAGCCACACAGATGTTCTTCACATCAATCTTATTGTAATAAGGTGAGTTCTTATCGGCATTCTGTGCTACCACCCAATCCATGGCCTCAATCTGCTGTTCGGTGGTGGACATCGGTCCGTGATAACGTTCTCCCTCCTTCGGCATGAAACCCGTGGCCACTACGATATAGCCATGAGATGCTATCTCGTTGAGGAATTTGTAATGCTCAAAGGGAGAGTTGCTGCAGGCACCATTGCCCCATACAAGCACTGGAAGCGCATGCTTCTTTTTAAAGACCGACAAATCCTGCGGCACGAAAATCGTATGTGCATAGAGTGTAGGCTCTTCCTTCATAATGGCTTTGTAAGGACCTGTGCCACCATCTTCAACCACACGCGAAGAGGGTTTGTCTTCCGTGGTGATACCCATACAGGCAGTACTCCATGCCATCAAAGCCGTTACGGCCAAAACTGAACGAAATAAACTTTTCATATCCATAGTAGTAATCATATTAGTTTAATAAACAATGCAAAGATACAAAAAAATCCTTAGTTCCACCCATGACAAGAGGAAAATACCATTTTTTAGCTGTCTTTTTTATCGGCAATCGAGAGAAAAACGCTATCTTTGCATCCGATTATGATTGGAACCATCGTCAATACCGCCACCATCATTGCGGGCGGCATCGTGGGAGCCCTGCTCCACCGCGGCATCAAGGAGAAATACAAGGAAGTGCTCTATACGGGATTGGGACTGGCCTCGCTGGCCATCGGTCTCAATGCCACGATTTCCCATTTCAACGAATCCCAGTATCCCGTGCTGTTTATCGTATCTCTGGCCATCGGTGGCCTCATTGGTACGGCTTTGGATATTGACGGCCACTTCAAAAGGTTGGTGGATAGAATCTCCAAACAAAGCGAAGGTAAGCAGAACCGACTTGCCGACGGTCTGGCAACGGCCATCCTGCTCTATTGCATTGGACCGTTGTCGATGCTGGGTCCTGTCTTTTCTGCCTTGAAGGGCGACCATACCTTCCTTTTCACCAATGCCACACTCGACTTCGTTTCATCTGCGGTGTTTGCCTCCACCTACGGCATCGGCATGATACTGGCAGCCCCCGTTTTGTTCTGCTGGCAGGGTATGTTCTGGCTCGTTGCCCATATCTCGGCATCAGCCATCAGCGATGCACTCATGGCCGAACTGCTTATCGTGGGAGGATTGCTCATCACGGGCAGCGGTCTCTCGCTGCTGCAACTGAAAGACTGCCGTACGCTGAACCTCCTTCCGTCGCTGCTCATTCCTGTTATCTGGTTTCTCCTTCGTTCCCTCTTTTAGTTATGAAATCATTCCTTACAAGAACATATCCGTTCAAGCAGAGCCCCCACTGGCTGAGAGACAGCATCGTGTATGGAGTCGTCATCTGGGCGATACTTTTCGTGTTGCAGCCCTTCGGATTCAGCATGTATCGGGGGAGCAAATTCCTGGTGGCGGCTTTGTTCGGGCTGGTCACGTCGGGGTGCTACGCCGTCTACGGCTTGTCGGTAGTCCGCACACTTCACGCCCGCGTCAAGCCCTGGCGCATCTGGCATCAGGCGTTCACCGTGCTCGGACTGATTCTGTTTATTGCCGTCTGCAATTTCATCCTGTTCTCTTTTATTTTCAAGTACCCCATCACGCTCCGGTTCTTCCTCGCTTTCCTGTATTGGACGATGATTATCGGGATTATCATTACCACGCTGGCCATCGTCATCGACTACAACCGGAACCTGCGCGATCGCATGGAGGAGCTGCTGAGCAACACGGCCGAGGAGCAGAAAGACATCTCAGTCACCATCAGCGACCACAACGTGCGTGGCAACGACCTTACGATTCCCATCAACGACCTGCTCTACGTGGAAGCGCAAAAGAACAACGTTTCGGTGTGTTTCGTGAAAGACGGGAAGCCACAGGCCACCGAGATTCACACCACGCTGACCGCCGTTGCCGAAGAGCTGAAAGACTACGAGAACATCTTCCAATGCCACCGTTCGTTCATCGTGAATGTGAACAACATCACGTCGGCCCGTGGCAACTCCAACGGCTATCAGCTGACGCTCGGAACATGCACGGCGAGCATCCCTGTATCGCGCTCGTATGTGCCTCGCCTGAAGTCGTTTATAGCTTAGTCATATTCCCGGGCTATGCCCGCCTACCCGTAGCCTTTCGTCCTTAATTCTAGTCATTCGTCCGCTGGCATAGCTTTCCGTCATCGTTTTTAGTTGTCTGTCAGCATTATTTGGAGGCTATGTTTTCATGCTATAAATTTGCATAAAGTTTAGTTGCGCTCGGTATATCCAAGCGAGCTTGGCTCTACTCTCACTTGCAAAACTTTTGCAGCATGAAACATCGCATAGCACATATCGTTTTACTGCTGATGACTGCCTGCAACCTGGCAGCACAGACCACCGTTTCGGGCACAGTTACAGACGGGAAGGAACCGCTCGCAGGAGCCAATGTATTTATAATAGGTACGATTGACGGATGCCTAACCGACTCACTCGGGCGCTTTTCGTTCACCGTCTCCACCACTGGTGAGGTAACGCTGAGCGCCTCGTTCATCGGCTTCGATGACTATAAGCTGACCACGGATGCCGCCCATCTGACCAATCTCCATATCCGGATGAAAGAGCGCGCCACGAGCATCGACGAAGTGGTGGTGACGGCCAGCACGTTCAGTTTCGGTAAGAGCGACAACTTCAAGACCATGGATGCGCTCGACGTGGTGATGGCTGGCAATTCGTGCGGCGACATCGTGGCTGCCCTGCAGACACTTCCCGGCACGCAGATGGTTGGCGAAAACGGTAAGCTATACGTCCGTGGAGGCGAGAGCGACGAGTGCCAGACGTTTGTCAACGGCATGCACGTACTTGTGCCCTACAGCACCAACACCGAGAATTCGGCCGTTCGCGGGCGCTTCTCACCTTTCCTTTTCAAGGGCATCAACTTCTCGTTGGGCGGCTATGGTGGCGAATACGGCCAGGCACTCTCGTCTGTGCTCCCCATGGAGACCACCGATGCGGCCACAAGCGACAAATTCGGCGTGAGTGCCTCGCTGGTAGACTGGAACATCGGCGGCACCAAGGCATTCCGTAATAGCAGTCTGTCGTTCAACGCTGCCCTGACCAGCATGGGCATCTTCAACCGCCTGTTCTCTGAAAGGCTACGGGTAGGCGACGGAACGTCGGGAATGAGGTTCGATTTCAGCCGTCCCTATCGCAAACTCTCGGGCGAGGCCCAGTTCAAGAAGGAATTCAAAGGTTCGGGCGTGCTGAAGTCATACGTGGGCTACGACCTGACATCCGTCGGGCAGCGTATCGACAGTCGAAACCTCTCGCTGAAGGAGCACAACATCTATGCAAACGCCACCTATAAGACATCGATAGGCCGCGGCTACACGCTCTTTGCGGGAATCGCCAACTCATCCGTTGTTAGCAATATCGACGATGCCCAGACGGCTGGCGACCATTATCACAACTTCCGCAACGAAATCCACCTGAAGGCCGAACTGCGCAAGGTCTGTTCCGACGTGCTGAAACTCTCGGCAGGCGCAGAAGACTATCTCCGCAACAGCACCCTTCGTTACGACGACTATCACTATCAGCTCAATTACAACATCCTGGCTGCCCACATTGATGCCCAGTGGCGCATCATCCCGCGCCTGTTCCTAAATATGTCGGCGCGAGCAGAAAGCCTCACCCTTCGGGGGAGGTTGGAGGGGGCTCGCTTTCTCCTCATGCCAAGGGCAACGCTGAGCTATATCCCCAGCAAGCAATTGCAATTCTCGCTGGTGGCAGGCCGCTACAGTCAGACCGCAGCCGACGATTATCTGGCCATGAGCCACAAAACGCTCTGCCAAAGCACGGCCGACCACGCCACCTTTTCTATGCAATGGAAATCGCAGACCACCCTACTGCGCATAGAGCCCTACCTGAAGAAATACCACCATCTGCCACTCTACACCTCCCCTCGGGGAGGATGGGAGGGGGTCGGCTACGGAACAAGCCGCGGCCTCGACATCTTCCTGGAAGACCATTCGCTGCTCAAGAACCTGTCAACCACCCTCTCCTACTCCTTCAACGACTCCCGTCGGCTCTATCTGGACTATACCGAAGAGCAGATGCCCGACTACTGCTCGCGCCACAACCTGCGACTGACGGCCAAATACGGCATCGGCAAGGTCATCGTTGGCCTTTCTGAATCATACGCCAGCGGACGGCATTTCCCCAACGGAACCACACCCCATTACAACAGCGTGGACATGAACCTGACCTGGCTGGTCAGTCCGAAGGTCATCGTCTATACCTCGCTGAACAACATATTCGGTCGCACCAATGTTTTCCGCTTCGATGCCAACGGCACCCCCGTCACGGCTTCACGCGACCGCTTCCTTTACATCGGAATTTTTGTTTCACTTAAAAATAATAAAGCTTATGACATCTCAAACTTTTAGATTTAGCGAGCGCAAAGCAAACCTGTTTGCTCTGCCGAGCGTGAAAAAAGTCGCACAAAGTGCAACTTTTAAAAACCGTGTGTTAGTAATCTGTCTCGTAATGATGACAACAGTTAGCGTCTATGCCCAGCAGCCAAGCATGCAGGCACTTATCGGACAATCATTGAGCAAGCTCCAGCAGCCCACGCCCGAAGCTTTCCTCAACTGCGTTGCTGAAATGAAGCGCATCGACGCCATGTTCCCCGACAGCATCCAGCCTAAGTATCAGATGGCCCTGCAAAGTCTCTACTTCTCGGTGATGAATCCACATGCCCCGCAAACCGACAATCTGCTGGCAGAAGCCGAACAGACCATCATGAAAATGGACCTGATGAAGAACGCCGACCCCTCTGACGTATGCACCCTGCGCGGTTTCCTCTACATGGTGCGAATCGTGCAGAATCCGGCACAAAACGGCCAGCGCTACTATCTCGACGTAATGGAGAACTACGAAAAAGCCCTGAAATTGAATCCAGACAACCAGCTTGCCCAGCAACTGCAGCAACAGTTCTTAGAAGGGATGAGACATCAGGCAGGAATTACCCCACAATAGTTAAAATAACTTGATTTCGAAAAAAAGTTCAGGGAAATGCGGGATATTTCCCTGAACTGTTCGTATAACAAGTAGAGTGAGAAAAGAAAAAAGCGCTTTAACAGAGAAGCAGATCGTGGAAGCCGTCTGCAAAGGACATCATGAGGGACAGACCGAAATGGTATGCCGCTATGCAGATCGTGTCTTCGCCATGATTGTCCGTCAGGTGACAGATGTGATGGACGCCCAGGAACTGACGCAGGATACATTCCTCCGCGCTTTCAGCCATATCGGCAGCTACGATGCCCGCAAGGCCTCGCTCTCCACCTGGCTCTGCCGCATCGCCTACCGACTGACGCTCGACTTCCAGAAACGCCGACGGCCGCAGATTATATCCATGGAAGACTCTTCGGTCTGGCAGACGGATATCAGCGACGAGCAACTGGAAGCGGAACTCTCAACAGGACGCGAAGAGCGCATCTGCCGACTGGAGCAAATGATGGACGAACTGCCCGACGACGAACGGATGCTCCTGACGCTCTACTACTTCGAAGACCTCCCGCTGACGGAGATTGCCTACATCACTGGCATCGAGGCCGGACCGCTGGCCAAACGATTGTACAGAATACGCAAGAAACTCTATAAGAAACTGAAAGAAGATGAACGAGAAATATAAGGATACCGACCTGCGCGAGGCATTAAGGCGCAAATATGCCGAAACGCCCAAGCTGCCCGCCGACTTTATGAAGGATACCCTTCCCCGTAGGGAGGGAAGAACCAGAGTCCTTCGCTGGATGGCCGCTGCTGCTTGCCTGCTGCTAATCTGTGGTGTAGGCTTGACGCTGATGCCCAAGGATGAACCGGCAGAAACGGCGCAGATGATTGTGAAGCAGACTACGCCCACACCAGTTCCAAAGTCGGAAACTCCTAGTTCCCAGGCTGAAAACTCCCAGTTCCAAAGTCAGAAACTGTCAGTTCCGAAGCCTGAAACTAAGCCGAAACAAGTTCCAACAAAACCCCTCCCCCAACCCCTCCCGAGGGAGGGGAGCACAGAAAGCCTCCCCTCGGGGAGGTTGGAGGGGGTCTCCAACCTGCACTACGCAGCACATGATCCTGCGGAAGAAGCGGTGCCCTATCAGGACCCTGCCCGCGTGGATGAATTCATCGAAAAGATGGCTGCCTACCATAATGTAAAAGAGGGACAGCTGAAGTGCGCTGCGGCAAACGACAGCAACGTCGTATCGAGAGTTTATGTCTTCCCCGACAAGAAGGAAGTCGACGTGTTCGGACGGCTGCTGCAAGTGGCCTGCTGTTATAGCGACGAGACGCCCGGCTACCACCTGAACTTCTCGCACCAGCAGTTCTTCTTTGAACTGAAGGACCAGCGACGGCAGTTGCAGTACCGCTGGATTGCCGAGCGCATCAACGGCAGGATTCTGCTCTACGGCACCAATGCTCCCATCGGGGCCCAAACATCTGCCGCCTGTTACCAAGAATATCGCAATGAGCTCATGCATTCAAATAGTATTAATTTTAAAACGAGAGAAATATGATCAAGCGTATCATAACCCTTAGCCTCACGGCTATTGCCTGCCTCACGATGCAGGCACAAACAAATAATGATGTGGTAACTCTGGCTAAAAGCAGCGGTTACTGGGTGGCCAAGCCTTCGGTTGCCATCGACAAAAAGAAGAAGTCGGTTTGCCGTTGGAACAGGACCGAAAAGGACGACTGGTTTGAGCCTTCTGGTCTGATGGTAGAGAACGTCCCTACCGTCGATAATCTAAACGACGATCTGTTTGCCGATTTTGTCAATGCTTCAAAAGATGCCCCCTACACGCCCATGCCTTGGAAGTTGACCGAAGAGAATGGCGAGACCGTGCTGCATTGCTATTTGCCGATGCCTGCCGACATAGTGGATAACTTCTGGCTCACGGATGAAGAGGGATGTATTCTCGACAACGAGACCGGCATCAGCTACAGGGCCCGGCGCACAGCGCCCGACTGCTACTACAAACGCTTCGGCATCAAGGGCAAGAAGGGAACGGTGCTCGACTTCAAGATATTCTTTCCCAAGCTGCCCGAGACCACTACAGACATCTCCATCTATGGCGTACCCAACTGGCAGTTGAGAGGCTTGAACGTGAAACTGAACCGTCAGCCGTCAGGTCTAGTGTTTCATGGCGTGGCAAACTACTACGACAAGGTTCCAGAATTCCATCATCCTACACTCGTCACCGAGGCAAAGAACTTTGACAAAGACAACTTTTTCACATGGTCAGAATACAAGGATGCCCATCTTATCAAGCCCATTCCAGAGGGTACGATGGCCATGTGGCTGACTCCTGAAGCCACCTACGTCGCCATTTCCACCGAGATGAACTGGCGCAGGGAATATTTCGGCCGCGGTGGCAATACCATCCTCATCGACAAGTCGGGCCATCAGTATAAGTGCAAGGACGTGGTGGACTATCCCAACGACAAGTTGTTCTGGGTGCAGGGCTATTCGGGCGACTACTTTGCCATGGTGCTTGTCTTTGAGCCCCTGCCGCTTAACCTCGAAACCATCACCTATATCGTTCCTGAGGGCGAGCCATTCAAGGCTAATTTTGCCAACTGGAGCGGTGAAGTAAAGTCCGACCTCAGCATCAAGGAACTCCGCGACAACCAGAAGCTGTTCAAGTATTTCCCGAGGAAAATGGTGGAATAACGGATATTCTGTTCTTAGAAAATATCAGAATGAGTACCCGTATCGAGCAGAAGCAGCGTCAACGTTGTATCGTTCTGCTTCCATAGGAGCAGCCAGTCTGGTTCTATATGGCATTCCCAGATACCGGCATACTTGCCTGAAAGAATATGTGGATGATACTTATCGGGAAGTGTTCCCGTCTCAGCAAGCAGACGGACCACTTCCTCAAAATTAGAGATATTCAACCCGCGACGTTTGCAGAGTTTATAAGATTTCTTGAATCGGCCAGAATAAAGGATTGTATATTTCATGCATCCAATTGTGACATCAAGTCTTCGACACTCTTAGCCTCGTATACACGGCCAGCCTCCACGTCTTCGAGAGCCTGCTGAATACCGCTCTTGCGATGACGCTTCATCGTCCATCCCATTTTCTTGGATAATGTACGAAGAAATGCCACCTCGATAGAAGGTATCTCCAACGTTATTCGTTCCAATGATGTTGTTGCCATAATTATCAACTAAATATGTTTCTTTTGCAAAGATACAATATTAATTTGATATGGCAAACAAATTATCTGAAATAAATCAATTAAGACAAACGATAATGAAAAATGTGATTAAGAGAGTGCCATGCAAACTCGTTTGCAGATGGCCGAGCGTGAACATTTTATCTAAAAA